>OHAF01000701.1_pt1 | contig 35209 bp, 38 predicted proteins | sample 1577041 | NCBI WGS metagenome assembly OHAF01 (sample SAMEA3541495, study PRJEB24748) | human gut metagenome | biome: human gut; feature: human-associated habitat; material: faeces | place: China | collected 2012
GGCCATGAGCTACCCGGAACTGTTCGCGCTCATGGGCGGGCAGGTGCCCGATCTGAGGGGGCTGTTCCTCCGGGGGCACGGTGGAAATTCCGCAGCGCTGGGAGAGCCACAGGGAGATGCTATTAGAAATGTCACAGGAAGAGTGTTTTCGCTTGGGATGGCAAATGGTGGAACAGGGCCATTTTGGTCTTATGTTGACGGCTATTTTGGCATTGGAAGCGGAAGTTATACCAAGCACACCACCATGTTTGATCTTTCTCGTGTAGTGCCAACAGGAAATGAAAACAGACCGGTGAATATGGCGGTACGCTACCTGGTGCGTGCCCGGCCATGAGCTACCCGGAACTGTTTGCGCTCATGGGCGGGCAGGTGCCCGATCTACGCGGCCTCTTTCTCCGGGGATATGGCGCACAAAGCCATGCTCAAAATAATGGTACTATCATAGGCATCACCGAGACGTTGCATCAGTCTGGGAATCTTGGACAGATTCAAGGAGATGCTAGTAGGAAAATAGCTGGGAATTGGAAGGTATCGTATAGCACCTATCCTGATGGGAAATTGTATTCTTCTGTACGTGAAGGCTATCGAGGAGGGGGAGGCTCTTCAGCAGGCTCAAGGACATATTTGGACACCTCTCGCATTACGCCGACAGGAAATGAAAACAGGCCGGTGAATATGGCGGTACGCTACTTGGTACGTGCCCGGCCATGAGAAGACTTGCCAAAGGGGGGAGACGGTTTTATATAAAAAGGGAACCCCGGCTCCTGCTGGCAGGCAGAAACCGGGGCTGGCACGGCGCGGTTCGCGCCCCCGTGCACGGCTACCACCGACGGACTATCTTTTACGACCCCGACCCACCGCATATGGGCCGGGGTCAACTGCTATCTGACGGCGGACGCCAGCAGCAGGACAAGGGCCATTGCGACGAATAGAGCGAAAACGATCTTCCGCATGGCAAGCCCTCCTTTTCCGTTTGCGCCGTGCCGACGCTTAGGCCAGAGGGTAGCCGTGCAAAGCGGGTATATCTTATCCTCCTATCTTGCTCAAGGATTCTCCGTCTAAAATGAGGGGATGAGCTACCCGGAACTGTTTGCGCTCATGGGCGGGCAGGTGCCCGATCTGCGGGGGCTGTTCCTCCGGGGGCACGGCGGAAACTCCGCAGCGCTGGGGGTGACGCAAGGGCACGCCATGCGGGATATTTCCGCGTCAGGCAGTATTAGTGTAGGGTTTGGCGGTTATCTGAGCGGGAGTGGCATTTTTAAGCCTGTAGGAAGCCACAAGGTCACAGTTATCCGGGGAACATGGGACAACAATTGGAGCAGCACCAATTATGGCCTTGATCTTTCTGCCGGTGGAGTTCCCGTGGCCAATGAGGTGCGCCCCGATAACCAGGCCGTCCGCTATCTCATCAGGGCTATCCCTTAACGTGCCCGTATCAGGTAGCGTACAGCCTGATTCACTGGACGAATTTCACCATCGACCGGAGTAACACGCGAAGCGTAGAAATTGGCTCCCCGTTTACTCCAGTCCGATCCTTCAGAACGATGCACACCAGAAGCCCAAGGGCTGCCATAGTACATGGCCCCTTGGGTGCTTGTTCCCCAACCAGGTGCGATCAGTTCAGGAAAGCTCCCCCATATCTCCCGGATCGCATCACCCTGAACCTGGCCAAGTTCCGCACTCTTGTGCGTCACGGTGCCATAATGCGTTGACGTATGGGAGCCGTGACCACGCAAAAAAAGCCCTCTTAAATCAGGCGTCTGCCCGCCTACCAGCGCAAACAGTTCCGGGTAGCTCATGGCCGGGCACGCACTAGGTAGCGCACTGCCATGTTCACCGGTCTGTTCTCGTCAGCTGTAGGTACAACCCGCGATAAATCAAGAGCAACACCATTCCCCGTCCATTCATTGAAGGAAGAGCGGATGTCTTCCCGGCATCCGGTGGAGCGATAGAAGGCACCACTGGCAGAGGCCGATCCATGTTGTCCAAATGTTCCATGAACATTTCTAATGGCATCCCCCTGCTGTTCTCCCAGTCCTGCGGAATTTCCGCCGTGCCCTCGGAGGAACAGCCCCCTCAGATCGGGCACTTGTCCGCCTACCAGCGCAAACAGTTCCGGGTAAGCGTAAGCGAAAGCAGCAAAGCGTTGCCGGACGGGAAGAATCTAGATATAAAGAGCGTGTACGGCATCCCTTTCAACCCCTAAGACTCGAGCACGGCGTTAGCAGAGAAAAGGATATCGTCATGCAAGAAAACTATCTTACACTAGATAATATATTTATTTGAAAATATTTAATATTTTGGAGGTGCTATGATGATTATTTTTATTAGTCATTCAACTAAGGATGAAGCTCTAGCAAAAATGCTATCATCATTTCTTGAGTCTGTTGACAGCAACATAGAAGTTTTTTGTACATCGCAAGTTGGTAGCATTGATGCTGGACGAAATTTTCCACATGAAATTACAAACAAACTTAATAGGTGTGATGTTTTTATCCCTTTATTATCTGTTAATTATTATGAAAGCCGATTTTCTATGATAGAGCTTGGCTTTTCTTACTCGTGTTTGTATAATAAATATATAGAACATCAGGGGAATTATATATACCCATTGACTGTCAGTTCGATCAAGAAAGCAGAGGCTTTAGCAGGTACACCATTATCAAATTTGCAAATTTATTCAATAAATGATGCTCACGATATGAGAGCATATATAGAATCTATATGCAATCACAAAAATATACATTGTCCTTCTGGCTTAAATAAAAGAATAAATAAATTTATTGCTGATATTAATCAAATAATATTTGAAAAATTTGATATCCTAAATAATGTAAAAATTTTTGTCTGTAAGTCTGGAGAGGTTCCCGGGGAAGATGGAGACTATTTGAGCTATGAAAGTACAGATAAGTGTGAATATATCGTTAAATTCATAGGAAAACCACTTAACAATAGCAATACATATCCCGTTTTTTTGTCATTTGTGCTTAAATTTTTAGATAAAATAGATTTATATACTTTATTAAGTACAAATAAGAATGCTAAACTTAGTTTTAATATTGACAATACAACAAATTCTCTTAGCAAAATAAATATAGAAATTAAATATTCGAATAACAATAATATTCTACATAGGGAAACCATTTTTTTACAAACTGAAACAACTAGCGTCGACATTGAACTTAGTAAAATTGAAAGTAAAGCTCTAAAATATGTATCTGAAATTTGTTTTGTTATTACGCCATCTGCATATTTAAACGATAAAGGGGTGTTTAAAATTAAAAATTTCAGAATTTCTTTTTAAATAAAGTGCCCCTTCTAGATGAACAGTGCCCTCGTATCTGCTCAACCAGATACGAGGGCAAAAGTTTGGACTCTAGTAGCAGGTACTGGGTAGCTCATGGCCGGGCACGCACCAGGTAGCGCACCGCCATGTTCACCGGTCTGTTCTCGTCAGCTGTAGGTACAACCCGCGATAAATCAAGAGCAACACCATTCCCCGTCCATTCATTGAAGGAAGAGCGGATGTCTTCCCGGCATCCGGTGGAGCGATAGAAGGCACCACTGGCAGAGGCCGATCCATGTTGTCCAAATGTTCCATGAACATTTCTAATGGCATCCCCCTGTGGCTCTCCCAGCGCTGCGGAATTTCCACCGTGCCCTCGGAGGAACAGCCCCCTCAGATCGGGCACCTGCCCGCCCATGAGCGCAAACAGTTCCGGGTAAACTGTTTGCGATATGCTTTGTCCATTACATTCCAACCAGTTATAAGAACCATCAGAATTTTGCCAATCGGCCGGATTTTGTGCAACTGGCCAAGCGATGATTGTACCGACAGGGATGGAACTGGTGCCTTTTGCGATGACCGCAACGGTTGTCGGATTAAACGTCGTGGAGTCCGCCCCACAGACTGGATGGATCGGAATGAGCAGGCAGAGGGTGAAGACCAAAAACACAAAAAATTTTTGCATTGGAGGCTCCATATGAGGGGGGCGGTGCCCCCCTCGGATTGAACTACGGCTGACCAAAAAGCTGTTTGGTAACGGCCACGACCTGGTCAAGCAGGTAGAGCTTTTCCAGCAGGACCGCGTCCGGGTTGTCATCTTCAGACTCGGAACTGGACGAGGCCGGACACTTGATAGCAGAAATCCGCAGGCTGTCGCTTTCCAAGGAAAACGTCCATTCTGCCGCATCGTCTGCTTTCGTCATGCCGACCTTCAGCTTGGAGATGCCGAAACCTTTTTCCAGTCCGGCATCCACGGCAGCCCGGTCATTCTTGGCAGTAATCGTCACCTGCACATTGTCAGCATCCAGGCCAGAGAGCGTGATGACTCCCGCTTCTGCCAGCTCATACCTGTCTCCATTCACATCGGCTGTCAGACCTTCAGCATAGAGCGTATGCAGGCACGCTCCCATGTTTTCCACGGGCTGTAATTCTGCCACCTCGATGCCAAAGGAAGATTTGAAGTAGTCCTTAAACTTTTCCAGTATCCCTTTGGACTTCGTCGCCACATACAAAGTGCCATTAGCCAGGTTCAGGGCGACATCCACCGTGGAGGGCACGGGTTCTGCCTTGGCCAGAAGTTTCAGACGGATCGCTTCCTTCAGCTCTTTTTTCCGTGTCCGGGGAACACCATCAATGCCCTGGGCGGAGTATTTTGCCAGCTCGTCTTTCAGTGCTTCAGCAAGATGCTTCTTCACGACCTGAGCAGGCACAGACCGTTTATCCATGCGGAACGCCCAGCAAAGCCATTCGCCTTTGTCTGGAGGGGAAACCTGCCAAGCCGTATCCATCGGATCATCAATGTTTACCCAGCCAAAGGCCAGTTCTTCCGTTTTGGCATCGTCAATAGAACGGAAAGCAAATTGCTTGAGCTTGGCAGCGGTGACGGCCTTGGTGTCAGAAAAGTGGAAACAAGAAAGGTCTGTGGACGAGGATTTCAAGCCTGCCATACTTACTCCTTAATTCTTGGGAGGATTTTCAAAATCAGGGGTTCCATCATCTTTGGCCCAGAACCTGACTTTACATTTCGGGAAACCAGAACATCCGAACCAGACCCCCCCGGACTTGGTAGGTCTGGCCACCAGGGGCTTGCCACACTTGGGGCACTTGAAGTCCGTTTCTTCAGAACGTGTCTTCTCCTTCTCCTGTTTCGCGCCGGGACGGCCATGCTCATCAGCAAACGTAGTCCCGCAGGCCTTGCACCCCCAGAAATTCCAGCCTTTTTCTTTGGAACGGATATGTCTGAAATGTTCGCGGTCGCCACATTCAGGGCATGGGATGGTGTGGTCACAAACGAATTTATCCAGCTCTTTCATGAGCTGGGTATGAAAGTCGCTGACGCAGTCCACATAGGTCAGCTTACCGCTGGCCACGTCATCCAGACGCTCTTCCATGTGCTTGGTAAAATCCAAGTCCAGGAAGCCGAATGCCCCGACCAGGGCGTCCACAAGTTTTTCACCGCGCGGCGTAGGTACGAGGAAACTTTTTTCCTCCCGGACATAGGATCGTGCAACGATGGTTTCCATGATGGCAGCATATGTTGCAGGACGGCCTATGCCGCGCTTTTCCATCTCCCGGATCAACGACGCCTCAGAGAACCTGGAGGCAGGCTTGGTCTTTTTGGTCTTAACGTCGCCTCGAACTGCTGTTGCCTGGCATCCGGGCTTGAGAGAGGGGACAGCGTTATCGGGTTCGGCCTCTTCGGCATCACTGAGCGACGCATCCTGTGCCATCACCATTTTCCAGCCCTGTTCTTTGAGTGTCCGTCCCTTGGCCTCAAATATGGCTGTTTTGCCTTCCACACTACCGGCCAGTCTGGCCACACGCACATCAAACACGGCATCAGCCAACTGGCTGGCCAGCGCACGAATGCGGATCAGGCGATATAACGCCTTTTCGTCCGGCGTTTCTCCGGCATCTTCCACCTCGATATGGGTAGGGCGTATGGCTTCATGGGCTTCCTGTGCTCCTGCTTTGCTTTTCCAGGTACGAGGCTTTTCCGGCAGTGGCCATCCTTGAGCGTCACAGTACGCCCGGATTTCAGCAATAGCGCTATCGCTCAGATTAGGGCTGTCTGTGCGCATGTAGGTAATCTGCCCGGCTTCATAGAGCTTTTGCGCCAAATCCATAGTCTTTTTGGGCTTGAACTTGAGCGCGTTGCTGGCCGCCTGCTGCAACGAGGAAGTCGTGAAAGGAGCCGGGGGAGCGGTGCGGCGTTCATTTTCGTCGCACGCAAGAATTTCCAACGTGCGCAGGGCAGCTATTTTTTCCGCAGTATTTTTGTCCAGGAAGTACTCCTGCCCATCTTCCAGCCACCCCTCTTTGGGCAGCCAAGAGGCTTTCCAACCGTCAGAAATATTCGCTACAGCCTCAAACACCAGTTCGACTCCATAGTGCGTGGTGGAGACGAATGAGCGGATGGATCGCTCACGTTCGACAACAAGTCGAACTGCCGGACTTTGCACGCGGCCTGCGGACATCTTTTCTTCAGCAACAGCGATACACAGCGGCCCAGACACTTTATAGCCGCACAGGCGATCAAGCGCACGACGAGCCTCTTGAGCATGGACGAGGTTCATATCTATCTCACGCGGGCTACTCAGTCCTGCCTGGACATCCTGCGGCGTGATGGCCGTGTAGGTCACACGTTTATAGGATTTGATCCCCAGCGCGTCTTTGAGGTGCCAGGAAATGGCTTCTCCCTCCCTGTCGGGGTCAGATGCCAGGAACACCTCGTCAGCATCCTGAATCAAGCCGGCGAGCTTCTTCAGGACGTCCGGCTTGGTTGGTGTATAGCGCAGTTCAAAGTTCGGCGGCTCCAAGCCATAGCCTTGATTCGGCAGGTCACGCACATGGCCGCAACTGGCGGCAACACGCCATTCAGCGCCAAGAATATTTTGCAATTTCTTAATCTTGCCAGGGCTTTCAACAATCAGAAGTCTCATCGAGTAAGCTCCTTTTCCTGCTCGATCTTTCGCCCTAATCCCAGCTGATGCCGGACAGCTTCAAGTCCGCGTGCTTTATGCAGGTCATTGAAATCCGTCAGGCCTTGCGATTTTTCTTTTTCGGTGAACAGGGGCGTTTTGACAGAGCCATTGACCTTCTGAGCAGCCATTTTGGCTTTTTCCAGGCCGACATTATACGGCTTGCCCTCTCTCTGTATGGAGTGGTCATTGTCTGCGCAGATGGTAATTGCCGCATTAGGGTATTTGGCGCGGATCGCTTCAGCTACAGGCAGCAGATTGCCGGAGTCAAAAGCGACAGCCACGGCTTTTCCCGTGGCCATATGCAGGGATGCCCCCGTGGCATACCCTTCGCACAGGAGGATTTCTCCCTGGGATAAGTCCTTCTCATCGGCACCGATCAGATGGAAATTCCCTTTTTTTTCCATACCTCTTGCAAATGTTTTCTGGCCATCCGGGGCAATGGCCTGGAAGCCGCGCAACTGGCCCTCTGCATTTTTGAGCGGCACAATGAGGTTGCCTTGGTCTTCCTTGAGACCAAAGGCCGATACTCCCTTCCTTTCCAGGTAGGGAGAGGAGGACGCCCAGGAAAAACTGTCCCACATGGCTTGGCATCGCTGTGCGGCAGCCTCATGCGCCTTGGCACGCTCCTGCTCCTGAGCCTGAAGTCGTGCCGTTCGTTCCTGGCGCTGTTTTTCAATTTCAGCAGGAGACAGAATCACCCCAGACGCAACCAGCTTCACCCTGTCTCCCGTGACATGATTCTGTGCCCAGCCCGCAGGCCGTCCATCTCCATGCAAGCAGTAGCTCCCATCCAGACCATGCCCTTGCTTTGACAGAAGGGGAACTCGATGGATTTGTCCGTCCATCTCTGGGAGCTGTCCCTTCAAATCAAGGCCAAGGTCAGCCAGCTTCCGTGCAAACTCCTCTTGCGGCGAGAGGGTATCCATGTCCCGGCATCTTTCAGGATTCGGCAGGAACCGCTGTAGCGGCTCAAGATCAGTCCCCTCCGGGGCATACCACTGCTTTTGGCGGGCATCCCAGCGGGCACCCAACGCCTTGGCCACGTTTTTATCCTTGTAGGGGACGTGAAGATATGTCTTCTCTTGGCTTGTTTTGGAGGCAAACTCCATGCTTGGCTTGTTTTCAGGAGCGGACAGGTACTGCCGCAGCGGCGCGAGGTCAGTCCCCTCCGGGGCATACCACTGTTTTTGACGAGCATCCCAGCGGGCACCCAGCGCCTTAGCCTGTTCTTTGTCCTGATACGGTATATGGAGGTAGGTTCTTTCCTGCGCAGCTTGTACAGGCGGAGGGGCCATATCCATCGTTTCGGGAGCCTCATCCATAGCGTGCTCAACGGATTTTTCTTTTTGCATTTCCATACTCAGAACAAAGTCATGGATGCGTTCAGCGTCACGGCAGGCGCGCATTATTTCCAGAGGATCGTCCTTCAGTGCGGCGATCCATGATTTTACGTATGCGGCGTGCTGTCCGGGATCATGCCCGACACCAATGTCTTGCCCGACCATCCAGGAGGAAATCTCTGCACGCAGCTCTTCTTTGGCGTAGGTGGAGGAGCCGAAGGGACCGAACTCCCGATTCAGGCGATCAGGGTGCCCTGTCCAGTGCCCCAGCTCATGCAATGCCGTTGCATAATACTGGTCGGCTTGTGCGAAGCGGGTTTTGGGAGGCAGGTGGATTTCATCACTCGACGGGCGATAGAATGCCCGGTCACGCTGATCGTGCCTGATGATAGCGCCGGAATTGGCCAGAACAGCTTCAGCCTTCTCTTGGGGATTCCAGGCAAAGGCCTTCTCTTGCTCCGGGATCGGAGGGAAGTTTTCCACCTGTGCCGCGTTAAAAACGCGAGCCATGCGAAGAATGGGCCGTGCCAGTTCTACCGTCTCACGAACGGGTGTACCGTCATCTCCCAGGACAGGCTGTCCATTCTCGTCCATTTTGTCCTGCTCGCGGGTGAACTGGTAGTAGACGACAGGCGTGGAGCGACTGCCCTGTTTGATGCGGTAGCCAGCATCATTGGCCTGCTTCAGCGTCATCCAGCGTGGATCAGCATAGCCCTGCATGGCAAGATGCAAGCGGTTGACCCCACGATAAACTGTCCCGGACAGAGGATTGCGAGGAGCCATGTTTTGGGCGGGCGTCCAAGGCTTTTGCCACGGCGCGGTTCCCTCTTCCAACATCTTGATGATTTTCTCCGCGAACTCCTCATGGAAAGGAATCCGATCCTTTTTATTTGTGGCCATCATCCCCTCCCTGCGCCGCAAGCAGGGCGTCGTCCATCACTGCTTCCAGTGTCAGAGCATCTTCCGTAAACGCGCCCATCCCTTCAGCCAGATCAGGGTCAAGAGCCACGCCAAACCCCTGTTCAGCCTGGTTGAAAGCATCGGCAGCCGCTGCGACCTGTTCAGTTTTATCCATAGTTCACTCCTTTATGGTAAAAACGGGCTTGACTTTGACCACGTCGGCCAAGGGCACCAGCCCGAAGAATCGGCTGTCAAAGCTGCCGGGATGATCGGACAACGCCAAGCACATGCCGTCAGGAATCATCCCGGATTCCAGAGAGCTGCTAGGCAAGAGGCGGCCTGCGGAATCTTCATGCCGGGCAGCGGGCCAGCGGCTCGATCCAGAGATTGTGCTGAGATGTATGGCGTCAGACTCTATCGTTATGGCATCTCCGGGCATCCCCACCACTTGCTTCAGCAATGGGCGCAGACCGGAGGTACATGAGCCAGGAGCAAGGTAGCCACGTTCTTTGGCCAGCAGTGTCCAGACAGGCGATTTCAGACAGAAGGCGATGAAATCCCCACGTTCTGGAGTCCCAGAAACGATGCGGTAAATGCCTTTTGGCAACGATGGAGTCGGGTTGAACCGAAAACCGGCACAATACAGGAACAACATCATTCCAACGAGGCATATCAAAATTGCCTTCATGGCCGATCTTCCAGGAAGCTCTCGAACGTCACAGGTGCCGCTATGTCCTGCTCTTTCGGCTCGATAGGAAGAGGAACCTCACGAGGGAAATAGAGAGAGTCGGTCATCCCGGCAGGCGAGTTTTCCGAAATTCCCGGCGCAGGGATTTTAGCGCGCTGCGAAAAGACCAAATCCTTAAAGTACAGAATCTGCATTCCATATATTGGAAATTGGCCAGCGGTAAAAATGAGCATATGTCCGGGCTTGGTAATCTTTCCGCTGCTGTCCTTCTCCGCTCCAGGGAGGCGGGAACACTCGTCAGGTGTCAGCAAGGGCCTGGCTGTCTCTGCGATATTGATGGATCGGGAACGCCCGCTCTTGCTGATGGAGACAGAGTTCTTTTTTTCCACAACGGTTGTTTTGCCGGTCATTTTCGACAGAAGTTCCGCTGTCTCCGCGTCATTCGGCGCATAGGCTATGCGAACATGACAGTTAGCCATCAAGGCATTGTCTTTTCCGTAGACTCCATTGAGCTGCTTGGTGTCTTGCACGATCAGATAGAGCTTGCCGCCATAACCGGCGATGTACGCAATGGCTTTCTCCAAAATCGGCACCTTGCCCAAGCTCGTCAGCTCGTCCAGCATGAACAGGAGCCGGTGTTTGTATCCAGCGACGCTGGCACCATCCTTGAACTCCATGCTGGAACAGACACGGCGCACGATCATATCAAGCATAAGCCGCATCAGGGGACGCACCCGATCTATGCCGTCTGGAGGTGTCACAAGATACAAGTCCAGAGGCGTCTCGTGGTTCATGAGGTCATGGATATGAAAATCCGAGCGGGCTGTGTTGATATTGATGATGGGGTCCCGATAAATGGCCATATTGACCAGCGCCGACGACAGGACGCCGGAGGCTTCATTCTCCGCCTTTGCGGCCATTTCGCGGGCCGAGCTGGCTATGAAAATATGACAGGCCTCACCAACACGGGCGTCCGCGTCCGGAGCGAACTCCCGAAACAGCATCGCGTGATCCATGACCATCATCTCATCCAGCAGTTCCGCTGTTGTACGGTCAGGATCAGACATCATCAGCGTCAATTCCTGAAGAGACGGCATGCGCCCTTGCCGAGAACGCACAACCACGCAGCAATGCAGGATCAAGCCTGAAAAAAAGGCGAAGGCTGCCTTTGTCCAGTGGTCTTCCAGACCTTTACCGTCAGGATCGACCAGCATAAGGGCCAGATTCTGAACATCTTGGACAGCTTCCAGCGAAGTCAGACGGATTTCATCCAGCGGGTTGAAAGCGCAGCCGAAGCCGGACGAATCCGCCGGAGCAAAACGCAGAACTTTATGCCCCTGGGATTTGCGCCAGCCGGAAGTGAGCGCCCAATTCTCCCCCTTAATGTCCAAGGTCAGGGTGGAGCCTGGCCAGGACAGAAGCGTCGGCAGGATCAGGCCCACCCCCTTGCCTGAGCGTGTAGGGGCAAAACACAGGATATGCTCTGGGCCGTTATGTCGAAGATAGCGTAATATGTTCTTTTTTTTATCGAACCATCCACCGACATACACACCTTGTCCGCCGAGGTAGCCCATACGCTCGATTTCTGCTTTTCGTGCCCAGCGGGCTGATCCGTGCAGTTCCTGGTTTCCTTTGAGACGCCTGGCTGCGACGACACATAACAGGGCAAGGAACAGCGGCAGCAGGAAGAATGCCTGTCCAAGTACAAGGGCATTATCCATGACGGGTTGGGAGATGCCTTCCCATGTAAAAACACGCCACGGGGCATAGACTGGAACACCTAACACCGAAAACCAGGGCTGCCCCAGCATGGGATGGAAGCTGTAATCAGACGCGATTTTCAGCGTTGCCATCTCCATGCCCAGCAGGGCCAAGAGCGGTATTGCCGCCATAAATGCCCATAAGACAGTATGCTTGCGGTTGGCCTCGGTTGTCTGAAGGCCATATTCTTGCTGCTGCGCCATTTCCCTCTCCTCAGTGCCGCCAGCGCGTGTAGGGTTCCCTGAAGATTACGTCCTTCGTGACCACGATATTGAACTGGTAGCCTGGCCTGATCTCCAACGTGGGCTTGATGCTCAGGTTACGCTGAAGGAGCGTCGTCGTTGTCTGGCCAAGCTGCTGCGCCAGAGAGGCCGTCATCTCATCAGTCATGCGTGTCCCGTTGTCCGTCTCCGTGCTGTCATTGGCCCCGTCCAGAGCGTAGGCCATGCCCCCAGAGACCAGCGACATCATGAGAGCCGATCCGAAAATCCGGGCGTAATGGTTGTCCACATCGTCATTGAAGCCTGCCATACCGGCCATATCAGCACCTGGCATTGCGCCAAGGGAAATCGACGATCCATCGGGGAAAATGAGTCTGTTCCAGGCAATCAGGACACGCTGCTGGCCATATACGACACGGGAGTCATAAATGCCGTACAGACGAGCGCCCTGTGGAATAAGCAAGTTCAGGCCCGTCGCCGTGTCATAGACGTTCTGGGCTACCTGCGCGATCATGTTGCCAGGCAGATCGGAATTGATACCCGTCAGCATCACACCTGGGATTACGGCCCCGGTCTTCAGCTCCAGGGGCATCCCCTCAGTGCGCTGCTCAGGAAGCTGCCAGGACGTATCCTTGCGGGCACGGTCGAAAAAGGCCTCTTTGTCACGATCAGCGGCAGGGTTGTAGTAGCCATCCGCACCGGCAGACGCCGCAGAAGAAACGACATCCGATCCCGTGGTGGAGGCTGTGCCCGGAGCCGTTGATGCCGTGACTACGGTGCTTCCTCCGCTGGATACCCGCTTGGCGACCAGAGGAGCAGTCAGAGCATTCATGTACGATTGTGCCCTGACCCGCCTGATATTTTCGATTTGCTGATCCGGCTTGGCCTCCCTTTGGACAACAACGATAGGCTCCGGCTTGGCGGGTTCCGGGGGCACCATTACGCCGCTTGTCCTGTCTTTTTTGGGATCAAGTGCAAGTCCGCTTCCTTCCACAAGCCAGACAGGCTTGTCCTCTTCGCTGACTGTCGCCGCTTTTTGTGGCCCTTCCTTTTTTTGAGGGTCATGGGCGAAATTGACGCTGTATATCAGTGCAGCCAATAAGAGGATCAGCACGATCAGTAGTGCGTATAACGGCCAGCGCCCCATCCTGGCCACGACAGGTTCAGGGGACATGACAAGTCCGTTGGGGGATTCATCCTTCATGCTAGCTCTTCCTGATGATCCGAATCTCTTCTTTGCCTGATCCCACGCCCAGCAGCAGCGTCAGTTCATCAAAGATGCCGTCAACGACCAGCTTTTTCCCATCCGCACGGTAGTTGACCAGGACATTTTCTCCTTTCCTACGGGCCAGCAGTACGGGCAGTTCCGTCGTTTTGCGCGGCAGATGAATGTAGATTTTTTCGCCGTCGTCAAAGACACGTTCCGGCTTCCAGGAGGCCTTCCCCCGGACGTCAAAGTTAAAGTTCAGCTTGGAAATATCGACGCTTTTCCCATCCAGCATGGCAGTATTGCGAGAGGTTTCCCGTTCCTGCGCAGCTTTTTTGGCAGCTATCTGCTGTTTCATGGAGTCTGCGTAGACAAAGCCCACATAAGGCGTATGCCCTGTACGTTGGGAGACAAGGCGAAGATGGTAGACGCGGCGATCCGTCGTGACCACCGCCGTGGTTTCCAGACCAGCGTCCACCGGTTTGATGAACAAATGCGTTGTTTCTCCTGCGGAGCCTGTTTCAACCATCCAGCGGGCGGAGTCTCCTACGATGACTTCATTGACTTTTTCCCCCGGCTGTAACTCCACATCACAGACCTGCATGGGGCTGGCCAAAATCGTCGGCAAGGATGCGCCATGCACATAGACCAGCTTCCCGGAATGAGAGAGAACCGGTGCGGGGCCACGCCCGGCCCAGGCACGAGTCAGGTTGAGCGCTTTCTTCTCCCGTTGAGTAAGGGGCACGGTGTCATTGCTGAGAAAATCAGGCAGATTCAAAAAGTCAGGAGGCAATTGCGGGGCAGCTTCCTGGGAAGCCGCCATTGCAGCCGTAGGGGCAAGAACCAAAAAAAGCATCAGGATAAGATATTTCATGGGAGGACTCCTATTGGATGGCAGAAGACGGGGCAGGCCCAAAGTTTTTAAAGACGCGGCTTGCGGAAAGACCTGTGATATACATGCCGCCCGGATTCCGCAGCAGAACGGCCTCTGAGGTCGGCGGTGAAACCTGAATGCTGACCGTGGCTTCATAGGTGTGCCGCTCAAGCACTACACCTGCATGAGAGCGGATGGTTTCCGTCCACTCCACACGATAGGAGTCTGAGCTGACAGGCAGGGGCAGACTTTGAATTTCGACATGCACCAACTTTCCGGACTTGGCGATTTCATAGGGGTTGTTCGTTGCAAACCATTCCTTCAGTACACCTTTGGCGCTGCCAGCCACAAAGTAGCTTAGCCTTTGGATCATATGCTTTTGCAGCTCAATGTCTGCGGTGACAGTGCGCCAGTCGGAGATGCAGGCTGCGATTTCAGCCTGAATCAAGCGTAATGGCGTTGCGCTGGCCTGATCTGCACGCGCGACAACAGCCGATTTGCCGAGCTTATCCACTTCGACGATGTACGGAATCGCTTTGACCTGGCAGGCTTGGATTACGTTGCCGGTGATAGAGCCTGCCAGGAGAACCAGGGCGATGATGGTTGTCAGTCGCCACTGCGCAGCGCGGCTGATGTACGAGCCATAGCGTTCCAGCCACTCTTGGCGGGCATTGAGATACGGATTTTTCCCATCCCCAGAAGGAGCTGTTTCTGCCTTTTCTTTTTTCTTAAAAAACATGTGAAATCCCCTAGTTAGTCATTACGCAATCTCTGGGCTTCAAGTCTCTGGCGAAGCGAAGAAGACACTGTATTGTTGCGCGAATCCTTGTTGTGCATAGACTCCCGCGTGGCATTCCACAGGTTACTGGCCGTCCCCTTCATGATCCCCCGGATGCCCTGTGCACCTTCAGCTTTTGCGACTTGCGCTGCCCTGCCGATATTGGCCATGCCAGCACCGGCAGCAATGCCCAATCCGGCAAGCCCTGCCCCCATAGCCGTAACCGTTGACGTGAGAGCATTGCCGGTATTGACGTGCGACCCTTGGATGATGCCTGCGACGACGTCAGGCAGCGTTTTGACGAGACAGTAAAAGATGATGCAAAACGAGATCGTGACCCCAATCTGGCCCCAATCCATATCCTCTGCAATTTGGAGTTGGGTGATGAAGTTGATTCCAACACCCATAACAAGCTGCATAACCATCAGCTTGAACGCTACAGAAAAAACATAGCGTAAGGCATTGACAGCATAATCACGTAAAAAAGATGTTGCGCCGAGTCCAATCAAAATAGATGATGCACACATGGCAACAATACACTCACACTTGATTAAAATTATTTGTAATGATATAAGTGCAAAACAAATCAATATTGCCATCCCAGCAAGAATATATGTCAATGACTCAAGTGGACTCCATCCACTACATTGAATAAATAATGACTGTGCCAATTCAAGGCCAACAGTAAATGGTTTGTCTGATGCATCTACTATATTTGTTGCTTCTCCTGCGATTCCCTTTAGTCCATTGATTATATTCCATGTCCAAGTATGGTAGTTATTGATAACAGCAAGGAAGAAACCTGCGGACAATATAACGAGGCAGAAATTTTTGATTGTATCTTTTAAGTCAGAAGCCCCAAGAGCCATCCTTATGCCAAGCCATGCAATCTCAAATACTGCGCACCAATAAAAAAGAAGTTTCGCATATTTGAGCATTACTGTTTCATATTTAGACAATTGATCATGAAATCTAGTGACAATTTCTGAAACAACAGTATCTCCTTGCGTTGCAGCAAGGCATTCTGCTTGTTCAATAAAGGAAAAACATATAAGGAGAACAATCATGAAAAAAATTTGTCTCAGTACTTTCTTATTTTTCATGTCTGTGGCGACCTCGGTATGTGCGGCTTCTTATGAAGAGATTTATGGGTATTGGGAATCAGATCAAAAATATCCACTCAATATTATACAATTTAGTGCCAATAAATATTGTTATGGGAAATACTCTCGCCCAGCAACATATTCTACAAAAGACGGAGGTGTTTCTGTTCAATTTTCAAAATATTCTTCTCTGGAAATATTTAAGAAAGATGATGACTATATAGAGATAACATTTCCTGATCCACGACTTCCCCAAAAGATACCTTATAAACGTATTTCTGAAGAAAAAGCCGTCAAAATAATCAAAAAGGGTCGGAGCGAGAAGTAGTACCAATTTTCCCAAATCCTTCCAGCATATGACGATGTAGCTCTTGGCCCATCTGGCTTTCCTTCTCGGCTTTATCCTGGCTCGCCAAATCCGATTGAATCTTGGTTGCAAGAAGTTCGCGGAGCTGGCGAGCCTCTTGTATCTGAAGGGCTGCGAGCTGGTTTCCCGCCATGAGGGCCTTTTGCTGACCATCCGGGGTAGACAGGAGTTCATTGATATATGTTTCCAGCTCCCCTGATTCTTCCAGGTCTTTGAGCTGTTTCCCTGAAAGCTGGAAGGTCGCCTTCGTGGAATCATCCACACGACGGCTCCAGTTATCCCAGCTCGTGTGATAGGTCGTCATACCGCCCTGGAGCATGTTGCGCGGCATTCTGGCCAAGTCCTTCAACTCAGATTGTGCGCTGTACAATTCATCAAAGACATTGCCCAAGCCGACAACATCATTTCTCATGGTGCTCAGGGCACCCGTGATCTTTCCAAACTTGGACATCTCGGCTGATATTTTTCGGATCATCTCTTTGGGGAGAGCCACGGTGTTTTGAACCATATTTGTATATTGCTCTATATTTTGTTGCACCATTTGCAACTGTGCTGCTGTTTGTTGGATAGCTTCATCATATTCTTTAACAAGTGTTTTTAACTGCTCAAGGCTCGTTGCCTTTTCGATAGCTTGCATAAATTTGTCACTGCAATTTGTGCAGTACACAGTTCCTGACATCGTCTGAACGGGAACCAACAGCAAAGCGATGATGATAATAAGAGAAGTCTTCATAAGTTACTCCAAACTATATAGCATGGCGTTCTTTCAGCCATACATTAGGCCAATCACGGCCATGAATTTCTTTTAGGGATTTTATACGAGCAATGCTCTCTTTGTCGGATGAGCCAACAAAGGCTAATGCGACCGGCCCCAGACCGAGCTGAAAAAGGCGACGGCCAGCAGGACTGACCATGTAGTAATCCTGCTTTGCGGTGGCATGGGCCAAGATGCTGATTTGTCGATCATTGAGTCCGCAGGCTTTGTAAAAGCCGTAGGTTTCATCGTTTCGGGCTTCCCGATTCGGCAAATAAATCTTGGTAGGACACGACTCCAGGAGGACATCCATGATACCCGACTGCCGGGCGTCGGAAAGGCTTTGTGTGGCCAAGATGACCCCACAGTTGGCCTTACGGAGAACTTTCAGCCACTCCCGTATCTTGGAGCGAAAAACAGGGTGCCCCAGCATGATCCAGGCTTCATCTAGAATGAGAAGGGCAGGCTTACCGTCCAACGCTTTCTCGATCCGGTGGAAAATGTAGAGCAGGACAGGGATCAGGTTGCGATCTCCCTTTTTCATCAGCTCTTCCATTTCAAAGACCGTGAACGTGGACTCACGCAGATTGTCCGTCCGGGCGTCCAGAAGCATCCCCATCGCCCCCCGCTGTGTGTAGTAGGCCAGAGCCTCGCGGAGAGATTGCTCCTGCACGGTATCCATGAAGTGCGACAGGGTGCGCATGTGCTCCGGCTGTGTCGCCAGTCCCGTCATGGCGTCATGTATCGCTGCCCGATGAGAAGGCAGGACAGTCATCCCCTGGAGTTCCAGGAGTGTTTCTATCCAGTTTTCTGCCCAAGCCATCTCTGTCGGGCTTTCATCTATGCGCTGGAGAGGCGTGAAGCAGAGACTGTTTTCTGCTGCGATCTCATAGTGATCTCCTCCCGTAGCTTCGCAAAGCGGCAGGAGGGAGTTGCCTTTGTCGAAGGCAAAAATGCGGCGATGCGCATAGCGCAGGAATTGTGCGGCAATCGTGGCCAGCAGCGTGGATTTGCCGGAACCTGTGGGGCCGAAAATCACAGTATGCGCCAGATCGCCGTCATGGAGATTGAACCAGAACGGCGTGGAACCGTCAGTCAGAAAGACGGCCAGCGGCGGCGAATCCGGCGGATAAAGCGGGCAAGGGCACGTCGGCGTCCCCGTCCAAACTGATTGCAGCGGCAGCAAATCGGCCAGGTTGAGTGTGGTTATGAGGGGACGGCGGATATTTGCGTATCCGTTGCCCGGCAGACTGCCCAGCCAGGCTTCCAGGGCATTCATGGACTCTATGCGGCAGCCAAAGCCCTGCGTCTGGATCAGACGGCGCAACTCGCGCGCCTTGTCCTGAAGGCCATTCACATCTTCGTCCATAATGATGATCGTGGACGACAGGTAGCCCGCTCCCACATAGCCGGACTGTACCTCGGTTTTGGCCGTCTCCGCATCTTCGCGCATAAGCAGCGCATCACGATTTACTTTCGCGTTGGGATTGTTGAAAAATTGATCCATGAATCCCAGCACGCGCTGGTTCCAGCCCTTGACGAAGCTGGTGATCTCCTTTTCCGCGTCATACTGGTCAAGGCAGATAAACCGTGTGGAATAGCGCAGCTCGAACGGCAGACTGTCCAGAGCTGCGAACATGGCAGGCCAGGACTCTTGCGGAAGGCCATCAATGGAAAGAATGGCCAGATGTTTTTTCTCAAGCCCGTCTTCAAGGCGCGGGATCAGACCGCCGACAAGGTGCCGACTGCCCAGCAGGGCATCAAGGTACATGGGCACCGTGGGCACACGCATAGGCTGAAGCACGCCGGAGATGCAGAACTGCAAGTGAGCCAGCAAGTCTGAATGCAAAAAGGTGTCGTTTGAGGCATCATACAGCTCGTATTCCTGAAGCCGGTGCATCTCCAACACAGAAGCGCAGGCATCCTCAAATTCCATCAAGGAATCCTTGAATGTCTTGAGTCCCTTCTCCAAGGCAGACATCGTTTCCACACCAACCTTGGCCGCGCCAGCCATTTTGGCGACATTGTAGTTGGGCAGATAGGTGACGGTCATAAATGTCGAAGTACTGTAGCAAACATCCTGCCCAAAAAATGCACGGCGCTCATCCTCTATGGCCTGGGAGACAGGATCAGGAAAGTGTGAGCGATCCGCATCCGGGTAAGCGCGCTGCGTTGTCCGGCAGGCATCGACGTGGATCATCCAGCCTGTTCCCAGACGCAGGACGGCGTTACTGACCTGCTCGGACACATAGGACAGTTCGGCAGGGGTAGAGCTGGCAGTATCCTCTCCCCGGATTTCCCATGCTGCCAGGAACGAGCCATCTTTTTGGAGTATGATCCCAGGCTCTATGAGCGCGGCATAGGTCAGCAGATCGGGAAGCCCTTTGGCTTTTGAACGAAAGTCTTGCAGATTCAGCATATTATTTACCGTCCAGAATTTTCTTCACATGCCCTACAACAGAGCGGGCATAGGCACGTCCCCGCTCCGGATTCTTGTGAAGCGGTGTGTGGTAATAGGCCACGGCTTTCCAGTTAAGACCGTGCCGCCGAATCTCCTGCGCAAGTATCCAGACACCGATCTTGATATTGTTGGCAGGTTCCAGCACCTGTTCCACCGGCCAGCCATACCGTTTGATCCAGTAGGCATTGATCTGCATGATCCCCACGTCAAACGAGCGTCCGGAGCGCATGGCCCACTGAGCGTACTGGATGGCTTCTTCTTTCGACCTGGGTCGTACATCCCGCCCAGAAATATTGATGATCCACGGATGGCAGCCGCTTTCCTGCCGGGCGATGGCCAGGGCCAGCACTTTGGGCACCTGATAGCGGGCACAGGGCGCGTCAAAAAGCGGTTCCAGGACATGCTGACGGTTCTGAAGGGTTTCGGCGTATGCCGGGGTAAAAAAAATGACGATCATCAGGAGAACGGAGCAAGCGCTTGCCTTGCGGAAGAATATGTTGATGGGATAACATTCCTGCATAGTATTTCCTTTAGGAGCAATATATGACGCAACTAATTAAAGATTTTCTTGAAGCTGAGAAAAACATGTTTGATTATTGCAAGTCATTTATGAGTTTCTCTTTTCTGCTAAATACAGGATGTCTTGGTATATTATTGAAGTTATATCCCAATCTTTATGTTATAATATATATACTATCTATAGGAACTCTTCTTTCCATTACTTCATACATGGTTTCATTTAAATATTTAAACAAGTCTACAAAATTTATAATTAGTAACAATGAAGTTAAATTCGTATCCATGAGAAGGAGGGCTTATTTTTCGTCCTATGTTGGCTTATTTTTCTCCGTATTGGCATTTGAAGTATCTTTATTTTATTATATATTTAATAATGTTTCTATTGCCACCCAATAAATAAGTGCAAACATTACTATATCAATAATTTTTTCCAATAATGAACCTTGATAAAACAAATCAATTATTCCTATACGCCTGAACCACTTAAATTTTATTGCAAGAAAATGCAGTATCGCTAATAAGATAGTAAATCCTATCCACATATGAGGTATGTAATTGTCCATCGTTCCCTCTATGGGGTTGGTGTCTCCGTCTGTTTGACGCACATGGCCAGAACCATGATCCGCCCGTAATCGTCAGCCGGGTAAACCCAGCCTTGTTCATCTCCAAGGGAAGAGTCGCCAGTCTGTACACGAAGGTGGACTTGCCATTCTGTATCCGAGACTGAGGTAGCCCAGGTCTGAATAGCCGTCATTGGCGGTGCGTCCGGCCCTGCTTCCGAGATTGCAGGAGCGGTAAAAATCGCTGGCGTCAGCCCGGTGCCTGGCGCACAGGACGGCTTTGTGATGCGGTCGCCGTTTTTGGCCACGGTCGCGTTTTTCATCAGTGCGGTGTTCCCAGAGTCCCCAATGATTTCCAGCGAATTGTTCCGGCAGAGGTAAAGCCCTTGAAGGCTGTCCAGGAAGATGCGGCCCTGCTCGTCCGTGCTGGTGCAGGATTCTGAGGTGATCTCCCGTGGTTCAAACTGGAGGTCAGAGACATTGCGAATGGCGTGATCCGTCATATCCAGTTCCGTTTGCATGGCATTCAGTTCAGGTTGTCCTGGAACTGCCACGCGATAGAGGAAGTCCTGTCCCAAGGCGGAAGAGTCATAGGTGGAAACGGCTCCCAGATGCCCGGCGCCGGGCGACGCAATTCCCACAGTCCCCAAGTTCAGCACCCAGCCATTACCTGCTCCCTGAAGCATGTTTTCCGTTTGGCCGGGCAGGACGCCGGACGGGATATGTCCACCAGCCCCGCCAATGAGGGCCGCAGCGCCCGGAACCACGGCATTCAGGAAATGATCCGTTGCATTTTCTCTACCCCCGGTAGTCAGCACGATGGCCTGTAAAGCACCATTTTGCGGCTGCCGGATGTAAATTTGATAGTCCTGAAGCCAGGCGTTCTGGGGCTGAAAGCCATCAGGCAAAAGTCCATCCGAAATAAGGTCAGCAATGCTGATCGTCGGGCCTGTCGTAGCTGTCGCTTGAGAAAGAAGCGTATCCTGGTGCTGATTAACGTACTGGTTGGCTGCCCTCATCACCATAGTCATGTGATTTGCAATAATGCGCTGTTGTACAGCAGAGTTTCCCGTTTCCCACCATCCAATCATATATGGAATCATGATGATAACGACGATGATTGCGCCGATTGTGCTCAGTAGGTTCATCTGTCGATCTCCGTAACGCTGACAAGGGAACCATTAGGGATAAAGGCAGGCACGGTAATTACATTCCCCATCACAGGGATAAGGCGGCCATTGCTGGCCATTCCCAAAGCAAAACTTCCCCTGAAGAGCTGACGCACAGCCATGATTTCTTGCATCGACGCATCACCGTAAACGTAGCATCGACCCGCATCCACGCGCGCACGCCAATTACGCAAGGCGCGCCAGCTCTCAGGGAGATCAAGTACAGCAAGCGGTATGTCTCCAGAAAGCCCATTGTTTTCATAAACATATCGGAAGACTTCATTACGATAGATTGCGTAATTGACTGCTATCGCACTGAATGAAGACTCTTCAGAAGAAAAGTCCACAGTGCGTTGAATCATGGCTCCTACCCCAATGAGGAAGATAAGAAAGACAACAGGCTTCATTTTATAACCTAGCGTGCTGTGAAGATAAGGCTACTGGCAGCCGTGCAGGCCCCAGCAATAGCCCCCACGTCCGTAGGATCGACGACGGAACCGTTGACGGAGATGGATTCCCAAGAATCCGGCTGGAATCGGGCGAGCTGCATGCAGGCATCCTGCGGGACATTGTCCAGCGTGATCGAGAACTGGCCGTTATCGGCGTCATTGGCCAGCGTGACATCACCACCCCAGGCGTTCTTCATGCTGTCCCCCTTGATGAATGCCTTGGGAACGATACCGGCACTCATGGCAACGTCATTGTCCAGGTTGTCATAGTTCGTGCCGAAGAAGAGCTGCTGGGTCTGCATTCGCAGCAGAACAAGGTTTTGTTCCGTCGTCGCCACATTGGATTTGCCAAATGCGGAATACAGGCCAAATGCGGCGGCAGCGATCAGGAGCAGGCCGACGATCAATGCGCCAACGGTTTCAAGAATACTCATCACATTCCTCCCTGTAGTGTGGATTGAAGTCCGCCCACAGCCAGAGCAACCATGCTCAACTGGCTTATAACAAGGGCAAACATGAAAACTTTGATTTTCCCAGCGAGACGCTGGATGCCTTCAATACCTTCAATAAGCCATTCGTCTGCCAGCTCTATGAGATGATTCTGGAAGCCTGGCATTCGTGAGTAGACGGCAAGGGTATCGACAAGCTCAGGGCTAGGGAAACGCATTCCTGATTTCTTAAGTGCCTGTCCAAAATCAATCCCCTGCCCAGAACTTGACAAAATATTACTAACTATCTCTCGTAAATACGGGCTAGTCGAAATATCTCCAGCCATACTTTTCAATATGTTTGAAATTTGGTGACCAGCCCGCATTCGTGTTGCGACTGCGTACAACCATAGTGTTCCTATTGTTAATCTATATATTGACCACGGCACAAATCTGTCTGCTATTCTCCTTCCTGATCCTGTCCAATTAGCAAAAGAAAAAAATATAACACATATCAAAATGAGTATGACTATGCCTAATGCTGTTCCACGCCATGAAGAAATAAACGAGCTTTGCAGATACAGAACATAGGCAGCTCCTTGCCATGTTTCTGGATCAGAAAGCATAGCGAGCTGTGGCATCACACGCTCGGCCACAATAAGCATCATAATGACGATTAACAGCAGCAACATCAGCGGATAGGCCAATGCGCCGATCAGGCTCTTTCTGATACTGCTTTTCGCATCCAGGACTTTGCTGGCCAGCAGCAGACCTCCCGCCAAGCGACTGCTGTCTTGAGCCGAGCTAATGAGCAGTGTTTCTTCGCGGCTGGCCAGTCCATCCAGTGCCGCGCCCAAGGTGCGCCCGCGTCCCAGCTTGTGCAGGATATGTGCATAGACTTTGACCAGAGGGGACTTCCGCTCTTCTGCCTGGAACTTGAGCAGGCGAAGCGCCTCATGCAGATGCATCCGGTTCTGAAGGAGTTTGGCTAGCTGTTTCCAGATGCGAGACCTCACCCTTGTGTTAAATGCCAGACGTGCAATCAAATCAGGCATGTTGGCCTCTTTTGCCGGATTCCACGTCGGCATTTATGGGCATGGCCAGCATTTCTTCAGTAATGGCAGGATCAAGGACACCCGACATGATGAGGTGGCGAGCATGCTCCAAGTAGGTCATGCCTCCCAGATCGGAGAGCCAATACTTTTTTGCCTCCTCATGCTGCCGCTGGCGCAACAGAGCTAGAAGCTGGCGATCTACCGCAATCACTTCCGCTACAACCGTTTGCCTATGCAGCCCCGGATGGCCGGATTCCATGCAGTGTTTGCAGCCGCTTCCCCGGATGCAGACTTCATCGAGACAGTCGTCCGGCATGGAGTTCCGCAACCTGCCCAGCAGATCGGGAGCAATGGCATCCGGGTGATCCTTCAGACGTATCTTGCAGTACGGGCAGAGCTTGGGGACAAGCCGCTGAAACACCAGGCCAGACAACACGATGGGGTCACAGACGATGTTAAGGGGATCAGCGACACGGGAACGGAGTTGAACATCCAGACGCTGGATAATGCCCAGAGCGTCGGCGGCGTGGATGGTGGCCCAGACCGCATTACCGGACAATGCGACCTCAATGGTGGCCAGCGCGGCTTCGGCATAGCGGATTTCACCGATCATCACGGTGTCAGTATCATCTCGGTTGGTGCCCGCGATTGCATTGGTATAGGCGTCGCCTCGCTCATCTCCCTCTTTGGAGTTGACGGGGATTTGGTACATCCCCCGGATCGGCTTCTCCGGGGGGTCTTCGATGGACAGAAAGTTGTCCCCCGGACGTTCTTCGATCAACGCTTCCATGCAGTGTGCCAGCGCCGTCGATTTACCGGAGCCGGTAGGCCCGGAGATAAAGACGATACCAGTTCTGGCCGCAAGCGTCCGAAAAAGCCTGGTCTGGGCTTGGGCAAGTCGTTTGGTTCCCGCCTGGTCAACAACCTCTATCGTCTCGTTCGTATATCCCAGCTTGGCCAATCTCTCTTCCAGACTGCCGGAAGCACCCGACGTGTCATGCAACAGGCGTAGCGGCATAAACGTTCCCTTGCCGTCAGGTGCCCCATCGCATTCAATAGGTTCGGAATGGATACGAACAGAGTACAGGCCTTGCGGCAGGTAGTCCCGATTGATGATACGACCATCAAGCCGAGATATGGGATCAAAAGCAGGAGCATCCTGTGCAGCACCAAGATGCTCATAGATGGTTCGGATCATATGTCGTCCTGTTTCGGCATCGAACTCCATATCATCACGCAACAGGCCAAGCACACGAAAGCGTGTGCGTACATGCGTTCCCATATCCGCTATATGTATATCCGTTGCGCCAGACTTGAAGCCACGTGCAATCAAGTCAATCGCCAACTGCTGGACTTCGTTGTCACCTATGCCACTACGGGAGGCATAGCGAGAAAATTCAGCATCAAAACGGCTAGGAGGGACAAAAGAAAATGCCTTTATGCCCATAACTGCCAAATTTGATGCAAAATTTATGAATGCCATATTCCCCTGAATCTCATCAGACACAATCAATGAGTCATCCATCAGGGCGATACGAGCACGGATTTGATCGGGAAGATCGCTGATAAGCTGCGTTATGCGGGTATGCACTTTCCCTATCCTCTATTCAAACGGTATCGTTGAAGACTTCCCCGATTTGTGAATGGTCACTCCTTTGCGCGTCACATGCAGCCGTCCGCCATTAAACAGCGATCCGTTATTGATCGTGACCGTGTGTCCATCCGCCATGCGCAGTGTCGCAGACAGCCTCCCCTCAATGCCCTGGACAGAAACAACAGCAAGACGTCTGGATGGAGCCGAAGCCGCAGAACCGGGCGTTGATGAACTTTTGGGGGCCGCAGGTGGAGGTGTCAGGCTGGGCAATACCAACTCCTGCTTGGAGGGCTGGCTAAGGTCTTGCAGACGCTTTTCCAGCTCACGGATGCGCACTTCCTGCTTCAGCAGCTGCTCATGGCCACGTTTGCGCGTCAGTTCCCCCAGCGTGCTGGGCGAGTTCAAGTCTTGGGCGATGGGGGCCAAGCCGGTTTCTCCCTTTGGAGTCTGCGTCGGCAGCTTAGGAGGCTTTACCTGTGCCTGCGGAATCTGCTTCGGGGTTGTCTTGGATGGAATTACCGGTGCAGGAGACGAGGACAATGTCTGCCATGCCACAGCTCCCAGCACGATTATTGAGGCCAAGCCAAGGCCTCCCCAAACAAGAAGGCGTTTCTTTTTAATGTCTTGCATAAATTTTCCCCTTGACTGCCCATTTTCCATCAAACTTTATGGATTCAACACACAATCCTGGGATTGCGGTCAGAAATTCAAACAGCCCTACTTTCTCTCCAGCCCTGTAATCCATCAAAATATCGGGTAGTTCGGAGAGCTCCCATGTACCTTCGTGCCACGGTGCTGTGATTTTCGTTTTTTTGTCGATATTGCGTGTTTTCTGCGCTTTGAATTGAGGCAAGGACAGTCGTGCCCCAGATGCCTGTGTCACGTCCGAAAGCAACGCAGTTGCTTGCTTGCGATCCACCAACGCATGGTGATCTGTTCCTGGCCCGTCCATAAGGCGAGCGGAACTACGCAGCGTTACAGGGATAGACGACCGGGCTGTAAGCATGTCTTTACCGTCCAGCATCGCCCCGCTTGGTAGCGTCGTAAACGTCGCTCCTTCAGCGTACTGCCATTCAATGTTGATCTTTTGTCCAATGCATGAGGCAGACTTCAACTCCCAGCCATTCGACGCCAGGGGGAGAGCCAGCAGGCCAGGTAGACACGCTGCGGCAGCATCAGAGGCTAAGGGCTGTTGTTGCCACTCCATAGGGAAAAATCGTTCAGGATGACGTTGCATGTCTTCCATGCGTGCGGCGTGTTCCTGCTTGCGCAGCACCGCAGATTCCAGGGCAGCCTTTTCCGTAAAATGGTCATAGATAAAGAAGGTTCCCAGCATGATAGCCAGCAGTATCCCCAGGATCGTCAAACGCAGGATCGTGCTTCGGGAGGCCATGCTGCGCAAATTTGACAGATGACCTTTGGCTATGAGCTTGTCCAAAGTAGAGAATTGGATATGTTCTTCAAGCCAGAGTTCACTTTCGCGAATCGACTCGTAGTGTTCGACTGGAAGGCCAGAGAATTTTTCCAACAGTGAGGCGAACGACGCTGCTTCTTCGGAGCTGAAGAAGACCTGATCCCCATACTCGCTGACCACGCCATCTATCCGAAGATGAAGCCACCAAAACTCTTTGGCAGGGCCTAAAGCAGGATCAGGGGCACACAGCTTGAATATCCCCAGAAAAGAGTCTGGACAGCGCAGACAAGAGCACAAGGCCGTTGCCGAGGAATAGTTAGACCACGTCTCTACAGTTCCAAGGCCATACTGTATGCCCTGCGTTGTCGTGCGCCTTGCCGCAGCGTTAAACTCCTCATCCTGGAGTTCGGACAGCGCCTTATGCCCCATGTGCCCCAATCGCTGCCGGACAGGAGCCATCCAGCGCAAGCCAAGCACCCACGTCGTTTTTTTGAGGGTGATAAGCTCCATAGCCTAATCCTCTGTCCCGCCACCGGCGGCTTCGACTTCAATCGTGATAACCAGTAATGTCTTGGCGTACTCCCCAGAGCCACCGAAATTTAATAACCCCAGAGACTTGGAAAGCTGTTGGGCCTGATCTTGGAATCCGGCCAGCACAAGAGTCTGCCCAAGTTGCATAGTGCTTCTCTGGCTGAACGCCCGCGTGCTTGTTTTGGGAAGCTGGACGGTCAAATCACTGGTGGTAAATTCGGTCAATTCGTCCAGGCTGGAGAGGTTGATGCTGTACTGGAGGAGTACCCGCCGCCGATCCAGAATGTGAGGAATCACAGTCATGGCAAAGCCCGTCGTCACTTCCCCTGGAGTGATTTCCGTCGTCTGACCATAGTCCGATTGCGATGAAGATGACCCTGCCAGATAGGCAATGCGTTTGATGGCCTGGATTGGAACAGGCTGATTGGAGAGAACAAGACCGCCCCCGGACGTAACCTGTGTGGCATTGCCCCATGCCTTCAAAGCACGCAGAACGCCGGTGGAGTTCTTTAACTTCCCGTTGACGATGGTAGCCGAGGCGGACGAGCTACTGCCGAGAGAGGCCAGACTGCCTGCGACCACGGAAACATCGTCGTTGGCGAACAGTACCTGCATGTCGATACCGGCCTCATTGGTGTCCGTGACTTCCAGAGCCCAGACATGCACGGTCAACGCTACCTGGCGGGACAAACGCTTGTTTATGTCCGCGATGTACTTCTCCACCTGCCGGACGTTATCCGCATAGTCCCGGACAGTGATGGTTCCAGCAGCCTGATTGCCGACGACACTCCCTTCGGAAGACAACAGCTCTTTGACAGCCTTTTCGGTATCCGCCCAAATGTCGAACTTGTAATTCGTCGTGTTGGACTGTGCCGTCTGGCTCGACGTGTCGGAAGTCGCTACCGTCTGGTTGATATTGTTGCCACCGATACTGGAGCGCGACGTTTCCCTGGATTTGTTGGTGATCTGATCTTTGTATTCGCGTTTGCCAGGCGCACCCAGAATCGTAAACGTCCGCACGACAAGGCGTGAGAATACAACGGTTTTTGTCTTGGAGTCGAAATCCCACCCGTAGCCACTGGCGACTGCCACATGATCCAGAAGGCCACGCAGAGGCCCCTCATAGGATACATTGAGTAAACGCGAACCACCGCTGGCTCCGGGATCAAGCAAGTCAGGCAATTCAAGGGCGGGAGGCGTGCCAGCTTTTGCGGGCTTTCCCCCCTTACTGATGGGAGCGGGATCAGCGCCGACCTGGACAGTCAACGCGGTCAAATCGGTTATAGTTGCAGCAATATCGCTCAATGTGCCGCGCTTGCGCAGCATGACCCTGGTATTCAGTTCCGCCTGTGAGGCCTCATCAGCACGAATGGGCACGGCCTTAACCCCAACGTAAGGTTCCGCGACGACATCAACGGCTTTCGACCGTGAGAGTGTCGTGAAATCCTTCCCCTTACCCTCGATCAGTTCCTGGTCAGGAGCGTTCTTATGAGAACAACCAACCAGAGCCACGCCGAGGAGCAGAAGCATGATGCTGCAAATGATGCGGCTTGTTTTCATGGTATTTTTTCCAATGTTTATTTTTTTACATAAAAAAATAGTTATATCTTTACAGCTTTAATGCTCAGATACTTCCATCACTTTGTTTCCTTGGTAGATCGTTACGCGCAGAGCCAGGCCGTTGGCCTGAAGAGCGGCAAAGAAGTGCTTGACGGCATCCAGGAACTCACCCCTGAATGTCGCGTCGCTCCGCATTTCATAGTCATGCTGGGCATTCCAGATCAGGCTGTACCCGGCAACAGCAGCCCAGCCTTCCATTGTCGAACGGAGCATTTCCCGTTTATGGATTTCCCATACGGGCATCTCTACAGGTGTCACCAGCGTCGTGCTCACTGCGGGCATGACGACCGCGGGAGTCGCTGCGGGAACTTCCGCGGGCTTCTCCGGAGCAGGGGGATTGCTCCCTGGAACGGGAGGTGTCGCGGAAATTGGTGTATAGGGGACAGGCTTACCCGGCTGTGGTTTTTCCAGGGTCAGGGAAGGAGACGTCTGGGCTTTCGTAGGCAGTACCGCCGGAGCCGGTACAGGTGTTGGCGCGGATACCGGTTCAATGTGCTCAGGCACAGGTACAGGGGCAGCTACCGGAATTGTTCCCGCTGGAGGCTCAGACAAATAGACCTGATAGCCCTTCATCAAGGTCGCATTGGCTCCAACGTGGTTCCATCGGCAGAAATCCTTCACTGGTACGCGGTTCCGCCGAGCTATGACTGCCGCAGTCCCGGTCTTTCTCACCGGATAGGTTTTTACTTGCGGGGCCTGAGCCGCAACCGGCGCCGGATCTGGCGTTTTCACGGCAGGTTCCTTGGAGGGAAGAGCTTGTGTGTCCGCCGACGGGTAGCCAGGCAAAGGGCGTGAAGAAACGGGTTGTTTGTCCTCAACAGGCGCATCCAGCCCTTTCACGACTTCGCGAGTCATACTGAATAGCTCACCATCGGAACAGCGAATCTGGGCATATCCCAGAGCAGGCGTTCCATTGCCGTCCATCACATCAAGACTGTAGCTCACCTCAATACCAGATGGATTCAAGGCAAAACCATCCTCCCGAAGTCGCTGTTCTAACGTCTCCCCAAACGTCCCAGGGGCACGATGCAGCGCGATTGCAGTGTGAGCGGGAGCATGACGACGGCTCAATTCCTCAGCCGCTTGTTCCGCAAGGATGCGGGCGTCATTGCCGTAATCGCTACTCAGCCCATCAAAAGAGCCTGACGCGCTGCGCTGATGAAGGCAGCCTGAGCCTGATGCAATCGCAAGACAAAGGAGCAAAAGGATATATTTTTTCATAGCAATCACTTATTGCTGAAGGCTTTTTGACTCCGCCAGCGGCTCGACTTTGACTGGTAAAGAATCTGTTGTTTGATATGACGCATCCAAACTTTACTCATCAAAGGATCAATCCTGGCCATACGGCGTAAGATAAAGATTGAGGTGATCCAGAACAGCAGCGCTGCCAGCCCAGAAATAGCCGTCATTCCTCCCACTCCAACCAGCAAGGCGATCAATGCGCTCGTCATCGCCAATTCGCGTTCCGCCCCTAGTACAAGATTGTGTCTGTGCAGAGATTGATGGACAGGAATGTGACGTTGCTCCATTACAAAACAGCCCCGGAAAAGCTGAAGATAGAATTTACCATGCTACCGGCAAACGCGATGAACGAGATGCCGAAGACAACCGACAGCAACAGCTTGAAACCACCTGAAATATCATCTTTATTCATGATGAAGATGATACCGCAGATCGCCATTGCCACGATACTGATGTATTTACCAGCAGGGCCTGTGACAGTATTGACAACCTTTTCGAGAGGGCTGGAAAACTCTGTGATTCCACCACTGGCCAGAGCCATTTCAGGGAAAGCCATCGCTGCGGCTGCAAAAACGATAAAGAGCATAAAAGATTTCTTTTTGAGCATATTATCCTCCTCAGTGAATACTATCTTGCTTTTGTTTAATGTTTTTTGTTTGCAGAAATAAAAAATTCCCCAAAAATAAGAAGAATGTAAAAACTATACCGCAGTATATATTTCTTCAGTTTTATAGCGTCTTTCTTTCAAATCAAAATGATCTACGCTGATTATGGAAGAAAGCCTGCGTGTGTTATGCCTTGTCTTTTCCATGAAGATGACAAGATCAACAGCACGGCCTATGAGCTTTTGCTTGGAGCCGACGCCAGCTTCTTCCACCAGCTCTTCCAGACGCTCAAGGGCTTCTTCAGCACTATCCGCGTGGAATGTACCGATGCCGCCGGGATGACCAGTATTCCAGAGCTTCAGCAGCTCCAAGGCAGCACTGTCCCGGACTTCCCCGACCAGAATCCGCCGGGGGGCGTAGCGCATACAGACTTTGGTAAGCTGCCGCATACCGATGCCTGCCAGCTCCGATGTTAGAAAAAACACAGAGTTAGGAGCGTTGGACTGAAGCTCTGCCGTATCTTCCAGGATCAGAAGACGATCATGAGGACAGAGCTGATCCAGCTCGTGGATGATGGCATTCACGAAAGTCGTCTTGCCGCTGGAGGTGCCCCCGACAACGACGATGTTTTTTCGCTCCAGGATGGCCGTGCGGATAATGTCCGGGACTTCCGGGCCGATGACACCCTGGTTGAGATATTCGGAGAGCTGTATGACTCGCGATGCTTTCTTGCGCAGGGAGAAGGATGCACCTGGCCCTACAATGGGCGGAAATGTCCCCTCAAAACGAGAGCCATCCAGTGGAAAGCTGCCTTCAATCACCGGATGGCGGGCATCCACTGTTTGGTTCAAGGCACTGGCCACAAGGGACAGGATCAGTTTGCCTTGGGGCAGGGAGAGCGTGCCGACACACTCCTGATCCTGGCCGTACCGCTCGATCCAAAGAGCGCCATCAGGATTGAGCATGATCTCAATGACACTCTCATCCCGCAGGGCATCCATAATCAGTGGCCCGCAGTTGTATTCAAGGCTTTCCAGCAGACGCTCATCCATGACGCACCATCCCCAGGATAAAGACGGCGACATTGAGCAAGGCGGAAAGGGCTATGATGGCCGTACACAAATACATGGCTGACCGGTGCGTGGCCAAATTGGCGACAAAATCCGCCACGGCCTTGCGTATGCCCTCCATCGTGAGGCCTGACAGAGTCTCTGTGAGGCTCTTCAGGTTTTTCTCCATATCTTTGACGTAGGCTGTCGTCTGTTGTCCCATGAAGGCGGCCAGGGCTGTTTCATGCTTTTTTTGGAGCCTCGCCTGAGCTTCGAGGAAAACTTGAAGAATCGTTACCTGCATCAGTATGGGGTCATCCTGCGGAACAGATACGTCATGTTTTTTTGCCAGAAGCGCACGCACGTCTTCCACAGACATACCGAAGCCGTCAGGGAATCGTTCTTCAGGCATGGGGGACTTGTCTTCATCGCCGGGAAAATCATCACTCATTGCAATCCTCCGACGAGCCTGCCTTGCTTTCATTGAATCGACGAATCAGCGCTTCCTGCTGTTGGGAGAAATCTTCATTAGTAAGCATCAGGCTGGCTATTTTTAGCAGCTGCATTCCAAGCATTGCGACTGCTGGACAATTATTGTTCAATGCTCCAAGACTGGGAACAAAGTTTATTTTGCAAACTATTTGACAAGGATTTTCTTTGTCTTCCAAAAACTCAAGACTACACTTTCTTGTTTTTGAGCTTTTCATGCCATTACCTACATGATTCCAGCCTGTTCAATACAGGCGAGGATTTGATTCCAGTAACGGCGTAGGCGGGCTTTGACAGCGATATGAGTAGAGCTGCCATTGATGCCAGCCTCAAAACTTTGGCGTCGAGCAAACAGCTCTTCCAGGTCTTTGCCAATCAGGGCTTTGTTGCCTTGGGGCAACGAAATCAGGGCATGGAACTGATGGGCATACTCTTTGTAGATTTTAAAGTGCTCAAATCCGGCCCCATCAATGGCGATGTCCCCGAAGTAAGGATTCAACCAGACAACCAAAGGAGATCGGGGGAAGTTAATGGCCATCCGGGCCAGACCTTGGAGCGTGTCTCCCATAGCCTGGCCACCGGTCACGATAGTATGGAGGAAAACCCGGTGCCCTTGATCTTCAAGCAGATCAATGAAGTCGTTATCGGACAGATAGGATGCCAGAGCGATGAATGACGATGCTCCATTGTCTACGATGACATGGGCGTTGTCGGGAGCCTGCGAAAGAGCTTCCAGAAGTTCATCAAACTTACGCGGCTCGATATTCCCATCCTTCATCACATCCAGTTTGGTCACATCGAACTCCGGGAAAGAAGCCAATGTCGCATTGACGGGGTCAGTATCGAACGCAATGACTTCTTTCTCGGCATGGCGCAGCGCCTGGTAAAGCATGACTGCAATCATGGATTTACCGACGCCACCCTTGCCTTGCAGGATCAAGTGGATAGTCGCCATTATTCTTCCTCCTTACTCACTTGCAGGAGATCGGCCACGTCTGGAACGGAGCTGTCCTGAAATGATTTGTTTTGTGGCACGATCATGCGGGGGCCGTCGGAAGTCGTGCGTGGGCTTTTTGCCGGTGCAGCCGGGGACGGGGGAAGCACCGCCCCCGGAGAGTTTTTTGACCGAGTGTCAGTCCTCTTCAGCTTCCCTGCTTGTTCATTCTTCCCGCCGGGGAAATATTTTCGGGCGTATCGACGGAACGTGTCATAGGTCATGCTGATCCGTTTTTCTTTCGTCAGCTGCGCATAAGCCGGTTTCAGCAGGTAGCCTCTGGCCAGCAGGCTTTCTACTTCGTCTTTGACCGCCAGGAACTCGACCCGCGCCATACCGGGGGTTAATCGCAATCTCTTGCTTTCCATCGTTCGCCTCAAAATGAAAATCCGTACCGCACAGAATGCAGAAACTCCAAGACGCCAGTATTGACCGCCGGTACATCCGCAGCCGAAGGGGCTTTTCCCTTCCGCCAGAGCAGAGTCCATAGACCCCAAGCGGGGCCGCGTTTTTGTTGACCATCGTCGAAACGAGACAGAAACGACTCAAATACGGGCCGCATTGCCTCCAGTTCAGGCTCAGTACGTTGCCAGCGTTTTTCCAACGCATCCGTCTGCTGCTTGATACGTCTGTCCCGCTCAGAATCCGGCGCAGCAGGTAGAGACGCTTGCCCCCCAGGCTGAAGGTCATCCAGCCAACGCTGGCCGCGCAGCCAATTCACCAGTAGCGGGATAAACCGCCCATGTTCGCGCTGCCAGCTCAGGCTTTCTCGGAAACGGATCAGCGATTGAAACAGGACATCAAGGCCGGGCAATGAGCCACGCCGCCAAAGACGATGCCAGACGGCACGCGCAAGTTCCTTGGCTTCTTTGCGTGGATAGCGCTGACAGAACTGCTCGAATGAAGAATCGGCAAGAGAAAAATCCCCCCCATCGCCCCGGCAGGGGCGTGGACGTGGAAAGGTTAGAGCCAAGGAGGAGGAACCAGCCGCCTGCGTGGGGGGAGTGGGGGGTAATATGGAGTCTTTCTTAAAGTTCTTTCTGTAGGCAAACTTTGTCTGGCAAGAGGTAAAGTTTGCCTCTTGGGCCTTGCCGATGAAGGCAGCACCAGAAGCCTGAAGCATAGAAGGCTTGAGCATATAATATGTGGAAGTCCGGGCCGCATTCCGGCGGATCGCAATGAGCTTGTGCGTGACAAGTTCCCGCAGCCAGTTTTTGACGCTGGAGACGCTGCAATGCAGGAGTTCAGCAAGCCGCGCGTGAGACGGCCAGCAATGGTCTTTGTCAGCAGCAATGTCACACAGGATTGCGTAGATGGTTTTTGCGCCCGGAGACATATCCATAGTCAAAACAAAACGAGGTAAAATCGGGCCGCGAATGCAGCCGCGTGGTGCAAACGTATTGTCCATGTCTGATTACTCCAGACAGGCCTTGGAAAAAGCGTAAAACAGAGCTGCGGAGCTTGACGCCGCTAAGCCTTTCGGCTAGAGTTAATCCAACAAATTTGCGGATTACTCCCGCAGATAGCTCCTGTGCTGCCAACACAGGAGCTTTTTTCTTTTGGCCTACAGTTTTCTCAGGTTCGCTCCAGCGATTGAGTTTTTTGTTGTTTGAGCGGGCTGGCTCGTCAGACCGTGGGCACCTATCCCCCGGTGACGCTGGTCGTAAAAACGCCAGCGTTTCGCCTTTCTTTTTCCGATCCCCAGGAACCGTCTCCGGGGGAGTTCTCATCGCCGCCATTTCCGGCGGGGAATTTATGTAAGCGTTTACAAGCAGGGCTTGCTCGACCACGGGCGGGCATTCCCTCTCCGTGGACTTTCGGGTAAGACAGTCCCTGTTCGTGCTCGTGCAAAGTGGGGGGTGCGGAAAAGACAAAAAGCCCCTTCCAGGCTGGATCACCAGCGCTGAAAAGGGCTTTTGAAAAGGAAGAAGGGCTGAAAAAAGAAAAAAAGCGTAGAAACATGCTCAAAAAAGCACGTTGCTACGCTTGATTTCTTGTTGGCGTCCCCAAGGGGATTTGAACCCCTGTCGACGGCGTGAAAGGCCGT
>OHAF01000708.1_pt1 | contig 35005 bp, 29 predicted proteins | sample 1577041 | NCBI WGS metagenome assembly OHAF01 (sample SAMEA3541495, study PRJEB24748) | human gut metagenome | biome: human gut; feature: human-associated habitat; material: faeces | place: China | collected 2012
TCGAGCACGACGACGGGCACCACTGCCGCGTTATAGAGTCTTTCTAATGCTGTCATATTTTTTACCTCCCGCCCTTGCGGGCAAACAAGTTGAATAATTACAGGTGATTGACCGGATAGCGAGGAGTTCTCCCTTCCAGTACGTCCACAACGTTCTGCGCCGCCTTGGTCTTGAGCTCCGTTACGCCCTCCGCCGTGGAGTAGGCCGTATGATCGGTCAGCACAACATTGTCAAGCTGGCAGAAGGGCGACTGCGCGCCGAGCGGTTCGTGATTATGCGTATCAAGCCCCGCCGCAAGAATGCGGTGTCCGCGCAGCGCGTCGAGCAGATCCTCGTCCTTGACGAGCGGACCGCGGCTGACGTTGATGAGGATCGCCGTCGGCTTCATCAGTGCAAGCGTCTCCTTGCAGATCATGCCGTTTGTCTCGGCATTGGCGTGCAGATGGAGGGAGATGATATCGGAAATGCGGAACAGCTCCTCCTTTTCCACCTTGCGCACGCCGATCTCAGCCAACTGCTCGGCGCTGATATAGGGATCGTATGCCACGACCTCGGCAAAACCGAAGCCGCTGACCTTGCGGATCAGCGCGCGCGCGATGCGGCCTGCGCCGATGACACCGAGCGTTTTGCCCTTCAGCCGGAAGCTGTCTGCCTGAATGTTCCATTTCCCCTCGCGGACCTCGCGGTCGCGCAGTGGGATATGACGCAGACAGGAAAGCATCAGCGCCAGCGCATGGTCGGAAACATCCTCCATGCAGTAATCGGGAACATTGGTGACCTGAATGCCTGCGGCGGTCGCCGCATCCAGATCGACATTCTCAAAACCGACACCGTAGCGGCTGATGACCTTGCATTTTCTCAACCCTGCAACCGCCTCGGCGGTCATAGGTGCAAGGTCAAGCAGTACGGCGTCCGCATCCGCACACTGCGCGGCGATATCCGCAGCGCTTTCGCAGTGGCAGAGCTTCAGCTCTGCACCGGCCTTTTCCAGAATGGCGCGCTCGATCTCATAGCTCGCATGGCGCTCATCGCTGACACAAACAAGATATTTTGCCATTGCTTCCCCCCGCCTTTACTTGACAAGATAGCCGCCGTCAACGGGGATGACCGCACCATTGAGATAGTCGGAGGCGTGGGAGGAAAGGAAGATGGCCGTGCCCTTCATGTCGTCCGGCGTGCCCCAGCGGTGTGCGGGGATACGGTCAGTAATTTCCTGATAACGGGGATTGCTGGGGTCGGTCAGGGCTGTGTTCATCTCAGTATCCATATAGCCGGGAGCAATGCAGTTGACGGTAATGCCCTTACCCGCCAGTTCATTGCACAGCGCCTTGCTGAACTGTGCCACGCCGCCCTTGGAGGCTGCATACGCCGGAACGGTAAAGCCGCCGAAAAAGCTGAGCATGGAAGCGATATTAACGATCTTGCCGTAGGGCTGCTCTTTCTTCAAAAATTCGCGCGCTGCCATCTGACTGAGGTCAAACGGCGCGGTGAGGTTGACCTCGAGCACCTCGTTCCAATCCTCAAGAGGAAAATCGGGGCTGGGATAGCGGCGCTGGATGCCGGCGGCATTGATGATAATGTCGAGTCCGCCGAGCAGCGCGACGGCCTTTTCAAAGCCGGCCTTGCGCTCCTCCGCGCTGGCGAGATCCGCCTTCACGCCCTGGCAGGAATAGCCCTTGGCGCGGAAGTCGGCCGCGACCTGCTCGACCTTATCGCTCGAGCCGAAGATAACAACGGAAGCGCCCGCTTCCATCAGGCCCTCGGCCATGCCGTGGCCGAGACCGCGGGTACCGCCGGTCACGATGGCCCGGCTGCCCGTCAGATCAAATAAATTCGTCATGGAAATTCTCCTTCTTTATCAAATCAGCGCGCGGAATTGAAGTTTTCCAGCGCAGGGTCCAGCACGGCGAGGTTATAGCTGCGGCTGGAGTGGCTGTGCGCGGCAAGCACCCACAGATAGGAGTTGCGCGTGCCGGGGCTCGCGACCGTCGGGTGATAGCCCACGGGGGCCTCCACCATCGTGCCGGAATGCACCGTATGCGTCACGATGTCCTCCACCTCACCGCTCTTGAGATAGCTGATATGAAAGCCGAAGTGCGGCAGCGGCATACCGAAGTAGCAGTAGACCTCTTCAAGATCCTTTTCGTGCTGGTGCGGAGGCCAGCTGGTCCATGCGCCCTCGCCGCCCCATGTAAGGCCGCAGATCAGGCGGGAGGCCTCATCCTTGTCCGACAGCGTCATCATGACCTCGCGCTGACCGATGCCCTCGCCATGGATCTGATGGATGTCGCCTACCGGCTGGGAGAGGTCGAAGCTGCGGAAGAACGCATGACCGATACCCTCATACACTGCACCGGCGATGTAGAAGATGCAGTCCTCCAGCGCGGTAATAGTCACGCTGTCGCCGCCCGGGATATAAAAGGCGTCAAACTGCTTCATCGTCTCATCCAGCACGGCGTGGCCGGAGAGCTTCGCCGCACCCTCGATGAGCACGGGGTGCATTTCAAGCTTGCCGGAGGACAGCGTGTAGCTCTCGCCCTTGGGCAGATTGAGACGGTAGATGTATTCCTCGCGGCATTCGCTCTTATCCGGCGTGATGACCGCATGGAAGCCGGGTTCCTCAGGAGACTGGACGCTCCACGTCTCCATACGGGCCTTGTTTTCAAGATTACGCATTATAAAGCCTCCTTACAGCAGAAATGTACTAAGTGCAGGAATAAATACGACCAGGAAGAAGAAGCCGACATAGCCGATGAAGAACGGCCACTGTCCGTGGACGATCTTGCCCATCGACAGCTTAGTGACGGAGGCGGCGGAGAAAATATTGACCGCGACCGGCGGAGTCATGGTGCCGACCACATTGGCGATGGAAACGATCATGCCGAAGTGAATCACATTGACGCCCAGCGCCTGTGCCACCGGCCAGAGCACAGGAACGAGCAGGACCGCCGTGGCAATGCCCTCGAGGAAAGTGCCGAAGACCAGCAGGATGAGCGCGACCACCAGGCAGTACATCGTGGCGGAGAGGTTCATGCCGACGACAAAGTCGACGAGCTTCTGGGAAATGCCGGCGTAGGCGAAAAGCCACGCAAACGCGGTAGAGGTCGCGATGATGAAGAGCGTCATTGCCGAGCTTTTGGCGGAATCAATGAAGATATCAAACAGATCAGACCACTTCAGCTCGCGGTAGATGAACATGCCCGCGATGAAGGACCAGACCACCGCGATGGCAGAGGACTCCGTCGCGGTGAGCAGGCCAGAGTAAATGCCGCCGAGGATGATGATGGGCAGCATCAGCGCGGGGATGGCCTTGAGGAAGCTGATGCAGAATTCCTTGAGGTTGAAGTGGATCTCATCTTTCGGCCACTGCTCCTTGTGTGCAAGGACAATGACCACGATCATCAGAACGATCATGATGCCGATGCCGATGCCCATACCGGACTTGAACATATCGCCGACGGAGGCGCCGGTGATCGTTGCGTAAACGACCATGATGATGCTCGGCGGGATGATGGGGCCGAGGCCGCCGGAAACGACCAGAAGGCCGGCCGTGCGGTCGCCGGGATAGCCCATGCGGACCATGTCGCCGTAGAGCATCGTGCCGATAGCGACGACCGTTGCGGGCGCGGAGCCGGAGAGTGCGGCGAAGAACGCGCAGGCCAGCACCAGCGTCAGCGCCATGCCGCCGCGCACGCCGCCGATGATGGAGCGTGCGAACTCGCAGATGCGGCGGGAGATACCGCCTCTGGTCATCAGGTTGCCCGAGAGGACGAAGAACGCGATGGCCATGATGGAGGTGGAGTCCAGACCGCCGAAAATACGCTGGGCGACGGTGTTGATGGAAACGGTGATATCAGGGCTTCCAGCAATGGCGGCCATCGTGGACACGCCGAGCGACAGCGCGATGGGGACGCCGAAGATCAGAAGCAGCGCAAAGCCGCCGAACATCAGTAATGCTGTCATGCTTCTACCTCCTCTTTCATCTCGTCTTCAGGCTTGTTGAAGTGAACGATCATGCTGACAAGCTCGCCTGCCTGCACCACGGCGATCAGGCCGAAGCCGAGCACCAGCGAAAAATACGGAACGGACATCGGGATGCCGAGACCCGGAGAGGTCTGGCCGATCGCCGCCTGCTTGAGCACCATGGCGAAGCTCGCCTTGGTCATGATCGCGGCAAACGCGACCACAATGATCTGGGAGATGATGACGATCACCTTCTTGACCTTGCCCTTGAGCTTGTCCACAACGCCCTTGATGGCGATCTGCGTGCCGTCACGCAGGCCGAGCTCCGTGCCGAGCAGGACCATGTAGGCCATGGAATACTTTGCCGCCTCTTCAAAGCCGGAAACCGGGATCTTGAAGATATTGCGGTTGACCACCTGGCAGAAAATGGCGACGACCATGATGACGAACGCGATCACAATGATCCATTTCTCCAGGCGCTGCAATGCGTGCAGTACTTTTTTCATGTTTAGCCCTCCTGAACTGCGCTTTATACTTTTTTCATGCGTTTCAAAGGAAACGGGAGCCGCCGATCGCGGCTGCTCCCGTTTTTCTTATGTGCGGTTCGTGTTGCTGTCGATCTGTCGCTCTCAGTTGGCGACGCTTGCGATCGCCTCGTCAACGGCAGCCTGCCACTCGGGGTCGAAGGTGAAGCCCTTCTCCTCGGCCTTGGCCTGATAGGCGGCCTGCAGCTCGGCAACGTCGATATCATAGAAGTTCACGCCCAGATCCTTGAGCTTGGCGATGGCATCATCATTGGCCTCATTGAGCAGGTTACGCTCATACTCGACGCCCTCCTGAACGGCGGCAAGGAACGGCTCGCGAAGATCCTCCGGGATCTTGTTCCACGCATCGTCGCTCATGCAGAGGACGATGTAAACGAAGGCGTGCTGGGTGAAGGTGACGTTCTTGGTGACCTCATAATAGCCGGAGTTGAGGCAGTTGGCCGTTGCGTTCTCGCAGGCATCGATCGTGCCCTGCTGCAGCGCGGTGAACACGTCGTTGTAGTTCATGGCAACGGGCATGGCGCCGAAGGATTCGAACGCTGCCTGGTGATACTTGTTCTCCATGGTGCGGATGGTCACGCCCTTGAAGTCGGCCATGGTCTGGATGGGCTTGGTGGAGAAGGTGTTGCGGAAGCCGGACTCCTCAAAGCCGATGATGTGCAGGCCGAGCGCCTCAGCCTTTTCCTTGATGAGATCGCCGAGCTTGCCGTCAACGGCAGCGTGCGCCTCATCGGCGTTCTTCCAGAGGTAAGCCTGGTCAAGGATGCCCATCTCGGGGATGAAGTTGGTCAGCACGGAGTTCGCGCAGGTGGCGATATCCAGGCTGTTATCCATCGCGAGCTCGACCGTGTCGCGCTCGCCGCCGAGGGAACCGCCGGCGAGAACCTCGATCTGGATGCGGCCGTCGGTCGCCTCGCTGACGAGCTCGGCGATCTTCTTACCGCCCTGAACAAAGGGAGCGGTTTCGGGGTCGACGAAGTGCATCTTAAGCGTAATGGTGTCCTGAGAGTCCTTGTCGGAATCGTCCGTTCCGGCGGCGTCGTCCTTCTTGTCGCCGCAGGCAACAAGGGAAAGCACCATCACAAGGGCAAGAAGCATTGCAATAAACTTTTTCATGATCTTTCTCCTCTTCTTTTTGTTGGTTGGTGGATGGCTTTGTGCTGTTGTCTGATGTATTTTGCAAATTCAGAATACATCAGACAACTCCGTTCGTCAATAGTTAATATTTAGTTCACAATGTTTTCTGTATTTCGTCCGATTTCTTTGCGCTTTTTTTAGTTATTTTGCAAAAACGCACAGAAATTTCGTTAGGCATACGAAATCTCTGTGCGTTAGTTGTGTGATGACTCAAGGTATGGTGCGCTTTCAGCGCTTCGCCGCGCAGTTATCCCGAGAATGGACCATGGAATTGCGGCTGGTGTTCAGGTGCGCGATCATGCTGTACTTTGCCCCCTCCGGGTCATGGCGGCGGATAGCGTCGACGATGCGCTGGTGTTCCATGCCGCTCTGGGAGCGGTGCTCATCGTTCGTCACCGTGATCACAACGCCGATCGCCGAGGCGATGATCGGGATGAGATTGGGCAGCACATGGTTTCCGCTGCATTCGGCAAGATACCGGTGGAACTTTGCGTCGGCGGTGGAATAATCCTCCTCCGCTTCGATCAGGCGCGTCACCTCATCGCAGTATGCCTGCATCTGGTCGATCTGCTCGGGCGTTGCGCCGCGCGCAACGATCGCGCAGGACTCCGGCTCAAGCATCAATCGAATATCCTGCAGGTCGAGCGCGAGATTCTCCGAGCCCTCTTCCATCATAAACGTCAGTCCGAGCGGGTCTTCCGGCACGCCGTTCTTCTCCGAGACAAACGTGCCCGCGCCCTGCCGCGCCGTTAAAATATTGCGGGCAACAAGGCGCTTGATCGCCTCGCGCAGCGTGCTGCGGCCCACGCCCAGCTCGCGCGCCAGATCATACTCGTTCGGCAGCTTGTCACCGGCCTTCATATCGCGGTCCAAAATGACCTGAATGATCTGATCGACTGCAAGATCGACGCGCGTTTTTCCCCCAACCGCTTTTTTCATACTCTGCCTTCTTCCCTGTATCGATTGTTTGTTTGGTCTAGAGTATAATATGTCTGATGTATTTTGGCAAGTTCTTTTTTCTGCCGAGCGGATCCGGGGCTTTCACTTGTTAGAACGTACACTCATCGGGCGCACCAACAAAGCAGGCGACCCTGCAAAGCTGTAGTCTGCATAGCATTGTCGACCCACGACTACGCAATACTACACCTGACTCTGCCGGTGTAGTATTGTGTAGTCGTACTCTTTCGCTTTAAGTTATGGCCGCGCCCTATCGGATATACGGACCAAATCTTGAAGTCTCGTGAGACTTCCTGATGTTTACGAGATATCCCTCGGCTATCTCATGTGCCGCACCGTCAAGGAAGGGCTGCCCCCCGAGATGCTGCAAAAGATTCTTGGCCACGACGATTATTCCACCACGGCAAACATCTATACCCATATCGACGCCGAAACGCTGGTATCCGCTGTTACAGACGCGTTACTAACAAGGCAAGAAAAGGGCAAAAAGAAAAAGCCTTGAAACCGTTGAGTTTCAAGGCTTTTCTCTGGTGCGCGGTACAGGACTCGAACCTGTGACCCCATGCACGTCAAGCGGGAGGGTCAAGGGAGAAACTACTGCTTTTGCAACAAAATTGCATCATGCAGTTTTTTGACAGCAGCGTCCATTTCATTCAGATAGGCGTGTGAGTATCGCGCCGTTGTCTTAATGTCCGCATGCCCCAAAAGCTCCTGTACGACGCGAATATCTGCACCAGATTCCCTTGTCAGGGTGGCAAAGGTATGACGGCAGCAGTGCGGGGAAAGACGGCGCACGGACGGTTCAGCTTCCCGCAGCTGCACAAAGAACGCATCATAGTCCCGAGTGAAGTTCCGAGGGTGCAGCAGTGTACCGCTTTTCGTACTGAAAAGGAACTCGCCTTTGTGCGGCAGATGACGCAGCCGATAGGAAATCTCAGGGAGCAGCGGCACTGTACGCAAGCTGCTTTCGGTTTTTGCTTCATGCTCAATTACACGCGCCTTGTGATTTTCAAGATATACGGCACGGTTGACGCTCAAAGTGTTGTCCGTGATATCCGTCTCTTTCAGTCCCAGCAGTTCACCACGACGCAGGCCAGTAAGCAACAGCGTCATAACAGCAACGCCGATACGCTGCTTGTCATAGACCATCGCAAAGGCCAGAATCTTTTGTACCTCTTCTTTGGTAAACGTCTCGCGAGGCTGCTCTTTGATTCGCGGATACTTGAGCCGTGCGGCAGGATTCTTTTCGCACAGCTCATTGTCCACCGCAGCAGTAAACAGGCCGTTGAGCATGACGTGCATTTTGTCCATGTATGATTTTGAAGCAGTGCAGCCAAACGCATTGACAAACTCCTGCAAGTGCATCGGCTTAATGTCGCAAAGCTCCATTGCCCGCAGGGAATCGGGTATCTTGCTGACGACAAGCTCAAGCGTGTAATATGAATCTGGCCGTATGGTATTCAATTTATAAGACCGCAAATACTGCGGTATCCATTGTCCTAACGTCATTCGGTCTCCATATCTTCATCAGAAAGAATCAAATCTTCTTCCGGAACATCTTCATCGAAGTCTTGACCGTCACTCCAAACAAAGGCACTATCAGCCCTATTTTGGAGCGCTACAAGCCGCAGATCGGCAAGAGCATATTCTTCTGTGTACTCGTCCATAAGCCGCTCAAAAAGCGAAGTATCAATATCTAACGGTTTGAAGCATTTCTCCTTCACCTTTTTGCGGGTCTTAGGATTCAATCTGCGCATTGCTTCATTAAGGTTCTCAGGGGGAACAAGAGAAAGAAGTGACACAGCCCCCGAAAGGCCAGAGAAGTCCATAATACCAATACTGTCATAAGTAAAAGGCTTTTCATTGCGCTGTATCCATTCACAGCGCGTTATCTGCTTATCAAGTATTTTTTTTGCTTTCTGCAACCGCTCCAGCGTCTTATCATAGACGCGCAGTCGACCCGTGGATTTTGCATCGCCATAATAGCGGGTACTTTTGTAATGCGATTCATTTTTGCGGGAACAAACATAAAGGCTGTCATATTCGCAGGAAACATCAAAAGTATAATCAACTCTGCGGATACGGACATTGTAAAGCGCAACAGAAGCACGCAAATAAGACAATAACCACTGCAAGCATTTTACCGCTGTATCGTCGTTAGCAAGATGCACTGTATTTGGATTGAAATTCAAATCGAAAAACGGCGCATCTTCATAAAATTGAACGTGTAGCCCGCCAATTTGATAGGCGCGGTAATGATGATATTTCCCTTTCATTTTCGTTCCGGACTTAGACGAGTAATCTTTGGACTTTTCACCTAAACTCTTGACAGCTTCTTCCAGCTCTTCCCACTGTGCAAGAGAAAGCAGCAAATGGAATTCAAGCGTAAACCAATCAATCGTATACGCGCATCCGTTCTTCTCTTTGAATCTGTAATATTCCAAATGGTGTTCCTCCCAAATGGTAAAAATACCACTTATTTCACCTATTAGTACGGGTGAAATAAGTGTTCCGACTGCTGCCCTCCGATGTGAGTGAAAAGTGATACTTAGTCAAGTAAGACGCTGCAACGTCCAGCACCCGCAACTGCAACGGCAGGAACGAGAATAGTGAAAAGCTTAGTGCCTGCGGGGGGCTGCGCCCCCCCGCGCATGGTACGCAGCTCAACGAAAGATCAAGCTCTCCCCCTGCGCACGTTTGAATTCAGCGAACAGCGCTTGCGCGCTGCTCACTGAATTCAAACGTTTGGGCGGGTTCTGCACGCGCAGCGAAGCAACGCTACTAATCAACCAAGGCATACAGAATGAGGCCAGAACATTTTCTTTCGTCTGCAATGACTTTCAACGAGGTACGCAAGTCCTCACACAAAAATTCATATTTGTCATCGTGCTTAACGCTATAGCCTGATTCATCGAGAATTTCACAAAAGAATTGCAAATCACCCTCAAAAACATCGATAGCTTTCTTTCCGTTGATAGTCAGTTCCATAATTTACCTCCATAATACTTTTCTTTATTGAGTATCTATTTCGGATATCATCGTACTATCCGATTCAGATATTGTCAATGCAGAAAAGTAAAGGATTCTCCAAAACAGAGAATCTTTTTAATATCTAAAACGGATAGTATTCTTCGTTGACTATCCGAAACGAATAGTATACAATGAGTAAAAATCACGAGGGAGAAACAGCCATGAACGAGCAGGAAAACAAGGCCAAGCAACTTTTCAAAGAATCCGCTTCCGCAAAAGAAGCAGCCAAAAACGCATGGAAGTTCAGCATGGACGATAGCCTGTCAGACCGTGAGAAGCTGCACCAGCTCGGGGAGCTTATCAAGGGCGAAGCCGCCACTGCTGCAAACTACAAGGAACAGCGCGCCACGAGAAAGAAAGCTGTTGCCGACCGGCTGCAACAGATTCGCAAGGAGCGAGGGCTGATGCAAAAAGAGGTCGCAGACAAAACCGGCATCAACATGGTCACGCTGTCCGGCTATGAGATCGGAAAGAACGAACCGAACCTCGAAGCATTGGTGAGACTTGCTGATGTTTACAAAGTGTCCCTCGACTATCTCATGTGCCGCACCGATGAAAAGGAATAGTCCATAATCAAAAGCAGCTCTGCGCAATTTTAATGCGCAGAGCTGCTTTTGCAACTTTTCTTCAATTTTGAGCACCAGCTATTCAGGCGATTTTCCCATTTTTTCGTTATAAATGACAAAAGCCTTGCAGCACTAAGGCTACAAGGCTTTTTTATCTCTGGTGCGCGGTACAGGACTCGAACCTGTGACCCCATGCACGTCAAGCATGTGCTCTACCAGCTGAGCTAACCGCGCGAATCGAACAGTGATATACTACTATATCCGCATTCTTTTGTCAACACCTTTTTTCAAAAAGTGCGGATTTTTTCTTCCCCCCGTGAAGAGACTGTTTATAGCATACGCTAAGAGCTCGCTGATGTAAAGAGGGGAAAATAGCAGAAATTCGCCGCCGTTTTTCATCTATTTTTCTGCGGGCACATTTCTTGTCAAGCCGCCGTACGTTCTATATAATAGACATATATTATGTGTAAATTGAAAATGGGGTGCTTTTTACGATGGGACAAATCGGTTTTGATAACGACAAATACCTTGCCATGCAGTCCGCGCACATCCGCGAGCGCATCAGCAAGTTCGGCGGCAAGCTGTACCTGGAGTTCGGCGGCAAGCTCTTCGACGACTTTCACGCTTCGCGCGTGCTGCCCGGCTTCCAGCCCGACAGCAAGATCCGCATGCTTCAGCAGCTGCGCGACGACGCGGAGATCGTCATCGCGGTCAACGCGAACGACATTGAAAAGAACAAGGTGCGCGGCGACCTCGGCATCACCTATGATGACGACTGCCTGCGCCTGATCGACGCGTTCCGCTCGCTGGGGCTTTATGTCGGCGGCGTGTGCATCACGCAGTACGCGGGGCAGAACGCAGCGGATGCCTTCATCAAGCGTCTCAACACGCTTGGCGTTCGCAACTACCGCCACTACCCCATCGCGGGCTATCCCTCCGACGTCGCCCACATCGTGAGCGACGAGGGCTTTGGCCGCAACGAGTATATCGAGACGACGCACTCGCTCATCGTCGTCACCGCGCCGGGCCCCGGCAGCGGCAAGATGGCGACGTGCCTCTCACAGCTCTACCACGAGCACAAACACGGCGTGAGCGCGGGCTACGCCAAGTTTGAGACCTTCCCCATCTGGAACCTGCCGCTCAAGCACCCCGTGAACCTCGCCTACGAGGCCGCGACCGCGGACCTTGACGACGTGAACATGATCGACCCGTTCCACCTCGAGGCCTACGGCGAGACGACCGTGAACTATAACCGCGACGTGGAGATCTTCCCCGTCCTGCGCGCGATCTTCGAGCGCATCTCCGGCAAGTGCCCCTACCAGTCCCCCACCGACATGGGCGTCAACATGGCGGGCAACTGCATCATCGACGATGAGGTCTGCCGTCAGGCCTCGCGCATGGAAATTCTGCGCCGCTACTACACCGCGCAGGTCGACGTCGCGCGCGGCATTGCTGACGCCTGCCAGCTCAGAAAGCTCGAGCTCGTCATGCAGCAGGCGGATGTGACGCCCGACCTCTGCCCCGCTGTGGCCGCGGCCAAGCAGAAGGCCGAGGAGACCGGCGCGCCCGCGGGCGCGATGGTGCTGCCCGACGGCCGCGTTGTCACGGGCAAGACCTCATCGCTGCTCGGCGCTTCGGCGGCGCTGCTGCTCAACGCGCTCAAGGCCATGGCGGGCATCCGCAGCGACATGAACCTCATCTCGAATCAGGTCATTGAGCCGATCTCAGCGCTCAAGATCCAGTCGCTCGGCCACCACAACCCGCGCCTGCACTCTGACGAGGTGCTCATCGCGCTGGCGATCTCGGCGCTGACGAACCCCCTCGCCGACATGGCAAGAGCCCAGCTCGGCACGCTCCGCGGCTGCGATGCGCACTTCTCCGTCATCATCTCGGAGGAGGACATCAAGCTCTACAAGCGCCTCGGCATTCACGTCAGCTGCGAGCCGAAGTATGAATCCAAGCGTCTTTATCACAAATAATTCGGAGAAAGCAACATCATGTCTAACGAAAAGAATCTTTCCTACGCCGTCGTCTGCGGCGGCGTGAATATCGACATCGGCGCGCACTCCTTCGCGCCGCTGCGCGCGAAGGACTCGAACCCCGGCAAGGTCGAGCTGAGCCTTGGCGGCGTGGGACGCAACATCGCGCACAACATGCGCCTGCTCGGCGTACCGACGTATCTTCTGACCGCCGTGGGCGGCGATTCGCGCGCAAGCCAGGTCGAAGAGAGCTGTAAAGAACTCGGCATCGACCTTTCGCACGCGCTGCGCGTGCCCGACGGCCGCACCTCGACCTACGTGTTCGTGGGCGACAGCGACGGCGACATGGCCGTGGCCGTGGCCGACATGGAGATCTGCGAAAAGCTGACGCCGGACTACTTCGCCTCGCAGAAGGAGCTGCTCGACGGCGCCGCCGCGGTGGTCGTGGACGCGAACCTGCCGCGCGAGTCCATCGCGTACCTTGTCGAGCACTGCGCCGCGCCGCTCTTCGTCGATCCGGTATCCACCGTCAAGGCGGAAAAGCTCCAGGGCTTACTCAGTCACGTCCACACGCTCAAGCCCAACCGCATCGAAGCAGAGCTCCTCTCCGGCGTGAAGATCACAGACAATGCAACGCTCCATCAGGCCGCGCAGGCGCTTCTCGATCAGGGCGTGCAGCGCGTATTCCTATCGCTCGGCGGCGACGGCGTGTTTGCCGCGCAGCAGGGCGAGACACATTTGGAGCCCATCTGCAAGGCCGAGATGCGCAACGCCACCGGCGCGGGCGACGCGATGATGGCATCCCTCGTCTGGTCGTTTCTCGCGGGCCGCGACCTTGCCGAAAGCTGCGCCGCCGGTACCGCCGCCGCGGCCATCGCGGTCGAGAGCGAAGAGACCATCAATCCGAACATGAGCGCCGAGGCCGTTCTGGCCCGCGCCGCGAAGTAAATTTCTACGACAAAAAAGGACCGTCCGATCGGACGGTCCTTTTTTTGCTTATTTTCTCAGATTCAGCAGCATCGCGACGTGGCGATAGAGGCTTCGCTTGATGGCGGGGGTCATGCAGGCCTCCTTGATGGGCATGGCGAGCTTTCTGAGCTCGTCCTCGGCCTGCGCGATGACCTCGTCATCCGTGGCGTCGGAGTCGATCTTTGCCGCCGTCTCGGTCATCACGACCGGATGGGGCGCGACCGCGCCCGCAGCCAGACGCGCGGGGCGATTGCCGCCGCAGCGGAGCGCGAAGTTGATGATCGGGAAGTCGATCGTCGTGCGCATGGCGTACTTATAAAAGCCGCTGCGCTCGTCCTCTTCCGCCGCGGGGACGAAAAAGCGCGTGACGAGGATGGGCAGGTGTTCATGGCAGGCAAGGCCGTTGGCCACGCTGTGGCGCTCGATGAGGGACTTGAGGTCGGTGCGGTGCGTCTCGCCGTCTTCGATGTACTCGACCTCCGCCTCGTAAGCGATGAGCGCGGTGGCGACGTCGGAATAGTAGATCGCGCGGCAGACCGGCGAGTTCGGGATCTGGTGGCAAATGCTGCCGCCGGTCTTGAAGCAGTAGGCAAGGCCGCTGCGCCACAGGTGCGGCTGGTTGAAGTAGATGCAGCGGCGGTCCTGCATGATGTTGCCGCCGACGGTGGCGATGTTTCTGATCTGCGGGGATGCCGTCAGCGACGCCGCCTGCGCGATGGCCGCGTAGCGGCTGTTCAAAAGCGCGCTCTCGGCAAGCTCGGTGAGTGTCATCGCCGCGCCGATGATGAGCTCGCCGTCCTTTTCCTCCAAAACGTGCAGCTTCGGAATTTTCTTCAGGAAGACGAAGTCCTTGTCGTCGCGCACCTCGTTTTTCAGCAGCGGCATGATGTCTGTGCCGCCGCCGATGTAGGTCGGGTGCTCGGCGGAGACGACGTCGTGTAAGCTCTCTAAAACCTGTCCGCTCATTTCACATTCCCCCTCTCGGTCGGCAGGATGGCAAATTTGTCGCACAGCGGCAGGCTGTTGATCTCAATGCCGCTTGCCCGGCGCACCGCGTTCACGATGGCCGGCGCCACGGGCACCGTGGCAAGCTCGCCGACGCTCTTCGCGCCGTGCGGGCCGTAGGGGTCGTGGCTGTTGACCATGTCGACATACGTGCGCGGCATGTCGCCCATCTGCGGGATGCGGTAGTGCAGAAAATCGGTCGACAGCGTGCGGCGCGAGCGAGGGTTGATCTCCATGCGCTCATAGAGCGCGTAGCCCACGCCCTGCGCGATGCCGCCCTCGAGCTGACCGGCGACGGTCAGGCGGTTGATGGGCGTGCCGACATCCACGACCTCGATGATGTCCATGAGGCGGATGGCGTTGAGTTTCTTGTGGTATTCCGCCTTGACAAAGCAGACGGAGAACGGGTTGGGGCAGGCCAGAGCCTTGTAGGTGCCCGCGCCGATGGGCACGCTGCCCTTGGGGTCGAACAGGATCTTGCGCGCGGCGTCTTCAAAGCTCAGCTCAAGCTCCTCGCCGCCGCTGATATAGTAGCGGTGGTCCTTTTCCTTGACCGTGCAGCCGTCGTAGATGACCTTGAGCTGCTCGACCATCTTCTTTTTCAGATCGTCGCAGGCGAGCTTGACGGCGTTGCCGCAGATAAACGTCTGGCTCGAACCGAACGTGCCGGTGTTATACGGCGTCAGACCCGTGTCCGCCGCGGTGATCTGCACGCTGGAGAGGGGGATACCGAGGCATTCCGCCGCGATCTGGCTCTCCATCGTCTCGCTGCCCTGACCGATATCGGCAGAGCCGACGAGAAGATGCACGGACGCATCGGCATTGAGCATGACGACCGCGCCGCTCAGGCCCTCTTTCGAGGACGGACCGGAGCCGTGGCAGCTGAACGAGATGCCCCACGCCTGACGGATGTCGTCGTTGTCGATGAGGGGCTCTTTCTCGTCGATCTCCTTCTGGATCTGCTGGCAGCGGCGCGCGCAGTCCTCAATGCCGTTGCTGCTGACTGGGATGCTCGCGCAGGGGAAGCACTCGCCCACCTGCACGTGGTTCATCAGGCGGAATTCGACAGGGTCCATATCGAGCTTCTGCGCGAGGCGGTCCATCAGAATTTCGCGGCCGAACGTGAGCTGCGTGTTGCCGTAGCCGCGGAACGCGCCGCCCGTCACGTGGTTTGTGAAAACGCTCAGGCCGATGAACGAGTAGTTCGGCACGTTGTACTGCAATTTACGCGCGGCGGCGGCCACGACCGTCGGCGTGTGCGTGGTGTAGGGGCCGGCGTTCAGGCGGAACGTCGTATCAAAGAGCTGCAGCTTGCCGTTTTTGTCCGCGCCGATGCGAAGATCAACGTCGGAGGCATGACGCACGACGGAGTAGAAGTCCTCCTCGCGCGAATAGAGCAGCTTCACGGGGCGCTTGATCTTGCGCGAGATGAGCGCCGCGGCGTGCTGGGCGTGCAGCTGCTGGCGCGCGCCGAAGCCTGCGCCGACAAGCGGCTTGATGATGTGCACGTCCACTTCCTTGAGGCCGAAAAGCTCGGCCAGAATGCGGCGCTCCTGGAACACCGTCTGCGAGCAGCTGTAGATCGTCATGTGCTCGCCGTCGCTGAAGTCGCAGATGCAGCAGGTCAGCTCGATCATCGTGTGCTGCATCGGCGGCGTGACGAAGTGGTCTTCGAGAATGATGTCGGACTTTTCCTCGCCCACAGCGATGTCGCCCTGCGACACCTCGCGCCGCTGGACGACGTTCGTGTCGGAAAGATGCGGCTGCATCGCGGGCGCATTCTCTGCGAGCGCGGCCTTGACGTCGAGGATCGGCGTAAGGTTCTCGTATTCGACCTTCACTGCCTCGGCAGCGGCGCGGGCGGCCTCCTCCGTCTCCGCGGCGACGACGGCCACGCGGTCGCCGATGGTCAGCGGCTCGGTCGTCAGCACCTTTTCATCCGCCATCAGAAGCGGAGAGGGCGGGTTGCCCGAGCAGTTGAAGTAGGCCTGCGGGGCCTCCTCCGGCAGGGTGCAGCCGAGAAAACCGGGAACCTTTTCCGCCTCGCTCACATCGATGCTCAGCACCTTGGCATGAGAATACGGGCAGCGCACGAGCGCGGCGTAGGCCATGTTGGGGAGCTCTAAATCGTCGGTATACTTGCCGCGACCCAGCGCCTTATCCATGGACTCAAGGCGCGGTGTAGCGTGGTTGACAATGTCGAAATGATGCTGCTCCATCACTGCTGTGCCCCCTTTCCGTTCGCGTACTGGTCAATGATCCTGGAGGCCGCAACGATGGCCTCCTCGATCTTCGTGTAGCCCGTGCAGCGGCAGAGGTTGCCGGACATGGCGGCGTGGATCTCCTCGCGTGTGGGATGGGAGTTGCGGTCGAGCAGCGCCTTGGCCGCCATGATCATTCCGGGCGTGCAGTAGCCGCACTGGATGGCTCCGGCGTCGATAAACGCCTGCTGCAGCGGGTGCGGCTCGTCGGCGGTGCCGATGCCCTCGATGGTCTCGACCCTACTGCCGTCCGCCTCGATGGCGAACACACAGCACGAGTTGACCGCGCGGCCATCCATGATGACCGTACAGGCGCCGCATTCGCCAAGGTCGCAGCCCTTCTTCGCGCCCGTCAGGTGCGCGCGCTCACGCAGCACGTGCAGAAGCGTCTCCTGCGGCTCCACCGTGAACGCGCGGCTCTCGCCGTTGAGCGTCAGGTGAATCGTGTGGTTGTTTTCAAGCATGATGTTCTATCTCCTGTGCAGAATTTGCTGTTTGTTCCGTATTGGCCTTATTCTCCCGTTTCAGCCGCTCCGTGAGCTGCGACAGATACTGCTCGTCGACCGGAGAATAGGCGTCGCGCAGCAGCATTTTCGACTGCTGTAAGTAAACAGACACGTCTTTATTCAAATATCGTCCAAAAACAGTCTGAATGTCCGGTGAATCCTGCATTTGCAGGCTGATTTGTGCAAATATGCGGTTCAGCACGCCCACTTCGTAGCAGCTGCCGAGCCGCTGGGCATAATCGTCCGCCTTAATGAAAAGGCTCAGCGCCTTGCGGTACTCTCCCTGCTCAAAGCAGAGGTAGCCGTAGTAGGCGAACGCGATACCGCGCCCCCACATCAGCTCCACCTTGTTGAACTGGTCGACTGCCTGCGAGAGGTATTCGTCCGCGCTTTCAAGGTCGCCCGCATCCAGCGCGGCCTGACCGGCGTAGGTGTAAAACGTCGCGATACCGCCGGTGAGAAAGTTTTCCGTGCAGATGGAGATGGCGCGCGTGTAGTACTGCATCGCCTCGCCATAGTGCATGCGGTTGCGCTCCACCTCGCCGAGCCACGCATACGACGCTGCGAGGTTAAAGAGGTATTTGTCCTTTTCGCCCGAGCGCTCGAAAATCTCGATCGCCTGCGTGAGCGAGGCGTAGCCCTCCTCGATGCGGCCCGACATGATGGAGCACAGACCCGACAGGCGCATCCAGATGGCGCGCTCTTCGGCTTTGCCGTCCTCGCCAAGCACGGCGAACGCCTTTTCGACGACCTCGTGCATCTGTTTGGTCTCGTAGCGGTCGATGTAGATGCAGATGAGCTGGCGGTAGGCCTTGATCATGTTGTTGCGGCACTGCTCGCTGTCCGAGTCGCGGTTGAGCTCGATGAGCGTGCGGATGTATGGCTCGCCCTGCGAATACTCCACCTTGCGGATGTGGAAGCGGCCCATCATGTGGTAGTAATCCGACAGGAATCCGTGCTTGTCGCTCTCGTCGAATTTGCCCTGATTGGCCTGCACCTTCGTTTGGATGTCCTTGAGGATGCGAAGGATGCCAGCTCTGTCCGACGAATCAAGCCGAAGGTCGTTTTCTGCGTCCGTCGGCAGCGTCTCCCCGCCGAGCACCGGATAATATTCGTGGGACAGGTTTAAATAGTTGTAAACGTACTCGACGTAGTACTTGAGGTATTTGCGCTCATTGCCCGCGCGCCTGCTGTGGTACATCAGCTTGGTATAAAGCGCGTTGTCCGCGCTCGTGCCGCTGAGCCTGCGCTCGAGGCAGCAGGAGATCTTTTCGTGCAGGATGCGCCGCTTGGTGAGCGAAAGCTCGCCGTAAACATACTCGAGAATTTTCTGGTGGCTGAACTGGAAGGCGACGCTCTCGGCGCGGATGACCTCGCGGATGAGCTTTTTGTCGATGAGCTTTTCCAAAATCGTGATGAGCTCGTACTCCTCTTTTCCCGAGAGCGATCGCATCATGTCGAACGATGCGCCGTCGAAGAAGAACGAGAGCAGATCAAGAATGCTGCGCTCTTCCGACGGCAGCGACATGATGCGGATGCGGATCGTGTCGCGCATGTTCGGCGTGATGTCGGCCACCGAGCCGTTGAACTTGAGGTTGTTGACCGTTTCGATGATGAAAAAGGGGTTGCCCTCTGTCTCGCGGAAGAGCTGCTGGCGCAGCGCAGGCGTGGAAAAGCGGTCCGGCAGCAGAAGGTCTGCAAGCTGCCCCGTCTCGTCCACAGAAAAGCGCGGCAGCTGGAGCTCCGACAGAAAGCGCGCAGCCTTCATCTCCTCCAAAAAGCTGCCCACATACTGGTGCCGCTCGTCGCGGACGCCGAAAAGGAACAGGATGCGGTGGTTTTTGTCCGAGGTCAGGATATCGCGGATCAGTGAGATCGACACACTGTCTGCCCACTGGAGATCGTCAAAGTAGAAGATCATCCGCTGCGCGTGTGACAGGCGCATCAGCGCGTAGGTGATCGCGCGCAGGTTGCTGCTGCCGCTCTCGGTCGTGATGTCGTCCTGGTCGATGGCTTTTTCCAGGTCGACCTGCCAGAGATATGGGAACGCGCGCGACACCGCCGCACGAAAGAGCGTCGCGTCCGCGCCGCTCGCGCGATTTTTGAGGTCGCGCCCCAGCTGCTCGAAGATGTTCTGCCAGGGCTTTAAGACGTAGTTCTCCTCGGCGCGGTAGCAACAGGTCTGATAGATCACCGCCTGCGTTTTCCCCAGCGAGGAGAGCACCGTTTGAAAGAGCTGCGTCTTGCCGATGCCGGCCTCGCCGGTCACGGCAAGGCTGACCGCGCCGCGGCCTCCGGAAAATTGCAGGATGTCGTCTACGAGCTTCCCGCGCTCCTCCTCGCGGCCCATGAACGGGCCGCTGTCCTTTTCGCTCTCCGGCGAGGTGATGCTCTCTTTTTGTGAGAGCACGTGCAGCACGCTCTTGTTGCGCTCCTGCCGGATGTTCTGCACGAGAGCTGTGATCTCTTCGCTCGGCGACTGGAACAGCTCTTCGGAAAGCAGCTTTTCGAGTCTGTCGTACAGCGCCACTGCCGAGGAATACTCGCCCCGTGCGCGGTAAATTTCAATTAAATAGACATAGCCGAACTCATCAAACTCGTCGAGCGCCATGAGCTTCTGGCATTCCAGCTCGCAGTCCTTGTAGCGCTCGTCCTGAAACGCCGCGACGATGGACTCCTTGAGCCGCTCCTGCAGCAGCCCTCGATAGTGCTGGCGGTTGTTGAGCAGCCATTCGTTGTAGTATTCGTTGTCCTTGAGATAAAAGTTTTCGAGAAAGTCGCCCGCGTAAAAGCTGAAATCCGTCAGATTTTTGTCGTTAAAGCGGTCGATGTCCAGATCGATCCTGATCTCAGGGTTGATCTGAATGACATTTTTCGACGCGCCGACAAGAAAATCGCGGCCGAACTCGCGCCGGATCACATAGATGGCGTTGCGCATGTTGGACTGCACCTTGTGCTCGTCCGCACTGTCGCCCCAGATGATGTCGGCGAGCTTGGGGCGAAAGGTCTCCTTTTCGACAAGAAGGTAGTACACCAGTGCCTCGGCCTGCTTGAACGGCAGGTTGACCTGTTTCCCGTTGAGCAGGATCCGTCCTGAGCCAAGAAGTTCGGCTGTAATCTTTTGCATCAGACTTTCTCCTTTCTTTTCCAAAAGTTGGATGCTTGCCTCTGCCCTCTCCAAAAAAGAGCGACGTATTGATTACAGTATAATGGCCGTTTTCGGCAGAAGCAAGCGTTTAATTCGCGTCGAATCCATTCAACTTTTGTGCATCATGCCCCAAAGCGACCGGTACGCGGGAACGCACCGGTCGCTTTGGGTTGTGTGGAGAAGAGGGATGCTTACAGCTCGCCGACCGCTGCTTCCACAGCGTTCAGCAGCTCGTCGGATTCAATAAGGCCGATCGTAGCCTTGGACTGGTTGCCCATGTAGATGTCTTCATTCTGGAACTTGATGAGCTCGTTGACCTTCTCATAGGCGATAGAAGTGCCCTTGCCCAGCTTGAACTCGCCGAGCTGGTCCTGCGTGATCCAGATGCCGCGGGAGGCCAGCAGCAGCTCGATGCCGAGGATCTTTTCAAGATTCTTAATGACGAGCTTGGCCTTGCGGGCGGCCCAGGGCGCCATGGAGACGTGGTCTTCCTGGTTGGCCTTGGTCGGGATGGTGTCGCAGACGGAGGGGAACGCCAGCGTCTTGTTCTCAGACGCGAGGGCAGAGGTGGAGCAGCAAATGATGTTGTAGCCGTAGTTCAGGCCGATGGGCTCACCGGCGAGTGCCAGAGGCAGACCGTAGCTGATGGTAGGATCGCACATCGTGAAGCAGCGGCGGTCGGAGACGTTGCCGATCTCGACGAGGGACATCGTCAGGATATCCATCGCGAAGCCGGTGGGCTCGCCGTGGAAGTTGCCGCCGGAGAGGAACTCGTAGTGACCGTCGCCCTTGGGGAAGATCAGCGGGTTATCGGTGGCGGCGTTGATCTCGACCTCGACGAGGTGCTTGACATAGTCAAGGTTCTCGCGGCAGACGCCCTGCACCTGCGGCATGCAGCGGAAGCAGTAGTTATCCTGCACGCGTTCCTGATAGTGCGGATGCATGATGTCGTGCTCGAGGTGGACCTTGCGGGCGTCCTCGGTGACGCGGGTGGAACCCTCGACGAGCTTCATCACGTTGGCAGCGGCCTTGATCTGGCCGGCGTAGGGGCGGGCCTCCTGGATGCGCTTGTCGAACGCGCGGGTCTCGCCGCGGATGGCTTCAAGAGACAGCGCGGTCGTGATCTCGGAGAGCTTGTACAGGCGCTCGGCGTCGTGCACGTTCAGGCACGCCATACCGGCGAACATCGTGGTGCCGTTGAGCAGCGCCAGGCAGTCCTTGGCCTTGAGCTGGAACTCGACGGGGGTAATGCCGGCCTTTTTCAGCGCTTCCTGTGCGGGCATGCGCTCGCCCTGATAGAAAGCCTCGGCCTGGGGCACGCCGATGAGAACGGAGACGATGTGAGCCATGGGGGCAAGGTCGCCGCAGGCGCCCACGCTGCCCTGCCAGGGCACGACGGGATGCACACCCTTGTTGAGCAGCTCGACAAGGCGCTCAACGACGACCGGACGCAGGCCGGAAACGCCGCGGCAGAAGGCGTTCAGACGGACGCACATGGCCGCGCGGACCACTTCCTCGGGAGCCGGATCACCGACGCCGCCGCAGTGGGACAAAACGGTGCGATACTGATGCAGATCACTCTCTTCGATCGTGACCTTGTGATCCTTGTGCTTGCCAAGGCCGGTGTTGAAGCCGTAAACGGCGGGCGCGTCATCGCGCATCCATTCACTCTCCATGTAGTTGCGGACTTCGGCGATATGTGCCATGCAGTCCTTGTCGATCTCGACCTGATAACCGTTGCGGGCAACGTTGACGACGTCTTCGATGGAAAGATCCACGCCGTTGAGAATAACCTTGTTCATTTGCTTTCTCCTTTTTCTCGATTCTTTGTTGGAGTCAGGGGAAACTCGCGCTCCCCCTGCTCAAATTAACAGCTTACGGGATGATGTCTTCCTTGGCCTGCTCGGGGGTGATGCGAGTGATGGTCCAGCCGGTCCAGATGCAGATCAGCGAGACAATGGGGCAGAGCATGGAGAAGAACATGTAGGGCGCGTAGGCCGCGGTGGCGCAGCCGAGCGTTGCGAGGATATAAACACCGTCAGTACTCCAGGGGCAGAACGGCGCGCAGATCGTGCCGACGTCCTCAAGGATACGGGACAGGTTCTTGGGGTGCAGACCGCGCTCACGGAAAGCCTCGCGGAACATACGGCCGGGAAGCACGATCGCGACATACTGCGCGGCGGTGGCGAAGTTGGTGAAGAGCGTGGCAAAGATAGCGGTGGTCATCATGGCCTTGTCGCTCTTGGCCTTGCTGAGGATCTTTTCGATGATGGCGTGGACAGCGCCGGTGGTCTCGACCACACCGGCAAACGCCAGGGCGATCAGGATCAGGGCAACGGTATCGAGCATGCTGGAGAGGCCGCCGCGGTTAACGAGACGGTTGATCTCGGCAACGCCGGTATCCATGCTCACACCGGTGTACATGGAGGCGAGGATCGTCGCGAGGTTTGCCTTCTGGAAGATGGCCGCGAAGATGCCGCCGAGAGCGGAGACGCCGATCAGGCCGGGGATGGCGGGCACCTTGAAGATAACCATGAGCAGAACGCACAGCGGGGGAATGAGCATCACAGGGCTGATGGTGAAGAACTCCTTGAGCGTGCCCATGTAGAGGTCAATCGTCTCCATGCTGGCCGTACCCTTGACGACTGTGAAGCCCATGATGGCGTAGATGATCAGGGAAATAATGATGGACGGGCCTGCGGTAACGACCATGTGCTTGACGTGGGTGAACACCGTGGTACCGGCCATGGCGGGAGCGAGGTTCGTGGTATCGGACAGGGGGCTCATCTTATCGCCGAAGTAAGCGCCGGAGATGATCGCGCCGACCGTCATGCCGAGGGGAACCTGAAGCGCGGTGCCGACGCCGACCAGCGCCACACCGACGGTGCCCATCGTCGTCCAGGAAGAACCCGTGAAGGTCGAAACCATAACGCACAGGGCACAGGCGGCGAAGAGGAAGATTTTCGGGGACAGCCAGGTCAGGCCGTAGTAGATCATTGTGGGGATGATGCCGCCGAGCATCCAGGTGCCGACGACCATACCGATGATGAGCATGATGAGGATGGCGGGGGCGGAGGCCTTAATGGTCTCGCTCATGCCCTTTTCCATTTCATCCCAGGTAAAGCCGCTCGAAACGCCCGCGATGGCGGCGACGATCGTGGCGATGACCAGAGGGATGTGTGCCGAGGTGCCGAGCACGTTGATGCCGCAGAGGATCAGCGCAAACACACAGATAAAAACGACAAGCGCTTTTCCGAAGCCAACGGTCTTTTTTGTTTCTGTTGCAGAGTTCATTTTCTATTCCTCCCAAAAAATGTAATGGTATTCGTTATGGGGACTTTGCTTTCTTGCGGTAATGTTGTGAGGGTTCCATGGCTTATGACTCGCACCTCCCAGCGCTCGGCCGCCTTTTATCCCTTTCGCGGAACTTTAACGCGGCAGCAGTATCATTGACACAACGCAACTGTAAGCATCAAAAATCAAAAAATCGTCAAATTTTTTGTAAAATCGATTTGACGCTTAAAATTTTTTTGACGCAGCCTGTCGAAATGCGTTTTTCTTGACGCTCCTTTGACGGTTGTGGTTCATTATAGGGTATCAATAAAGGGTTTTGCCGCCGCATTTTGCGGCTGCATTCGTCCCGATAAACATTCTGGGAGAATCCATTATGAACTATCAATACATCGGCAAGAGCACGCCTGTCAACAATTCCCGCGCCAAGGCCAGCGGCCTTCTGCGCTACGCAGGGGACATAAAGCTGCCGAACATGCTGCACATGAAGCTCGTGCTCAGCCCTGTCGCCCACGGGATCGTCAAAGCGATCGACGCCTCCGCCGCACTTGCGACGCCCGGCGTCGCAGCGGTGCTGTCGTTTGAAAACACGCCCGACACCAAATACAACCGCGGCCGCGTCCGCGCCCGCGAGGACGCCGTCGACCAGGAGACGCTTTTCAGCCGCCATGTCCGCTTTGTCGGCGACCGCGTGGCCGCCGTGCTGGCCGACACGCCGGAGATCGCCGCAGCAGCAGCGGAAGCGATCCAACTCGAAATAGAGGAACTCCCCGCTGTCTTTACCGTGGAAGCCGCCAAGCGCGAAGGTGCGCCGCAGCTGCATGAGGGCGGCAACACCGTCACGCTGCCCGAGAGCGGCTTTGGCGGAAAATACGCCGACGCGCAGGGCGAGGAGTTCATCCACCGCTCGCAGACGCAGCGCATCACGCACATCGCTATGGAAACGCACTGCGCCGTGGCAGACTATAACCCCGGCACCGACCGCATGACCGTCTGGTCTCCCACACAGTCGACATTTGGCGTGCGCTCGTGTGTTGCAGCACTGCTTGGAATGCCGATGAGCCATGTGCGCGCCATCAAAACGCCGATGGGCGGCTCGTTCGGCTGCAAGCAGGAGATGATCCTGGAACCGCTGGCCGCCGTCGGCGCAAAAATGACGGGACGCCCCGTCAAGCTCCAGCTTGACCGGCGCGAGACCATCCTCTGCACTGTGCTGCGCCATCCCATCAAAAGTGAAATTCGCGCCAAATTCGACAAAGGCCATATTCTCAAAGCGCTCGACCTGACCGCTGAGCTCGACGCGGGCGGTTATCAGGGTGTTTCGCCGGATTACATGGGATCCATGTTCAAAAAGCTCTCCTGGGTCTACGGCGTGGAGGATGTAGCGTACCATGCGACCTCCACCTGTACGAACACGCCCATGTCCGGCAGCTACCGCGGCTGGGGCGGACCTGAGACCGCGTTCATCATGGAAAACATGATGAACGCCGCCGCGCAGAAATTCCGCTGTGACCCGCTCGAGTTGCGGCTCAAAAATATCCTGCCGCCCGACGCAATCAGCAAAATTGGCAATTTCCCGCTCGGCGATGTCCGCCTTGAGGACGTGCTGCGCCTTGGCAGTGAACGTTTCCGCTGGTCCGAGCGCCGCGCCGCCGCGCAGGCGCAGAATCGAAGCAGCCGCTATCTCAAGGGCGTCGGCCTCGCCGTGTCCACCCATACCTCAGGCTACTATCCTCGCCGTCTTGACTGGTGCACCGTCACGGCCAAGTTTGAAGAGGACGGCTCGGCGAGCTTCAACTGCAACATCCACGACCACGGCTGCGGCACGGTCGCTGCGCTGAAGAATATTGCCGCAGAAGAACTCTCCATCCCCCCTGACACCATTGACTTTCCCGAGGGCGACACAGAGTACAACGGCCTTGACAACGGCTGCTACACGAGCCGCACGATCTACGTCACCGGCCGCGCCGTACAGGAAACGGCGCAGAAGCTCAAATCTCTGCTGCTGGAAAATGCCGCACGTCTCATGGTATGCAGTGCCGGAGACCTCGCCTGTCAAAACGGTGAGATCTTTGTCACCGCTGATCCCTCTCGCCGGAAAACCTACCGTGATGTTATCTGCTATGCCGCCGACCAGTACGGCGGCAGCGGCGCAATTTTCGTTTCCCACACTTACCAGCCCTCGTCCAACCCCGGCCCTGCCGCTGCTCACTTTGCCGAGGTCGAGGTCGACACGCTCACTGGGCTCTGCCGCCTGACAACCTACACCGCCGCGCATGATGTAGGAAAGGCCATCAACCCCGAACTCTGCCGCGGGCAGGTCGGCAGCGCCTTGCAGCAGGGCATGGGGCTTGTCTTTTGCGAGCAGGTCAAAATCGACCTGAAGACCGGCCAGCCGCTCAACGCCACCCTGCAGCGCTATCACGTGGCACGCGCGTGCGACTTCCCGCACATTGAGACAGTGCTTGTCGAAAACGGCAGCCCCGAAGGGCCTTACGGCGCCAAGTCCATCGGCGAATCCTGCTTTGTGCCGGTCGCGCCGGCGCTGCTTGCCGCCGTCAATGACGCACTGCAAACCGATCTGACCACCCTGCCGCTGACGCCGGAGAAGATCATCCACGCCGTGCAGGAAAAACGCAAGGAGGCGTCGCTGTGATGGAAATTCGCTTTTATTTGAACGGGAAAGAAACCGTTGTGAACGCCTCGCCAGAGCGCCTGCTTGTCGATGTGCTGCGCGAAGATCTGCACCTGACCGGCACAAAGCGCGGCTGCGGCGAGGGCGAGTGCGGCACCTGCACGGTGCTGCTCGACGATAAGGCCGTCCACGCCTGCATGACGATGATCGCACAGGTGAACGGGCATCGCATCATCACGTCCGAGGGCGTCGAATCCGACCCGCGCATCGCACCTATTGTCCCCGCTTTCGTGAACAACATGGCCATTCAGTGCGGCTACTGCACGCCCGGCATGGTGATGAGCGCCGCGGGCCTGCTGCTCAACAATCCCGATCCCACCGAAGACGAGATCCGCACCGCGATCTCCGGCAATATCTGCCGGTGCAGCTGCTATGAACAGATCCTGCGCGCCATCCAGCAGGCCGCGCACGACATGAAGGAGGCGGCCAAATGAACTTCTTTCAGCCAACAAACCGCGACGAGCTCGCCTCTGCCCTCGTTTCCCTCTCCGGCGGCTCCATTGTCGCCGGGTGCACGGACTTTTTGGCTCAGCGCAACGGCAAGGTCTGGCACGCGGACGCTATTTTGAGCCTGACGGAGATGCAGGAGCTCAAGCAAATTGAATTGGCCGGCGATTCTCTCGCCGTCGGCGCGGTGTGCGTGCATTCGCAGGTCGCACAGTCCCCCGTTGTGCGGCAGTATTTTCCTGCACTCGCCATGGCGTGCAGCCAGGTCGGCTGCACGCAGATCCGCAACCGCGGCACGCTCGGCGGCAGCATCGGCACCTCTTCCCCCGCGGGCGACGTCTACCCGCCCCTGCTCGCGCTCTGCGGCGCGGCCGAGGTGATGAACAGCCACGGCGCGGTGCGCACCATCCCCGCACGCGAGCTCGTGCTCGGCAAGGGCAAGACCGCGCTCGCGAGCGACGAGGCCATTCTGCGCTTTCTCCTCCCCCTGCCCACCGAACATGAGATCAGCGCGTTCGACAAGATCGGCGAGCGGCACCAGGTCACGATCTCCAAGATCAACCTCGCCGTCAGCGCGGTTGTCGAAAACGGCTGCATTCAGAGAGCGCGCGCTGCACTCGGCGCGGTCGCGCCGCACGCCTACCTTTCAGAAGACGCCGCGGCGTTCCTTGGGGGAAAGCCACTCACGGCGGAGACCGGCGCCGCGCTCGGCGACCTGCTCTCTTCCGAGGTCGAGCGCGTCATCGCGGGGCGCGGCTCCATGCCCTACAAGCGTGAGGCCGTCCGTGGCCTTGCACAGGACGTGTTCGCCCGTCTGATCGCGCTGGCGCAGGAGCGCGGCCTATGAAAAAAGAGATCCGCATCGACGAGCTCCGCGTCATGATGCTCGACGCGCTCACGCTGCGCGGCATCGGCAGCGAGGACGCCGATTTCATCGTCGATGATTTTCTGGATGCCGAGCTCGAGGGCCACAAGACCCACGGCGTCTCCAAATTCCTGACCCTCGACATCGGTCTTTCAGGCCGCGAGAGCGGCATTGAAATTGTGAGACAAACCGGCGGCCACGCCAAGATCGACGGCCACCGCGAGCTCGGCCACATCGCCGCGCGGCAGGCTGCCGCGTTCAGTGCAGAACTCGCTAAAGAGCATGGCGTCGGCCTTGTCGCGCTGACCAACGTCAGCCGCTATGCCCGCCTTGTCCCCTATTCCCGCCTGATCGCCGAGCGCGGCTGCATCGGCATCGTCACGAACAACGGTGGTCCCGCGCACGTGGTTCCGTTTGGCGGCAGCGCGCCGATGTTCGGCACAAATCCGCTTTCCTTCGGCTTCCCGCAGGGCGAAAAGCCCCCCCTCCTCTTTGACTTTGCCACCGCGCAGGGCGTGTGGGGCGAGCTGCGGCAGGCCATTGTCGAGGAGCGTTCCCTCCCCGAGAGGGCTTTTCTCGATGCTGCCGGCGCTTTCACCACCGATCCACAGCGCGTGCAGGGCGTGCTCCCCTTTGGCGGAGCGCGCGGCGCGGCACTGTGCATGGCGCTCGAAATTCTGACCGGCGCGTTCGTCGGCGCAAAGATGGGCGGCGAGATCCGCGATGAATACGACCTCGGCTACCTGTTCTGTGCCCTGTCGCCGGAAATGTTTTCTTCCGCAGACGATTTCATCGCGCAGACATCGGCGCTGGCCGAGGCTGTACGCACCAGCGCACCCGCCGCAGGAAATGCACAGGTCTTCGTCCCCGGCGAACGTTCCGCCCAGCGCCGCAGCGAACAGCTTGCGCGCGGCACGATTGAGTTGGAAGCTGACATCTGTGACCGCATCCGCGCGATGAGTCGTTCGCGCGAGGGCGGCTACGAAAATTCCCGCAGTATGAACTGAGATACCTCTCTTTTCATAAAGAAAAACAGCATGAGGCAGCGGGCACTGCTTCGTGCTGTTTTTTACGCAAAAAGCGGTCCGCTGAGATTTCAGCAGACCGCTTTTTCTATTCACTTTTCAATGAGATAGCTGCCGCTGTCCGTCGCCTCCGTCACGATGGGGACGAACTCGACGTCGTAGGCCTTCATCGCCTCGGTGACGCTCTCGAGCTGGTCTGCCGTGACCTTGACGTACACGCGGTCGAACTTTTCCGTGAGCTTGCTCATCACGATGCCGGACTTCTCTTCGCTGCCTGCAAGTGCGATGTCCGCGTCCACGCTGACGGAGAGCTTGCCCTTGTAGCCAGCCTGCTCAAGCGCGGTGTGGATGTCGTCGGCGAGCAGCGCAAGCGCCTCCTGCTGCGTCATGGTGCGCTCGTCCGTCTTGATGCGGCTCATGCGCCCCTCGCGCGGATAGTGGAAATCGTCGAGCAGCAGCTCATCAAAGCCCATCTTGCCGCATTCCATGACGATATCGGTCACATACTGCCGCGCCGCCTGCTTTTCGGGTGCGAGCCAGTGCGTGCTGTTCGTATCGTACCAGACGAATCCCGTCAGCTGGCACACGGCGGCGTCCGTCATGTGCTCGTAGGCGTACAGGCTGTCGTGCAGCGTGCTGATGCGGCCGATCGTATAGTAGTCCGAGTCGACAAGGCCCTGAATGGCCGTGTCCGATGTGCTGTTCCCGGCCACCGCGCCGCAGTCGATCGCGCCCTGCACCTTAGAGCCGTAATGGATCTTGCCGCTCGCGTCCTTGAGCTCGACCGCCACGGCGTTCACGTCCTTATCAAGGCCATCGAGCGCTGCCTGCCAATCGCTGCCGAGCGCGTCCGCACCCAGCTCGACCGCGTAGGTATCCTTGATGACGGGCTTTTGCACCGTGATCTCAAGGTCGTCCTGCTTCTTATCGTCGCCGCTGTCGCCGCCATTTGCGGTGTCGTCCTGTGGGGTCTTCTTTATCCAGGGGAACTCAAAGCGGACCGAGCCGTCCGCATCGTATACCATATAGCGCTGCGCAAACAAAAAGCCGCACGCCAACAGCAAAATGACCACCAGCACCACGGCCAGCACGCCTCTGCCGCGCCTGCGCCCGCGATAACCGGTATAGCCCTTCGTTCCGCTCGTTCTTCTTGCCATTGTCTGCATCCGCCTCCTTTTTCTCGTGCAACAGTTTACCTTTTGAGAGCAAAAAAATCAACAAAAACCTTTCGGTTTTTGTTGATTTTCCGCTTTTGTATGCTTTAGCCCTCGATAGCGTCCATCAGCGCGACGCGGCGGGCGTGGCGGCCGCCCTCAAACGCGGTGGAGAGGAACGTCTCAACCATGGCCGCGGCCAGCTTCGGGCCCGTGAAGCCCGCGCCGATGGCCATCATGTTCGCGTTGTTGTGCTGGCGGCAGAGCTGCGCCTCGAGCGTATCGGCGCAGTGCGCGCAGCGGATGCCCTTGACCTTGTTCGCCGCAATGGAGATGCCGATGCCCGTCGTGCACACGACGATGCCGTACTCGCATTCCCCGCTTGCGACGGCACGCGCGGCGGCCTCGCCGAAAATGGGATAGTCGCAGCTCTCGGTGGAGTAAGTGCCGCAGTCCTTGACCTCGTGGCCCAGGCCCTCCAGCTGCTTTTTGATGTCTTCCTTCATGGCGTATCCGCCGTGGTCACAGCCCAATGCGATCTTCATAGTTTTTCTCCTTTTTCGGTCAGATTTTGTGAAAGACCGGTTTTTTCTTTTCAAACGTGCACACATAGTCGAGGCCGCAGCTCTTGAGTAATTCCTGCGTCTCGCGGGCGCGCATGCCGACGAATTCCGGCGTGTGCGCGTCGGTACCGATGGTGATGATCTCGCCGCCGAGCTCGTGATAGAGCCTCAGCCATTTTTGATCCGGCAGCGGCGTGTTGCCGCGGTTGACGTTGCACTCGATGCCGCAGCCATTTTCAATGAGCGCGCGGAACACCTGCGCCACCTCGTCCTCAAAACCGTCGAAACTCATGTGCATGCCGTGGTTTTCGTTCATGTAGCGAAGCGGCAGCGTCAGGTGGCCGAGCACAGAGAACTTTCCCCACTTGGCCGTTTCCAGCACGAGCGTCAGGTAGTCCGCGATCTGCTCGCGCGCCTCCTGCTCCGTGGCCTCGGGCATGAAGTAGAGGTCGTTCCAATCGTACTTTTCCGACAGCTGATGCTGCGAACCGATGACAAAGTCGAGCTCCGGCAAACGCGAGAGCAGCTCGTCTGCGTAGGCAAAGTCGCGCATCGCCTCGCCGAGCTCGATACCGCGGCGGACGATGATCTTCCCGTCCGCCGCCTGGTCGGCGCGCGCAAAGGTCTCTTCACGATTCGAAAAATCGTGCTCCCAGTGCGCCGTCTCCCTCGGGCGGAACAGGTCTACATGGTCGGTCAGGCACATTTCCTGCAAACCCTGCGCGATGCCCGCGCGCACCATGTCTTCCACCGGCGTTTTCGAGTCGAACGAAAGCGAACAGTGGGTGTGATAATCGGATAAATACATCTTCTATTCGTTACAGCTTGAACTTTCCAAAAAAGCTCTTGTGTTCCTCATAATTCTTCTCGCCGAGCGACTCGCTGAACTTCTTGAGCGCTTCCTTCTGCTCGCGGTTCAGGTTGCGCGGCGTCTCGATATACACGGTGACGTACTGGTCGCCGCGGCCACGGCCGTTGAGGCCGGGGATGCCCTTGCCCTTCAGGCGGAACGTCGTGCCGCTCTGCGTCCCCTCGGGGATGGTGTACTTCACCTTGCCGTCGATCGTCGGGATCTCGAGCTCCGCGCCGAGCACCGCCTGCGTGAACGTGATGGGCGCTTCGCACAGGACGCTCGTGCCCTCGCGGCGGAAGATCTCGTGCGGACGCACGGACACAACGATCAGAAGGTCGCCCGCGGGGCCGCCGTTCTTGCCCGCGTTGCCCTGCGCGCGCAGCGAAATGGTCTGCCCGTTGTCGATGCCCGCAGGAATGCTGACCTTGATGGTCTTGCGGTGGCGGATCATGCCCTTGCCGCCGCACTTGGGGCAGGGCTGATGAATGATCTTACCCTTACCTCCGCAGCGCTGGCAGGGGGCCGACGTCGACATATAGCCCAGCGGCGTCTGGCGGCGCTGCTGGATCACGCCGCTGCCGCGGCAGTCAGGACATACCTCGGCGGTCGTGCCCTTGGCGCAGCCCGAGCCTCGGCAGTCAGGGCACTGCTCGATGCGGTCGATGCTGACTTCCTTCTCGCAGCCGAAGGCCGCCTCTTCAAAGCTGATGTTCACGCTCGTGCGCAGACTCTCGCCGCGCTGGGGCGCGTTGGGGTTCGCGCGCGCGCCGCCGAAGCCCCCGCCGAAGAAGCTGCCGAAGATATCGCCGAGGTCGCCGAAGTCGAACCCGCCCGCGCCGTAAGCGCCGCCACCGGCGCCTGCGCCGTAATTCGGGTCAACGCCCGCAAAGCCGAACTGGTCGTAGCGCGCCTTCTTGTCTGGGTCGCTCAAAACCTCGTTCGCCTCGTTGATCTCCTTGAACTTCTCCTCGGCTTCCTTGTCGCCGGGGTTCATGTCGGGGTGATACTTGCGTGCGAGCTTTTTGTATGCTTTTTTGATCTCTTCTTCCGAAGCGCCCTTGGAAACGCCGAGCACCTCGTAATAGTCTCTTTTATTTTCAGCCATAGACTACGCTCCTAAAAACGCCGCAATCGGGGGCAGTATAAACTGTCCCCGCTGCGTCGATCGGTTTCAAATTACTTCTTGTTGTTCTCGTCGTCATCCACGACCTTGTAGTCAGCATCGTAATACTGCTGACCGTTCGGGCCGGTCTGCGCGCCGCCGTTCTGGCCGCCCATGTCAGGACCGGCCTGTGCGCCGCCCTGCGGGTTCGCCTGCTGATAGAGCTTCTCGCTCATCTGGTAGAACATCTGCGTGAGCTCTTCGGTCGCGCTCTTGATGGCGTCGGTATCGTCGCCCTTGAGGACTTCCTTCAGCTTGTCGATACCACTCTGAACCTTGGCCTTCTCGTCCGCGGGGATCTTGTCGCCCACTTCGCCGAGGGTCTTCTCGCTCTGGTAGACCATCTGGTCGGCCTGGTTGCGGACTTCGACCTTTTCCTTGATCTTGGCGTCCTCAGCGGCGTACTGCTCGGCGTCCTTGACGGCCTTTTCGATATCCTCCTTGCTCATGTTGGAGGAAGAGGTGATGGTGATGTGCTGCTCGGTGCCGGTGCCGAGGTCCTTCGCGCTGACGTTCACGATGCCGTTGGCGTCGATATCGAATGTGACCTCGATCTGAGGCACGCCACGGCGGGCCGGAGCGATGCCATCGAGGTGGAAGCGGCCGAGGCTCTTGTTGGCAGCAGCCATCTCACGCTCGCCCTGCAGAACGTTGACTTCAACGCTCGTCTGGTTGTCGGCGGCGGTGGAGAAGATCTGGCTCTTCTTCACGGGGATGGTGGTGTTGCGGTCGATGAGCTTGGTGCAAACGCCGCCCATGGTCTCAATGCCGAGGGACAGCGGGGTGACGTCGAGCAGCAGCAGACCCTTGACATCGCCGGTCAGAACGCCCGCCTGAAGAGCAGCGCCCATGGCGACGCACTCATCGGGGTTGATGCCCTTGAAGCCTTCCTTGCCGGTGAGCTTCTTGACCATTTCCTGCACGGCGGGGATACGGCTGGAGCCGCCGACCATCAGGACCTTGTGGATGTCGTTGCCGGTGAGGCCCGCATCGCTGAGTGCCTGACGGACAGGGCCGGCAGTGGCTTCGACCAGGTGCGCGGTCAGCTCGTTGAACTTGGCACGCGTGAGGGTCAGGTCGAGGTGCTTCGGGCCGGTGGCGTCAGCGGTGATATACGGGAGGTTGATGTTGGTGGAGGTCACGCCGGAGAGCTCGATCTTGGCCTTCTCGGCAGCTTCCTTCAAGCGCTGCATGGCGACCTTGTCGCCGCTGAGGTCGACGCCGTCGGTACGCTTGAACTCGCTGACCATCCACTTCATGATGCACTCATCGAAGTCGTCGCCGCCGAGGCGGTTGTTGCCCGCGGTGGCCAGAACTTCAATGACGCCGTCGTCGATATCGAGGATGGAGACATCGAACGTGCCGCCGCCGAGGTCGTAGACCATGACCTTCTGGCTCTGCTCCTTGTCGACGCCGTAGGCGAGGGCCGCGGCTGTCGGCTCGTTGATGATACGCTTGACCTCGAGGCCGGCGATCTTACCGGCGTCCTTGGTCGCCTGACGCTGCGCATCGGTGAAGTAAGCGGGAACGGTGATGACGGCTTCGCTCACGGGGCCGCCGAGGTAAGCCTCAGCGTCGCTCTTGAGCTTCTGCAGGATCATCGCGCTGATCTCCTGCGGGGTGTACTTCTTGCCGTCGACTTCGACTTTATAATCAGAGCCCATCTCGCGCTTGATCGAAGAGATCGTGCGCTCGGGGTTGGTGATGGCCTGACGCTTTGCGACCTGGCCGACCATACGCTCGCCGGTCTTACTGAACGCGACAACGGACGGGGTGGTGCGGTTGCCTTCCGCGTTTGCGATAACGACGGGCTCGCCGCCTTCCATAACTGCTACACAGCTGTTGGTTGTACCAAGATCAATGCCAATAATTTTACTCATAATTGAAATCCTCCTGCATTTAGGTGAATGTTTTTACAAATTTATTTGGGATACTGCGAATTTATGTGAATGCTTCCAAACCGGAAGCGGGAACGCTAATTTGCGACCTTGACCATCGCGAAGCGAATGACCTTTTCGCCGACCAGAAATCCCTTCTGGAAAACCTCGGCGATCACGTTCTCGCCAAGTCCCTCCTCTTCGACGTGCATCACGGCATTGTGCCGCGCGGGGTCAAACGCCTCTCCGATCTCGCCGAAGCTCGTCACGCCGAGCCCTTCCATGACCTTCACCAACTGGTTCATGGTCATTTCCACGCCCTTTTTGTACGCCTCATCGGCGGTTTCCTGCGCGAGCGCGCGCTCGAGATTGTCATAGACCGGAAGGAACTTGCCGACCGTCTCGGCCTTGATGACCGTGTACAGATCGTCCTTTTCCTTCTGGCTGCGCTTGCGGAAGTTATCGTATTCCGCCGCCAGACGAAGGTATCCGTCGTGCTCCTTTGCAAGCTGCTCTTTCACGGTATCGAGCTCGGATGGCTTTTCTTCCTTCTTTGCTTCCTCCGCCTTGGCCTCCTGCGCGTTCTCGGCGTTCTCCTTCGGCTCCTCGACGGGCAGTTCCTTTTCGGAAACCTGCTCGCTGACGGCCTCGTCCTTCGGCTGTTCGTTCTTATTCTTTGTTTCCTGACTCATATCAAAATGCCTCCGGGGCTGTTATTTTTTCGGTTCTTCTGTGAGTGCGGGCTCATGGAGCGCCGGCTGCTGGGGCTTTGCGAACATCCGGCCAAGGTTTTCGGCGAAATAGCTGAGCCTTGCGGTAATCTTCGCATAATCCATTCTTGTGGGGCCAACGACGCCGATCATGCCCTGCATGCCGTCGCCGATGTCAAACTTGGTCATCACAACGGAGGTGTCCTTCAGTTCATCCGCCACGTTTTCGGGGCCTACCAGCACCTTCGTACCGTTGGCGCCCTCCATGACGGCGGGAAGGTTCGCCAGTGCCTCTTC
>OHAF01000710.1_pt1 | contig 34969 bp, 26 predicted proteins | sample 1577041 | NCBI WGS metagenome assembly OHAF01 (sample SAMEA3541495, study PRJEB24748) | human gut metagenome | biome: human gut; feature: human-associated habitat; material: faeces | place: China | collected 2012
TGGAGGGGTTGTCCCGCTCCTTGGGGGTCATGGAGAGAATGATGGCCTCGGTCCGGGTCATGGCCTTCTCGTCCACCTTCAGATCCTTCATATTGGCGCCGCCGGGAAGCTGGGCCAGAATCTCCTGCATGGAGCCCATGGATTTCAGCTGCACCAGCTGCTCATAGAAGTCTGCCAGGGTAAATTTGTTGGACCGGAGCTTTTCCTCCAGCTCGGCGGCCTTCTTGGCGTCATAGGCCTTCTCTGCCTTTTCAATGAGGCTGAGTACGTCGCCCATGCCCAGGATGCGGGATGCCATCCGGTCGGGATGGAAGGCCTCGATGTTTTCCAGCTTTTCCCCGGTACCCACAAACTTGATGGGCCGACCGGTGACAGCCCGGACGGAGAGAGCCGCGCCACCGCGGGCGTCGCCGTCTAATTTGGTGAGCATGACGCTGTCGATGTCCAGCCACTCGTGGAAGCTCTGGGCGGCGTTCACCGCATCCTGGCCCGTCATGGCGTCCACCACCAGCATAATCTCCTGGGGCTTTACAGCGGCTTTGATGGCCTTCAGCTCCTCCATGAGGGCTTCGTCGATGTGGAGCCGGCCGGCCGTGTCGAGGAAGACCATGTCGTTGCCGTGCTGCTGCGCATGACGGATGGCGGCCTTGGCGATCTTCACGGGGTTTTCCTGCCCCATCTGGAACACCGGGATGCCGAGCTGACCGCCGACGACCTCCAGCTGCTTGATGGCGGCGGGGCGGTAAATATCGCAGGCGACGAGCAGCGGGCGCTTGCCCTGCTTCTTGAACAGACCGGCGAGCTTTGCACAGTTCGTGGTTTTGCCTGCGCCCTGCAGACCGACGAGCATAACGACCGTCGGCGGCTTGGGGGAGATGGAAATACGCTGATTTTCGCTGCCCATCAGACGGATGAGCTCTTCGTTGACGATCTTGACGATCGTCTGTGCAGGGGTCAGGCTCTCCATCACGTCCTGCCCGGAGCAGCGCTCCGAAACGGACTTGACGAAGTCCTTGACGACTTTATAGCTGACGTCCGCCTCCAGAAGCGCAAGACGGATCTCGCGCATGGCTTCCTTGATATCGGATTCGGACAGGCGGCCCTTGCCGCGCAGCTTTTTGAACGCGGCGTTCAGTTTTGCGGTCAGACCTTCAAATGCCATGGCTACTCCTTCAGGGAATCAACGGCGGCAAGGATGCGCTGGGCGCCCTGCCGGGTGGCGGGATCCCCGGCCTGCAGCAGGGGCTGGGCCTCGGCGGTGATCGCGGCGAGGGCATGGCGGAGCTTTTGCTCCCGGGCGACGCAGCCGGTCACGCGCTCGAACGAAGCGAGCAGCGCCTCGCTGCGGGAGATGGCGTCGTGAACGCCTTGACGGGAAATGCCCTCCTGCTCGGCGATCTCTGCCAGCGAGAGATCCTGATTGTAATAGAGGTCAAAATAGGTTTGCTGCTTTTCGGTCAGCAGCGCGCCGTAGGTGTCGAAGAGCAGGGACATGGTAAAGGCTTCCTGTTTCATGATACTGCCCCCCTTGACCTTGGGTATTATAGCAGACGGATGTGCGCTTGTCAAGAGAAAAAACTTGACAGCCGGGAAATTCGCGCCCTGCATATTTCCCGGCAGCGGCTGCATAAGCTGAGGCGAGGTGATGGACATGCGAAACTTTTACCGGCGGAATCTGCCCGTCCTGCTCGTGCTGGGCATCATTCTGGCCCTTGCGGGCGCGGGCGCGGCCAAGCAGGCAGCGGCGCTCCCGGCAGGCTCGTGGGGCCTGAGCTTCCAGCAGGAGGGCCAGCCGCCCGTGGGAAACACCACGGCGGACCGGCTGCGGCAGTATGATGCGGCCTTCCTTGGCGATACGGCGCAGAAGCGCATCTATCTCACGTTCGACGCGGGCTATGAGAACGGCTGCACGGCGCAGATCCTCGATGCGCTGCAGAAGCACCATGCTCCGGCGGCATTCTTCCTGGTCGGCAACTACATCGAGCGAAATCCAGACCTCGTCCGGCGCATGGCGCAGGAGGGGCATACGGTCGGCAATCACACCTACCACCACTGGGACATGTCGAAGATCGGGGAGATGGAGCAGTTCCGGCAGGAGCTCGAGTCCCTCGAGACGCTCTACCGTGACACGACCGGGCAGGAGCTTGCAAAATTCTACCGCCCGCCGCAGGGCATCTATTCCGAGAAAAATCTCGAAATGGCGCAGCAGCTCGGCTATCACACCGTGTTCTGGAGCCTTGCCTATGTGGACTGGCTGCAGGACGATCAGCCGACGTCGGAGCAGGCCTATGCCAAGCTCATCCCGCGCATCCACAACGGAGCCGTTGTGCTGCTGCACAGCACGTCCCAGACAAACGCGGCCATCCTCGACAGTCTGCTCACGCGCTGGGAGGAGATGGGCTATTCGTTCGGTGAAATTTCCGAGCTGTTCCCGGCGAGCTGACACAGGGAGCGCTGCATGGCAGCGGCAAAGGCGTCCAGCCGCCCGGCGATGCCCGGCAGAGCCTGCGCCGTTGGCAGGTCGTTCGCCGTTTCCAGCAGGCAGAAGCGCGGCGGCAGCGAGACGGTCTTGTTCAGGCACATCGCACCGAGCAGCTGGCGCGCGACGAGATCGCCGCCGGAGTAGCCGGAGACGATGACGCTGTAGAGCTGCTTTTCCGACAGGTCGCACTGCAGCAGCAGGCTCGTCAGGCGGTTGAACAGGGCCGTGAAATTTGCGCCGACGGCATCGTTGTAGTTCGGGCAGAGGAACAGCATGGCGTCGCACTCGCGGATCGCGGGCAGGACGGTCTCGGAGATGGCTCCGCCGTAAAAGCAGCTGCCGCTGCGCGCAAAATGCAGGCACGCGCTGTAGGAGCAGCCGCGGCAGTCGTGGATCGTGCCGTTGCGCAGCGAAATTTCCGCAATGCTGCAGCAGCCGCTCAGGCGGCGGCTCAGCTCGCGGCCCATCCAGAGCGTGCTCGAGCGGCCGCTTTCGGAGGCATGCAGCACGAGCAGCTTCGGCCGCCCGACGCGCTTCGGGGAAAAGGCGAGCAGGCGTTCTCCCAGCTCCCTCGTGCGTGCACGGTATGTCTCCTCCCAGCTCATGCCGCGCCGCGCGGCGAGAATGTGCTGGTTATAGAGGGAGCCTGTGCCCTCCACGAGCGGCTTGCCTGGCAGGGCCGCCCCGGCGAGATTCGCGGCGAGCGCCAGATCCTGCGCCAGCGCCTTCGTGTAGAGCTCCGTCTCTCCGTCGACAACGAAGCCGCAGACGGAGCCCTCCAGACAGCCCGGCTCGCTCCGCAGCCGCCGGAGCAGACGGAGCGTTGGCTCATCCATCCCGGCGGAGCCTGCATCGAGCGCAAACAGAATACGCGCGCCGCGCAGGTCGCCCTGCGCATTGCGGACCGGAAGGTCGCACAGCGCCGTCTCGATCACGTCTCTCAGGCGCGGCCCGGCCGACGGACAGACGAGAGTCAGCGGCTCAGGCATCATGGCAGAAGGCCTCCAGCTCCAGCCGCGCGGCCTCGATGCGGGCAAGCAGCGCGGGGTGGAGCGGCTCACGGCGCTGCAGCGGTCCGAGCGGCGTCATGCGCCGCTGCGCGCCGAGCCACACACCGCCGAGCGGCAGAGCGGCATCATACGGCTGCCCGCGCACAAGGGACAGAATGCTCACGGCGGCAGAGGAGAGGGCGGGGGCGAGATACGGTTTGAAGCCGAGCGCCCGCACCTCGAGATTGGCATGCACGGTTCGCTCCGTCAGCCGGGCGGAGATCGCTTCGTTGTATGCCGCGGGGTCGTTTGCTGCGACAAGTCCGCCGCCGTGAGGGCCGTAGACACGGCCGTTCGAAAAGTCGATGCCGTCCTCCTGCGCGCACCAGCGGGCGCGCGCCTCCATCACGCCGAGGCCGAAGCCCTGCACCTGCTCCGGCAGCAGGCCGCAGCCGTCAAATTCCCCGGCGGCGTTGCGGTTGCTTTCGCGGAAAACGGCGCAGGCCAGCGGATCGACGGGGTCGGAGATCTGGCAGAACAGGCCGGTGAAGTGCGTTTTGCGCGCCATGGCTGCATAGCTGCGCAGCATGGCGCGGTTTTTTTCATATTGCGCCAGCCGCACGTCCGCCACGCCGGAGCCGACGGGCGGCACGCCGCGCGAGGCCGTGAACAGCAGCAGGTCGCAGTCGAACAGCGTGTCCTCCGTGCAGACGGTGACGGGCGGCAGCGGGTGGTCCAGCGGAAGGACCTGATTCAGCTCCAGCTCGTAGCGCCGGCACTGCGCGGCGTTCGGGTCATAGATGCGCAGCTCGCCCAGCTCCCGGCCGAGCAGCTTCAGCGCCAGCAGCAGCGTGCCGCCGACGTCGCCGAGCCCGACGAGCGTGACGCGCAGCGGCTGTGTGCGCTTCCGGTGCCAGCGCTCCAGAACGGAGAATGCGGCGGAAAACGCCGTGTTCAGCACGCAGGCGCCGTTAGCCGCCACAAATTCGCGCAGCGGCTCGGCAGGCGTCGTCCCCTGCGCCGGCGGCAGCAGCACACCGGCCGTCTCGGCCTCGAAGACCTCGTCCAGCACGGTAACGGCAAACAGGCCGCGGGAGCGCAGCGGATCGCGCCGGACAAGAAACACCAGCGGGGAAAACGGCGCGTCTGCGGGCACGGCGTCCGGCGGACAGGCTCCGCCCAGCGGGCACAGGCAGAAGCCGTGCCATTGTTTAAGCTCCATGGATCATTCCTCCTCGCATACGGATGCGGTCAAGCCGCAGCAGATCGTCCTCCAGACAGGCGGAGGCGGGAAGCGACAGGTCATAGCGCAGGGACCGGCCGCGGTCCGGCAGGCGCGGGCGGTAGAGGGCCTCGCCGAGGCGGCGCAGCGTCAGCGCCGTGCTGAACTGTTCCTGATGCGCCTGTTCGAGCGCGTGCAGGATGGAGAGCGTGTTCTCCAGCGCAGTGCGGCTGAGGTCGCGGATGGCGGCGTCCGTCGTTCCGACATAGTGGCGGGGATAGTAATAGGGCAGGATCAGGTTGATGGAGGGCAGCATCCGCCCCGGCGCGGGCGTACCGACGCTGTCGCCGCCGAGGAAAGGATACAGCAGGCTCTCCGTGACCCAGTAGTGCAGATTCGGGATGAAGTATTCGCACTCGACCTGCCGCCCCTGCACCTCCATGAGGTCGCGGCCGCGCGCCGAGAGAATGCCGACGACGACGGTGCGGATCTCCAGCTCCTCCGCGGCAAAAACCGGGCTGAGCTTGTCGAGGCGGTAACCGTTGTGCAGCAGATCGTCCACGAGGATGACCGGGCGGCGGAAGGCCTTGATGGTGCGGACCTGATTGCGCACGGTGTCGTAGCCGGGGTAGGCCGGGACGGAGAACGAGCTGCCGTCCGGCGCGAATGTCTTGTCCACATGCAGCGTCTTTGTGACGGTGTTCGGCACGATCTCGTCGGAGAGAATCTTGCCGTAGGGCACGCACATGGCCCGGCCGAGCTGCCCGGCCGGTGCGCCGAGTACACCGCCGAGCTTCTGCACGCGGTACATGAGCGACTGGTTGAGCAGCTCCGCGTCGAAGCTCAGCACGAGCCTGCCGGGATACAGCGCGCACAGCGCGCGGCGCAGCCGGGGCCGGGCGGCCTCCACGGCGGCGCGCACCTGCGGCTCATCGTGGTGCGGCTTTTTGATGCACAGCAGCACGTCCTGAATGAGGACAATGGGGGCGCGCATGTCGACGCACAGCAGTCCCTCGGCATCCTCGACGGGGGAGAAGCCGAGCTCCTCCAGCCATTCGCCCTCGCAGCGGGCCAGCGCAAACGTGTGGTCGGACGCCAGACTGCGGGCGAGCAGCTCATTGACAAGCATGCGCCGCGTCTGCGCGTCGTCCGCCTCCACATGGTCGAGCTTCAGCAGCTTGCCGGAGGTCAGGCGGCGGACGGCCGAGGCGGCCTCGACGGAGCCGAGCTCCGCAAACAGGCTCGCCGGGCGCACGGTATGGCCGCAGCACCAGCCGACGGCCGCATGGCGCCTACGGCTGCGCAGCAGGATGGCCAGCGGCTCCGGCGTGCTGCGCAGCCGCTCGAACAGGGCAGGTGGGAGGTCGTCCTCCGTCCCCGTCACGATGCGGAATTCCAGCTCCTGCGCCTGCAGCACGTTCTTGTGCTGCGGCGAGCGGAGATAGAGGTCGTATTCATAGATATAGGATTGTACGATCGGGTCGACAAGCATGGAGATATCGACGTCCTGATCGATGGATTCGCGGATGCGCGTGGAGCTGATGCCCTCGAGCTGGGGCGGGAGCTCCAGAAACGTCACGCGGCCCTGCAGACGGGTGCGGATGTCTGTTTCGTCCGTCTCTCCGCGGCGGATGAGCAGGTGATCCAGCTCCTGTACACCGCCGGGGCGGAGCGAGCGGTAGGCCGAGGCTCCGCACACGACGTCACAGCCCGCCACGAGCGTCACACTCCGGCCGGGAAAGCAGGATCGCAGGCGCGCGATGTCCTCCGGCATGGCGATGTTGATGGGGATGGCGTTCGGGAAGACATAGGTGTCCCACTGGTCGGCCACGGACATATTGACGATCCGGCGGCGCAGCAGCCGCGCAAGTGTACGCTTGCTCCAGGAGAATTCGTCCACGGCGAGGTAGACCTCATAGCCGAGCGCCCGGATTTCCTGCACGATGCGCTTATGCCCGGCGGAAAACGGGTCAAACGTGCCGGGGAAGAACGCCGCCGGGAGCGGGGCGGGGAAGCGCAGCCCGCCCTGTACGACCTCCGCCTGCACAAGGAAGCGGTACAGGTGATTCAGCATGGCAGCCCGGTTGAAGAACGTCAGCTTGCCCGGTGCAGGCTCGGCCAGCAGGCACAGGAGCTTTTTGCTCACGCGGGCAAAGCAGTGCGCCCGCAGGGAGAACGGCAGACGTTCGCTGCCGATGACATCGTGGCACAGAACGGTCATGGCGCTGCGGTGCACGGACTCGTCATAGTGCGACACGCCCGTCAGCAGCAGGCCGAGGCAGTGTTCCGCCAGCACGCTGTTTTCCGGCAGGGCGGAGATCAGGCTGCCGAGCGTCCGGAGCGAGGTTGAGGCGGCGCGAGCGCTGCCGCTGCGCAGCAGGCCGTCGAGGAAGTCGATGCTTTCGCGGATCTCCTTTTCCGGCATGGTGCTCAGCAGCCGCCCGAGATAACGGGGGATAAAGCGTGCGATCTGCTCCTGCCCGTTTTCCAGCTCGCGCATGAGGTCGACGATGATCTCATTGCGCTGGTCGACGCTCAGGCGCGTGCTGATGGTCAGAAGCGCGCGCCCGGCGTGCTCGCGCACGGGAAGGTGCTCGCTGACGGACAGCAGATTGGAAAGGTGCGTCGCCGTGTGGAACGTGTTGCCCGTGTGCTGCAGCGCATCGGCCTGCAGCAGGTCGATCTGGGCGTTTTTCACGACCCACGGCACGGCAGTCTTTAGATTGCTGAGGTAGAGCAGCGATGCTTCGGATTCCGAGAGCGGCGCGGGCGTTTTGCCGGTCAGGCGGCCGCGCAGGGCACGCACGGCGGGAAGATCATCCGCAAGCGGCACAGCGGCCTCCTGCAGCAGGTCCTCCGGCGCGGCGGCACGGAAGCGCCGCAGGCAGCGCAGGGCTGCAATGCGGCGGCTCTGGTCCGGGCCGCACAGCAGGGCGCGCAGCCGGTCCGCCGCCGGGGCGAGCGTGGAGACGGCATGCGGCGGGGTGTGGTAGAGGGCGTCGAGCAGCACGAAGCTGTCCTCGTCCGTGGCATCCGGCAGGCGCGAGAGCAGCGGCTGCGCCAGCCGCGCCGCGTCCTCCGTCTCGGCCAGAAGCGTTTCGGCAACGGCCTTCAGCGAGTTGGAGATGCGCTGGGCGTGCTTCGGGGAGATTTTGTGGTCGGGGTGCAGGCACTGCGCCACGGTCTGCTCCCACAGGCCGAGCGATTCCTCCAGCACGGAGAGCATCGCGGGCGCGGCTGCGTCCTGCGGCGCGGCGGAGGGCAGCTCCTTGCGGTATTTCGGCCCGCTGTTGGCCAGCACGCTGCCCATGAGCTGCCCGGCCAGACGGCGAACGTCGCCCTCGGGATACAGCAGCAGCTCATAGAGGAAGGCGAGCAGCTTGCGCTTGTTTCCGCTGGACATATAGGTGTGGTATTCCTGAAACAGCTCGAGGTAGGTGCGGATGCGCAGCGTGTTCTTCTCGCCGCGCGCCTGCTCGAGCAGCTGATCGAACGACGCGTCCGTGCTGACGGTGTGCATCAGGCGGATGGCGTGGTCGAACGTCAAAGCGCGCAGAGCGTCCAACGCCTCCTGCTGCGTGAGCAGGGCAGGGTCGCGCCCGTTGCACTCCGGCGCAGGACCGGACTCCGTAGCGACGCCGCGGCTGTGCAGATAGTCCTCAAAATCGCGCAGCTTCGTATAGACCGTGCGGTAACGGCGCTCCTTTTCCGGCGTAACGTCCGCCAGCTTTGAAAGGATCATCGCATAGGCCTCTGCCAGTGAATAAATGCGCACGGTCTCGCGCCCGCCCTCGCGCGTGCCGCGCACGCGGAAGTCCGCATAGATGAGCAGCAGGGACTCCACGGGCAGATTCTCAAATTCGAGGTCCCAGGTGGAGTGGTTCGCGGAGATATGCGCGATGTGCTCCATGCCGTGGCCGGACAGCCACTGCCAGGTATAATAATAGTGCAGATAGGGGATGCGCTTTGCATCCGCGCCGCGGCAGCCGAACTTGCCGATATCGTGGCACAGGGCGGCCGCGCTGACGAGCGGGACGTCGACGGGAAGCCCGGCTTCCTTCGCGCACTGGGCGGTCAGCGTGGCGATGTTGTGCACGCCGATGGTGTGCGAAGCGGCGTCAAACGGCAGAAGCTCCCGGCCGATGCGCAGCATGGTCACAAAATGCGAGGCGTGCAGTGCGGCGTGGAAGGCGGGCAGCTCATCGGCGACACGGCTCCCGTCCTCCGGGCCGTGCGCAGCCAGATCGGTCAGCATATCGAACGGCGCATCCTCGCAGGCGAGCACGCCGTCCAGCAGCTCGGCCAGCGCGGCAAGCACCGGTGCCTCGGGCGGGGCCTGATAGGCGGGATCGGGGAACAGACCGTTGTCCAGCCACGCATACAGCGCGGGCAGCCATCCGGCCTCCGGCTCCGGCGCAAGGCGCGCCAGCAGCGGGCGCAGGGCGGTCACGACGGCGGAGCATACGCTGCTCCGATCATACTCCAGTCCGTTCAGCAGCTCGGCCGCGCCCTCCAGCCCGGCGGGCGGCACGAGCGCATTCAGTTTTTCCCGGGAAAAATACACGGCAGTCATCCTCTCCGTACATGCGTTTCCAAAACATACCCTTATTATAATAGAATCTTTCGGTTAAAACAAGGGCAGCGCCGCATAATTCAGCGAGAGCATTCGGTGAAGGCCGAAGCTGCAATTGTGCGGTGCTGCCCAGAAAAAAGAAACGCAAAATCTGCGGAACGGATGCGCAGAAATCGCGTCTGAATAGATAGAACAGTTTTGAGCAAATACACTTGCTGACATATTTTACGATTTTTGACGAAAGGATGATGGAGATGAAAAAGCTGATCTCCGCGCTGTGCGCGCTGATGCTGGCCGTTTCGCTTGCCGCCTGTTCCCGAGGCCCGGCGGAGCACGGTGGGCTGCTGCCGCTTGACCCGACGGACCCGCCCGCAACGGAAGAGCCGACCGCCGCACCGACCGACCCCACGCAGCCGCCCGAGCCGGTCGAGCTGCCCAATGCCGGGACGCTGGCCGCTCTGGCATACGACGGCGCGGCCCTGTGCCTGTGCCAGTGGTCGCGCAGCGGGGAGCTGGAGCACAGCGGCATGCTGGACGCCGCTGCGGTCGCTGCGGTGCTCGATGCCGCCAATGCTGCGCAGTGGGCCGAGCGCAAAGCGCCGGGCGTGCAGGAATTCTCGTTTGACAGCTATGTGACGCTCAGCTCGCCAGCGGGCGGCGGCACGCTGCTCACGCTCTGGAAGGGCGTCTCCGCCCTGTGTATGGATGCACCCGGCGGCCGTGTCTGGCTGGACCAGCCGGAGGGCGCGGATCTCGCTGCCGCCCTGCAGGGGCTGGAGCAGCAGGATGCCTATCCGCGCAGCCTCTACGCCGTCGGCGTGACCGGGTCCGCTGAGGACGAGAACATCGCCCAGAGTGCTGCCGGAGCCATGGTGCAGAGCCTGAGCGCCCACGAGGCCCGCGACGGTGCGAGCAGCGGAGTCGAATCGCTCTGCGGCAACCGCCTGCGCTTCACGTTCCGCTGCAGGCTCCATGTCCCGGAGGACAGCGCTGCAGCATGGGGCGTGACGCCCGATGCCGCCGGAGAAGCGGAGCTGACGCGCAGCTGTGTCCTCGTCCGTGATGCCGTCGGCTTCTGGCACCCGGCGGCGGTGGAAAATGTATAATGCTGTGATCCCCGACCGGAAGGCCGGGGATCGCTTTATGCAGACAATGAGAAAAGTTGATAATTCTAGGAGAATACCAAGAAAATCCACAAATTCCCGCTTGCAAAATTCGACAGCATGTGATATCATTTGACCGGAGTTTATTTTTGATTCATATATTCAGTTGAAAGGAGCGAGTGCCATGCCGGGTCATGGGCTGCAGGCCAGAGGAATTGCACGCGAACAGAAGATGATCTATGCGGGGATGACGCTCTTTCTTGAGCAGGGCTACGGGCGCACGACGACGGCGCAGATCGCCCGCAAGGCCGGGATGTCTCCGGCGTCGTTCTTTGCCGCGTTCGAAAATAAGGAGGCGCTGCTGCTGCGCCTGACGCAGATCATGTTCCGCTCACAGTTTTCCCGCGCGGAGAAGATGCTCCCGGCGGATCAGTCACCGCTGCTGCTGTACGCCATGGAGACGGGGCTGCAGCTCCATATCGCGGAGTGCTCCGAGCCGCTGCGCGACCTGTATGTCACGGCGTATTCGCTGCCGTCGACGTCCGATTTCATCAACCGGAGCATGACGCCCCGGCTGCGCCAGATCTTCTCCCGCTGGATGAAACGCGCGGACGACAGCGAGCTGTTTGAGCTGGAGCTGGCCTCCGCCGGTGTCACGCGGAGCTATATGTCCGTCCCGTGCGATATGTACTTCACGATGGAGCGGAAGATCCGCCGCTATCTTTCGTGCTGCTTCCGCATCTACTGCGTGCCGGAAAAAGAATACGCCCCTTATGTGGAGCGCGTCCTGCAGACGGATCTGCATCAGGTGGCGGAGAACATCGTCGCAGAAACGGTCCAGAATGCCGCAGCGGCCTTCGCTGCGACCATGGGAGCAGCTGCGGACGAAAACTGAGCCAAAAAAATCCTGCCGGAGTGGCTGACTCCGGCAGGATTTTGCTATACGAGGGCATGATTCAGAACGTTGCGACCTCGTTCTTCGCGGGTTCGGCGGGCGTTACGCGGATGGCCGTCAGGATGGGACCGGTGCCGCGGTAGAGCGCATGGAAGCGGACGGAGACCGTCGCCTCGACCATGACCCACTCGCGGGCGTGCAGGGAAGCGGCGTCGGCGTATTTGCACGGCAGACCCATGAAGGCGATGTCTTCCACGCAGCACGTCATGACAAAGCGGCCGGGCGCAAAGTAGCCGTCGCGGTCCTTTTTCAGGCGGGCGACCTGTCCCTTGAAGCGGACGGTCTTGCCGTCGTACTTCTTCGGCTCCTCCGTGATGTCGCGGTACCAGAGCGCAAAATCATCGTCGCCGATCTCCACGACCGGGGCGTTGATGTCAAAGGGGAGCGGGTCCTCGATCTCGTCGGGCTGCGTCGTTCCGTCGGTGTATTCATAGAGGATGCCGACGCGGCGGTTCAGCGCGCGGGCGAGCTTGTGCAGCGGCATGATGTCCGTGCCCGGTGCAAGACGATTGAACACGACCATCTCACAGCCCGTGAGCTTGTCCACCACAAGGGAGCGCATGTTGGCGTTGTAGGCGAGGATGCTCGTGCCGTCGGCAAACATGACCTCCTGCGCGATCTGCCAGTCCTCCGGCATTTTCTGGTAGAACGGGCCGACCTGCAGCATGCCGTTGAGCTCGACGACGACGCGCTCGCAGTGGTGCTTTTTGAACAGCTGTGAAAGCTCTTCGGTCGTAACGGCCTCCTGATCGATCACCTCGGGATAGACATGCTGGTAGGGATAGACGGAGAGGTCATATTCCTCCTCGCCCTCCTCGCAGATGAGCAGCAGCGTGCGCTCGCCTGCGTTGAAGCGTTCGTCCTCCAGCGTCTCCTGAATGAATTTCGTTTTTCCGGCGTCCAGAAAGCCGGTGAAGGCATAGACGGGAATGGCCATGGCAGCCTCCTTACACGCCGAACAGGGCGGCGAGTGCCTTTTCGTCCAGCTTCGAGCCGATGACGCACAGACGGCCCGTCACAGCGGCCGTGCCGGTGCGGACGTCGATCTCGCCGGGCACATGGTCAAAGTGCAGCCAGGTGCCGTCCGCCGTCGGAACGATGCCCTTGGCGCGCAGCACGATGCCATAGGTCTCGCCGTTGTCCAGTGCGGCGAGGGCATTGCGGATTTCTTCCTCGGTGAACTTCTTCGGCGTCTCGACGCCCCAGCTCTGGAAGACCTCGTCGGCGTCGTGGCCGTGATGATGGTGATGATGGCAGCAGTGATGCTCGTCCTCATCCTCGTCATGGTCGTCATGATCGTGATGATGGCAGCAATGGTGCTCATGCTCATCCTCGTCATCGTGGTCATGATGGTGATGGCAGTGATGCTCATCCTCGTCATCGTGGTCATGATGGTGGCAGCAAGGATGCTCGTGCTCGTCATCCTCGTCGTCATCGTCATGATGATGGTGATGGTGCTCTTCCTCTTCGTCCTCGTCGTCCTCCTCGGACTGGGCGCTGCGGATCATGTCAGCCAGCTCTTCGGTGAGCGTGTGCTGCTTCTGCATGGCCTCGAGGATCTGTGCGCCGGAGAGCTGGTCCCACGGCGTCGTGATGATGACGGCGTTCTGATTGTGCTCGCGCAGCAGGGCCACGGCGGCAGCCAGCTTCTCCTCGGAGATGGAGCCGGTGCGGCTGAGAATGATGGCGGAGGCGGTCTCGATCTGGTTCGTGTAGAATTCACCGAAATTCTTCAGATAGACCTTGCACTTCGTGGCATCCGCCACGGTGATGAAGCTGCCGAGCGTGACGCTCTCGTCCGCAACACGCTCTACGGCGCCGATGACGTCGCTGAGCTTGCCGACGCCGGACGGCTCGATGAGGATGCGGTCGGGATGATAGTCGGAGATGACCTGCTTCAGCGCGCGGCCGAAGTCGCCGACGAGCGAGCAGCAGATGCAGCCGGAGTTCATCTCATTGACCTGAATGCCGGCGTCCTGCATGAAGCCGCCGTCAATGCCGATCTCACCGAACTCATTTTCAATGAGGACGATCTTTTCACCCTGATAGGCCTCACGGATCATCTTTTTAATGAGCGTGGTCTTGCCCGCGCCGAGGAATCCGGAGTAAATGTCAATGGTAGTCATGAATTTTCTGCTTCCTTTCCAAACGAAGGCCGCAAAGCGGCATTCGGCTGTTATTTCATCCTATATTATACCACCCGTGTAAAGTCCCTGCAAGAAATTTTCGATTTCTTGACCGGAAATTCACATAGGCTCCGCTTTTTCGTTACAAACTGTTTTCAATTGTGGCGAAACTTTGAATTTTGGAAAAGAACTGGAAAAATCCTTGCTTTTTTCGGGGTAAGTGTTATACTGTTAGCGCAGAATTATGACTTCTGGGGTGATGAAAATGAAGCGTCCCTTTTCGCTCCGCCGAGTGGGAAAGGAATGGAACCGTGAAAATATTCTCCGTTTTTTGGGCTATATCCTTGCTGCGTTCGTCATCAATTTGGCGCTTGAATGCCTATCGCGCAGGTCCTTCGGCGACGGCCTGCACTATATGGTGACGCGACCGTGGCAGTTTTTTTATGACTCTCTCATTATTTTATTCACGCTGTCTCTCTCACTGCTGTTCCGCAAGCGCAGCTTCTGCTTCCTGCTGTTCGCCGCTGTTTGGATCGGGCTTGGCCTTGCCAACTGCATCCTGCTCGGCTTCCGCGCCACGCCGCTGACGGCGCCGGATATCTGGCTGCTGTCGTCCGTGCGGGACATCATCGAGATCTATATGAGCCAGCCGGTGCTGATCCTCCTGATGCTGGGCATCGCGGCCCTCATCGGCGTGATCGTCCTCCTGTGGCTGCGCGCGAAGAAGACGCGCCCGTCCTATTATTTCGCTGCCGTGCAGGTCCTGCTCTGCGGCGTGATGCTCGCGGGCTTTACGGTCGCCTTCCTCCGCAGCGGGACGCTGGCCTCGCATTTCCCCAATCTGCCGGATGCCTACGACTCCAACGGCTTTGCCTACTGCTTCTCCGCCAGTGCGGTGACGCAGGGCATCCGTGAGCCGGACGGCTATTCGCAGGAAGCGATCGACGTGCTCCTCAGCGAGCAGGACGACCTGCCTGACGACCGGGTGCGCACGCCAAACTTCATCTTTGTGCAGCTCGAGTCATTCTTTGACGCGAATTATCTGAAGGACCTGACGTACGGCGAAAATCCGGTCCCGAATTTCGAGCGGCTGAAGGAGACGTGCTCCAGCGGCCTGTTCTATGTGCCGTCCATCGGCGCGGGCACGGCGAACACCGAGTTCGAGGTCCTCTCCGGCATGAATCTCGACCATTTCGGCGTCGGGGAGTATCCCTACAAGACCGTCGTCAAGAACCGGACCTGCGAATCCATGGCCTATGCGCTGCAGAGCGCGGGCTATTCCACCCACGCCATCCATAATAATAACGCCACATTCTACAGCCGCGACCGCGTCTATGCCAATTTCGGCTTCGAGACGTTCACGTCGCTGGAATACATGCACGACGTCGAGCGGAATCCGCTCGGCTGGGCAAAGGATTTCGTTCTGACGGAGGAAATTTTGAAGGCGCTGCGCTCCACCGAGGACCGTGATCTTGTTTTCACGGTCTCCGTGCAGCCCCACGGCAAGTATCCCACGGCACCGCTGGAAGGCGCGCGAACCATCAGGGTCTCGGGGGAGGAGGCCGAATCCCGCCGCGCCGGGCTGGAGTATTACCTCTACCAGCTCAAGCAGACGGATGCCTTTGTCGCGCGCCTTGTGCGCCGGCTCTCCACGTTCAGCGAGCCGACGGTCGTCGTATTCTACGGCGATCATCTGCCGAGCTTCGGCATCACGCAGGACGAGCTGAGCTGCGGCACCGTGCAGTCTACGGAATATGTCATCTGGACGAATTTCCACGCCAAAAAGGTCGACCGCGACGTGCAGGCCTATCAGCTGGCCGCCATGGTGCTCGACCGCTTCGGCGTCCACGACGGCACGATCCTGCGCTATCATCAGAGCCACGGCTACGATGAGACCGGCAGCGAGACCTTCCAGAACGGCCTGTGCATGCTGGAGTATGACATGCTATATGGCAAACACTATGCAACGGGCGGGGAGATGGCGGTGCAGCCGATGGAGCTGCACTTCGGCGTCGACGAGATCACACTCACCGGCGTGAGCAGCAGCGACGGCGGCCTGACCGTCCACGGCACGAACTTCACGCCGTACAGCGTCATTCTGGTCGACGGCGAGCAGGTGCCGACGGAGTATGTCGATGAGGAAACGCTGGTCGCGGCGGATACGTTGCTCAGTCCGGGGGAGGTTCTGGCCGTTGCACAGGTCTCCGCCACGGATACGCTCAGGATCCTCAGTCAGACGCCGGACTGGACCGTCCCGGCGAAAAAATCGTAAGTAATAACAGGACCCGATGCGGCACCGGAAAGCCACATCGGGTCCTGTTTTATCCTTACACGAATTCGCCAAGCTCCAGAATATCCTGCGGGGTGGCGCGGCGGAGAATCGGTTTTGTCTGCGCGGGCGGGTAGGGTGCGTCCTCGGCCGTGCAGGCCTGCACCGCGACGATCCTGCCCAGCAGCTCGTGCGCATCCGGCCCGGCCGGAACGACCACAAGCTCACCGGCCTCCAGCGTCCGGTCTTCGGAGCGGTAGGAGTAGCATGTGCCGTGCGGCTCGAATTCCACGGCGCAGTAAAACAGCGGCCCCGGCGCGGCGGCTGCGCGCGACGGGTCGAACAGCTCGCCCTCCGTATAGAAGCGCAGCAGGGTATCTGCCTCGGCGGCAAGCTCTGCCCAGCCGTCCGGAAGGCCCGTGCAGTCATAGCGGCCGGTAATGCGCTGCGACGCGCCGTCCGACCAGCGCAGCGTGAGCGCATAGCGCGCCGCGGCATCGTCCGTCCCGGAGGCAAGAGGCGGCGATAGCAGTCCCTGCGGGAGCGTGTCGAGCAGGCGGGCCGCCGCGGACGGGAGCGAGCAGCGGCGCTCGGCGGTGTGCTTGCCGACGGAGCTGAGGTGTGCGATGCCCTCGCTCCGGTCGAGCACGAGCCGCTCCGTGTGCTGCAGCAGGGGAGAGGCCGCACTGCGGCGGGCGTATTCCATGACGAGCCGGTCAACTTTTGCATCCGTCCCGGCGGTCCGGCGGGTAAATAAGCGTTTCATGCGGTCTCCTCCTTTTTCTGCTTTCATTATAACGGGCGGCCTGCGTTTGTCAAGAATTGCGGATTTTTCTCGAAAAGTGGGGCGGGAAAGCATTGACATTTATGGCCCTGCGGTGTATCATACGGGCACGGGAAAAGCGAGTGCGGTCAAATGTTAGCCAAACCTTACTTTTTCTGAAGTTACGAAAACTGGAGGAAATCAATATGCGTATTGCAGCAAAGCTTGGCCTGTTTGCAGGCGGCGTTCTGTTCGGAACGGCTGGGATCCGGATCCTCAGCAGCCGTGACGCGAAAAAGGTCTATACCCACGCGACGGCTGCCGTGCTCCGTGCGAAGGAAGACGTGATGACGACGGTTACGACGCTCCGTGAAAACTGCGGGGACATTCTGGCAGATGCGAAGGCCATCAATGAAGAGCGTGCCGCCGCTGCCTGCGAGGAGATCGCCGATACTGCGGAGGAGCCCGCTGCAGAGCCTGCCGAGGCCTGAATCATGTGCAGCCGGGGAGGAAAACCCTTCCCGGCTGCGGGCAGGAGAATCCTATGAAGTGCAGAATTTTACATGAAACCAAGGGCCGCCTGCGTGTGCATCTGTGCATCGGGCGGATGACGCTCCGGCAGGCAGACCTGCTGGAGTATTCCATGCGCGCCGTGGACGGCGTGGCGTCGGTCAAGGTCTATGACCGCACGCAGGACGCCGTCATTGAATATTGCGAGGCGCGCAGCGCCGTGCTTGCGGCGCTTTCCTCGTTTTCATTCGCGGCGGCTGAGGAGGCCGGGCTTGTCCCGGAGCACACCGGCCGTGCGCTGAACCGCGAATTTGAGGACAAACTCGTCTGGAAAACGGCACTCCACTATGCCTGCAAGCTGTTCCTGCCTGCCTATGTGCGGGCGGGCATCGCCATCGTGCGCTCCGTGCGCTATCTCAAGGCCGGTCTCTCTGCCCTGCTGCACGGGAAGCTTTCTGTCTCCGTGCTCGATGCAACGGCCGTGACGGTCTCACTGGTCCGCCGCGATTTCGACCCGGCGGGCTCCGTGATGTTCATGCTCGGCCTCGGCGAGCTGCTGGAGGACTGGACGCACAAAAAGTCCATCGCCGATCTGGCGGGGGCCATGGCGCTGAACGTCGACCGCGCGTGGGTGCGCGACGCAGACGGGCAGGAGCTGCTTGTCTCCGTGAAGGACATCCACGCGGGCGACTGCGTCGTCGTCCGTACCGGCAACATGATCCCGCTCGACGGCCGCGTGACCGGCGGCGAGGCCATGGTGAACCAGTCGTCCATGACGGGCGAGTCGCTCCCCGTGCGCAAGACGCCGGGCAGCTATGCCTATGCCGGAACGGTCGTGGAGGAGGGCGAGTGCCTCATCACGGTCGAAAAGACCATGGGCGGTGGCCGCTATGACCGCATCGTCCGCATGATCGAGGAGTCCGAAAAGCTGAAATCCACGGCGGAGGACCGCGCCTCCCGTCTGGCGGACCGGCTCGTGCCCTATACGCTCGGCGGAACGGCCCTCGTGTGGCTGTTTACCCGGAATATCACCAAGACGCTTGCCGTTCTGATGGTGGACTTCTCCTGCGCACTGAAGCTTGCCATGCCGATCGCCGTGCTGTCTGCCATGCGCGAGAGCAACGCCCGGCACATGTCCGTCAAGGGCGGGCGCTTCCTCGAAGCCGTTGCCAAAGCGGATACGATCGTGTTCGATAAGACGGGCACGCTGACCTATGCGCAGCCGCGCGTGGCGGAGGTCGTTACGTTCGGCGGCCGCCGCGAGGACGATATGCTGCGTCTGGCTGCCTGCCTCGAGGAGCACTATCCGCACTCGCTGGCCAATGCCGTCGTAGAGGAGGCGCGCGTGCGCGGCCTGAACCACGAGGAATATCACTCCAGCGTGGAGTATGTCGTGGCGCACGGCATCTCGAGCACCGTCGAGGGCAAGAAGGTCATCATCGGCAGCTATCACTTCGTGTTTGAGGATGAGGGATGCCGGGTGCCGGAGGGCGACGAGGCAAAATTCGACGGTCTTTCCGATGCCTACTCCCATCTGTATCTGGCCATTTCCGGCGAACTTGCCGCCGTCGTGTGCATCTCCGACCCGCTCCGGGCCGAGGCGGCGGATGCCGTCCGCGCTCTGCATGAGCAGGGGATCGCGCACATCGTCATGATGACGGGCGACAATGAAAAGACGGCTGCCGCCGTGGCGCGCGCCGTCGGCGTGGACGAATACCACGCGGGTGTCCTGCCGGAGGACAAGGCGGCCTACATCCGCGCCCGCCGCGCCGAGGGCCACACGGTCATCATGATCGGCGACGGTGTGAACGACACCCCGGCCCTGTCCGAGGCGGATGCCGGCATCGCCATCAACACGGGTGCGGCCATTGCCCGCGAGATCGCCGATATCACGATCTCGTCGCAGGACCTGTTCGAGCTTGTGACGCTGCGCCGCCTGAGCGAGGCCCTTATGGGACGCATCGACCGGAATTACCGGTTCATCGTCAGCTTCAACCTCATGCTCATTATCCTGGGCGTGACGGGCGTCATCCAGCCGACGCTTTCCGCCCTGCTGCACAACATGTCGACGCTCGGCATCAGCCTGCGCAGCATGACGAACCTGCTGCCCGAAAAAACGGAGCAGAGCAACGCATAAAAACGGCCCGGTGCGGAACAGAACGCTGCTTCGCACCGGGCTTTATCTATGGGTTGACGGGAGCACCGAAAATCGGTACAATAGGAGAAAACGTCACAATAGGGAGTATCAGCAATGGAAAGCTTGATTTTTGATGTCGACGGCACGCTCTGGGATGCCGTGGCCCTCGTAGCCGAGGGCTGGAACGACGGGCTGCAGAGCATGGGCTTTGCGCCGCACTGCACGGAGCAGAGCATCCGTCCGCTGTTCGGCAAGACCATGACGGAGATCGCGCAGGTCGTGGTGCCCGGCGTCCCGCAGGAGCAGGCCATGGAGGTCATGGACCGCTGCATGGACGGCGAGATGGCGCGCCTGCGCCGCGATCCGTGCCATATTTTCTACCCCGGCGTCAAGGAAACGCTCACGGAGCTGCACAAAACGCACCGCCTGTTCATCGTCAGCAACTGCCAGCAGGGCTATATCGAGCTGCTGATGGAAAAGGGCGGCCTCGGCGGCCTGATCAGCGACTTCGACTGCTTCGGGAACACGGGCCTGCCGAAGGGGCAGACGCTGCGCCTGCTGTGTGAGCGCTGCAATGTCCGCGACGCGGTCTACGTCGGCGACACGCAGGGCGACATGGAAGCGTCCGAGCAGGCGGGCCTGCCGTTCGTGTGGGCGGCCTACGGCTTCGGCAAGCCCGCGCACTGGGATAAGCGCATCGATCATTTTACCGATCTGCTGCGCCTCTGAGACTCAGATCGTTCCGTGCAGGATCAGAATGAGCACGATGCACACGGCCAGAACGGCCAGTGCGCCGAGCCACACGGCCAGACGGCGCTTGACCGGCATGCGGCCGGGCGTTTTGCTCGGCGGCAGCAGGTGCGCATGGCGCAGTCCCTGCACGACGGGCTTGTAGAGCAGCACGGTGATCGTGGCGTTCAGGCAGCCTTTGAGCAGGTTGAACGGCAGGAACACCGGCACGAGCATCGCGGCGACGTCGGCGCGGGCCGTGTGCATGTACAGTGGCGTGATGAGATAGTTCCACAGCAGCATGAGCACGGTCATAAGCAGCGCGCCGCCGAACAGGCCCGCAATGGCGCTGCCCTGCGTGCGCTTTTTGCGGTAGAGCAGGGCGGCCGTGCCCGCAAAGGCGGCGGAGCTGAGGAAGTTCATCACAAAGCCGATCCAGCCCGTGGAGCTGATGGTCAGCATCTCGATGAACGAGACGACAAGCGAGATGCCCAGTGCGGCCAGCGGCCCGTAGAGGAAGCCGCCGATGGCGATGACGACGTCCTTCGGCTCATAGCTGAGGAACAGGACGACCGGGAAGCGCAGCAGCGCGACTGCGACATAGGCAATGGCGCTCAGCATGGCCAGAACGGTCAGTTTTTTCATTTTTTCGTGTTTCATGGTTGCCTCCTGAGAAAAAAATACACCCGAAGGATACGATCCCTCGGGTAAACGGCAGGAAACACGGACAGGTGCGCCAGCCGATTCTTCTTTCATCCAGACTGTACTGTCGGTCCCGGAATCTCACCGGATCATGCGCAGCGCGCTCGCGGACTTTACCGCCGGTCGGGAATTTCACCCTGCCCTGAAGAGTCGTATTCGATTGGCTGCTGTCATTATAGCACGACGAAGCGAAAATGCAAGTGTTTTTTAGGATGTGGTTGAAGGCTCGGCGGAGGGCTCCGTCGGTTCTTCCGTTCCGGCCTCGGTCTCCGTTCCGGCCTCCGTTGCCTCGGACGGCTCGGCGTTCGGTGCCGTGGTGTCGGGCTTGCAGAAGCCGTGGATGGCGCCGCCGGGCGCAGTGTCCGTGATGTCTCCGCCGATGATGTGCCCGTCGAGCACGAGCACGCTGGCGTAGACCGGCGCGGAGGCGTCCGGGTAATTCAGGATCTCATAGACATAGCGCGTGGCCTCCTTGCCCGCGTGCGCCGTGAGATCGAAGCCCTGACTTTTCTGCAGCGCGTTGTAGCGCGAGAAGACGCGGTCGTCGGCCGACTTGGGAATGCGGACCTGCTGCGTCTGCTTCGGCGTACCGTTCACGCTCCAGCCGAAGCCCGCGAGATAGGCAAGGCGCGCGTCGTTCGTCGCTCCGTCGGGCGCGTCCGCCGATCCGCCTCCGCCGCCGGAGACGAGCGCAACGACCAGGATCACAACGGCCAGGATCAGGACGCCTGCGGCGATCAGCCGCGGCTTTGACAGCTTTGCAGTCATGACAAACATGATGTAGCTCCCCCTTAAACAGGTTTTTATGGTCACTCCAATGTATGTCCCACAGGGGACGGTTATGCCGGAAGGAGGCAGACGGATGCAGCGTCTGGACAGGTTTTTATCGGAGGCCGGTGTGGCCTCGCGCCGCGAGCTGCGGGCCATCATCCGCGCCGGGCGGGTGCGCGTCAATGACGTTCCCGCTTCGGCCCCGGAGCAGAAGATCGACGAAACATCGGACCGGGTCACGCTCGACGGCGAGGCGGTCGGCCCGCGCGGGCCGGTCGTTCTGCTGCTGCATAAGCCGACGGGCTATGTGACCTCGACGGACGATCCCCGCGACCGCACCGTGATGGAGCTGCTGCCGCCGCAGTACCGCGGCCTTGCACCCGTCGGGCGGCTGGACAAGGATACGTCCGGCCTGCTGCTTCTGACGGACGACGGACAGCTGGCGCACCGGCTCATCTCGCCGCGCCATGCGGTCTGGAAAATTTATGATGCCGTCCACGAGGGCGAGGCCGGGGAGGCGGACTGCGCCGCCTTCCGCGCCGGGCTCACGCTGCGCGACGGAACGGTCTGCCGCCCGGCTTATCTCCGCCCGCTCGGCCCCGGCCGCAGCCTTGTGGCCGTGTGCGAGGGAAAGTACCATCAGGTGCGCCGGATGCTGGCCAGCCGCGGCATGCCGGTCACGGAGCTTCGTCGAATTGCCGAGGGCGGACTCGAGCTTGGAGCGCTCCCAATGGGAATGACACGCGAGCTGACATGCGGCGAAATTCGACTTTTGGAAACTGTGGATTTTGACGAAGCCTATCTGGAAAAACTTGTACAAAAAATTAGAAATATGCTCTGAAAAACTGGATAATTTAACGAAAAAGTCGGAATCTTCCATAAAAAAGTACCTATGATTTGAAATAAAATGCCGAAAACCTATTGCATTCTGCCGAAAAAAATAGTATGATACTAGCATAATTTTGCCGAATATCGACATTTTGTCTTTGGCGTAAGGAGGACGGCTTATGTCAAGTCGTATGTTTCAGGGCGTACTGCTCCAGCTCAGCGAAGCCGCACAGACCACCATCGGTGTGATCGATGCAGAAGGGAATGTCATCTCCTGCAGCGATACCACGCTCATCGGCGAAAAGTGGCCGGATGCCGCCACGGCGGTGACCGCCATGCTGGAGAACCCCGTGCGCGAGGAGCCGTATACGTTCTACGCGCTCAAGGGCTGGAACCCTGCCTATGGCTACTCCGCCTTTGTGCTCGGAACGGACGCGCAGGCCGAGATGCTTGTGCGCATGACGCAGGTCTCCCTGAATTCCGCAAAGGCCTACTATGAAGAAAAGCACGACAAGGGGACCTTCGTCAAGAACATCATCACGGACAACATCCTTCCGGGCGACATCTATATCCGCGCGAAGGAGCTGCATTTCCCGACGGAGCTGCCGCGCGCGGTCTATCTCGTCCGGCAGGTCGGCCGTTCGGACGTGGCCGTCGTGGAGCTGCTGCAGAGCATGTACCCCGACACGCAGCAGGACTTTGTCATCAACGTCAACGAGACGGATATCGCGCTCGTGCGTCAGGTCCCGGCGGACACGACGGGCGAGGAGCTGACCCGCGTCGGCCGCACGATCGAGGAGCGGCTGAAGTCCGAGCTGTTCGTGCGCACGACCATCGGCATCGGCACGATCTCCGAGCATCTGCGCGAGCTGGCCGATTCCTACAAGGAGGCGCAGGTCGCCATCGAGGTCGGCAAGGTCTTCGATACCGAAAAGACCGTCATCAATTATGAAAACCTTGGCATCGGCCGCCTGATCTATCAGCTGCCAACCACACTGTGCGAGATCTTCCTTTCCGAGGTCTTCCGCAAGAATTCCATCGAGTCGCTCGATCAGGAGACGTTGTTCACCATCAACATGTTCTTTGAGAACAGCCTGAACGTCTCCGAGACCTCCCGCAAGCTGTTCGTCCACCGCAATACGCTGGTCTACCGTCTGGAGAAGATCAAGAAGCTCACGGGTCTCGACCTGCGCGAGTTCGACGACGCCATCATCTTCAAGGTCGCCCTCATGGTCAAGAAGTATCTGGCCTCCCGCGACAACCGTATGATCTGATCTTCCGCGGAACGCTGCACGGCTGCAGCGCCGTTGGTACGGACATTTCAATATTTAATAATAGTTGAGTAAGAAACTGGTGTGATTTATGATCGATTTGGTAAACGTCACAAAAACATATGAGACCGGCACGCACGCGCTCAACGGCATCGATATGCACATTGATGACGGCGAGTTCGTGTTTCTGGTCGGTCCGTCCGGCTCCGGCAAGTCTACCATCATCAAGTTGCTGACGGCGGAGCTCAAACCGACGTCCGGCTCGGTGCTGGTCAACGGCTATCAGCTCGAGTCCATCAAGCGCGCGTCCATCCCCTATATGCGCCGCACGCTCGGTGTCATTTTCCAGGACTTCCGCCTCATTGAGAACAAGACGGTCTATGAGAACGTCGCGTTCGCCATGCGCGTCATCGGCGCAGCGCCAAAGGAGATCAAAAAGCGCGTGCCCTATGTGCTGGAGCTGGTCGGGCTGGAGAACAAGGGCCGCCGTCTGCCGAACGAGCTGTCCGGCGGTGAGCAGCAGCGTGTGGCCATTGCCCGCGCGCTCATCAACAATCCGACGATGATCATCGCCGATGAGCCGACCGGCAACCTCGACCCGCAGCGTTCGTTTGAGATCATGCTCCTGCTCGAGCAGATCAATGCGCTCGGCACGACGGTCATGGTCGTTACGCACGAAAAGGGCCTGGTGGACCGCTTCACCAAGCGCGTAGTCGCCATCGACGAGGGCAGAGTCGTCAGCGACGGAATGGACGGGTATTACAGCTATGAAGCACAATAATTTCAGCTTTCTCGTCGGCGAGGGCACAAAGGCGATCTTCAAGCACGGCTTCATGTCCTTTGCCGCAGTCTGCATCACCGTGGCCTGCCTCGTGATCGTCACGAGCTTCGGCCTTATCACCTATAACATCGGCCTGATCGTCGACGATCTGCAGAAGGAGAACGAGGTCCTCATCTGCATCGACGAGAGCTACACCGAGGCCGAGGCCAAGAGCGTCGGCTCCCGCATCAATCTGATCGACAATGTCGCGGATGCCCGCTTCATCTCCCGCGAGGAGGCTCTGCAGACGTTCGTCAAGGAATATGACGCCGTCATGTACGACGGCGTGACCGCCGAGACCATGCGCGACCAGTACATCGTCACGCTGGAGGACAACTCCAAGCTGCAGGAGACCATCGACGCGCTGAAGCAGGTGCCCGGCGTTGCGACCATCTATTCCGATCCGACGGTCGCTAACGCCATGTCCACGATCCGCAACGTGCTGTCCATTGTTTCGGCCTGCATCGCTGCCGTGCTGCTCATCGTGTCGCTCATTATTATTTCCAATACGATCAAGCTTGCCATGTTCGACCGCCGCGAGGAGATCGCCATCATGCGCATGGTCGGCGCCACGAACGGCTTTATCCGTCTGCCGTTTGTGGTCGAGGGCTTCATCCTCGGCCTGCTGGGCGCCGTGTGCTCGTTCTTCCTCGAGTGGGGCCTGTACGAGGCCATCCGCGGCGCCATTGCCAGCTCCGGTCAGCTCAGCTTCCTCCACGTCGTCTCGTTCAGCACGGTCGCTCTGCCGGTCGCGCTGGTGTGCGTGGTCACGGGTCTGCTGATCGGCGTTGTGGGCAGCCTGATGTCCATCCGGAAATTCCTGAAGGTCTGAAATACGCGCACAGGAGGGTATACTATGTATAAGTACAGAAGAGTCATCATCTCCGTCATCGCGCTGCTGCTGGCCGCTGCGATCCTGACAGGTCTGCTTGTTACGGTCTTCGCGGCCAATTCCGCGGATATCCGCACGGAGATCAGCGGCCTGGAATCGAAGCAGGATGAGCTTGACCAGAAGAAGCAGGAGCTCGAGGCACAGATCGCCGCAAACAATACCCAGACGCTCAATGTCGTGGAGCAGAAGGCGCAGATCGATCAGGAGATCGAGCTGACGCGGCAGGAGGTCGAGAATCTGAACGAGCAGATCCGTCAGTACAATCTGCTCATCGCCGAAAAGCAGGCGGAGCTCGACCAGCTCCAGACCGATCAGAACGACCTGCTCGACCGCTATAAGCAGCGCATCCGCGCCATGCAGGAGCAGGGCGACGTGTCGTACTGGTCCATCATCTTCGGCGCAAAGACGTTCTCCGAAATGCTCAACCGCGTTTCCATGGTCGAGGAGATTGCTCAGAGCGACCAGCGTATGCTCGAGAACATGCGCCAGATCGCCACGGAGGTCCTCTCCGCCAAGGAGGAGCTGGCAGGGGAGAAGGTCTCTCTCGAGGAGAAGAAGACTGAGCTTGCCAGCGCGCAGGAGACGCTCACGGCCAAGCGCGCCGATTCCGACGAGCTGCTGCAGGAGCTTGTCTCCGATGCAGACCTGCTGCGCGAGACAAACGAGACCTATGAGGCCATGCTCGAGGATCTGACGGAGCAGATTGCCGAAAAAGAAAAGGAATACACCGATGCCAAGCGTGCTGAGGAAGAAGCCGCCAAGAACAACAATAACGGCGGCAATAACAACAATGGCGGCGGCAATAACGGTGGCAACAACGGCGGCAACAACGGCGGCGGCAATGGCGGCACAAACGCCGGCGGCTTCCTCTTCCCGCTTCCGGCGGGCAGCGGTGTTGTGATTACATCCCCGTATGGCTATCGCTATCATCCGATCGACGGCGGCTATCGCTTCCATAACGGCGTTGACCTTGCTGTTGCGCAGGGAACGCCCGTCTATGCCACGAAGAGCGGTACGGTCACGACCGCAACGTTCTCATCCGGCTATGGTTACTATGTCACGATCAACCACGGCGACGGCTTCTCGTCGCTCTACGGCCACATGACGCACTATACCGTCTCGTCCGGCGACTATGTCAATCAGGGCGACCTCATCGGCTATGTCGGCTCGACCGGTTACTCCACCGGCCCGCACCTGCATTTCACGATGTTCTACAACGGTGCCACCGTCAACCCGATGGACTATGTCAGCATCCGCTGAGATCGGATGCTGCCCCCGCTCCGGCGGGATCCGCGTAAAAAAGCCCCGAAGAATTCGCCGCCTGCCGGCGGCGAATCAGCCTGAATCAATTTCTCCGACACTCTCACCCCGCTTCGGCGGGGTGTCGGCCGTAAAGGAGGACCTATGGAACCAAATGAGACTCCCATGGGACCGGAGGAACTCCGTCCCGAACCCCAAAAACCAAAGAAAAAAGTCTTGCCGTATGTCGTCTGCTGCCTTGCCACGGCCGTGGCCGTATTCGCACTGACGTTTGCGGGCATGACGCTGCTGCAGAGCAGACAGAAGAGTACGTCGGGCGATGACTATCTTGCCAAGGTGCAGGAGGTCGTGGCCCTGCTCGACGCACGCTATGTCGATGGGCTGGATCATACAAAGCTCGGCGACGAGTTGGCCGCCGCTGCCGTGTCTGCGACGGGCGACCGCTGGAGCTATTACATCAGCGCCGATGAGCTTGCCGCCTATCAGGAGCAGAATGCCAACGCCTATGTCGGCATTGGCGTGACCATTCGCCTGGAAAATGAGGACGATGCCGGATTCACCGTTGCCTCCGTCACACCGGGCGGCCCAGCCGAGGCAGCCGGGCTGCAGATCGGCGATATGCTCCTTGCCATAGACGGCGCCAATATGAAGGAGCTCGGCATGGAGGAGGCCCGCAATCGCGTCCGCGGCGAGGAGGGCACGAGCCTGACGCTCACAGTGCAGCGCGGCGGCGAGACGTTTGACGTCACGGTCACGCGCGCGACCATCGAGGTGGAGGTCGTCCGGGCTGAGCTGCTGGACGGAAATGTCGGCTATCTGAAGATCAACAATTTCGATTCCGGCTGTGCCGAAAAGTCCATTGCCGCCATCGAGTCCCTGCGGGAGCAGGGCGCAACGTCTCTGCTGTTTGACGTCCGCTTCAATCCGGGTGGCCACAAGGATGAGCTTGTGGAGCTGCTGGATTATCTCCTGCCGGAGGGCCCACTGTTCCGCTCCGTGGACTATAAGGGCAACGAGGATATCGATTATTCCGATGCGTCCTGCGTCGAGCTGCCGATGGCCGTTCTCGTGAACGGAGATTCCTATTCTGCCGCCGAGTTTTTTGCTGCGGCGCTGCAGGAATACGGCGTCGGCACCGTCGTCGGCACGCAGACGGTCGGCAAGGCAAATTATCAGCAGACCTTCGTCCTGAGCGACGGCTCTGCTGTCGCCGTTTCGACCGGCCATTATCAGACCCCGCACGGCGTCACGCTGGCGGGCGTCGGCATCACGCCGGATATCCCGGTCGAGGTCGATGACGACACCTACCTGAAAATTTACTCCAATGCGCTCGAAAAAAGCGAGGATGCGCAGCTGCAGGCGGCCATTGCGGCCCTGACGCAAGGAAACCCTTGACAAGTGCGGCGGCAATCCTCTATAATCACAACGAATGAACGGGCTTTGCCTGATTTTGGGAGGAACATGGAATGGCAAAAGAATTTAAGCTGACCAGAGAACGTCTGAAGGAGCTCGAGGAAGAGCTCAATTATCTGAAAACCACGCGCGAGAAGGAAGTCGCGGAGCAGATCAAGGAAGCCCGCTCCTTCGGCGACCTTTCCGAGAACAGTGAATATGATGAAGCGAAAAATGAGCAGGCCAAGCTGTATGGCCGCATCGCAGAGGTCGAGAACATCCTGTCCCATGCTGTCGTGATCGATGAGAGCGCCGAGCAGGAGCGCGCCGGCGTCGTCGGCCTTGGCTGCACCGTGAAGGTCCGCGACCTTGATCTGGAGGAAGAGGCGACGTATGCTATCGTCGGCTCGCAGGAGGCCAACCCCATGGAGTCTCGCATTTCGGACGACTCTCCGTTCGGCCGCGCCATGCTTGGCAAGCACATTGGCCAGACCGTCGAGGTCGAAGCTCCGGTCGGCACGATCCGTTTTGAGATCCTTTCCGTAGAACGATAACACAGGAGGAATACCGTGGCTAAGAATACCCAGCAGCCCAAGCTTTCCATGGTCGATCAGGTCCGCATCCGCCGGGAAAAGCTCGCGCAGCTTCAGCAGGAGGGGCAGAATCCCTTCGCACAGACAAAGTTTGAGTTTACCAGCAACAGCGCCGAGATCAGGAAAAACTTCGAGCAGATGGAGGGAAAGGAAGTCTCCGTCAGCGGCCGCCTGATGACGAAGCGCGGCATGGGCAAGGTCATGTTCTGCGATCTGCAGGACGCTGCCGGCCGGATCCAGATCTATCTGAAGATCGACGAGATGGACGAAGCGACGTTCGAGCGCTGCCGCAAGCTCGACATCGGCGATATCGTCGGCGTGCATGGCGATGTGTTCCGCACGCAGCGCGGCGAGATCTCCGTGCGCGCGCACGAGGTCGTCCTGCTTGCCAAGGCTCTGCTGCCGCTGCCGGACAAGTTCCATGGCCTGACGAATCTCGAGACCCGCTATCGCCAGCGCTATGTGGATCTCATCGTGAACCCCGACGTTAAGGACACGTTCGTGAAGCGCAGCCTCATCCTGCGCGAGCTACGCAGCTTCCTCGATGGGCGCGGCTTTCTCGAGGTCGATACCCCGATCCTGACGCCGTTTGAGATCGGCGCGTCTGCGCGCCCGTTCTATACGCACCACAACACGTTGGATATGGATATGGTTCTCCGCATCGAGACGGAGCTGTACCTCAAGCGCCTCATTGTCGGCGGCATGGACCGCGTGTATGAGGTCGGCCGTATCTTCCGCAACGAGGGCATGGACCCGAAGCACAACCCTGAGTTCACCACCATCGAGCTTTATCAGGCCTATACGGATTTCCACGGCATGATGGACCTTGTCGAGGACATGATGAAGCAGGTCGCGCAGAATGTCTGCGGCAGCCTCGTCGTGCCGTATCAGGGTCACGAGATCGATCTGGGCCACTGGGAGCGCCTGACCATGATCGACGCCGTGAAGAAGTACAGCGGCGTGGACTTCCGCGACTGGAAGACGGACGAGGACGCCATCGCCAGCGCGAAGGCGCACAATGTCACTCTGCCCGAGGTCCCGACGAAGGGTGCCATTCTGGCGGAGTTCTTCGATGCATTCGTCGAAGAAAAGCTCATCCAGCCGACGTTTATCTATGATTATCCGGTGGAGATCAGCCCGCTTGCCAAGCGCAAACCGGATGACCCCGCGTTCACGGAGCGCTTTGAGTACTTCATCAATGCCACGGAGTTCGGCAACGCCTTCTCCGAGCTGAACGACCCGATCGACCAGCGCGGCCGCTTCGAGCGTCAGGTCGCCGAGCGCAAGTCCATTGAGCCGGATTGCCGTGCGCAGGTGGATTATGACTTCATCAATGCACTGGAGTACGGCATGCCGCCTACAGGCGGCCTCGGCTTCGGCATCGACCGCCTCGTGATGCTCCTGACCGACAGTGCCTCCATCCGCGATGTTTTGCTCTTCCCGACAATGAAACCTTTGGACTCCGACAAGAAGGTTTCCAAGGAAGTTTCGGCTCCTGCGGAGGCTGCACAGGCGGCTCCGGTTGTGGAGGAAAAAATCGATTTTTCCAATGTTCAGATCGAGCCACTGTTCCAGGATCAGGTGGATTTTGACACCTTCTCCAAGAGCGATTTCCGTGCCGTGAAGGTTAAGGAATGCGAAGCCGTGAAGAAGTCCAAAAAGCTCTTAAAGTTCGTTTTGGACGACGGAACCGGCACAGATAGGGTCATTTTGAGTGGAATTCACGAGTATTATGAGCCGGAGGAGCTGGTCGGTAAGACCTGCATTGCAATCACCAATCTGCCTCCGAGAGCGATGATGGGTATCGACTCCTGCGGTATGTTGATCTCAGCCGTGCATCACGAAAACGGTGAAGAAAAGTTGCATTTGCTGATGGTCGATCCCCACATTCCGGCAGGCGCAAAGCTCTATTGATTGACCTAAAATTGTCGGTGCTTACGCCACAACTTACGCCAATTTACTCCGAGCTTACGCCAAAAATGCGTTTGGAATTTTGCGATTGCAGACAAGTTCCGATAGCATACGATAATTTCATATGATTTAAGCCCGCTGATTTCGGTCAGCGGGCTTTTTCTATTTCTGCCCCTATTACATCTCTGTGATGTGATAGGGGCTTTTTTTATCCCTGAAAGGTGGTCGAAAAAAATTTTTTGAAAAATCTCAAAAAAACTTCGTACAAATCGAAAAAAATTTCCCAGTTGGTTAGTGAGGGCAAAAACCTCACGAACCTTGAAAATCGAATAGACATTCAACAGGTACATTCCTGATCGGGGGTGAAAGCCCCAGCCGGATGAAGGTGCGCCACGAACTTCCTGCCCACAAGGGTTATCACGGAAAGCAAGGTTGGTAGCGATTCCGAACCATTCTGAAATATCCGCTTGCTGCGGATAAGGCGATGAAACGATTCAGGGACAATGATACTTCCCTATGGGGCTGGCGGAGTACCCGGCAGAGGTGAGATTCCTATGAGTTCGGTCAGCAGCCGAACGCCTGTTGATTTCCTTTTACGCATTTGGGGGATGAGATCGAGTTAAATGCGACCACCAAAGCACAGGACTCCGCTTCCTGTGTTTTGGTGGATCAAGCGATCCAAATCTAATAAGAAGGAGGAAAAGCGAAATGCCAAACTGTAAAACCATTGCTATCTGCAATCAGAAAGGCGGCACAGGCAAAACGACCACAACGGTCAATTTGGGTGTCGGGCTTGCACGACTCGGCAAGAAGGTGCTCCTTGTAGATGCCGACCCGCAGGGCGACCTCACAACTTGCCTTGGGTGGCGAGATAATGACAGTCTTACGACGACCATTACCGATAAGCTATCCGGGGTTATCCGTGAAGATCATACAGACCCACGAAGCGGCATTCTGCATCACGAGGAAAATGTCGATCTGCTCCCTGCCAACATCGAGCTGTCTGCTATGGAAATGATGCTTGTGACCGCAATGAGCCGTGAAACCATTCTGAGAAGCTATCTGAGCAAGGTCAAAGACAATTATGACTATGTACTGATTGACTGTATGCCTTCGCTCGGTATGGTAACTCTGAATGCTTTGGCGGCGGCAGATAGCGTAATCATTCCCGTGCAGGCGCAATACCTTCCGGCAAAGGGAATGACCCAACTGATGCAGACCATTGGAAAGGTCAGGCAGTACATCAATCCGAGCCTGCGAATCGACGGTATCCTATTGAACATCGTAGATAACCGCACCAACCTCGCAAAAAGCACTGCCGACGCACTGCGAAAGAACTTTGGGAGCGTTATTAAGATATACCGTTCCTCCATTCCTATGGCAGTGAAAGCCGCAGAGGTTGCTTCCAAGGGCGTAAGCATCTACAAGTATGAGCCGAGCAGTCCTGTTGCAAAGGCTTATGCTGAGTTCGCAAAGGAGGTGTCTGCCGATGGCAGGAAGAAAGAGCGACTTCACTCTGCCGACGCTCGATGACCTGTTTTCTACACAGGAGCTTCGGGACGATGCCAAGCTCAGTAAAATCCGAGATATTCCCCTTGAGCTGATCGACGATTTTCCCGACCACCCATTTAAGGTACGGGACGACGAGGATATGATACAGCTTGTGGAGAGTGTCAAGGAGCGAGGAGTCATTACTCCGGCTACCGTGCGTCAAAAAGAGGACGGCAGATATGAGCTGATTTCCGGTCACAGGCGAAAACGAGCGTGTGAACTTGCCGGATTTGAAGCACTCCGTTGCGAGGTCGTAGACCTTGACCGTGATGCCGCCACTGTGCTGATGGTGGAGAGCAACTACCAGCGGTCGCAGATACTTCCCTCAGAAAAGGCGTTTGCCTATAAAATGCGGCTGGAAGCGATGAAGCGGCAAGGACAGCGTTCAGATTTAACTTTGTCCCCAGTGGGGACGAAGTTTGATAGAAGCTCTGAAGCCATAACAGAAGAAACAGGCGATAGCAGAAATCAGATTCATCGCTATATCCGTCTGACAAACCTTGTCCAAGAACTTCTTGACCTTGTGGACGAAGGGAAAATCAAAATGCGTCCTGCGGTGGAGCTATCCTATTTGGACGAGGACAGCCAGCGAGCGGTGGTTGATGAAATTGACCTGAACCAATGTACCCCGTCCCACGATCAGACCATTCGTATGCGGAAGTTCTTCACGGAAGGCAAACTCACACCGGAAGTAGTATCTGCCATTATGAGCGAGGAAAAGCCAAACCAGCGTGAGAAAATCGTCCTGCGTGGGGACAAGGTGCGAAGCCTGATCCCGAAGAATATCCCCGTCAGCCAAACGGAGGATTATGTGGTCAAAGCATTGGAGCATTACAGTCGTTTCCTGCGCCAGCGGGCAGAGCGTGACAGCCGATAGGCACACGGAGTATGTTTTCCGCTGTCCCCTTCCTCACACTCCATCCCCAGAACTTCCAGACTATCCGAGAATAAATAATCTATCTCCTAACTTTATCTCTATCTCTCTAAATAAGTCTATCTAAGAGAGGCTCGGAGATCGCACAGTTTGGAATTGCGCCCACCGGCGATATGATAAAAAGTTGCGCTTCAAAACGCATCTTTGTCTGAACGGTTATCATCGGGTAGAATGTGGTCGAAGGGAGTGAAGCGTATGAAATCCAAAATCGCAGTTCTTTTTCTCATTGTCCTTTTGTGCCTGACTTCGGGGTGCAGCAACACCTCGCAGATTGCAGAACAGCCCGCCCCGGTTTCTTCTTCGGAGAGTAACAAAGCTCCTTACCAATCAGAAACGGCGCAGGCGACAGAGAAAACTGAGGTTGAACAGCCCCAAAGTACAGAGCCGAAAGACGATGACCGTTCAACAGAAGCAACGGCAGGCGTGTTGGATAGCAGTATTCAAACAAAACCGGCATCCGAACAGCCTAACAGCGGCACAACGCCGCCACAGGTAAGCGAACCGTCCAAGACACCTGACGAGTCCGAGCACCATCCGGAAGTCTCTGCACCGTCCGAAAAGGAACAGCCCACACCTCCGGCAACGGAAGAACCACAACCGACCGAACCGCCGCAGGAAGAACCAACAGAGCCGGCATTTGACATCGGCTATTGGATCGGCTTTGCCAAGAGCTATGCCGAGAGTGTCGGTCTTACGCTGAACAGCGAAGCCGTGTACTGCTGGGACAATCCCATTGCCGCAGGTTCGCAATGCAAATACACCGAAAGGGACATCAAGGGTTACTTGAGCCGTTACGCCAAAGATCCCGACATCACGGATGTTTGGATTTGGTATGAGCAGACCGGAACCGGTTCCTATGAGGTGTATATCGGCTACGCATAACAACAAAATCAAATCACACTGAAACGCATCGTCAAAGTACGGTGCGTTTTTCGTTTTCAAGGAGGTAATCAACACAATGAAAACACATTTTTTCAAGCGAGGAATTGCAGGACTGCTTTCTCTCGTGATGTGCCTGTCCGCATTTATCGGACTTGGCACGACTACCGCCTTTGCCGCAGGAGAGCAAGCGGAAGTCTATCTCATTTCTTTTCCGAGAAGCGGAGATGCAAATCTCGACTACAGCGGTACTTGGGGACACTCCAATCTTCACTATATGAACGGTTGGTATTCCGGTGAGTCCAAGTACACTACCATTCGAGCAATGCACTCGTATGACGGAAATATCTGCTACTGCATTGAGCCGGGTACGCCGCAGGACACTGGCGACAGATACACCAGCAAGGATGAAACCTTTTGGGATAACCTCCCCTCGGATTTCAACAGCACTATTTCTCCCTACGATATGAAACTGTTCATCGGTCGTATTATGCAGTACGGCTACACGGGACCGATCAGTACCTCTTGGCGTTCTCAGAACGCAAGCGATGCCGAAACACTGGCACAGGCGATGGCGACGCAGGTTCTTATTTGGGAAACCGTGGTCGGTGAGCGAGATGAGGACTTCAATCATATCAGTCCCGGCAGCTATGATGCCGTCAAGAGTGTTGTCAGCACAGCGCACCCTCTGTATAGCCAGTTCATCAGCTACTACAACAGCATTGAAGCAAGCGTACAGCGTCACTCTGCTATTCCCAGCTTTATGGCGAAAACTCCCGGCAAGGCGCAGAATGTCGAGCTTGCTTGGAACGGCACGAACTACACCGCAACTCTGACTGACAGCAACAATGTCCTTTCCAATTATAGCTTTTCTGCGAATGAGGATGGCATTTCTTTCAGCGTCAGCGGAAACAAGCTCGTCATTACGGCGGCTACCGCACCCTCTGACAGCGTGAGAATTACTGCAAGCAAGTCCGGTGCAACCCGCCGAGGAATCATTACTTGGACGGATGGAAGATACGCTCCCGGAAGCGGTATTCAGGATGTCATCAGCTACGCCCAAGAGGTCAATGACCCCGTGCAGGCATTTCTCAATCTGAAGGTATCCTACGGTTCTGCTAAGATCATCAAGACCTCTGAGGACGGAAAGGTAGACAACCTTACTTTCATCGTTACCGGCAATGGCGTCAATCAGACCGTCAAGACCAACGCCAAGGGCGAGATTCAGATCGACAACCTGATGCCCGGCGTTTACACCGTGACCGAAATGGACTACGACAAGTATGAGCCGCAGGAGTCCCGCCGTG
>OHAF01000713.1_pt1 | contig 34929 bp, 42 predicted proteins | sample 1577041 | NCBI WGS metagenome assembly OHAF01 (sample SAMEA3541495, study PRJEB24748) | human gut metagenome | biome: human gut; feature: human-associated habitat; material: faeces | place: China | collected 2012
TATTTATTTTCAAACTTTTTCATCACTTTACTCTTGATTTATATATAGTTGTCTATATCTTCATGTATTTTCAATTAAGTTATTAATAGTATTTAAAATTGACTTTATCGTTTCATTCAATAGTTTCATATCAATATAATCAGATAGTAAAATATCATTTTCTCGAGATAATGCATGCATTAAGCTATGCTGTAATTTCAAGAGACTTTCATATAGATATTCATTATCTTCTAATTGATACATAATAGGCGCTTCAAGAAATAGCGCCCTAAACAAGTTTTCTCTACAATTCAATATATCTTCTTTGCTGTGAAATGTAGAACAATATGAGGATAAATCTCCATGCATTTTTTCTAGCGTTTTAGCGGAATGTATTAACTGTGATATTATATCTACATTTTCAACATTACATTTTTCCAAATATCCAATAGTTAATGTTTTTGGTACACACGACATAAGCTTTGTAGCACTCATTTTTATCAATTCTGGACACTGTTCATTCTCAAACTTATTATTAATAAAATAAAAATCATGTTTATCATGCATATAGTAAATAACTGCATGCTTAGATTCATGGGACTTGATACCTATCATTATAGGTTGATTTTTTTGTAAATACTTGACTAGATCAGTTGACGAGATTTTAACTTCAACCAATCTGAAACCGATTTGATTTAAAAATAAATTAAACCACTTTTTATTTTGAAGACGTGTACCAGCAAGATATGTTCCGTCAACCCAATCAAACATATATGGTAATTTAATTTTATTTGCAATAATATAGTCTTCTGTATCATAACCAGATAGTTCCAACATATTTGCTATACCAGCATATGAACAACTACCTTTAAAATGCATATATTTCATAATGTCCCCTTCAACATCAATTTAGAATAGAACGTGTACTTTAATTTCTAATAACAATTATTTTTTACTAAAACTGTCCTTTTAGGAAAGTCTTCAACTATATTATTTGATGATAAACTTTAACTATTAACCCTTAACCCTCTTGAAATACAAGGTTATTTGCAAGAGAACGGATTGAATTTACTACCAATTTACTACTTTTGAGGAAAAAGCCTTGATATGCTGTAAAAACTTTTGCAGATAAAAGCATTTTACCACAGATACAAAAGGTATGTTGCAGGGATCAAAATTAAATAGGAAATCGTAAAAGTGGTGATCTTTCGCTTCCGTCAAAGGAAGCATAAGGATACCGCTTTTTTCATGTCCATGTTACGAAGTTGAGGCATATACAGGCTTGAAATATAAGGCTTTTTGAGGGCGGTTTTGACAAAGTAAGGGGAATATACCGTTTCTTTCAAAATCGCCCTTTAACTGCGTAACAAAATAAAACGAAAGGAGCAAAGATCATGGCAGTTTTCAGAGTAGAGAAAAACAAGGGATATACCGTCATGAGTAATCACCACCTGCGAAATAAGGAACTGACCCTAAAAGCGAAAGGCTTACTTTCTCAAATGCTGTCGCTTCCGGAAAACTGGGACGATACCCTTGCAGGACTTTCCCATATCAACAAAGAAAGTATAGATGCTATTCGTACAGCAGTTTTGGGGCTTGAAAAAGCGGGATATATCGAAAGGTCGCAAGGCAGAGATCAGAAAGGGAAAATGACAGCCATTACCTACACCATTTATGAGCAGCTGCAAAATCCAATGCAATTAAATAAAGATATACAAAAAACTGATCTATCAAAAAAGAACGCTGATGTCTATGCCATAGTCACGCTTTAAAACACAAGTGATCTTGTAAGCCCCGAATCTTTTGTTGTAGTCTGCGTATATATGAAGAATCATTGAAACAATGTTATGATTCTTTTTAATGCACGGAGCCAGTTCAGCATTGAAATGTTTGTAATAAGTGCTTCTGTTTACTCGTAAAACACGGCAAAGCTCTTTAATGCTGTGCAGAAAACGAATCTTATGTACAGCCCTTCAATATTTGTTTGAGTATGGCACGAATATGGCAATTTTTTTTATATGAGGTTTTAATCCTCAAACTGAGCATTGCGTTTTTGAAGCTCCTTTACCTGCTTTACCGTAAGGCCTTCGCCACCATCAATTTCAACGGTGGAGTATTGTTTTACCCATTTACCAAGTGCAGACTGTTAAACACCATATTCTTTACAGAGTTGAGTTTGGATTTTTCCGTTTTGGTGGAGAGAGACGAGAGATTTTTTAAAATCGTCATCATACTTGTTGTAATTATTTGTAGTCATGATAATACTCCTTCTTTGTGTGTAATTTATTGTAATAGATTGTACATATATGTGTCTATTTTTATAAGTATAATCCAAGTTCAGGTATAATTATATAAATAAACCGGGATTTATTAATGCACGTTCTCTTTATATGACTTATTAAGCAGCTTCATCCACTTTTTTTGTCTGTGCGAGTAAAATGCTTTTGCCCACAAATATACAAACGGCGTTTTCCATCCTGCCCCGATTTCCACCTCGTCGGTGTATTCAGTTTTGCCGTCAGCAGTTTCTTTGAGAATAATTCGATGATTCCATACGGGGCAAAAAAGATTGCCTTCATTTGTATAGATGTTGTCCGGGTTGAATTCCTTAACATTGATAACATGAACACCGAGGGGAATAAAGCCAAACATCTTAAAATTGAAAGAGAAACTTCTGCCAACTTCCCAAACCGGTTCGGCTTGTCCATCGGCGCTTTCGAATGTAGCATAAGGCTTGGCAATATATGCAAGCGTATTGAATCTTTGCAGCAGTTCAAAAACTTTGCTTTTCTTAACCGGAAAAGCGACAGCCTTTTTAATAGTCATTTTCATTGATCATTCCTCTTTTCCAAAGCGGGTAGTTGCCTCGACAGATTCATGTCTATCGAATTTTACAAATTGTAACTTATTTTGACATTCAAAAAATCAAAACAACCAGACCGGCAATAATCGCCGCACCGACGATTCAGATCTGAGTCAGTATCCCGCGTTTTTTTAACATCTGTTTCCAAGTTTGAACATAAGGCATATTTACATTCGGAATCTTCCAGAATTTACTTTTTCCTACCAATACCTTATCAATTACGATTCCGTAATACCAATTCATGACCTCAAGAAACAAAAGCGCCTGTAAATACGCCGAAAGAAAATTGTCTGCCTTATTCCATAGCCCAACGATTAAAAAAGTGCAGCTGTCATCACGATGAGAAATGCAGTCATGAATACTTTTCGCCTCCTTTTAATGACCTCTCTGTCAGCCAACCCCATCTCATATACTTTTTCCTGATAAGCCCTCGGATAGAAATACAATACATTCAGGGCACCATTCCCGACGCCTATCTTTACCATTACAGTGAAAAGAAGGCAGTACAATATCAGTTGAAATACGATCATTAGCTTTCTCCTTACAAATTCAGGCTTTAGGAATCTCTTATTTTCTTTACTTTAGAATTCATCAAATGCCGTCCCAAATATCTGTATGCAAAAGTTTTGATTGCGGATATCTCCTGATGATGATTTTTCAATAATTCATCCGGAGAATCATATACGCCGAAATTCTGAGTAATTCCCTCGCTTTGAATGTATGTATTGTTTCTGTCAAAATCAATGATTGGATGCTGAAAATCATTTACCGCAACACCATAACCGCAAAAAGAGCCGGTGCAGCCTGCAAATTTTTTCTGCAAACTGGATAAATATTTTTGATCCAATATAAAAGCCTCCAGTTCATACCATTTATCTTCAAAATATACTTCAACCCAGCTGTGAAGTATGTTCTGGGGGGCGTTCTTGTAAACAAAACCGCTCATTGCACCCTTTTGTAATTGTTTATCTATCGTAAATCCATGCACCCGGCAGGGGATTTCGCAGGCACGAAGCAATGCCATAAACAGAGTTCCTTTTGTATTGCACTGACCATATCCGTCTTTAAGAACTTTGGATGCCGGAATATTGTCATCAACATTGTATCCGAATTCAACATCGTCTCTTACAAAGTTATAAATGGATTTAAGGCAGTCAAATTTATTTTGTTCCTTCCAACGCTTCGCCTCTATTAATTTTTGAATGCTCGGATTTGAAAAATCCAGCATTTGGGTTTCCCTCAAGTATTGATTCATTTTCTGCCCCTTCGTAAATTCGCATTAGTAGTATTGAAAGTCCGCTCCGCCTTTTCCCACTGTCAGCAGACGGTAGATTGTCAGCGGGACATGCCATGCGGCTATAAGCAGTTTCCATGCAAGAACAACAACTCCGATCATTCCGTCTACAATGAAGTTTACGACGATAATTCCAATGGTAAAGGAAATGCTGCTGCGTCCGGACGGAATAAGCCATAGAAACATTCTCTGTATACCGAACGGAATGCTGCAGAAAAGAGCAACATAGAAGTATTCTACCTGCCCGTCTTTTAAGAACAGGATCTTACCCCAAGTAAACAAAAGATAGGCAATAACCACAGTCAAAACCGTTTTCTTGAAAAATTCCTTTAAGATTTCTGCCCGCGTCATAGTCCCAACTCCTTTTATCATGCGGAATATATCTAATCCATACCACTCCTTTAGTTAGCCACAGCATACCACAAAAGACAGGGTGCATCTATAAGAACATTATTAGCTAGCCATTAAATGCTCCTTGTTCAGACTTTCTTTTTAAAGCAGACTGTCGATATTCCTCTTGATAACCTCGTATTCCCTGATCTGCTTTTCAGTTTCCCGTAGTCCGCGTACAGTGTTTCTTTCTATGCTTGCAGCTCGGCATAATCCGTTTTTAGAGCGGCCATATCCGGCAGCTTTGTAATGCATGATTCCTTTAGCACCTTTGCAGCCGCTTCATAAAGTATCAGGCTGCTTTCGTGTTTACGCCTGTATGCGTCCTTATCTTTTGCTTTGATATATCTCCTCTATGAATATCCCTTGTCTTTTGATAGGTTGAGATATTTTTTATAAGAACAGCCATATCGGAAAGTTTCTTTTCCGCCTGCTTTAAACTGTCTGCCGTCTGCTCACTGTCAAGGACCAGTTCATCTATTTCCTCTATTAAATCCTCATACTGCCTAATGTTATTTTCCGTAAGAAAATTCATTGTCTTTGCAGCCTGTTTCAGATTATGGATTTTCGCCCAATGCTCATAGCCTGCCGATTGCTGTGCTTTGACATTGTTTTCAATATCAATCAGTAGGGATATTCCATTCTCCTGTGTCAATTTCTTTCCGGTGCGGCTCTTTATTCCGGCAATACGTTTTCGGATTGCTTCTTCCATATAATCAATACCGGAATACCGGGCGTTTTCAGCTCTGTAAATCGTTCTTGTCTGGGAGCTATGAAGGAAACATATTTGCCACGTTTGATTTCATAACCGGAAGCTTGCAGCTTCTCTAAAAGCTTTTCAAAATCCGCTACCTGAGGAATCAAAAAATCAACTGCCTCTTTCAGTTTTCCTTTCCAGCTTGTACCTGTCTTTGCTGTCTGATATTCAATATAGCTTTTTCCTTTCCGTCCTTTTTCCGGAGTGATAACCGATAAGCCGTTTTCAAAGCATAAGCGATCGTTGATATTTCTTATTCCATAATAGCTTCTTTTATTAGAATTATATTTATGATAGTCCACGAAATTGACGACACAAAAAATGATGTGATTATGGACGTGCCCTTTATCAATATGAGTGGTTAGGACATATTCATACTGTCCTTTCGTTACGGCATCTGCAAGCTGCTTTCCAATCTCATGGGCTTTTTCAAAGCTAACCTCTCCCGGTTCAAAGGACTGTATCAGGTGATGGGCTAAATTGTTTCCTTTATCAAGTGCCTGTGAAAGCGTAAAGGCAAATTCTATATCTGCGGTTTCATAGCTGCATCCGAAAGAGGAGAACCAGCTTTATGCCTGTGAAGATTTCTTTGCAGAAGATAAAGAAGAACAAACCTTTTTCGCAGGTGGGAAGGAATTGAGTGCAAAGCCGATCGCTGATGCAATCCACAACTTGCCGGAAGAAAAACGCAGAGCCGTTCTACTCTACTACTTCTTTGATATGAGCGATGCGAAAATTGCAGCACTCTATCAGATTCCGAGAAGTACAGTGCAGTATCGGCGAACCAGCTCATTTGAGCTGTTAAAACGCTATTTGGAGGAACATGCTTATGACTACCACGACTGGTAAAACAACCGATGATGAACGCGGCTTGTTGCCTTATCCGGCAATCATAGCCGCAACCAAAGGAGAGCCACAGGCAATGAATATTGTCTGCCAGCATTACGCAGGCTATACCGGCATATAAGAACTTTTGAAAAGATAGTCAAAAATTATATTAGAGTTTAAATCTAAACATCAATTATTTTAGACCATATTAATAAACCCATAAAAATTATAGTACATTACTCGAATATCACAATATTATTAAAAATTAATTCTTATATTCAGCATATTAAAAAACAGGCGTTTTACAGAGTAAGCCTGTCTTAAATTGGTATATGGAAGTAGTTTCTAGTTAAATATTTTCAATACGTAATTCTTCAATAACATTATTTCTACGTATCTTTCTTGTTGTATACAACATGGTGATAAATACAACTACAAATACCATGGCGATTGCTAGTAGTACACTGACATAAGGAATGATGTAATCGACTTGTATCATTTGGTTTATCACTCGATGAACAAAGAATGAAATGACAAACGAAATCGGAAGACCAATGGCCAAGCTTCGACAACCATAGATCAAACACTCATAATTAAGCATTCTTTGGAAGCCTTTCTCAGACATACCAACCGATCGTAACATCGCAAATTCTTTCCGTCGAAGAATAATGTTTGTGGAAATTGTATTAAATACATTCGCAATCGCTATTACACCAATTAGGAGAATAAAGCCATACGAGAATACATTAATTACTAAAATAAACATACGGTTGTTTTGACGTTCACGGTCAAAGTCAAAGATTGTATCTGCACTCCAACCATTATCCTTTTTAATCTTTTCTAGTTGCTGTGCAACACTAGCATGTTTATCTGTTTGTATGCCAATCTCCGGATTAGATAATCGTTTTATATAACTTGCGTCTGTATTTGCAAATAGTGTCGTTGCCATACTTCTTGGATAGATTAGATGCATTGTATTACGATTTAATGTAAATAGATTCTCTTCAATTTGTGCACCTGCCACAAGTGGAATATCGATATCAATTTCTTCAACTGGATAGAGTTTTGCTTTACGCATGTCTAAGTTTTCAAAACCTTTCATTTCTTCAATATACCCTATCGGATAGAAGAGATAGTACTGCATGCCATCTTTAATATACGGCTCATATAAACTCACATACCCATCTATTTCTTTGTATTCGCGAACAAACATTGGCACATCTTTTCCCTTTGAATCTATCACTGAAACATCTCTTTTAAGTGCCTTTCCGTCTCTCATAAAGTATTGCACAACGTAATTGTACAATAGTCCCTTTGGATGGCTTTCATCAAAATAACTGGATGAATCAACTCTATTTTGCTTACACAAATTCTTAAATGTATCATCATCTACAAAAACAAGTTCAACACTCACACCTACCGCATCTTTGATACGGCGTAGATTCTGTTGGTTTTCTGCCGTCCAATATTCAGACGCAATGTAATTACGTTGAATATAGACTTCATCAAAGATTTTCTGAGTAATTGCGATATTTTGAATTTCAGGAATCGTCTTAATGACATTGAATCGTTGCTCAACATCTTCTTGTTCATCTACGCAGGCATTATACATGACATTTATCTTGTGATCATTACTACTCTCTATCAATAACATCTTATTTACATACCGTGTTAATGATGCAGCAGAGATGAATAGAATGACACTTAACGCCAAGGAAAGTATTGTTGAACGATACTTTCGTTTATTACGTTTAAAATTCTTAGTTGCCATAACACCAGCAAATCCAAATAATTTCTGGGTAAGCTTTGATGTCTTTACCTCGTTAGGTTTAATGATGATTTCGTCACTTTGACGAATTGCTTCAATCGCAGATTTATGAATTGCTTTATATGCTGGAATATATGCCGCAATAATCGTCGTTACTAAACATATCACTACTGCGATAAGAATCGGTAATGGACTAATAACTAAACGTAAACCTGTGCCAACTTTATTTGCGAGATTCACAATGAAGTTATTTTGAACCCAAGCAAGTGTAATGCCAATGCCAGCGCATCCAACAATAACGCCAAAAACAATACCGATGATTGCGAGTAGAAATGCTTCAAAAAGAACCATACGATGGATCTGTCGATTGGATGCGCCAACTGATTTCATAATACCAAACTGACGAATTCTTTCACTGATGGAAATTGAGAACGAATTATAAATGAGCGAAATGGAACCATACGCAATGAGTAGTACTAGTATTGTTGTTAAACCAATTAGTACGGAACGTTCTCCACTTGCTTTAAATGCGCCGTAAAAGCGTAATAAATCAGAATGTGGAACATAAGAATCTGAAATCGTTTGACGCATTAAGAATTCCTGCATTTTACTTGGTGACTGAATTGTTAAGAATAGTTTCTGACTATCTGTGTGAAAACCATTTGTAATGCATGTATACCCAGGACAAGAGAACTCTTCAATCTCAAATGGCAAACGTTCCATGATACCAACAATGGTAAACGTATGTTCTGTTGTATTCTTCAAACTCTCTTTTTCTAGATAAGGATTATTTTCACTGAGTTTTTCTGTTTCTAAGTAGCGTTGTCCAGTTTCTAAAGTAATCGTATCACCTACTTGATACTTCTCTTTTGCATTTGCAATAAAGTTTTCTGGTAATAGGATTTCATCTTGCTTTTCAGGCATACGTCCTGAAACTAAATTGATTGGGAATAATGCATGTTGTGTATCTCCTAAAGATTGTACAAGAAGATATGGTTTACCATCGTTTTCATTATCAACAGATGCCCAACCAAGCGTATACACGTTTTCGTATTTTACAATTTGTTGGTTTTCCTTCGCTTCTTCTAAGCCTTTTTCATCAACTTCATTTAGGATAGCTTGCCATTCACCCGTTACGGCAATCTCACGATTTTTTAAGAACTCATAGCCACTGTATGCACCTTCAATGACTGCGGTAAATAAAGCCATGGATACAATAATACCAATCAGAGTTACAATCGTTCTCGTTTTATTCTTGGAAAGATAGCGTTGTGTAAGTTTTGTAAATATACTCATCATTACACCTCACGAATTCTTTCGTCTCTTGTAATCTTTCCATCTTCGATCGAGATAATGCGATCTGCTTGTAAGGCAATACTTTCATCGTGAGTAATGATGATCATTGTCTGTTGGTATTTCTTATTTGATAGCTTTAATAGTTCTACAATTTCTTGGCTATTTTTACTATCAAGGTTTCCTGTCGGTTCATCCGCAAGTACGATTGCCGGAGCGTTCATGAGTGCTCTACCGATGGATACACGTTGTTGTTGACCACCAGAGAGTTGGTTTGGTAGATTTATACGTCTTTCTTGTAGATTTAACACATTTAATAACTCTTCAAGGCGTTCTTGATTCACTTCTTTTCCATCCATCAATACTGGTAATGTGATATTCTCTTCTGCATTTAGCACAGGAATTAAATTGTAGAATTGATAAATTAAACCAACTTTTCTACGCCGGAATATTGCAAGCTGTTCTTCGTTTTGTGCGTAAACATCTTGTCCACCTACAAACACTTTTCCACGTGTTGGTTTATCAACTCCTCCAAGCATATGTAATAGTGTTGATTTCCCTGATCCTGATGGACCAATAATTGCCACAAACTCACCTTGTTCAACCGTAAATGAAACATTATCCAAGGCTTTCACTTCATTTTCCCCTTTTCCATAGATTTTTGTTAAGTGCTCAATACGTAAGACTTCCATATGAAAACCCTCCCTATATCTACAGTATAAAAAGTAAATGTGACACAACGATGACATTTTGTAAGATTTAAAAATCCTGTTTTCACAGGATCAAATGATTTGTTTATAGAAACGTACACTAAAGCAAGCTCCGCCATCTGGATTGTTTTTAACACTAATCGTACCGTTTTGTGCAGTAATAATCATACGTGCAAATGCTAGACCAATGCCTACACTTTCAGGTTTTGCGTTCTTGCCTTTATAGAAGCGTTCAAACATATATGGAATATCTTCTTCAGGAATACCTTCGCCGTTATCTTGAATGATGACTTCTGTATATAACGGATTTTCACTTGCGATAAGTTGAATTGTGCCACCATCTGGTGTATGCTCCACCGCATTCTTAATTAGATTACTGAAGGCTTCCATCATCCATTGATTATCCACGAACATCTTTTCATTTGTACAACTTAGAATCGATTTTTGTTCTTTTAATTCCATTGGAATTGCGAATGGTTCCATTGCCTTTGTTAGGATATCTTTTACAAGTATTTCTTGTCGATGGAAGATAGCAGTCTTCGCATCGATTTTAGACATCTTAAGTAACGTTTCAATCAACCATTGTATTTTTTCTAGTTGTTTCTTGATATCTCTACGGTAATAGAGTGCTTTATCAACTGAAAGATGTTCATCATTTAAGACAGTTAGCGATAAGTTAATCGATGTAAGTGGTGTTCGCATTTGATGAAAGATATCTGCGATTGCATTGGTTAAACGTACTTTATCTTTTTGTAGTAGTTCTGTTTGTTCATTGAGTTTAATTATCATCTTTGATATCTCATCACTGAGAATAGATAATTCTCCTTCATAGTGGTCATCAATTTGAATCGCATTACCATGTAGTACTTTATCTAATGATAAACTGAGTTGTGCAATTTGTTGATAACGCTTGATAGAGAAATAATAATGGATTCCAATAAGAATAAGCGTCAAAAGCAGAAATAGTATTGCATATTCACCAATTAGTGAATATGTGCTGATCATACATACAACACTAACCACAAAAGATATAAGTATCTCACGAAGAATATCTTGATTACGTAAATACTTCATATTAGTCCATCCTGTATCCTAGTCCACGTACTGTTTTAATGATTTTGGGATTTGTAGGATCATCTTCAATCTTCTCACGCAAGCGTTTAATGTATACCGTTATCGTATTATCATTTACAAAATCACCAGCGATATTCCATATCTCATCCAAAAGTTGATCTCTTGTAAGTAACTTGCCACGATGATCAATAAAAAGTGTGAGTAGCTTATATTCCAATGCGGATAAATTAATTTCTTTTTCCTTCTTTTTTACGATTGCCTTTTCAATATCAACTTGTATCTCATCCAAAAGGATGATTGTTTGATGGCCTGCATGACGACGCAAGACGTTCTTGATGCGAGAAAGCAACTCCTTTGGACGGAATGGTTTGGTGATGTAGTCATCTGCACCAATGTTTAATCCTCTTACAACCGTTTCCTCGTCTGAAGATGCACTTAAAAAGATGACTGGTAATTGAATCTTCTGCGCCATATTACATACCGCAAAACCATCACCATCTTTTAAAGAAACATCCAGTAACAATAATTGATATTGTTTTGTCTTTAGTAGTTGTTCCGCTTCTTTTTGTCCACTCGCATAATCTGAGCTAAACCCCTCTAGATTGAGATATTCCTGTAAGGAGTGAACAATCGCAAAATCATCTTCCACAAGTAGTATTCTCGTCATATCATTTCCTCTGCATTCATAGTAGCACAAGCCTGACGAAAGAAAAACTCTTCCAATTAGGAAGAGTATTCATGCATGTTATTCGTTGATGATAGCGTTATGATAAACCTTATTTACATCATCTGCTTCATTGAGCATATCCATTAACTTATGGAACGCTTCAATTTCTTCAGGATCTGTAAGTGTTACATATTCATTTGGTAACATTGTTGTTTCACATGTTTCAAATTCAATGTTTGGCAATAATTTTTCAATCGCATCCTGTGCCTTACCAAAATCAGTGAACGCTGTCTTAACAGTCATAACACCATCTTCAATTGTAAGATCAGTTACATCAACTTCCGCTTCTAATAAAGCTTCAAGCATTGCGTCTTCATCCGCATAATTAAATACGAATAAACCAACTGATTCATAGTTATAAGAAACACCACCAGCGTTAACCATCTTAGCACCCTTTGATTTATTGAATGCTGTCTTAACTTCTGTCATAGAACGATTTGTATTATCTGTTAAGCAATCTACGATGACTGTAGAGTTACCAGGACCAAATCCTTCATAGCGTGCTTCTGCGTAGTTTTCGTCTGTTCCACCCTTTGCTTTGTCGATTGCTCTCTTAATAACATCGGCAGGTACCTGGTTGGATTTTGCTTCAGCAATCTTTCTCTTTAAAGAAAGATTCATATCTGGATCAGGAACACCACTCTTAGCAGCGATATATAATTCCTTTCCAAAACGTGAATATAACTTTGATTTAATTGCAGCAGTCTTTGCCATTGAGGCTGCACGGACTTCATGCGCTCTTCCCATATTCAATACCTTCTTTCATAAAAATAGCCGTTGATATTATACCAAAACTGTGCCCTATTGTGAAGAAAAAACAATTGAAGTGTAACTATAAACCGTATCCCTATACCCTGTTTGTGATATGATATTTGCATTAGGAGTTACTACAGATGTCGATATATGTAATGAGTGATATACATGGTTGCTATGATGAATTTATGCAGATGTTAGATTTGATATCTTTTAGTGATTATGATGAACTATGGATCGTTGGTGATGTTTGCGACCGTGGTCCAAAGTCGATGGAGTTACTTCAAAAGATTATCTCCAGCAAGAATATGCATCTCATCATGGGCAATCACGATGTATGGCTATTAAAATATGCTCAATACATGATTGACTGTAAACGAGATTTTCGTGCACAACGTGCAGATGATGATTACCTAAGATGGACATTACGTAATGGAGGACTCATCACTTCTGATCAATTCATGGATTTAGATTATCATGAATGTTATGACATCAAACTCTATCTTGAAAACTGTCCGTACTATAAGGAATTAACCGTTCACGGTAAAAAATTCCTATTCATTCACGCAGGTCTTAGCGAAGAGTATATGAAGCCTACAACTATCGTCGCCTCTGTACCACATCATATCCTCGTATGGGAGAAGATAGGATTGGATGCAAATCCCTTCAACGATACAACGATGATGGTTGGTCACACACCAACCTTTCGTTATGGCGATAAATACCGAGGGAAAATTGCTATAGGTAAGAATAAACAAATCTATCACATCGATTGTGGATGTGTATTTGGTAAATCATTAGGTTGTTTACGTTTAGATGACTTAAAAGAATTCTATGTTCCAAGTTTACAGCCAGACCGCACTTAAATACTTTATCATATATTAAAAAAAACGCTGCATAAGTTGATTCGCTTATGCAGTGTTTTTTATATTACATTACTTTGAAATTGTGTTCTTAATCAGTTCTACAACTTCTGCTTCTGTAGAGGAAGCGACAGCCTTATCAGCTAGTTCCTTCATCTCTGCATAACTTAAGGAGTTGATAATCTTACGTGCTGGTAAAATCGATGTAGCACTCATAGAGAACTCATCTAATCCTAAACCAAGTAATACTGGTGCAGCTAACTCATCGCCAGCCATTTCACCACACATACCACACCACTTGCCTTCTTTATGTGCACCGTCAATAGCCATCTTGATTAAACGTAATATAGATGGGTTTAATGGCTGATAGAGATAAGATACCGGTTGACTCATACGGTCAGCAGCCATAGAGTACTGTATCAAGTCGTTTGTACCGATAGAGAAGAAATCTGCTTCCTTCGCTAGCTGATCTGCAAGTACTGCTGCTGCTGGAATCTCAATCATGATACCAACTTGAACATCACCAACAGTTACACCCTCAGCGATTAGCTTCGCACGTTCTTCATCATATACAGACTTCGCTTCACGGAATTCCGCAACAGTTGCAATCATTGGGAACATGATACATAACTTACCAAATGCAGAAGCACGTAACAATGCACGTAACTGAACACGGAAGATATCCTTACGTGATAAGCAGAAACGAACAGCACGAACACCTAAGAATGGGTTCATCTCTTCTTCAAACTGATAGTAGCTTAACTTCTTATCACCACCGATATCAAGTGTACGGATAACAACTTGCTTGCCATTCATACCTTCCAGAACAGCCTTATAAGCCGCAAACTGTGTATCTTCATTAGGAAAATCATTTTCACTCTTCATGTAGAGGAATTCTGTACGGAATAGACCTACACCTTCACCCCCGTTTGCGTTTACTGCATCAATGTCAGCTGGTGAACCAATATTACCAACCAGTTCAACCTTATGACCATCCACAGATACGGATGGTTTATCCTTTAATGCTTTAAGAGCTTCCTTGTTTGCACGGAACTCTTCAGCACGTTTTGTATATTCAGCAATCTGTTCCTCGGTTGGATCTGTGATAACTTCACCATTGATCGCATCTAAGATAACTAGATCCCCAGATTTTAATGTATGTAAGATATCAGTTACACCAACGATAGCAGGAATCTCTAAGGAACGAGCCATGATAGCACTGTGACTTGTACGTCCACCGATTTCAGTCGCAAATCCCTTTGCGAATTCCTTATTTAAGGAACCTGTATCAGATGGTGTTAAGTCCTTGGCAACCACAACCACTGGTTCACTTAGTGTACTTAGATTAGGAATTTCATTACCTGTGATGTTGCAGAGTAAACGGAATGATACGTCTTTGATATCTGCTGCTCTTGCACGCATGTATTCATCATCCATGCTTTCAAACATGGAAATCATCATCTTTGATACACAATCAGTTGCGTATTCTGCGTTTACTGAATTAGATGTAATTTCATTTTCGATAGAACTACGGAATTCAGGATCACCTATCATCATAAGGTGCGCATCAAAAATAGCTAATTCTTCTTCTGCCAATGTCTTTGATGCGACTTCTTTAATCTGTTCAATATCAGAGATTGTCTTCGTAAATGCACTATCCAACTTCTTTAATTCTTCCTCTGGATTTGCGCTTGTCTGTACAATCTTTAGAACTGGTTGTTCCAACTTATATACTTTTGCAATTGCAATTCCCTGTGATGCTGCTATACCTTTCAACATGTCTTAGAACCTCCTCGTTGTATAGGATATATCTGTTTACAGGTTTGGAAACGGTTACATTTTATTTTAAATAAAAAGTACAAATTTCCGCATGAATACAGCCTTTTGAACATCTATATCTGTAGTTCATTTTAACATTTTTCAAATATCTAGGCAACGAACGAATTCCTCAACTGCTTCCTTTTTTAGTCGATAATATGATGATTTTGCATAGTAGTTACAGTACCAGTTTCTCGGTGATTGATTTAGAAAATCATGCTTGATGATACACACAGTATCAGAGGAGCAATTCCCCATAACATGTTCAATCATATGCCCTATCCCCTTTTGAACATAAGTAGCCGTTCTTTCATGAACTTCATGACCATCGCCAATTAACTCTCGCGTTTTCTCCCGGCGATAGATTCTTCCTAAACTCTCTAATAGTTTAACTTTCTCGTCGTATGGTAAACGTTGTAATTTCATGTGATATAGATCCCCTTAAATCTATATACACAGTATGAAGGACTTTCCTACGACAGTGTTTAAATTTCCAGTATTCCTATTGATTTTATTCTATAATTCCAGTTTAACTATAGTTTCTTTGTAACAAAAAATCGGGATTTCTCCCGACTTTTCATCTTGCTATTTACTTACCTCTAGTAAGCCATATCCACCGCTAGCACGACGATATACAACAGAAACAGTTTCTGTTTCATCATCTGTATAGATATAGAAGTTATGTCCACTGAGTTCCATCTTCATAATGGCTGTATCAAGATCCATTTCTTCTGCATTCACCGTCTTTGTCTTAACAGGAATAGAATTTTCTTCTTCTATAAGTTGTGTATCAATAAATGCATTTGCAAGATGTTCACGATGTTTCTTATTTAGTCTAGTCTTTTGACGACGAATTTGATCTTCTAACTTATCAATTGCTAAATCTACTGCTGCATAGAAGTCATCATGTACAACTTCTGCTCTCAAAATACCTACACGTGACGGGATTGTAACTTCAACCTTCTGCGAGTTTGGATAAACTCTGGCAAGGACACGAGCAATCGTATTTTCATCGATAAGTAAGTACTTATCTAAAGCGGATAGTTTCTCCTCAATCTTTGTACGCATTGCTGGTGTAACAGCGACATTCTTACCTACGATTTCAAATCTCATACAATACCTCCTGTATGTGCTAGAGATACACTCAAAACAACTACGGATGTTTCCAATGATACTCTTCGCACTTCTTGTATTTATGTCTATATTATACAACATAAATCAAATTATTTTTGTATTCGATGTGAATATTCCGTGATAAAAACTTCACCTTTTACAGTGAAGTTTTCGCAACTAATTTAAATAGCCATCTCAGTACGACCGTCATTGCATAGGTATCCATACCACAATATGCCTTTAAGTCAGCGATACTCTTTTCAACATCTTCAGTATCAACATTCTTATCTAGATTACGCCATTCAAATACCGCATCCATACCTTGTTGGATATCTAGATTATGATAACCTGGATCATCCATCATTGCCATAATGGTCTTCAATGACCATTGTCCCTTCATACGTGTATCGTAAATAACACCCGTTGAAAATGGCAACTGTAGATCTTCCATGCGTGCATTGATGTGCAATAGGTCCTTTGCGTATTCTGGATACATTTCCGCTAACTCTTGAATACGGATTTTCTCTGCACCTTCTGCGTTATAAGCTAGTACAGTTCCTTCCTTGGGAATCGAACGTATTAAATGTTCTGCCATGTCCTTACGGTTATCATGGATATTGAGATAGACTTCATGTTCAATTCTACCATCCTCATACATGATATGTAGGGAGTATTCAAATGGTAATACATCATATGGACGCATTCCCTCATATGGTGGAATCGCAAAACGTTCCCATTCAAAGTCAATACAGGTAATTGGATAATGGATGTACCCTAACCAGTTTTCCAATGCATTATAGTCAACATATTGTCCACCATTACGGTCTGCTTGGATTTGTGCAAACTGCTGAGAAGAACCTTCAATACGCTCTGGATCGGCATCCCTAAGATATAATCTTCCTTCCTCATACATCTCGCGCTTAAACCTAGAGGCGATTAGTGTCAGGATAGAATTATCCGGTAACTGTTTTTCATATGGGAAACAATCATCATAGTATAAACACTTTTGACGTGTCATACATTGTGATTTCCGTATTGGTTCTCCTACCGTTTCAAATGTACAGGATTCCATCTGCTGCAACAGATAATGTAATTCATGCATGTTGTCATAGATAGCTTCCTTGATATCTACAGTTGGATTATTTTTATCATTATAGAAAGAAGTACTGACCACAAATAATTCATGTGGGTCAAGTTCTTTCCCTCTTCGATAGTTCTTATTGAGATGAATCATATAGATATCCTTGATTTTGATATTCAATCCTTCTAATACCCACACCGTATCACAATAGAACTGCATATCATCCGCATGAGGAAATAATCCCACAAACAGGAAATACAAATCCCATCCATCTTTATTACGATGTAAGAATGGTGCTTTAATACGTAACTGTTCATATTCAAAGCGTGCTTTGACAAGCCAGTCATACTTCTCTAGAGCATTCATGGCCAGACTTGCATCATCACCTTGTTTACCAAGAAAATGGTTAGTTACACCTAGCTTAATACAAGCTAGCTCACTAACCTCTTCATCCAATCTTACAAATGGCTGAAACTTTCTCTTTTCCACTTGCATTTCATTTAGAAATAAGCGGGAACAGCGCGTATATTTCTTACAATCAGAAATATGAAACATAAAACTCCTTTATTAAATACCCTCACTCATCGGTAACATCGCTGCACCGATAATGCCAGGTTCATCTAGCGTAGCAATTACAAATGGTGTGTTATGCAAAGCTGTATGAGACATTGATTTATAATTTTCAATGACTGCAGGCAAGAACTTATCTGCAGATTTTGTCATACCACCACCGATAACAAAGATATCTGGGTCACATACACATGCGATTGTCGCAAACATCTGACCTAGATCTCTTGTGGCTTCATCAACAATCTTGATGGCTCTTTCATCTCCTGCATCAGCTAAATCAAATACACTACCTGCATGCAAGATTTCTTTATCTTTAATCACTTCTTTCGCCTTGCGTGTGATATGAGTGCCACTTGCCTCATTTTCTACTGCACCAGCATTTAAGTTATTAATCTTCTTACGATTGCGATCAATGATGATATTTGCAATTTCACCACCAAAGCCATGTCTACCACATACCGTCTTTCCATCAACGATTAAGGCTCCACCAATACCAGTAGAAATCGTTACGTAGTATACAACACCCTTATCTTTACCGGCACCAACTAAGGCTTCCGCAAGTCCTGCAACGTTTGCATCATTATCCACAAATGCTGGCATACCAAATTCCTTGGATAGTTCATCCGCAAATGGATAACCTGTAAATCCCTTTAGGTTTGTGCTTAACACCATGCTTCCAGACTTCTTATCAACCGGTCCTGGTACACCTACACCAATCGCAGAACAATCTTTCCATCCCGGAATTTCTCTTACCATTTCCTTGAGGTTAGACATGACCTTTGTTGGTCCTTCCATACCATATGATGGTCCCTTTACTTGAGATAGTACTTCCCCAAATTCAGTTACTTTTGCAACACGTACATTTGTACCACCTAAGTCAATTCCAATATATGTCTTCATACATCCTCCAAATCAAATAAAATTCATTATTTTTATTATACACTATGAATCGCTTATGATTGCACCAGAAAGAAAAAACCAGAAGAATTTCTTCTGGTCAAAAACCATTCCTATACAATTAGTCAGCTAATGTTCCAAATGGATCCCATGGTAACAGTTCAGTTGGCTCTTCTAATAATGCTTTTTGAGAAGCCTCAGATAAGTACTTCTTATGCACTGCAACAACATATGTATATTCATCAAACCACGAATCGGAAGCAATGAAATAACCTTTGTTGCCAATCTTTTCACCCCATGAGTTTTCAATCTTCCAACGGGTTGGCTTTTCATCCACAAGGTTAACACCCGTTAATACCATCGCATGATTCATTGCAGATTCCTTATAGTCTAGCATCTCAGCCTTTGTCATATCTAGCTGCATATCCAATGTATTGGCATAGTCATACTGTGCATTATCCCAAAGACCTGTATCACGGTCAGCATCCTTACCACAATCACAACCAAACCATACTGGATAACCATCCTTCATCTGTGCAATCGCTGCTGCTTTTAATTCATCCATTGGTAAGTTTAGTAGCTTTACCTGTTCTCCATCAACGACATTCCCTAAGTACTTAACAGTATATGTCTTATGGAATGGCTTATCTGCAGTAGGTCCATGAATCACACTGATATAATCAGATAAATCAATTCCTAAGTTTGTGTAGAAATCTAATGGCTTTACATGATATTCCGCATGGTAGTTACCATCTTTATCATTATATTCAAATGTAAATTCCTGTGGTGGTAAGCCAAAACAAGACGCAATCAAGCCATAGATTTCCTTGAGTGCCGTTTCCTTTAATGCTGGAATTTCATCTTTCTTACCTGCTTTCGCAAGCTTACGACTATCTACCACAAACTTACGTAGACGACGATTAAGAATCGCATTCATCTTAGAAGTATGAGAGCCTTGGTAGGTATCAGGCATTGCAGCCTTAGGCGCAATACCATACTTCTTCACAAGACTTACTAACATGTTCCATTGGCCACCATCGCCAACTGCCCAGTCTAATAAGAAACGCATATTATCACTTCCTACAGGACTATCCATTTCCTGTAGTGTGCATTCCATAAACCAGTTCGCTTTTTCTAGTTTGTCATAGAATGCAATATAGTTTTGTGATAATTCAAACTCAGCCATGTTGTATTTTTTTGCGATGATCTCTCTTAATACATTCATAGATGAAAAGATCCAACAACGACCAGATTGGTATTGATTTGTGACTGGCATCGTCTTTAAATCAATGGAGAAGATATTTGGGTTATTTCTTTCCGCATCAAAGTTACGACTGATAGTACCAATATCATTCTTTACCAAGGCATTACGAACAACTCTTGCCTTTTCATCTTTTAAATAATTCTCACGTAGAGTATCAATTTTCTGTAATGTTACAGGATTCATATTAGACATATAAATTACCTTCTTTCTATGTAGTATGTTATAACTAACTCACCTATTTTTCAATTGATAAACACTGACGAATTCTCAACTTTTCGCAGAAAACTCCTGTTTACAATGTGGACAATGAATCACAACTTCTCCCTTGCCCCTTGGAATACGAACAAGTTGATAGCACTGTTTACACACGAAGTACTTATAGTCTTTATTGGTAACATTGTTTTTGATTGCTTTAAGCTGTCTTGTGACAAAGCGATTTGTGTCTTGATACTTTCGATTTTCAATACTGCGCTTGGTGATATTTCTTGAGCCAAAACGATACATAAATACAACAAAGATAGTTAGTGCTAGTAAAACTGGAATACTATTTTTCACAAATAAACCCAATACCAAGATTACCACCATCATGATGAGTAAATGTGTATTGAGACGATCCATACCGTAACTTCTTCTAAGACGATATTGTAATTGTTCAATCAAACGATTTCTTCTTTTCATATATACTTCCTGTTCTAATGACAGGATTATATCACTTCCTACGCACAATCGATACGATGTCGAAATACTTCTTCTAATAAAGAACGATAGTTCTGAAAACGTCTTTGTAATGTCCGCAAGGACATATGATATTGGTATGCAATATCTTTCTGCCTAACTCCATCAATGTAGTAAGACACAAACATATCCATTGCCATCTTCCCATGTACCACTTTCATGTAATGCATGATCTTCTCTACTTGTTCAACTTGCTTTAAAACTGCTTGGTATTGTTTCTGAAGCATTTCATCTGATGATGATTGTTTCATCTTCATTTCAAGTGCTTGTTGTAACTGTTTTTGTAATGGATATGCTTTGCATAAATCCTTAAAATAATCTTTCCTTCTACACATAATGACCCTCCACTTTTTCTATACACGTTTACTTGCAAATTTCCATAAAAAAGCTGAGTATCACTCAGCTAGAAAGTTAGGTCTTTACCTGTTAATAGATGGTACGCTTCCAAATACTTCGCAATTGTCTTATCAATTACTTCTTGTGGTAAGCAGTAATCACTGTTTGGATTTTGTTTTAACCAGTCTCTAACAAACTGTTTATCGAAGGATGGCTGTCCCTTACCTGGTGCGTATCCTTCAACTGGCCAGAAACGACTAGAATCTGGTGTTAACATTTCATCAGCTAGTACAACTTCACCATATTCATCAAGACCAAATTCAAATTTTGTATCAGCGATGATAATGCCCTTTGTACGTGCATATTCAGCACATTTTTTATAAAGTGCAATCGTATAATCTCTTAATTTTTGTGCATATTCTTCACCACGCTGTGGATATGCCTTCTTTAAGATTTCAACGGACTTTTCATAACTGATATTTTCATCATGTTCACCAATTTCTGCTTTTGTGGATGGAGTATAGATTGGCTCAGGAAGTTGATCACATTCCCTTAAACCATCTGGTAATTTGATATTACATACAGTTTGATCCTTTTGATAGCTTACCCAACCAGAACCTGTGATATATCCTCTCACGATACATTCGATTGGTAACATTTCTAACTTCTTACACATCATTGATCTACCCGCAAATTTCTCGTTGCGGAAAAATTCTGGCATCTGTTGTATATCAGTGGTAATCATATGGTTTTTTACAATATTCTGTGTAAGATCAAACCAAAAACGTGACATCTGCGTTAAAACAATTCCTTTATTTACTACCTGATTCTTTAAAATGATATCGAATGCAGAAATACGGTCTGTCGCTACCATAATCAAGGCATCATCTGCGTCATAGATTTCACGTACTTTGCCTTCTTTGATTGGTGCATATTGCTTCATGATGTTCTCCTCCTTAATGAAACACGATTTATAAACGCTTTAAATATAAAAACGGCATTCAAAGAATACCGCTTTACATTTCAATATAGCCATTCTCATCAGCCGGCTTAGCTACTGCGATGATGAATTTATAGATTCCGTAGATTGTTGGGATTCCTGTCCAACAGAAAAGAAGTGAAAGTACACCCGCACGAGTGTTACCTGCATAGAATTCCTGAGCACCAAAAGTACCTAAGAAGAACGCAAGAAGAGCGTACACAATTTTATTGACAACACGACCACTAGTTTGGTTAGTAAAAATACTTTCAGCCTTTGTGATGATAATACTATCATCATTGCGATAGATATTAACATAATCACCAACTCTTGGCACAAAGTTAAAATACGCAATATCGAATTCTTCTAAGCTTCCATCAGCCTTACCAACGGATATAATACGATTTTCAATACGAATAATTTTATCCATATCTAACCCTCCAATGTTCATATTATACATTATCATGACTTACTTGTCATAATTGTCATTGATTTTGGATGAATTTCGACAGTGACTAAACGATGTTTTCCACCATCTTCTCCATCCAGTGTCCATGCAGTATCTTCTTCACAGATAAATTCAATTTTATCTGTTTTGAATGCGTGTACATATTTAGGATTAATATTACCTGTCGCTACACCACTTAATACGTTATGTAATACTTCAAGATTATCTAACGCAGCGACCAGCAATACTTCAAACTTTCCATCATCTAATGTGGAATCTTCATAGAATGGTAACTTAAATCCCCCAACAGATGGTGAGTTAGAGATTGCGCCAAAGACAAATGTGCCTTCTTCTTCAACCCCATCATGAATAAACTTCATCTTTGTATGATTGCTGAGACTTGCCGGAAGATTACCTAACGCATTGAGTACATATGCTCCATATCCAAGTATCTTCTTTGATTCACGAGATGTTTCGTAGCTCGTTGCGGTAAAAGCTCCAAAGGCAGCTACGTAATTAAAATATGTGCCATTAAAACAACCAACATCATAAGAGAATGGATTACCAAAAGCTATCGTACGGCAATAGGATTCAATTGTACCATTTTCATCAATAGCTTTACTAAAATCATTGGTTGTACCACCTGGAATATAACCAATTGGTAAGTGAATATCCTGATGCATCATAATATTTACAACACGGTTGAGTGTTCCATCTCCACCATATACAACAATCGTTTTAAATTCTGATGCGTGAGTAATTAATATTTCTTCTGAACCCAAGCCCTTATCCGGCATGATTGGAAACACTGTTACTTCGCAATCAAAGATTGTTAGATTCTTAATAATATCAAAGACAATCTTTTCGATTGCGTTGTTGCCTGCTTCAGGATTAAATAAGAACATTACTTTTTTCTTCACATCATCACCTACTTCATCTTTATTCTATCACTTTCATGCAACGAAAAAAGGAGATTTCTCTCCTTTGTAGATTCGACTAAGCTTCTACCTTCCAAAGGCCATGTAGATTGCAGTATTCATAAGCTGCTATAACTTCATCACCTTCAGCTAATACGAAGTCAGCTACTGGCTGATCTGTAGATAATAATGCCTTACGTTGTACACCCTGCTTTGTTTCTAAAGCAATGAACTGAATAGAATGTTCCTCAGTCATTGGGTGAATTACAGATCCAACAACTACGTGAACCTTGTTACCATTAACTGTGATAACTGGTACGTGCTTTTCACCTGCAGCGTCCGTTGAATTAGCCTTTAATTCAACCATTTCGCCACCTTCAGATGTAAATGTTGTATCGTTTCCTAATACTACTTCAATAATTTCCTTTGTTGTTTTGTTAATGTAGAATTTCATGTTCACTCTTTCCTCCTGGTATTTATTGGGCTGATGGTTTATAAGAACGTGTTGAGAATTCATGATCCAATAAATATAGTGCTCTAGAATCACTTCCAAATAAGTCCATCTTTTGAATTAAATCAGCTGCGTTCTTTTCTTCTTCTGCTTGTTCTGAGATAAACCAATCTAAGAACTGTGTTGTACGGTAATCATTTACCTTGCTTGCTTCAGCATAGATCGCATTGATAGATGCTGTAATGAACTTCTCATGAGCATAAGCAGCCTTTAACACATCAATATCTTCTTTAGACTTTGACTCTGGCTTTGCAATTGCTTCATAAGTAACCTTTTCATCATTGTCATGTAAATAAGCGATAAATTTTAACGCATGGTCCATTTCTTCCTTAGCCTGGATGTTATACCAGTTAGCGAAACCATCTAATCCCTTTTCAGTAAAATGGTTTGCAAATTCTAGATACAAGTAAGCACTGTACATTTCTTTGTTAATCTGATCGTTGATTAGTTTTGAAACTTTGTTCTCCATAACGAGTTCCTCCTATCTGTAAACACCTATAAGATAGTTGAAATGTTTTTCATTTTCAAGGAACATGCTCAAACTATAAAAAGACTTAGAATTTCTTCTAAATCTCATAATCAATACAAGAACGTGCCTGAATCTTATCTTTTAATAAAGCTTTTAATTTTAAGTGCTCTGGATGAACTTGGTATGCACTTAATGCTGCAAAGGATACAAAGTCAAACACTAAAGCAAAATCATAGTTTGTAGGATCTGCATCCTTGTGATTACATACCACTTCACCACTAGCAACTTCCTCTAAACCAGTAAGTGTTTTAGATAGAGTTACTGCCTCTTTCAAGCTTTCTTCATGATTTTCAGCTTGAAGTTTAAACATAACAATGTGTCGAATCATATTTTATTACTCCAAATTTAGATGATAACGTAGGATATATACATTAGCCGCAAAGAATACAACATTCATAATAATCGAATAGATTAATGTCATTGTTTGGTAACTCATATAGTTAAGAGCATGCATAAACTGTGCTGCGCCAAATGTCACTACAAAGATAGATGGAAATTGGAATAGAGATGGAACTACCATACCCAGGATAATAAATGTAGCGATGCCAACGAGTAACCGATGTTCTGGGAATAAGTTACCAATTGAATAGCATAGATAAATGAGCAACAAGAACTGTGATGCGGAGAATAGATAAGCTGCACATAGCTCTAAGAATCCTAAATCCAATACTAGCTTGAGCTCATGAACTAACCAATCAAAATCAAGAGTACGAATCAAATCAATGAATTGACCAGTGCCAATCATTATACCTACTAAGCAAACTAGTTGTGCTAGTACGAATAGTACAACATAGATCAAATACGTAATTACTTTACTTAATACAAGTTCCCAGGTAGTTACTGGTAATGTATGCATCAAATATCCTTGTCCAGACAATAGGTTCTTATGGAAATGCTGTACAGAAGATCCAAAGATCATCATAAATGTCGCAACAACAATTCCCACAACCATCAAAACCAAAATAAACGAAGCTGTCGAAGAACTACTTGTGTATAATGGGTCATTCGTCATCCTTTCTGACATAATCTGAAGATTGGTATTCACTGACATACCAAGTACGATGGATAATAAAAATTCAGCACCAATCAAGATTAGAAATAATTTATAAGTTGATTTAAACTCAAAATGAATTAATTTACCTAGCATGCGAATACCTCTCTGAATAATGCGTCTACTGACTTACCTTCTTTTTCACGAATATCATCTATACTGCGATGGAATACAATTTCTCCATCTCGGATGAAAATAGCTTCATCTAATACAGGTTCTACATCTGCAATCAAGTGCGTAGAGATGACAACCAATGCATTCTCGCTATAGTTTCCAATGATCGTACGTAAGATGTAATCTCTAGCCGCTGGGTCAACCCCACCAATTGGTTCATCTAAGAAATACACCTTCGCTTCACGACTCATCGCAAGTACAAGTTGTACTTTTTCTTTATTACCCTTTGATAAATTCTTAAGCTTATCTTTTAGCTGAATATGTAATTCTTCTAACATCTTCAATGCGCGATCATAGCGGAAGTCATCATAGAAACTCTTGAACATATTTAGCAGTTCACCAACATTCATCCAATCTAATAGATAATCCGCATCTGGTAGATACGATACAACCGCCTTTGTTTCAATTCCTGGCTTTTTACCATCGATAAAGATACCACCCTCTGTTGGAGTTAACAAACCATTGGCAAGCTTTAACATTGTTGTCTTACCACTACCATTAGGACCAAGTAAACCTACGATACGTCCTGACTCTAATGAAAGATCAACGTGATTTAACGCAGCTTTATTGCCGTATTTCTTTGTTAAACCTTTGCATTCAAACATTACACTCATCATTCTTCTCCTTGCATATTAATAAAATTAATCATTTCTGCTTTGGAATATCCTAGCTTTTTTAACTTAGCGTAATATCCCTCTGTTAGGCTTTTTGCCTCTTCGTTCTTGATACCATCAAGCATTGATTTATCTTCACTGACAAAACGACCTGCAGTACGTTGTGTATATACGAGTCCTTCTTGTTCAAGTCCTGTAAGTGCCCTTTGCATCGTATTAGGATTTACTCCAGATTCTTCTGCTAATTCACGAACAGATGGTAATTTGGAACCTGCTGGATATACACCCGTCACAATTCTTCGTTTGATAATACTGACCAATTGTGGATAAATTGCTTGATCACTTCTAAATTCCCAACTCATCATTTCTCCTTCTGTATTACTGTCTTAATACACTATTATATTAATACAGTAATATGCATCTGTCAAATGTAATTATTTATTGTTTTTCGATAAATAATTATTGAATTACAGAAATATCTGTAATATGATACTTTCACAAGGAGGACTCGATTATGGAATCAAGTTCAAAACATATACGTAATAGTATATTACTTACACGCATTCTGATATTGCTTATTGCGCTTATCGCAATCTATATCATTGTCAATAGCGTTTCTATCGCATCAGAGTTTATTTACAGCCGAAATATTTCATCCATTTCAATAGAAAATCAGATTGTACTTGCCTGTGGCATCGGCTATATTGGCTTAGCTGTATTACTTCGCCTTCTATACATCATCAATCAACTTCTTGTAAATATCTCTAAAGAAAATGTATTTATCACTGAGAATGTAAATCTATTAAGGCATGCAAGTCTTTGTTGTTTAGCAGGAAGTACTCTTGCCTTCTTACTAGCAGCGATTTGGTCTAAACTCTTCTACAGTATTGTATTTGCGGCCATCTTCTTCGCCTTGATTATTCGTATTATCCAAAATATATTCCAACAGGCAATTCGTATGAAAGACGAATTAGACCTGACAATATGAGGTGACTTATGCCTATTCATGTTGATCTAAATGTCATTATGGCAAAACGTCATATCAGTGCTGGTGAACTTGCCGAAAAAATTGATATTACTCCAGCCAACCTATCAATTCTAAAAAATGGAAAAGCCAAGGCAATTCGTTTTTCTACGCTGGAATCGTTATGTAAAGTCCTAGATTGCCAACCAGGAGATATACTCACCTATGAACCAGAATAAACAACCTATGATTGCACGTGACACACTCTTATTCTATATCGCAATCGCAACATATATATTTGGATACTTGTATGCTTCACTTGTTGTAATCTACCTTGCCTTTACAAAGCTAGCAGTACTATACATTCTTATTGTAGAAGTTAGTGCATCTTGCCTTCATAAAGAACGCACAAAAGAATCTATCCTATGGGCATGTCTACTATTGTTTCAAGGTGTCCTTCTAGGATTTGATCATTCTTTCGAATCCGAAAAGCTGGTATTACTACACGCAAATGTCATCTACTATACACTTTGTCGTTTTCAGAAGTTATCACTACCAAACACGAGCGAAACAATCCTATTAGATTTCTTTGAAGGTTGGATTATTCAACCATTCTCGCATATATTTGCACGTATTATTCATATCATCAAATACATGCGTACACACATTCATTCTAAACAACTAAAGACAGTAGTATTTAGTTTAGTTATCTTAATTCCACTTGTTTTATTCGCGTTAAGCCAACTATCCGCAATTGATCAAAACTTTGCAATCCTAACAACAAGTCTTTTTAGATCCATCTTCCATCCTTTCAATACAATCTATTTCTTCCGAATCATTTGGAGCTTACCAGTTGGAGCATATCTATTCGGACTTATCAGCAGTTGTATCCTTAGCGATAAACCTTTTATATCGTATGATGGTTGTAGAGAGTTCTTCTTAAAGAAAAAAGTGATTCCACTTATCTCTATTCGTATTACAAATTTTGTACTACTTGTACTCTATCTTGTATTCTTTATTTTTCAATTATCAGAGTTACCCACTGTATTAGCTGCACCTAGTGCAGAGAGTTCTTGTATCTATGCAGTAAGAGGTTTTTGGAACTTTTTCCGTATCATGGGATTAAATATCCTTCTTATCCTAGTATTAAGCTTCTTAGTGAGAAGTGAAGATACCACAAACACAAAAGCAGAAACATATATGTTGGTATTTACAACAATATGTTTTAACTTGCTTGCATGTTTAAAATTAGGACTATACTTCTTTACTTACGGTTATACAGAACGAAGAGTGATTGCTCTATGGCTACTTATTTCCATCTTGATTTCTCTTTTCTTGATTATCATTCGTATGCATAAGAAGTTTAATTTAATTCAGTTTGTAACTGCCTCATTTGTGACAAACTACATTCTCTTCCTATACATACTTCCGCTTCTCTATCCAACTACTTAGCTTTAAAAAAGTGGTCACCTCGCTTATGAAGTGACCACTTTTTATTTCACTCAATCAACACTCAATACCGTGTATTCACCTAAGTCATTGACTGTTTTACGCAATACTGTTTCATCCACTTTAGACTTCATATGAACGTGTACTGTCTTTAAATCAGAGTCTACAACTGCATATACACCATCTAGTGTATTCAACGCATTCTCAACTTTTGAAGCGCAATGTCCACATGTCATACCATCCACAGTAAGCACTGCTTCAAATGGATAATGTGCAAGATTCTTATCTGCGACCTTCACATTTGCATGACAGTCACAGCCTCCCCCACACGATCCTCCGGATGAACAGCAACCAGAAGTTCCTCTTTTAATTACGGAGCGAATTGCAATTGCGAGCACAACTACTAATACGCCACCTACTACTACTGTACCCATACTACCTTCTTTCTAAATGCAGTTAACCTGCACTATAGTTCTTACCTATTTCTTTTCCTTTTTCACAAAGGTATACAATGCCATAGTATTCTTTGTTGAGATATCCTTCATGTGCTAGCTTTGTTAACATCGCACAGACACTTGGTCTAGAAACATTTAGTTCTTTTGCAAGTGCTATGCTACGTACACCACTACCACTTGGATCTAAGCGAAGTAATGTAACTAAGTATTTAATCTTCGCTGCTGTCAATTTGTGTATAGACATTATACATACACCTTTCTAAATAAGGTACAGGTTTCCCTGCACCTTATGGTAAATCATTATTTTTCTTTATAACCTGGACGCACAAGTCCCCAGATGATAGCTGCGATACATACAATAGCAACAGCTAATCCGATTGGATGGATGTTACCTGTAACTGCAGAACCTACCTGGTAGATAATCAGTGCGATTACATAAGCTAGACCACACTGGTAAGCAATTGCAAACCATGTCCACTTACCATTATTCATCTCACGACGGATAGCACCAATTGCCGCAAAGCAAGGAGCACATAATAAGTTGAATGCCAAGAATGAGTAACCTGCAACTGCGTTATTGTTGAAGGCATTTGCCATAGATGTAAAGATCTGCCATCCATTTTCAGCAACTTCACCAGCGCCATAGAGAACACCCATTGTACCTACAACGTTCTCCTTAGCAATCAAACCAGTGATAGCAGCTACAGTTGCACGCCAATCACCCCAACCCAGAGGTGCAAAGATAAACTTGATAGCATTACCAATAGCCGCAAGTATAGATTCAGACTGTTCTACAGCACCAAATCCATTCTCAGTAAAGCCATAGCTTTGCATGAACCATACAAATACAGTCGCAAGTAAGATGATTGTTCCTGCCTTCTTAACGAAGGAAGAACCACGTTCCCACATAGAATGTAAGATGTTGGACGGAGTTGGCCAGTGGTATGCAGGTAACTCCATAACAAATGGTGCAGGATCACCAGCGAACATCTTTGTCTTCTTTAATGTAATACCAGAGATAACGATAGCCGCAATACCTAAGAAGTATGCACTTGTCGCAACTAATCCAGACTTCTGGAAGAAGGCACCAGCAATCAAAGCGATAATTGGCAACTTAGCAGAACATGGAATAAATGTTGTAGTCATAACAGTCATACGACGGTCACGTTCATTTTCAATTGTACGTGAAGCCATGACACCTGGAACACCACAGCCTGTACCAATTAACATTGGGATAAAGCTCTTACCGGATAATCCAAACTTGCGGAATACACGGTCCATGACGAACGCAATACGTGCCATATAACCGCAGCCTTCCAAGAATGCTAAGAAGAAGAATAATACTAACATCTGAGGTAAGAAGCCAAGAACTGCGCCTACACCAGCGAGAATACCATCGAGGATAAGACTCTGTAGCCAATCCGCAACATCAATGGACTTCAAGAAGTTACCAATAATTGTTGGTAAACCATCTTGCCATGGTCCATATGTAGCAGCTTCAGGTTCTTCTTCTGCCGAATAAATTTCATAATCGGAATAAGTTACTTCACGAGTTTCCTCTACATCACCTTCGTCATTATGAATATCAGCTGAAACAACCAAATTCTCTAACTGTTCTGGTTTTAGAACCGTAATTTCTGTTTCACCTTCATCGTTTTCGCTAGAAGAGATATAACCCTTTTCGATTGCTTCATCAATGAAGGCTTGATTAGCTTCTTGATCTGCCTTATATGTACCAGAATCTTCATCAAATTCTGCACGTCCTAGGCCAAACCAGAACCAACCATCGCCGAATAATCCATCATTTACCCAGTCAGTAGCACCTGTACCAAATGTCTGGATAGATACGAAGTATACGATAAACATAACTACCGCAAAAATAGGTAAACCTAACCAACGGTTTGTCACAATGTTATCAATCTTATCAGAAACACTGAGTTTACCAGCATTCTGCTTTGTATAGATACCCTTTAGTGTTTCTGTAATAAATGTGTAACGAGCATTTGTGATGATAGATTCCGTATCATCATCTAAATCCTTCTCTACTGTAGAAACGATAGCTTCAACTTCGGCCGTCTGGCTTTCATTGAGATTTAATCTTGCAAGTACTTTTTCATCTCTTTCAAATACCTTGATTGCATACCAACGCTTTTGGTCAGTAGGTACATCTGTTAATACAGCATCCGTAATCTTAGACAGAGCTGTTTCAATCTTGTCTTCATACTTATGAATTGCTGTAGCTGATTTTGTTTCCGCAGCCGCAATTGCAGCTTCTGCAGCTTCCATAATACCTGTTTCTTTCAAAGCAGAAATTTCAACAATCTTACAGCCCAGCTTCTCACTTAAAGCAGCGATATCAATCTTATCATCAGCCTTCTTTACAAGGTCCATCATGTTAACAGCCACAACGACTGGAACACCAATTTCAAGTAACTGTGTTGTTAGATATAAGTTACGCTCTAAGTTTGTACCATCTACGATATTCAAAATCGCATCAGGATGTTCACCAATCAAATAATTACGAGAAACAACTTCCTCTAATGTATATGGTGATAATGAATAAATACCAGGTAAGTCCTCAATAATAACATCTGGATGTTTCTTGAGTTTACCCTCCTTCTTTTCTACAGTTACTCCTGGCCAGTTACCTACATACTGGTTAGAACCAGTCAAGGCATTAAATAAGGTCGTCTTACCACTATTTGGATTACCCGCTAAAGCAATCTTTAATCTTTCGTTTGCCATTCTACTTTCTCCTTATCCCTCTATGAATTACTCAACTTCAATCATTGCGGCGTCATCCTTACGGATGGATAATTCATAGCCTCTTACAGTTACTTCAATCGGATCACCTAATGGAGCAACCTTACGAACGTAAACTTCAACCCCTTTAGTAATACCCATGTCCATGATTCTACGCTTTACAGCGCCTTCACCATGAAGCTTTACAACCTTTGCAGAACTGCCAATCGTAACTTCCTTTAATGTACTCATTCTTCCCTCCTTATATCATGACTTTCATAGCCATTTCTTTCCCAATTGCAATGCGTGTTTCTTTCACATTTACAATTAGGTTTCCACCGACTTCTGAGACAACTGTAGCTGAGCCACCAACGACAAAACCGAGATCTGCTAAGTGTTGCTTTACTTCCGCACCTCCCCCGATTTTTACAATCTTATATTCTTGACCGATCACTCCTAAAGCTAATGGCATCATCGTCTGCCTCCTTACATAAATGAACATTAGTTAGAGAACTCTAACTAATGTTAGTTTAGACTCACTAACTAACATTGTCAATATTTTCTGTAAGATAAATTGATGTTTTTCATATATCTCTTTTGTGAAAGTTTCGCGACATTTTATTTATTTTGTCTTAATTCAATAGACAAAAAACTCTAATTATTTATAATACTTTTATGATACTTGGAGGCCCTATGAATAAATATGTAATCGCAACATCCTCTACTTCGGATTTGCCAGCAGAGTACCTAAAAGAACACAATATCCCCTTTATCTCATATACATACACAATTGATGATGAAGTTTATATAGATGATTGCACAGAAGAAAGTCGTAAATTTTTAATGGCTTCCATGCGTGCAGGTAAACAACCAAATACATCTCAAATCACAGCATATGCGTACTATGAATTCTTAAAAGAAATTCTTGAGGCAGGTAACGATGTCCTATTCGTCGATATGACACGTGCTCTATCCTCTTCTATTAATAACGCAGAGCGCGCAATTAAGAGCTTAAGCGAAAAATTCCCAGATCGTAAGATTAACTTATTAGATAGTTATTGTGTTACAGGTGGTCTAGCTCTCTTCTTAAAGCAATTAGTAAAGCGCCATGAAGAAGGATGGGATTATGATCAAGTTGTGGAATGGGGAAATGCACATAAGTTTGAGTACATTCACCGTTTCATGGTTGAAGACTTACAATGGTTAAGACGTGGCGGAAGATTATCCAACGCTTCTGCCCTACTTGGAACAATTCTATCTATCAAACCACTCATCTATATTCCCGATAGCGGAAAACTTGTTTCCTTTAAACAAGTGCGCGGCAGAAAGAAAGCACTGCATTCATTAATCGATTCATGTGCAGACGACATCGCAGATTATACAAAAGATGAAGAAATCTTAATCATCCACGCAGATGCATACGAAGATGCAGTAGCATTCCGCAATGACTTCATCAAAACCTATCCACAGTTCAAAGATGCAAAGATTTCAATCATGCAGTTAGGACCTGTCATCGGAAGTCATGTAGGTCCAGACTTCATGGCAATCACATACCATGGCAAACACAGACTAAACATCGAAAAGTAAAAGACTCGGTTGATCCGAGTTTTTTATCTCTCCTCTTCTGAATGTAGCGCTTCTCTAAGTAAGTTGAATTCTACTTGTTCCTCAGGAGTTAATACAACTCCTTTTTTAACTACTACATCTTTATAAATAAATTCAATTTTACCAGAGAGTGATTTATCAATATATGGAATCATGGTCGTCCCTCCTATCCACTTTTACATTATTAGAGATTTGATTGTATTACATTTCAGAATATGTAATCTGAACTAAAGAATACTTAATTTAATAATAATAGTAACACAACTCAGTACATTATGAGATTTTTGAATAGGTTGTAGCCTAGCAAAAATTCCGATGGTAGCAATTTCAATCCACGCTCTCCAAGCGGAGAGCGACCTTATCAATTCAAAACTATCTTATGTATTCTTAGATTTCAATCCACGCTCTCCAAGCGGAGAGCGACAGAAAGGGTGTTAAATTAAGATGATAAACTTATATATTTCAATCCACGCTCTCCAAGCGGAGAGCGACCAACATGGACATGTATATTTAACAAACACAATTGTGATTTCAATCCACGCTCTCCAAGCGGAGAGCGACTTTATTTAGAGAGTTTAGCGATAAGGATTATGTATGATTTCAATTCACGCTCTCCAAGCGGAGAGCGACTGTAGGTCAATTTTATCACGATTCAAAAAAGATTATTTCAATCCACGCTCTCCAAGCGGAGAGCGACAAAACATTTTAGAAAATATAACCCAGTTATGCTAATTTCAATCCACGCTCTCCAAGCGGAGAGCGACGGATATGACAGCGTTAATGCTGTTCCTAGCGGTATTTCAATCCACGCTCTCCAAGCGGAGAGCGACAGATGCATGCATGATGTCATCTTTTGATGAACAAGTATTTCAATCCACGCTCTCCAAGCGGAGAGCGACCATCATTGACCGATTTAAGTTGTGAGTTACGCTTTATTTCAATCCACGCTCTCCAAGCGGAGAGCGACCTTGACACACAGATGGATAAAGATGTTCGGTCCATAATTTCAATCCACGCTCTCCAAGCGGAGAGCGACTGACGAGTTACATATGACGGTGTATGACTTCGACTGATTTCAATCCACGCTCTCCAAGCGGAGAGCGACTCTTAATTGACCAAGATGGAGATATCAATATATGAATTTCAATCCACGCTCTCCAAGCGGAGAGCGACAGCTCGTAACTGTGCTAACTCCATTTCTGTTGCTGATTTCAATCCACGCTCTCCAAGCGGAGAGCGACTCAACCCCAATTAAGAACAAAAACACACTTACGAGATTTCAATCCACGCTCTCCAAGCGGAGAGCGACTTTTTCTTGTTGATAAATTTAAAACCTTTATCCTATTTCAATCCACGCTCTCCTAGCGGAGAGCGACTG
>OHAF01000714.1_pt1 | contig 34918 bp, 42 predicted proteins | sample 1577041 | NCBI WGS metagenome assembly OHAF01 (sample SAMEA3541495, study PRJEB24748) | human gut metagenome | biome: human gut; feature: human-associated habitat; material: faeces | place: China | collected 2012
AGCGGGGGTCCCGGATATTCAATCTATTCCTGAACATGTTGCTAAGTTCCTTTATTTTGGCGCGTTCCAATTTTTCGAGGGTCTTAATCTCCTTGCCATACTTTTCCGGCTGGGCATACATGGTTCGGACGCGGAGGTATGTTTGCGCCTGTGCTCTTGCTTCGGGGTTGGCCGTATCATCCCTCAAGGTTCGTAGCATACTCTCGGCAGTTCCAGTACCCGCAGTCGTCGGGACGCTCGTGGGTACGGGAGCATTGCCAGAGGGGAGAGCAGAGGCGGGGAACCTAGAGCCGGAGGGGGCGGCAGTGGTTCCCGCGGTAGCCCCCGCGGCGGTTCCCGCGGCGGGCGCATTCTTGGTCCGGCTCTCTACAAACTTGCTATATATCGCGTTCCTCTGCGCTTCCGGCATGGACATAAATGTCTTGAACTTATCCGGGCCAAGCATCTTCTCCGCATGTGCATAGAACCCAGCCGTGGAGGTGTCGGGGCTAGCGGTTGGAGCGGTAGCCGTCGCTTGCCGGGGCGTAGCCGTCGCTTGCGTCGGCATAGCCGGAGATATGACAGGCATCTGCCCACGGCTTATGTTCTGGTCCACACCACGAAGCATGAGCCTGTCCTCCGCAGAGAGTTTCCCCGCCGCGGCTTGTTGCATGCCCGCCGCATAGGTCGCCCGTTGCTGGGCGGCGTAGGCCGCGCTGTTAGGGTCGACCGCTCCCGGCACTGCTGGTTCAGTAATCCCCCGCCCGTAAGGACTGGGCGACTGGGCCGCCGCGGGAGCCGCGGATGCCGGGGGATTCTTGATGCCGTGGTTACTATTGGCCGCGGCGATGGTGTTCATCTCCTTCACGTCGACGGGTTTGTTCGGGTCGTTGTTATTCATTGGACGGAGGGGGATGTCGGGGTTCGTCTTCGGAAGCACCTCGTCCATCGTCTTCTGCTTAATGGACTTGGCGGCGGGGATGCCCCCGCTCGCGCTCGTCTCGCTCGATATGTCTGTACGTTTGGTAGCCATGATTACATGAGGTTAAGTCCGGGGCACTGCATGATGCCGCCATTCTGAATAATGTTCGGAGCCTGATACGTGCCCTGACGATATTTGCGCAGGTGGTCATTCAGGTATTTGACGGCAAGGCCGTAGCTGTCTGTCCCCATTTGGGTATTGCCCTGCTCGTTATAGACCACGGCCAGCATCATCGCCTTCAATGCGGGAAGACATCCGGGGTAGATACGAACCTCCTTGTCCTCCCATGCCGCGTCATCATAAATGTTAAGAGACAGGCCGCGCAATGCGCACCGTGCTGAAATCGTCATGACGTTGCTCGTAGGATTATCGTTGATGCCATTACTGCCAGACAATACCGAGTAGGTACGGAGGTTCTGTTCATTCAGCCCCATGTCCAGCATGATAGCATGATAGCCGCTGTCGTGCTTGGGATATTCGGAACGGAACCAAGTATTGCTCTCAAACATGGCCCGGTCAATGATGTGGTATTTCTTGCCACTGGGCGACCATGCCTCGACAATACTATCATATTCTTCGGGCAGGGAGATAGAACCCCCGCGAGGGATTCCTTCAAAGTCCAAGGTTTCCACGGAATCCGGAGATACCGTGGCCTCATTGAGCAGGAGGTTCTGCGCTTCCTTCAATATGCGTCGGAAGTCAACATTGGACTTGGATGGCGGCTGGTTTGTGATGAGCATACAAAGCTCGTCGCAAACATTGCGATAGGTCAAATAGGATTTAGTAATAAATGCCATGAGCTTTAATTGGGAGGATAGATTGTTACTTTCTTGCAAAGCATGCCGCCGTTCCATGGGGATGCGTAGTACGAAGTCACGGGTTTCCAGTCAGTCTCGGAGGTTCCGGCGAACGTGGTATTGAACGCACCGGGAAGCCACTTGGCATCCTGATTGCCGATTGTTACGGAGACATTCATGGGCGCATGGAGACATGCGGGCATACGGTAATCGCAAAGCGGCGTGGAGAAGTACCCGCTGTTCGTCGTGAACTGCGGTGAAGTACCTAGGCCCCAGCCCTTAGGCCATGTACCGTCAGGGGAGAATGCCTCTTCAACCACGGCAGTGCAGGGACCGGAATAGCTGTCCCTCTTCATCGTGGTCTGCGGGAAGTACTGTCCAGCATTCTTGCCAGAAAGGTCGGGCCTCGTATTCCACGGAACCCAACGAACTGTACCGAGCACGGCGGGAAAACTGTAGTTCATCGTCGTGGTATATTTTTTGTAGTACCCGATTCCCGGAATCTGCATGTAACTATCTACGGCGTAACAGGGGTTCACCCATTGGCGCAGGACGACGCGTTGAATTTTGTCGCTCGTCGTGACCTTGAACGTATTGCCTCGGAGACTGCATATAGTGACACCGAACTGGAAGTAGGGGAACTTCGTTCCGTCGTAGGTCAGGGTAATCTTCTCGGCAACTGCGGCGTTAAGGACATAGTTCCCGGCACGGTATTTAGTCTTCGCGCCGTTCGATGTATTGACCGTAGGTTCCGGCAGGTCGGGTTGTCCTGTATTGCTAGTCGTGACTACCTCAATATTAAAGACCTCTGTCCCGTTGATGTGGATGGGGATGACCCCATTGATGGCATTGCCATTGGGGTTAATGACAATGGCGGTCATGTTCAGCTGGCCGTTCTCCACATCCAGATATACGTTGCCAATACCAGAGGGCAATGTGCCCGCGGAGAATTTCATCTCTGGGTTATATCCATTGGCTCGCTGGTAGATGGCAGTACCATCCATGACACCCAGTGGGAACGTCCACGGTGCGCTCGTTACGCCCTCCGCATAGAGGGTATCACGGATAATCGCTTCCATCCCAATCTTGTACTGGCCGTTCTGTGTCAGCCACGGACCGTCAGGGTTGGGGGCGTTGTAATAATATCCTGCTTCAATCGTGCCGGGGGATTGGACTTCGGGATAGCTGTTCTGGATATATATGTTCCACCAGCGCATGCCCTTAAACCGGATGCCCACGTTCATACCTCGGTCAGCATGCTGGTTGTCCGTACTAAACGAGCCGAGCAATGCAAAAGTATTCGCGAACTGGGGGTAACTGGGGTCGTTCCATCCATTGATGAGGGACATGGTATGGAGCATACCCGTGGCCGGGACCGAATCCTCAACCGCAGTAAAGTCAGAAAGGTTATATCCGATTTTGGTCCACGGCGTGTCGGGGATGGTAATGGCTTCCTCGGTTTCCGGGGATTCCAGCTTCCGGCCATAGTAGGTATTGCCCACGGCATCCGTGTATTTGGTGAATCCTTCCTTCTGCCAATCAGCATCGAAGTCAGTGCTCGGATTATGTACAATCTTCCGCAGTACAGGATAGACCTGATTGGTTATCCTGTCAAACGAGGATTCCCAGAATTCATCAATCTGGTCGTAGGTGGTGCAACTCTTTCGCGTTTCCTTGTGGCTATATCCCTCACGAACCACTACAGAGGAATCTACGCGCCATTGGCTACAGTTTTCACTGGGGTCCGGAGGGTCAATCGCCGGGACATCGCCGTTCGCTGTCCAGTCAACGGACTGGCTAGTCGTCACGGTTGTATTGATGCACCGGACAAAACGGGAATCAGGGTTACAACAATTACCGGAGAGGCTGTTCTGTTCCTCTTTCTCCGCAATGTTACTGTTCCGTTTGTACATAGATACAAGGGTGTACATCTGCGTACTCGGATAACTGCCCTTGTCCCAGCCAGCACTAACGGGCTTATTGTCCAGTTCAAGGAGGGGCATGTGAGGAATGCGAGCCTGTCCCGGTTCCTTCCCTCCGCCATCGACGGGCCAAAGCGGCGCGGCCCAGACCTCTCTCGATAACTTAATTGCAGTCTGCGCCACCCATTCAGATTCGGGCAGGGACGTTCCCGGACCACCTTCATCCCACACCGTATCTCCCTTCTGCCAAATGTTATAAGGGACGAACTCTTTAACCACCGGGCCGGGCAGGGTTTTATACACACGGATGACCCTACGAAAGTACTTGCGCAGGTGTTCCTCTTCGAACTGGGCTACTTCTTCATATACCAGCTGGGCATCGTATGCCGTGTAGAAATGCTGGTCATAGAAGTCAGGGTCAAGCTTTTCGTTGCTGGGGTCAAACGAGCCAAGAGGGAGCGGGGCATACGCGGAATCCGTGGGTTCCACCCATTCCCGTGTAATCTCGTAGAAGTCCTTCAACTCTTCCGTGTCTGCATCCGGACCCATGAACTTACCCGTAGCGGCAGTATCTTTCAACGTATAGCCGTCACGGATTTTCTTCATGTCCTGAATGTTATATCGGAACTGCTGTTCCGGCGGGACCATGTAGTAGAAACGATAAACGTGCTGTCTCGCCGCCTCATTGACGGGTTCGACATGCACGAGAACTGCATCCCGCATGAACGGGAGGAAGGTCGTACCTGCGGTGGGTACGAACGGAGTTCCCAATTCAATGGTAATCTCGCTGGGATTCTTGGCAATCCTCTCAACGAAGAACATCACGTTCTTTACCACAGGAGTGGGAAAGTTAATTATCGGCTCACCCATTGGCCTGTCAGGACTGAACCCATTGCGCCACGAGGAATCCGTGGTTCCAATGGGTATCGTCGGAGGCTGTGGGTTGGAGGCCGGAGTGTTAGGAATTAAGGCCATGTATATTGGTTTGATAGAACGGCATGATTGCACCGGGAAGCGGGGGTGTCCACAACATGTGCACATGTCCGTTCAACGTTAATTGCATTGGTTCTCCCCGCTGAAAACTTACTGTCTCGCCCCGATAATAGGTGCGGTTTGTTCTCCTGTCAATAACATATCCTCGTATGACAAGTAATTTATGGCTTCTCTCCGCGTCAATAATTCTTGGCAGTTGAACTTCTTCACGAGTTTTAACCTGTGTAACCGAAGAGGTAAGGGTCTCGCCGTCATAACGAATTCCTACTTTCCCTCGTAAAAAATAGGCCCATTGGTTTCTGGGCAGTTTTAGCTCACCCTCGCGACCAAGAGGAAGGGAGGCATAGAATTGATTCCGTGCATGAATCTTTTCGCCACACGCGCGAATTCGTTTTTGCAACTGACTAAGATTCCGAGACAACTCGTTTTCGAGTTGTTCCTGCTCGGGGCTTTTTCGGAACAGATTGAATAGTTTCATTTCTGTCGGAGGGGGGGGGTGTATCTTGTTGCGAGATAGCGCAGAAGGCGCGGTCGATTATCTCTTCATGGTCGCTTCGTAGATTGTCTATTTTTCCATGTAATTGGTCTAGAGAATCATCCAACTCGGATATAACTCTTAGAGCTTCTTGCAATAATATGAGAAAGGACTTCTCCTTGTCAAGACTAAACTCTATCTTTTTTGAGAGGTACTTATATGCCAGCTTTACTGCCACGTAAATAACTCCCACAAATACGAGATATGCGGGAGACATTTCATCGACGATACGAGTGAGAAGCAAAGTCCACACGTTGCCGTCAATGGTGTTAAGCTGTGCGACGAATTTAAACACGGCGGCAAGGAATTACCTTGCCGCCATGTTATCATTTGGGGTTTAACGGGTCAAGAAAATTCCCCACTTATTTCCTTGACAACAGAGTTAGGGCGTAAGCATGTCGTGCATCGCATCGGTTCATCCAGCCCGTAAGGAACTTTTCCTTCACCGGATTGGCCCTTACAATGGAATGATAGCGGGCACGACAAGCACGGTCCAGCAAATCGAGGACTACCATTTCATCCCATGATTGAATGGCATGTGTCCATTTGGCTTGGGTATTTTTCCCCCACTTGCCGTCAATACCAATGTCGAGCATGCGCTGGACGACCTTAGTCGTTCCCGCCACACCCATGTTGAAGGTCATGTCGCGAAGCATGAACTCAATGGCGTAGCATCCTGCAACTCCCTTGGCAACCAGTGGTTCCGTATTAGCGAGAACATAGCGGAGGCATTCATCCCATGCCGCTTCTCTATCGCCCCGGTCCAACATGGATTTGATTAGATTGAATTCCTTGGGTTCAATCCCATCACAGATACCGGCAATCTCCCACGTGCCGCCGCCGTCGCCAGAGGGGAGGCGAGTTACGCGCAGAGATTCCGGCCCGGTAATCTTGTAATCCTCCATGTTGAGAATCTTCTTAGCCATGCCCTTGCGGACAAGCTCTGCCGGGGACACGTATGCCGCGGATACCGGGGAATCGTTGGGTTGTTCATCAGGTACCGTGGATTCCGTGGGTTGTATCTTCTTCCATATAGCATCAATGGTCTTATCACCAAGGATACCGTCGGGCGTAGTTCCCGCCCACTTCTGTATTTCCTTTATCTTATCTTTCCTTGTCATTAGTTTTTTCTACTTTGATTCCATCTGAAGTTAGCTTCCCCAATGAGATTTGAAGGTTAATAATGTTCGCCATCGACTGGGCAATTTCTCTGGCCCAGCTTTCGAAGTGAAGAGTGCCCAATGGGGTGGCAATGTCCGTGAGAATGGTGGCAATAGCGTCCCCATTCATGGACACCCTCACGGCATCCGAGAATTCTTCTACCTTGGCTTTCGCGGGTAAGTGGTCGATTTCGTACCACATAACATCCTGTATCTCTTCGTCTTCATCATCCGCTTGGGGATATTGGACACGAACGACACCAGCAACATCCTCGTCGGACACTACCCGAAGGATAGACCCTGTTGGGATGCTATCCCCACACATGCCACATCTCCCCGTATCTATCCGAAGAACAACGTCGCCGCACTTAAATCTGGTCTTAACTTTTCCGGGTTCTACTTTCATTTTCGTTTTTGGTTTTGTTTATATCCGGTAATATGACATGCTCGTTGAGGTCTTCAGCAATACACTTGGCCCAGCCCTCTACTTCCCAGCACATATCGACCTCTTGGTCGCCCAGCCGGTACTTGGTAGGTATGCGGAGAACGGGCTGATAGTTGAAGAGGATGATAGCCTCGTCCCGTGTGTATCGGACGAAGACTTCATGTTGGGTCTCTTCCACTAGCTCAAACTCATAGAAGGGGAACCGCCTATGTGTCCCATCCACGGTCTTGACAAGGATGCAACGGTCCATACCTTCCTCTTCTTGGACGTATACTAGGGAACCCTCCGCTAAACTCTCACGTATTTCTGGATGCCTTCCGGTGTCGATGAACCGAACAAGGTCCCCCTTTTTGAATTTGCGTTTGTTAGTCATTGAAGATTGGTTGTTCCTTTTCGACAAAGGTAATCCCCGTGTCGGATTCTTCCGTCGTGCATTTCTTAATCTTGTCACGAAGTTCGATTGCCATTTCGAGGGCGAAGTCTCTTGTCGGAAGTCCCTTCTCATCCTCATTCCTGTGATAGGGGAACATGGCAATACGGTAGTTTCGATGAATCACCGCAATGATTCCTGCTCGCGGGTATTCCATTAAGAAGGTTTCCAGCAGGTATTTATCGTTGGTCATTGTTGTTCCTTTCCCGTTTAAGTAGTTTGAATCCTTTTTTGGTTTTGATGGTCGTACTATTTTCAATTTTGCGGACTAGCTTCTCGGTCAGCTTCTTGGCTTGCTTCTTGGTGAAATGTCCTTCCTCGCCTTCCGTGCAATAGTAAAAGGTGGCAACGCAACGGTTTTCAAGCAGGACCCAGAAAAATCCGGTAACGGGGTCATCTACGACGGTAATATTTAGAGTGTCAGTCATCGATGTTGTTCCTTTCCAATTTGATTCCCTTTTCGGTTTCGATAATCGTGCTCTTCTCAATTTTGCGGGCGAGCTTGTTGGCTAGTTTCTTAGCTTGCTTCTTGGTGAAGAAGCCACTTTCATCTTCCCCGCAATAGTTGAAAATGGCGACGCAACTTCCTCTGTGCATGACACGGAACATTCCGCTAGTAGGGCAGTCACAAATATAGGTATCTGAATCGTTATTCATCGATGTTGAAAATGATTTGGTTAAGTGATTAATCCCCATTTCGGGGTAGTCAATAATTGTTGTCTTTTCCATTTGTCTATGCGTTTGCGGTTTCTATTTTTAAGGTGTCGCCGGGAATGGCAATCTCCCAACAGAAGGAGGCGATGAAATCGTTGCGAAGAGTTACCTCTTCTCCGACTTTATACCATCCATCTGGAAGGAGATAATCCCTCTTCATATCAATGGCGGCTCCTGCCTCTATTGGTTCCAACGCCATGAAACGGTAGTCCCATTCGTCGCTCTCGGTCTTGAACGATTGCAGGATGAACCAAGGGGTAACGTCAGCGGCTTCATTCCCATCCTCGGTTTCCTCCCCAGTAGGCGTTCCTACGACGCGGGCACAATAACCGTTCCTCATGTTCTCCAGGGCAACCCCGAAGGGCAGGTTGAAGTGAGAGAGGGAATAGGCAATAACGCCCCATGTCAAAGACCGGGCGCGGGAGCAAACCCCGTCAAGCCGTGGAAGTACCGTGGCTATTACTTCGGGGTTGCTCTCCGGGCCGTCGGAACAAAGAAAAAATTCTCGGACGCGAGTTGTTGTAGGCATGGGTTCTATTAGACGTAATTGTTCAGTAGTCCGTAAATCTTTTGGGCACTCTGCTCGAAGTCCTCTGCCAGTTTCCTTAGCGCGGGTTCATTCCCGGCAATGGTGTAGAGGTAGGGAACGATGTCATGTAGGATGACATTTCTGTACAGGAGAATGCAACTAGTAGAAGTATCAGGCAACACGGGACGCACCAACATGGGCTTTACCATCCAGTCGCGACCATGTAATCCGAGATAGGTTTCAATGAAACTGTCGGCAATGCCGCCCAATTCTTCTACCGCATCATCGTATCGTTCATGATGGAATCCACTACTTGTCTGGTAATGGAGGACCTTCAATACGGGGTAGAGTTGCAGGATGTGGGATAAATCAAGTTGCATGGTTAGATGATTTGAAGAGTGAAGGGGAAGGTGCGGGTCCAGTCAACCGTATTGGAGAACTCAACAGTCATCCAGTAGGTCCCGACAGGATATTCGGCAGGGTCTAATTCAAATATATCGGTCGGAAGGATAATGGTGTCAGCAGTGCCTCCGGGTTTCACCGAGGACGTCATGCCAGACGCGACTGTCTTCCATACAGGCAAGGCTCCGGCGTTGAGCGGGGCTAACTGAATCTTCCATGCAAAGGGGCTTGACGGGGAGACGTTGACAAGAAGAGCAGAGGCATGGGAGAAATTAAACCGGAGGTCTCCCTTAAATCCTGCACCGAGAGGGAGGATGAGAGAGGACATTCCATGCTGAACTTCCAACGTGGGATTTACGCTTACCTGTTCATAGTTCGCCTTGCGAATAAACTGTCCGAGGCTTCCGTCAAAATATAATTGGTTCGTGTTCATGGTGTGAATGAAGATTAGATATTCTGTTTGGGTTTGTCAACCATAATCTGCACGCGGCGCGGATAATCCGCAGAGCATGGAGCGGTGCTTGCGCTCTTTTCCCAGCCACGTTTCACGGCGATGTCGAGAACCTCCTTGTCGTATTGGTAGTCGAGGCTCACTCCGAAGTGTCCGGCGAACGCGTCATGATAGACATAATAGATACTTCTCATTTTCTTAATGGCTTTCAGGTCGCTATCGTGCCGGAACCCCCACACACTACCGTCAACTATACTGGTCCATGCAGGGTAGTCTTCGATGGCCGCCCGCTTCATTCCCATGTATGCGGAGATGAAGATGACATCCTTCTCGGTAGCTATCTGGCTAGCCATAACGTCGAGAAGGTCCGCTTCGCGCACCGGGCATTGAGTATCGAGCACCATGATGTCCATTCCCGCATGCTCTGCGGCGATGGAGAGGATGGCTTCATCGGGTGGGTCAGGGACGCGGGCAACGTTCAGCTCTTCCGCTTTGGCCCATGAAAGAACGCCAAGGTCTTCGGACATGACGGTAATGCGCTCGCCGGGGATGTGCAGGGATTTAAGATAATTGACCGTGTAATGGATTAGGTTTGATTCCCTCTCCGGCCAATGAAGGGAGGGGTTATACGCGCTAATGATGTAATGGATGTTGTTGTCCATGCCCGCCATCATACACAGAAGAAGATTCTGGTCAAGAAATTTTTAATTGGTATGACACAACGAAGGAACCCATTGTGACCATTTGGCCGTGGGTTCCGTGGGTTCCGTGGGAGTTTAACGTCCTGACATTTCGATGTACGAAATCGATAAGCCAGTTGTACTGCTATATCAAAGTGTCGTGAACTGTAATCCCTTAAACCATTGATTCATTTGGGAGATTTCGGGAGCGGCAACGTAGGGGGTCCAACAGTAATAACTTCCAAGGCAGTCAACTTCTACTCCACCTATCGTGGTGTTCCATGTGACTGTTCGCATGGAAGCCTTATTCCCATTCGCCCAATATTTAATGGGGTAGCCTACATAGGCAAGTATCGAAAAGGTCTGCCATACACCAGAGGATGTTTTTCTCTCATACTTGAAGCTTAATCCGATACTTACATCCAGATAAACTGCTCCACTTTCTGATTCAATATACCACATATTATCCATAAATCCGCTTCCATAATGTGGTCCGTATGTACTGTTTTGGTATAGCCAGCCGTCGTCATAGTAGGGCCAATCGCGGGCTTCCTGCAATGTGACTTCATGTGGAGTAATTTCAGTTCCTTCCGGCACTCCCTGCCATGCGAACCAAAGTGCTGGCTCGTATACTCGATATTGAGTACGAGCATCGACGCCTCCGGGAATGCCATTCTGACTAGGCAACTTCGCCGGAAGCGCGATGGAATTAAATCCTTTTAATGTGTTGAAGACTTTCCACGCGTCCACAAGGTTCTTGCACTTAATCCCCGGTTTATGCGTTGCGTTTGGTGAAATAGCTACGGCTCGACCTAGAGGTACAGGAAGCCCGGAAACCGTGGGTCCTTGGGTTCCATACCACAAACTACTTTTATATTGTTCAGTGTAGTCAGGATTATTCTTCCTCATTAAAACCGAAATATCCTTCGACGAGTTCGTGGGGAGTAAGAGGTGAGACTTCATGGTGCTACGGTAGAAACTTCTGCATATTGCCCAACGCGTCCGCTAACGCCATCAACATATCCGCTGTACCAAACGGCGGCCAGTCCAGTATTGACCAGCTGGGATTTCACGGTTGCGTCAAGACTATTGTCCTGTGGGTTTCGCTGTACCGTCAGGATGGCAATCGCGCATTTGCTCTTACCCGTTCCCTCGGCACTCTCAATCGGAGTGATTACCTCCTTACCATCCCACGGCTTATCATCAACAACCAGCTTGGCGTTCGTCACGGTATTGGCGGGCCAAGTGTATTCCCATTCAAGGAGTACGGGAAGTTCACCGTCGGTTACGATTTCCTTCTTAGCCGCGCCGTCCTTGAACCCGTCAATCTCCACCTTCTTCCGTTCGGTATCACGGAAACCGCCCGGCTCGATAACTGCGTAGGTATGCCAGTTCTTGTTTGCATCCTGCTCCTTAGTCGTCGTGACCTTGTATGGGAACTTGCCGCCGCCACCGCCACCTCCAATGAAGATAGCACCACGGTGAAGTTGCTGGATATATCCGTTCCTGCCCTTGCTCGTCCTCGCAATGGGGACGGAGAAGTCCGCGCTGGTGTCTTTCTTACTAGACACGGTGGAGGACTTGCGGTCGGATTTAACATTGACATACCAGATGATGTCATCATCTAATGGGGCCTTCTCTTTACTATCCACTGCCTTCAACGTCCCCGGCGCACCACCAATTTCATGCACCTCATTATCATCAATGACAACACCGCAGGTGTACATGACCTTTGCGTTAGGCCCGGAATCCTCTGGGTCATACACAATGGCGAACATGCTCTCTTCCCGGTTGCGCATGAGGGGGTCATCATTATATACCGGGGTATGGAACGTCCCTACATCACTATCCCCATAGACAGGGGCAATCGGGTCCGGCATTGAATCAAATGGCGGGGCCTCATTAAACATCTCCGTACCCACGGGAACCGAGGGTACGGGATGATTAAAGAGGTCAGGAGCTTGTGGAATCTCGCTGTACTCTTCTGCCATATTATTTGCAGTATTCTTTGGAGGGAATTACTACCGGACCTGCATCCGTCTTGGGCTGTTCCTGCGTAAAGGTCAACCTTCCGGGACTAACGATTACACAGGATTCTCCATTGCAGATAACTGCGCGGTCCTTACTCACATCCGCGTAGGTGCAACTACTCTGCCCCAACGCTCCAAACATGGCTAAAGCTCCAAGGGCGGCACTAATAATCCCGGAGATGATAGTCTTGTACTTGCCGGGTACACCAAGCTGGACACAGTACTTCGCCGTCAGCTGGGCAAAGATGTCAGCCTCTCCCTTGATTAGTTTGCCCGCCATGTTCATGTAGGGCTTCTTCTTTACCGCGGTGAGCTGGTCCCACGGGGTTGGAAGTTCAGCCATGCTATAGAGCTTGGCCGCGACTTCTGCCTGTTCATCAATATTGTTCTTTTCCATGTCGTTGATTAGATTGTTTGTGGCCGGAAGATGTCACGACAGAAAGTGATACCTTTCGGAGTTAGTTTACTTTTAGTCTGCCTCCTCGACCCCCTCACTCCCTCGTATTCAAGATACCCTTTTTCTTCCAGCTTGCGCAGGATAGAGTAAAGAGAAGATATGGGGATGCGAGTATCCCTGCTAATTGTCGGATTCTCATGTTTCTGCTCGAAGCCATTGGCGTGCATGTACAGAAGAACACGAACATAGTCGAGAGGGAGCGAAGGGTCAAGAAGGTCAATATTCAGAAGGAGGCCGAGCAAGGCTCGCTGATTGCTCTGGCCCTTCTGTACGGTTCTGGTTGTGGAGTAGGTCGTTCTCATACGCCAGAGATATCTAAACCTAAATGAGAAAGGAGGTCAAGCAAATTGTACGCAAATCGTGTCCTACGCCCGCGAGGGTCGCTATCATCACGATACCGTACACGTTGAACTTTGCCCCGCTTGAATAGGGTGGTCAGATACGCCGGAGACTTCAAGCCCGTAGATTCCAATGCGGTAGCTACATCAACGTACCCTTCCGGGATATTGTCATATAGGCCTTTGACCTGCATCTGAATATATTCATTGGCTCCTTCCCCTTCCCAGTACATGGTGTGACCGCAACGAACGTGTTTGACCTTCAATCGGTTCAGGGCGTGAATTACCCATACGGAGCTTCTCCCAATTTTATCGGCAATCTCCCCGGTGGCAATGTAGCCCTTCGGTATGTTCTTTACCGGGGGAGTACTATGCCGTGGCCTCCGTGGATGTTTCAATCCGGGATGGACGATTAGTCCTCTACTGTTCTTCTTCATGCAGGGGTAAAGTCGTTGTCGTTATTGTTCTCGATGATGTAGTAGAAGAGAATACCGAGAAGAAATCCGATTAGTGTGTACATACGTTTAGCGTGAGAGTTTCGTTGCATGGTTCAATGCGTCATTGGGAATTAGGAGAATTTCATCCGCGGTCGTATATCCACCGTTATATGGTACGACGAAGGAGAATCCATCCGCGATGAGCTTGTCGATAAGCTCTGTGTCCGAGAGGATAGCAAGGAGAGCTGGGGACATGAGTTTCTCTCCCAGAAGGAAGTTACGCAGTTGTTTAATTTGTCCAATGTATGGAAGGTTCATGAGATGAAATGTTATGCGGCGAGGTCTCCCTCCGCGATTAGTATGGAGTTAATGGGGAGGACGAATCCTCCCCCGCTAATGGTTATCCAGTGGTTGTTCATTTTTCTTGGGACTTCATAGTTAATACGAAGCTATTCCAGTGGGCTACCGCTTCTTCGCGAGTGCGGCCATGAATGCTGATGCTATGAGGAAGAAGCTTGGCCCCGTTGCAGACGACATAGCAATGTTCCTCTCCGGGATAGATGGTTTCCCCCACGACCTCCGGGATTTCTCCGCAGTAGGGGCAAGGACGTGGACGAGCATTGTGGGCTTCAAAATGCCGTCGCACCTCTTGCCCCACTCTTTCGACAAACATATCAACAATATGCTTCGGCACGATTCCTTTGATTCCGGAATCCACGGGTCCCCCGGATTCCGTGGCTTCCTCGTAGTTCAGGGGATGGTCCAGCCCCTCGTCGAAACAGGAAGCACAGGGTCCCACGGTTCCGGGCAAGTCCCCGTACTTGCATGTGGAGCAGGGGGAGGGGACATCCTCTTCATCCTCTTCCGCTTCTTCATATTCCGGGTACTCAATTCCCCGCTCCTGTCGGCAATGAGAGCATGGAGGATTGCAACGGAGGTTATCCCGGTGAGTGCAAGTATTGCACGGTTCGATGACATCGTCGTTCTCGTCCGTACCTTCGGCACATGGGGCAGATTCATCTGGGGTATAATTCTGATAGCCGTTGCAGGAGATGCAGGGTTCCTCTTCGATAGATACCCCCTTATGTTTACATGTCAGACAGGTAGGACCAGCCATCTTGGCTTCCCTCCGCTTTGCTTCTTCCCGCTTCATCATCTCCATCTCTACCAATTTGTTGGTGTCGACGGTGTAGCAGGGAAGTCCGGGAGTGAGAGCACACTTCTGGCAGGGGGATTGTACTATCGGGATATCACGGAATTTGCAGAGGGAGCACCTCCGTGCATCCTCGCTTGCCGCGGTGTCCGTCGCTTGCGTGGGTTCCGTGGATTCAAAGTGGCTAAAGTACATGTCACAGGATGCACAGGGTTCCGCGGTTTCGGGGAGGTCACTGTATGCGCAGGTCCAACAATTTGGTTCGTCGTTCATTTTCTTTTGATGTGTTTCTTAATGGTTTCGATTACCCACAGGGTGAATAGGGCGAGTGCGCACAGAGCAATAGCACCCCATGCGAGGATGTCAGTAATACTAACAAATATCGTTGTGGTCATGGTTAGTCAATTAGTTTGAGGTCAAAGAACATAACGGTGTTGAAGTAGCTAGTGGTCACTCCATCGATAGCTACCCAGCCGTCGCTGTCTTCATCATCGTAAACCGCGTACTCCTGATAGGGCGTAGGCTCTTCGCCGTAGCTTACCCAGCCACGAGGAATGTATTGTACCCTATCCCCTCTCTTGAACGGTCGCCGGGGTTTGGCGGTGTTATTGCAACTGGCGCGGACAGATTCTTCTGGCGCATCTAGAATTTCTTCCATCTGGTTAGCAGAGGCCCACTCCGCTAATCCTCCCGAATAGCGTACCTTGTACGGGTAGGAAGAACGTTCGTTGTCGATTTCCACGACGCGGCCGCAAGGGCCACCGTCGACGCGGACAATCATTCCGAGTTTTGCTTTGTGCTTCATGGTTAGAATTTAATTTTTGGGTATTGACGATAGAGGTTATATTGGGTCATCTGCATAATCACCGCCATGCTTATGTAGTAAGCTATGACCACAAAGAGATACCATGCGGCAATCCATGCAGTAATGAGGGAGAGGACATAGAGCGGAGGCGCGGGAAGCGTGAAGAGGCACTCGACAATAATACTCACCGTCAGTCCGACTAGTCCAACAATAATCCACAGGGTAGCGGCATCAAAGAGGCGGTTGTACATATCATTCATTTCATTGCGCTCATATAGAGTGTACTCGCTTCCTCTTGTCCGGTAGCTATTGGTCTCAATGCCAATGAGCTTCCAGTGAGCTTTCAGCCTGTTAGCCCTCGCGGTGAAGGCACTGCCTCCCAAGGCGCGGAAAGCTACGCCCGCAAGCACGAAAAGAGCCGCAAGCGCGAAGTATTGCGTGATAGATAGATGCAACGTATTCACGGGTTTATATAATTAGTTTATTGGTTATTCTGCCTTCTCCATTCCCCATGGCCATTTCTCAATGGCATGATGGGGTAGGAGGAATTTGCGACCTTGCCAGTTTATCACCACCAGCTCCCCCTCCTGAACGTCCTTATCAAGAACCACGACAGGTTTATTTTTCCATACTACCGTATCTTCGGGCCAGACCCTCATGATAGGAGGGAACTTGGCTACCAGTTCTGACCAATCCTTCCAACACTGGGTTTCTCCTAATAGACTTGATATAGGAGAGGTGCATAGTCCGCACTTGCAACAAATAAGGTCACACACTTCTTCACCTACTAGGAACATTACATATTCCGGCATTTCCCCACATAGGGGGCATCTAGGCGCATTCATGGTTAGTCTGCGATTTCCATTCCCCACGGCCATTCAACGACCATTTTTGGTTCAATGCTTCGCCCGTCTTCCAACAAGATGCGCATGGAGACACGGGTTCTTCCTGCAACGATTCCCGTATGCCGATGGAACATACTGTCGAAGTACTGGATTTTATCACCGGGTTGAAGACGCAGAACCGGAGGACAATCCTCAATGAAGAATCGAGCCTCTCTCCATGCCTCTTCATAAGCTGTCTCCGGGTCATCGTTATCACTCCCCTGCACGGCCAGCGAGCAACTCATGCACTCTACGAACTCGTAGTTGCCGTGATGTGCTTCTCTTAGTAGGCCTCCGCAGATAGGGCAGAACAGTTTTTGTTCCTCTAGGCATGCGTCGTCGAATGCCTTCTCAACTACTTCCGACGATTCTTCGGATTCATCACGAAAACTGAATTCGTTCTTAGCAGGAAGGTTTGTCGTAACGGCGCACGGGTTTTCAATAACCACAAGGTCTTCAACCTTTCCTTTAATTTCCTCGTCGGGAATGCGAACCCTATGGCTGGCCAGAACGTGAGTTAATCCATTCTGCTTATCGACCATAATAACATTATGGCCATCCTTCTGTTTGGTGTTTGATGTCTTGGACATGCAACCACCATATAATAATTTTATTATTTGTCAAGAAATTATTTTAATAAAAATCCCCCGGAGGGGGTTATCCTCCGGGGAGATGTGCTACTTGCGCTTCCAGCCAAGTAGGTCGAGAAGTTCGAGTAAGCCCATAACTATCATCTTTTTGTGAAGAAGTTGAAGAAGGATAGCGTGCCGCTATCGGTCAGTACGAACTGGGGATATTGGTCAGGGGTAAATATTTTCGTACCCCCGGAATCCCCGGTAGCCTCGACAGTCAGAAGGACTGCGGGCACCTTGTCCGTCGGGCTGGATGGGGATGGAATATCTCCCAATCGTGCCCAGACTTGGCATGCTTGCCACTGTTCATCGAGAACGGCAATGGCCTCGATAGCCCCCGCGAGGGCGGGTATCTGCTCCTCCGGAACTGTGGTCTCACTGTACTGGTCAAGGTGCGTAAAGCCCAGTGCGTCCGCGTAGATTACACTCATAATGAGCTTGGTCCAGTCGCCGGGCTGTGGGAATTGAATTTGTATTTCTGCGTTGTTCATGCCTGTTCAAGGGGGTTGTTAATATCCACAAAATCCGTGGTTTCCTCGGATTCAATGGCATTGACGGCCATTGCTTCCAGTCCATAAAAGACCGGGTTTGTGCCTCCCGGCTGGTAATAGGTGTACTCTCCGTTCCCTGCATAAACAGAAATGTTGTCAGTCGAATTATTCACCACATCAGTCACCCAGCTGGAAATGCCGACACCAGTCTCAAAAGTACTGACGCCCCGGCATGTGGCAATCTGATACAGATTATACCCCTGACCTCCGGTGAGCATGAGCCAGAGCGCGCCCGTATCTTCATACCTGGCAATACTGGCGACAGATTTCTGCTGGTAGACAACCTTGCAGACTGTCCACGGAACAGGCTCATTCTGACTGGCCGGAATAAAGCTGGTTGTAGTCTTAACCTGCCAGCTATCCGTATTATTAAGCGCAAAAATCTCACGCACCCGCACCGTATAACCGTTGCGTTCCGTATTTCTCACGTTATCAAAAGTAATATCCAGAATTTCGCCGTGATTATAAGCCAAACTGTTTGCCGGGATAATACTGTAAGAATCTATGGAAAGGTCGGGACGAATCGTCTTCGTGCCGCGGCCGATACCAAAAGACAACTTTGCGGCATTGGTAGCGCGCCAAAGGAAAGAGAACCCGGCGAAACTGGAATAATTCCATTGAGGATTGCTCACCTCAAATTTCGCCTGAATGGTCGAATGAGTACCCTTGGGAATCTTAATGCCAGCCAAATGATAGGGGACTGTTTTAGTAACCGTCGAAGATCCTGACGCGGTAATGGCATCCGTATTGAGGAAAGCATTAGAGGTCAGGATGCCCGTCACGCCGGCCATGCCTGCGGCATACAGGCGGTTGACCGCTGACGTATCCGTCGGCGCCCCCACGGCCAGCGGGATGTTAATCCCGGCGTTGGCATTGGGGGTTTTGCGGAACGACAGAACCCCGCCCACGTCAATAGTGCCGTGCATACAGGTTTGGGTGTTGAACGTAACTACCCCGTTATGGGTTTCATTTCTGTAGACCCACAAGTCCCCAGCCCCATCGAAGGTCATTGACTTGCTGTTGACGTTATTGGGGTCAGTTATGGAGAGGAAACCGTTGGATTCTTCGTAAAGTATGGCTCGCGTAGGACCGCTCTCCTTGCCGAAGAGGATGCACTTCATCTTCTCGCCAGAGGCGGCAACGAAGCTAATAACTTCATCAAAAGTGGTAGGGTCTTGGAACTTGACAGGAATCGCAACATCCATGTGGGAAGCGTTCGTCCCCTCAATGACTGCGGCTCCGTTACCATCTCCGTGGATTTTCACCGCGTCATCTCCTTGTCCGAGAACTAAAGGAACTTCGTTTCCGAGAACCAATCCCGCTGTGTTGGTGAAACTCCATGCCCCGGAGATTGTCTGGTCACTAGCTGGGTCAAAGCCAGTGCCAGAACCGCCACCCTCACCGGAGCCTAAACTAAAATTTCTGATGGAGACAAAGTAGTCCGCTTCTTCAATCGTACTGCCGAGAGAAAGAATTGCGGAAGTTTCAGTTGCCACAAAGACCAGCTGGTCAGTAGTCTTGCCGCCAGCGAGGAATGCCTTAGGATTGTTGTCGGCTCCTACACTAAAGAGCGCATAGCTGAATTCCGGATTAGGCTTCGTTTCCATCAAGCCGCCCAAGTCAGGATGCACATTGATAGAATAGAGCTTACCGCTTTCGAGGTTGGAGATTTTGTAGAAACCTTCGGAGACAGGACCATCACCATCCAGCGGGAGGGCCTGATACTCTTGGTCGTAGTCGAACCCCAGCGGGTGAAGTGCAATCGTCGCGTGTGCGCTCTCAACCGAAGCATTCTTATCCTGTGCGTTAGTGGGGACGACGAAGTACTTACCGTTGGGAGATGCAATCTCAATCACCTGTCCCGCGACCGAACCATTGATGATGAACTGTTCTGGCGTAATGTTGGACCACAGTTCGTCAGTAGGAGCGGTAGCGGAAAGCTTGAAGAGACAGGGAGAACTGGAAGCAAGAAGCCACGCGGTGTGCGTGTCGGCATCGCCCAGCTTATAGGTTACGCCCGGTGTAATAGGAGAACCGTTGACGTAGTTTTCAATATTGATTTCAGAAGAACGTTTACGTGCCATGATAGTAAAAATTTGGGGCTGAACCCATAGAAGTTTAGCTCATGAGTTCAGCCCCGTCAAGGTTTAATTATTGGTTATGCGATATTTCCAACGAAGGTAATCACCGCAGTCCCTTTAAAGGTACTGGCATCACCGCCCGTAGGAATCTGGAACGAGGCAACGGCGGCTCGCTGTCCCGCACCAAGAGCCGTCCCCTGTGAAAAGATAAGAGTTCCTCGAAGGTTCTTACCAGTCACAATACCCTGCGCGGCCGTGAGAGGAAGAAGACCTTGCGCCCCTGCTTCCCCAACTACGTTGGTAAGGACTACGCTCTGGTTCTGGATAGTGATGTTGCCATCGTATTGGAATTCAGGTGCGGTGGCCTCTGTCACGAAATCCACGCGGTAGTATCCGGCAGGGGTAGGACCTACAAGAGCTACGTCGGAAACGGTGTCCGAGAGGGTCGTAAGCTGGGGAGCGGTAAAACCCTCAATCCCCTGCGCGGCTACGATGTCAACGTTAGCCTTTACTGCTCCATCTACGTACACCCACGCTTTCGTGCCAGTGGAAGTGAAACGGGAGGTCCCTGCGGCAGTTACAAACGGAGGTTCTTCTATTGCGTCTGCAATGGTATCTCCTGTCTTGACAAATACGGTTACAGGGACTTCCGCACTTACTTTCAATTCGTACCCCGTATCTGCGACTAAATCACCGATACTATACCACTTGTCAGGTGATAAGTCTGCGGGAAGAGTTGCTTCTTCGGGAGCCGGAATTTGGTCAGCCTTCATAGTCAAGGTAATCTCCGCGCCCTCAAGGGCATCGATGCGGAGGTAAGCGTTAGTCTGACCACCTTCCGTCGCGAAGTAGAAAGCACGGCCAGAAAGATACCCTTCGGCTTCCAACTGCTCCAACGCCTCGTCTTTCGCGATGACCACATGCGGGCACTTGGTAGACGTGACAATAAACTTATACCGAGTAGCCTCGGTCAGTCCGGTAAGCTGATAGATTTGCCCGCGAGCGATAGTTGCATTCTCTGCGGGAATGGGAAGATTTACTACTGCCATAATTATTATTATTCGTTAAGAGTTGCTACTGTTTTAGCTTGATGAATAAGGGGAGTTAAAGTTATTCCCCTATTCACGGGAATGTGCGCAGTATCCGACGCAGGGATAATAATATCTCCATCATTCACTAATACACTTTGAACACTATTTTCAACATCAATACCGAAGTAAAGAACTTCGGGTTGATTAGTGGGAATAGACACCAAGTGCTTAACTCCCATAGCTACGGGAATTGCTTGCACCGCCAGAGGTGTTGCGGCACGGACTTCTAGGGTTAATACGGTCCCCGAAAGAGATTCCGTAACAGTTAAATCCCCGGCGGCTTTGAGATGTGCTTTGAACTCCCGGTTTACGAGGGAAGAACCTTCGGCAAGGGTCTTCTCGTCCTCCGTCAGTTTGACGACAGGAACTCCCCTATCACTGGTGATAGTAATAAGAAAGTCTCCTTCCTCGCTGGGAATGAGCGTATTCTCAACTCCTGATTCGAGGACAACTGGTTCTGTAGTGGGAACGTCGATTTCCATACTAGTTAAAAAGGTTATGCTCCAAAGCCAGAGGCGATAATAGAACCAATGTCGGCTCCTTCTGCCAGTTCTTCGGCTTCTTCGGTTTCGGTTTCCTGTTTGGGAGATTCAGTTTCTTCTTCGGTCTCGTCCTCGTCGTCGCTATCATCGTCACCTATTTCTTGGTCCTCGATAGAAACAATCTCAATAGACTTGCCGTCATCTGAAACAACGCCAACTCCCATGAGCTGAACATCATCCCCCGGTTTAAGGTCTCCAAATTTTTCAGGGTCATACGTAATCTTCATGCAGATAAAATTGAGGCGAGCGGGTTCATCCCGCCCGCCTCGGTTTAAGGGTTATAGGTTTAGGCTTAGAGGCCAGATACTACCGCGGGGGTACTTACCAGAGAGCCAACGGGCTTACCGTCAGCACCGACGAGTTCGCGGCCAGCGGTCGTGCGAATGTGTCGGATGACTACACCGTGACGCGGGAAGACAGGCATCGGAGCGGCAGAAAGCGTCGCGATGAACATGCCCTGCGTACCCATGTAGTTATCACCGTTGTCCTTGTTGTTCACCCAAACCAGCTCACCAGCGTAAGTCACGGGGTCCCACTTGGCCTGACCGTAGGCAGACACCGGACGAGGAACGAGGGACTTGTACACGTCCTTCACAAAGATAATCGTATCTTCGTAGGGGGCGTTCATGTACGCGGGGTTCGGCACATAGCGGTTACCAACAGTCGTTTCCACCTTGATATACTGGGGAACTTCCACCCACTTCTGACCAGTCGGCTTGGTGTCGTCGAAGGTGTAGCGGGGGTTCATGTTGTCCACGATGTAGGTAAAGCCCTTGTACGTCCACTTCACGCCCAGCTGACGCAGGAGGGTAGCATCCTTGCCTTCCGCGGCCTCTGCGAAGTTCCAGTCCTTGCGGATAACTTCGTTGTGACGCAGGATGAAGTCCACGGTGTCCTTAGACGTGTAAGCCAAGAAGACAGGGGAACCTTGGTCCATCAGAGCGGCAGATTCGCCAGCACCTTCATTGATGAGCAACTGCCAAGCTTGGTTCATCAGGTCGTCGTTCAGAGCGGCTTCGGGCTTAACTTCCGGCATGGAGTTAATATCGTTGCTCACGACATCGAGACCAACAACACCCGCCTTCGTGGGGATGAGTTTGTAGCTGGCGATGTTGATGTAGCTCTGACGGTAGAAGCGAGACCAAGTATTACCGACGGCACGGACCAACTGCTTCACCGCATTCTCGGCCTGTTGCTTAGCTTGCCAAGACTGACGCATACGGAGTACGTCCAGTTTCTGGGAGGAAAGCCTCGTGATGAAGCGGCTGTAGGAGTATTCCGTAGCCCCCGTATCATTTACCGTAATCGGAATCTGGTTGGAGGTGGAAGCGAGGTTAATGTTCATCCATTCGACGCGGGGGTCCGTAGCACCGAAGGTTGCAATACGCCCGGAATCACCAACACCGTCAGTCCATTCTCCCGTCATAATCATCTGGGAGTTCCACGGAGAAGTACGAGCAAAGGTGCTGAACATGTTGGCGTTAAGAAGGTTGGTCATCGTGACCAGCTTCAATTCTTGGGCCTGAATATCGTTAGGAGAAGTAGCCATTTGTAAATTAAATTTGGTTTAATTTGCAACGCCTAGTTCTCTTTGGAAGATTTTGTTTTGGGGTCTTACGCGGTCATGGCAGGGTCAGGACCAAGAATTTTCACACCTGCATAAAGGTTTGTTTTGGTTTGCTCGCGGGAAAGCAAGAATGGAGCACCGCATTTGATGCCCCATTCTTGTCATAAAATTACCAGTATGTCAAGGAAAATTTATTATAATCCGAAGGCACTACCAATAATGTCCCCGACTGTGGTCGGCCCAACGGGCGGCTGGGTCTCCGGAGCTTTGGGGCTACCGCCGTTAGCAGAGGGGCGGGCCTTGCGGAGTTTGGCCACCTTCACGTTGAGAGCCTCGATTGTCGCGCGAGCATCTGCCAGTTCCTTGACCATGAGTTCGGCCAGTGCGCCGTCCATGAAGGAACCATTATTTATCTTGTGAGCAAGATGGCGGGCATGCTTCACATTCTCTTCGGTAATCTCCGTGGTCATGCCCAGTTCCTTGGCGCGTTCCTGCATCGCTTCCAACGTGTAGTTGTCGAGATTGACGGTGTAGGTTGCACCTTCGGATTTGCCGTCGCGGCTGGCTTTCAACTCTTCCACATACTTGTCGGCTTCGGCCTGATAGTTTCCGTGGGCGACAATGGCCGCGTCGCGGACCTTAGCCATGCGGACGAATTTGAACATGGCAGAATCGCTAATGCCCAGTTCCTTCCCAATGGCCTCATACGCTTCTTCGCGGTCGTACTCGTCGAGGTCAGGATTAAGGGCAACTTCATTCAGCTTGTCCATGTCCAGAGATGCACCAGAGGCGCGGGCAATCTCCGCAAGTTTGGCGTTGGCCTTATTATACGGGGCAGTTACATTGGTCTTGTATTCTTCGGTTGCGGTGAAGGCATAGCCGCGTACAATCTCGCGCAGAGATTCAAGCTCTTCATTGTTGGGAGAGGATTTACCCGCTTCTTCCAGCTTGGTCTTCAAGTCCGCGATTTCTTTCTTCGCGCCTCTCAACTGGACGCGCATTTCAGCGAATGCCTTGCTCGCCGCCTTGCTGGCCCGTTGTTCCTTCGGCCCATCATCTTTCTTTTCTTCCTTCTTCCCTTCTTCGTTTTCTTCCTCTTCGTTTTGTTCGTCGTTCTGTTCTTCCTCGGTTTCCTCGGATTCCGTGTCATCCGAGGGAACCGGGGTTCCCGTGGTATTGACTACTTCATCATCCGCGATGCGAGGCCCAGCATCTGGCATGACTACCGTACCATCCGGGGATTCAATGGGAGCCGTGGGGTTAGCGGGATTGGAGGGTTGAGTGGAATCCGTGGAATCCGGGGCGAACAGGGTCTGTTCGAAAATGTTATGTATGTCGTTGTGAATAGCACCATCTATGATGCCCTCCGCTACTGCGGGAATATTTACGTTGTCCATCTATGTATTACCTGTTGGGTGAAAGTGAGTTAATCCAAGCGTTACGCTCGGTCATGGGATGATTCATCATAGTTACCGGGGATTCGGTTTCTTCATTCTCTTCGGCCAGATTGAAGAGAGCGGCGATAACGGATTTAGCCCCAGCCGCGAAAGCCCCGTTTAATGCGGCGGCTTCCATTGTGGGCTGTAATGTCGCATTGAGTTTTGACTGAACAATGCAGAGAGCTTCTTCCATTACCGGGTCATGCAGGAGTTCAGCAAGGCGGCCAGTCGCCGCCTTGTTGCTTTTGAACCCTTCGACAGTGTAGGTGGGCACTGGTTTCATCGTGCACCTCCCAGCGATTGAGCCGCTTTAGCGTTGGCTTCTACGGCGTTACGAGTAATCTCGGCATCCTGCTTTTCCTTAGCCAACTGGATTTCAGCTTCCGTCTTCATGCGCTTCAATTCAATTTCGGCTTCGGCTTTCATCTGTTCAGGAGTAGGTCCTTCTTGGGGAGCCGCTTCTTCGTTCTGTTGCATCGCTTCCAAGGCCCGCATGCCGTTGGTAATAACCTCGTTGCACCTCTTGACCAGTTTCTCGTACTGTTCAAATTCGGGGACAACTTCCTTGGCGGCCTGCAAATAGTCCATGTGTCCTGCCAACTGGGCGACCAGAAGCTGTAGAGGTTGAGCTAGCTGGGCCATCTCTTCGGGTTCCAGCTGTGCGTCCGGTAGCATGGACATGATGAAGTTGGCATGCACTTCCGCGTGCGTCCTGTGGTCTTCGTTCGGCATAACCGGAACTTCCTGACCTGCCATGAGCTGGTTGTTCTGGATGGATGCGATAGAGGCGGCCACGGTTTCGGACGGGTTGGGGTCATCCTTCAACGGCATGAACAACTGCGCGGTGCGTCCATTCGTTTCATTGGCAATGGCCATGCGGATGAGACGTTCCTGCCCAGCTCGTGGCATGAACTGCATGTAGTTGAGACACTGACGGAGAGCCATTGTACGGCGAACCTTACTGCCCGCACCGATAGGCGGGAGAGCGGTAACGCTGTCAAGGTCGATAGCGAAGAAGGCATCCCTTGGCACACCTGCTTCGTCCAGACGTTGGAGCATGCGTTCACGTTCCTTAAACCCGCCAATCCCTTCATCGTAGTCCTTGCGGATGATACGGCGAACGATTTCACGGAGAAGGATGGTCATGTGCTCCAAGAGCATATCCATGATGTTATTGCTGACCTTGCTCGCATTGCCCATACGGATTTCAGCTTCCAGCTGGGTGCGGCCCATGCCTCCATCAGCATTCACGTCAATCTCGCCCAAGCGTTCCCGGATTTGGTTCTGCAAGAATGCGAGGGGAGTTCCAGCAACTTGTTGCAGATTCGGTACGGGATTAGGAACCACTTGCGTTGACGGGTCCAAAATGGTATAGGCCCCCATCGGGTTCACCATTGCGGAGAGACGGGAGGTTTCATTGGTGGCAGAGACGTTCAGAGCCATGCCGAGGAACGCCGCGTCCGTCGCTTGGTTCATCAACTTGTCAATGACACGAGTGTGGGGCAGAAGGTCATTCCCATATCCGCGGAGAGCATGAATATCTCCATTGGTGCTACTACCCAGCGGGAAGAGGACGAACGCTTCTTCCATAGAGTTGTAGGCTCCTTCCTTGGTGTAGAGGAACTTGGTGTCGTCTACATCACGGTTCTGGTCGCGCTTCACATCCTGACCATTGCCGCCGCTTCCGTTGACGAAGAAAATGGAATGAGTAACCGTACCGTTGAATTCGCGTACCCACATGTGGGCAATCGGAATACTGGTTCCAATTACGTCGGTCAGGGTGTAGTCTCCGTTTTTGAGCATCTTCTCGGTCTCCCAAGAAATGCGCTGGGGCTGTACTGTCTGATTGTAACTACAGGTCTTCAACACCTTCATGACCTCTTCCACATCCCAGCCAGCTTCCCTTGCGGTCTGCGGGTCACGAATGAAATCGTAGAGTTCATGGGCACGAAGGGTACGAGTAGCAAACACAACCTCAAGGGTGCTACTGTCCGGCTTAACCTTTCGCTCGAACGCGAACTCGTTCAGACTACCCGCCTTGAAGTACCAAGTGTCAGGGTCCTCAAAGTAGGCAAGGCCGAAGCCGTGGAAGGAGAAGTTGTGAAGAAGGTCTGTCATGATGGAAGTGAATCCCGGCATGGACTTGACCATCTTCGTCACCTCGGTGGAAAGGATGTCTGAATAAATGGGGCGACGAGCATTATCTCCGAAGGTGGTTTGCACCGAAACAAGTTCGGGGTTATCCCACACTTCACGGAGGCTGGCCGCCACCTTTTCACGAACAATCCGCATCGTGCGGAAGTTGTAGTTGGTTCGATAATTCTGACCAACTGCGGAAAGGGCCATTGGGTCATACGGGCGTTGTCCGTCCAGCTCTGCCTGTGCCTCTGTCCTCGCTTGCATGGATAGCTGGTCAGCGGTGAGGCAGAAGTAGAGCAAGGCGCGGGCTTGGTCAGCGGTCGGAACCCTTCGCTTGAGAAGAGTTCCGTTCTCGTCAACCACGCCAATAACCCCCGGACCTACGGGAGCATTTGCGTCTGGTTTCGGCATATCTACTATTTGTCAATTTCGTCTTTACCCTCAACCGCATCAGCCTTCATGGCTTTCTTGGTCTTGGGCTTCACAGGTGCAGGTGTAACAACTTTCGCGCTGGGTGTCAAGTCTTCTGCTTCACTTAAATCCTCGCGGGCTTTAGTTGCTCCACCTACTTGCTCGGACTGTCCCATCATATTGATAGATTCCGCTTTGATGCTGGCGATAGATACCTCGGCAGGGGTCGTCACCGTGACTTCGCCAAGAACTTGGGGAAGCTTAAAGTTGTCCGCGTCGGGGATTTCACCAACGGTGATGAGGTCGTCCCAGTTCTCCACGTTGAAGCACTTCTCGGTCAGCACCTTGTCAAGGAAGAGACGGAAATGCTGGGAGATGGTGACGTAGGGAACTCGCTGGGGATAGAGCTTCGCCAGCTGGCTGGACATGACGAAGGTTCCGTCCACGGTGCGGGATTCGTAGGAACCTTCGGTAGCGGGAACGGTGAAGTATTTACCCGCAATAACCGGAGCCTTCTTGCGATAGAACGTTGCATCCAGCGTATCAATCGCGCCGGGCTTAAACTTTTCATTGCCGCGTTCGGAAACCCAAATGATAGCTCGTTCGTCCGGCGCGTTCTCGTAAGCCAGAGCCTGTTGCAGTCGGGCGAAGAGATGAGTAACGAGAGCGTAGCTACCCGTGACAGGGGTCAGCAACTCAATCGTGCGAAGGTCCCGGAACTGATTCTTCAAGATTTTAATCATGGGTTCAGCGGCGGCCTTGGCCCGGTAAGGGAGCAGGAGCCAAACATCGTGGTCGCCACGGCTGGAAGCCGCAACGCTGTCAATGAGGTTCTGTGCAATGTTCGCGCCGTTGATAAGGACGCGAGGTTCACAAGGGATTGCTATTGTAGCCATTGTCGTTTATTTTGTTTTAGTTGCTTTGAGGGCGCGGCGTTCAGCCTGTATGCCCAAGGATGTGTCCGCTTGAGGCGGCAGGATATTGAATGCCCATTCAGTTACCAACTGCTGGAAGAGATACCAGCGGAAGTAGAGCTGGGATTCGACGAGAGGCTCATACATTAGATAGGAGAAGAAGGGGTACTTTCGAGGACTGCCCGGAGTTAGCGTGAGGGGTCTAACGAGGGGGGTTTCCGTACTATTCGAGAATATCTTTGTCCGAAAGTATTTAGGACGCACTCCATGCACCGGGTCAACATCCTTAAAAGCCATCACGTGTGTAGGGTTCGCCCGGTCGGGGTAGGGGTGCATGACCTCGCCACGTGTAGGCGCAAGCCTCGCGGACTTCCCGTTCACCCACGCAAGGTAGTAGGCACGGTATCTCCATGCTTTTCCCCACACCTCCTTATCCCGTGCTACCTCATGGAAGACGGCGGCATTCTCACTTATCGCCATTGTCGGACGTAGGTTTCAGGTTTTTATCCTCTTGTGCGTCTGCAAGGTAGTTGACGAAGTTAATGAAGGTAGCCGCGTCAAATTCGGGCAGTTCGTTCTTGTAACTGGCATACGCGCTTGTATTCGCCATCGGGATTGCGGGCCAAGGTTTATATTCCTTGGTCAGCTTCTCGGCAATACTGCGTAGGAATTGACTATATTCCTCCGACGGTGCGATGAGGGAAAGGAAAGCGTCCACCCCGTCAGGGCTACCGGAGGTCTCTACCTCCCTGTCAAACGTCAGCGGGTCGTCCGCGTACTCGACATGGGAGAGCTTGGCATTGTACTTGTTCGTTCTCTTGACGGCCTTCTTGTACTTCTTCGCGTGTTCGCGAAGCTTGTCAAGGTCATCGAGCCACAGAGGAACCTGTTGCCACCATGAACGCATAGCTTCTACCCGCAAGCGGATAAGATAGGATGAGCGCATGATTTGGGTCAGGCATCCACAATGGTGTTGCTTGCGCGTTAATTGCAGACGGTTCATCGTGACCACATTCCCACATGCACATTGCGCGACATACGGATATCGGACATCGTGGGAGTACCCGATAACTGTTAGAATCCCTTGGGTATGACCAACAGGCAACGGTTCATCATCTGTTCCCATATAATCGGGGAACGTTTCTGGGGTCTTCACTTCCTCCGGCAAGTTCATGAGAGCTACCGGGGTCCAACGACGGAAGACTTCTTGAATTGATTCGGGTTTGGACATGACCTCACTATACGCAAATGGACGACGTTGTCAATATTATTTTTCGTCAGCTTCGGGCTTTTCGCCTTTCTTCTTTAGCTTCAAGGTGATGGTACGGGCCGCGCTTCCTTCTTCCAGTTCAGGACGAGTGCCATCCTTGTTCAGAGTTACTGGTCCACCCTGCAATCCCATCTGCGTCACTATCTCGGTTTGTTCCAGCTCGAACTGCTGAATAACCTGTGACAGTAGGTCCATGTCGCGCTTCGCAATCGCTTCGTTAAACTTCTCCCACAGACCGTGGCTTCGCTCCATGATAGAGAGGAAGAGAGGTACATCCTTAATTGATTGTATCTCTGCGTCGGCCATGAAGGAAGCGACACGGGAGAATCCACTGTTCATCAGTTCTTTGTACTGGCTACTCATGGATTCAACGATGTCAAGCTCTATCTTCGTCCTCGCCTCTTGGCGTTGGAGGATGCGTGCCTGTGTGTTCTGTGTGTACGTATTGAGAAGTTCATTGCGGATAGCCAGTTCCTCCTTCGAGAGTTGGACGCTATCAACAATCTTATCAACACGTTCACGGGGGAGGCCAGTAACTTCCGAGATGACAGGAACCGGGGTCCCTGCCTTGTACATCTCAATGGCCTTCCGTATAACGGTGTTCTCGTTGGAAATCGGTTTGGGAGCAGAAATCTTTGCGGCGGCTCTTAGGTCCATAGCATGTTCATTGCGGCGGTTACGTCGGAGGCAAAGGTGTCGCGGGCAGGAGCGGAGGCAGGAGCGAGGGCATTGCCTCCGACGAAGCCTCCGAGATACCTGCCAATGTCTGCGGCTTCAATATATGCGGTTCCGTCTTCGCGATATTTGATTACCTCTTGATGTTCTACCACCTTATGGTTCTGAATGTCAAGCCTAATCTTACCGAACTCCGGCCCCATGATTCCCCGGCACACGTGCACCAATAGTGCTAGTGCGTCCGCGTTGTCCGGGGATTTATGAATCCGCTTCTTCATGGCCGCCTTGGGTTCCACGGCAATTCGGGTTCCGTTCATGGTGTAGAGCCGGGATTTAAGCTCGACGATAGTTGTCGGGTCGAGGCCATAAAGTTGGCGAGCATTGATTGCCAGTTTCATACATCCCCAAAGCTCGGAGACCTTGTTGCTATATTGCTGACATGCCTCTTGATTCTGCAACAGGCCAATGGGCACTTTGCTCGCCATACCCGCGAAGCTGACCGTCTGGAAGTCCGTGCCGACATGCTGGGCGAGGATGTCGATGAAACCAGTACCTCCGGTTACGTCTACGGCAAGGTACTTACTTTCAACCCCGTTGGCCCGGAGAATCTCTCCAACTTGCTGGGCGATGTCGAAGTTCCTTTGCTTCATCCGTTCCTTGTCGGACGTGGATTTAAGGAGATAGGTACGGAAGACTGCACAAGCCCAGAGGCCCTCGACAGTCCTCCCAACTTTGGCGAGCTTCAAACATGACTGGTCTCCGCCGTTGGTGTAGGCAGGGTCGAGACCCGCTATCGTAATCAACTCGCCGTCTCCCCAGACGGGCATGGCATCTGCGCCACTGCCGTAAATTTCAGCCTCCGACATTAGTGAACCTTCTTCCGTATCGTCTGAAAAGGTGGCCCGGTGGAACCGCATCACAAACGGACTATTCTCCCCGTATTGTTCAATCGTTTGCTGAACGATGTCCAACGGGGTGTAGAAGCTCCAATCCTCGCGGCCATATTTGATGCGGGGGTTCTGGGTGTTGTCGAAGCGGATGTAAATCCCGTCCTTGGTCTCCCACTCGTATTCCTCAAAGATGTCAACGCTGTTCCACCCGTCCTTGGGCATAGCCATAACACCAAAGGCATCGGTGCGGCTCTTGGGGTTAGAGGCGGCCATCAGGGTAGGAGGCGTGTCCACTCTGTTGGTGATGAGGTTGGTACGCCACACCTCGACGAGTTCAATCGGCAATTCGGAAAGCTCGTCGTAAAAGACGTGCATGTTCTTTGCCTTAATACCGATAAATCGGCTACTGGGGTCGCCGACGTTCGCGCAGGGGATAATGGAGATGCCGCGGGAATCGTCAATATCTCCGTCCTCGTTCACGCCTTTAATCTGTCCCTTACCATCAACGAGCTTGCCCGGAAATTCCTTGCGCCACAACCGTTTAATATCCTTGAAGATACGTTTCTTCGCACCTTCAATAGTAGTCGATGTGACTAGGCAAAGGGTATCGACGGGGTCGGCCAGATAGAAGAGCGTCGCCATGATAGCCATAGATAATGACTTCCCAGAGGACGAGCCTCCACCCATGATGACCACATCATATTTGCACGCGGTTTCAATCATCCGTTCAATCCACGGCGTCCAGATAATGGGAGTAGGACTGCCCTTGTAATTCCACAGGAGGTTGATGGCGTTCTTAGCGTGTCCATACCTGCCCAGCCCTCCCTTCTCTTCGGGCCATGCGTATTTGAAGCACCAGAGTTCGATGTCAAGCTCTGATACTCCGTACTCCCATTGTCGTCCGTAGCGGGTAAAGTGTCGTGCCATGCTATATCCTTTCTATATCCCAGTTGTCGAGGGTCAGTGTGTGGTCTTCGTTCAGTTCCCGGTACGCATACAGTAGAATGAGAAGAGCGTCCGCGTTCTGTAGCGTCACCTTCGCGCCGGGGAAGTTCTCCATCGCGATGCGTTTCAGGTTGTTCTTCCACCGGGTCCTATCCCGTGCGGTCAGGCCCGTATCATACGCGCCCATAGCCCGCATCCATACGATTGGGGAAACCTTTGTGACAGTGTACCCCGCCGCCGCGGCGTAACCGAGGACCTTCCCGGTTGCCTCTCCCAATACGCCACTACTTCTCGGATTGGACACCTTGCCGCCTCCGCTCATGGCATAGCTCATCTTCTCAATGTACATGATACGATGACGGCTACGTGGCAGTTTGTTCAATATGATTTCCAGTTCCCTTTCGTCTTCTGGCATGTGCTTTATCCAGATTTTCTTGCTCCGGGTGTCCGCGAGTACAAGGGCGCCGTGGGTTCCGGGGTCAACTCCTACTAGTTGCATAGGAGAATATATCCCACAAAGTCCAGAAGGTCAAGCACAAAAATAAGACGGCCACCATAGCGTACTATGATGGCCGAATAGAACGTGCTCCTTTTTTACCCGCAATGCGGTGCTACGGGATAAACCCGTCAGAGCCGGGAGGGGGTTACTTGGTCACGGCGGAAAGGAGGCCCATCTCTTGGATGGCTTCAACCTGTCCTTCCACCGGGTGCGGTTTGAACTTGAGGAACGCTTTGGCGTAGCTGTTCTTCCCGTCGCGGGAGACGGCGCGTTGTGCACCAATCTGCACACGGAAGGGCAGGGAGCCGAGCTTGTTCCCCTTCAACATCATGAACTGGATGAAGGGAGCACCAACGCCCGTGTACTGATTACCTTCCGGGGTGTATCGTGCCAGCGTCCACTGGTCGCCCATGAAGTCAATGGTGAAGAGAGCGTCAAGGTCATCCTCGGTGGTACTTGCGTCCTTAATACCCTGCGGCTTCTTAACCAGTAGCCACATGGCAAGGGCACGGTTGACCTGCGACTTGTCGAATCCTTCTGCTTCATACTCTTCCTTCGTATTCCACGTCTTGGCATATACGCCGGGCTGACGTTCGTTGTACGGGATGTATTCGCGGAAGAACTTACGAGCCTTCAATACGATACATTCAAGAGGATTATTGCGCTCGGCAACGACCAGACCGTTGAGAAGGAACGCACCCAAACTGCCAATCGGTTCTTCCAGTTTAGCCTCATCGCAAGAGGCTTGCCAAAGTTTGAGGTAAGGAATCTGGATATCCGAAGCGTCGGTCTCGCCCTCGAAGGAGTGGTATTCCGTAGCGGTTGCGAGTTGATTGGGTTCCGGGGTTCCCAGTTCCAATGCGTCTCCCGGGTCTATTCCCAAGGTTTCGTGTTCTGTTTTCTTAGTAGCCATAGTATTCGTTTATTCTTGGTTTTGGGTTGAGGGCTTCTTTGACGAGTGAACTACCCTCGGTAACTTCTCTGACGTGACTATATCACAAGTTCGAAAGATGTCAAGAACTTTATTTGATTTTGAGCAAAGCCATCGCGCTCGTCACTTCTTTCACTACTCCAAGTTCTTGAAGCTCTTCGAGTAACGATTCCTTGGCCTCCTTCATCTCGGCACGGGTGGCTCCTTCAACTTTGTTTTTATCTACCACCATGTCAAGAAGCTTCGACACAGGGAGGCGGGAGATGCTGTCCAGAATTTCCTCTGGGGAAATGTACTGCTCGACGTAGGCACGGAAGGCATCATTGTCCACCTTCACGGTATTACCTCGCCGTGCATACTTCCAGCCGGGGACATCGACGCCACAAGCGAAGAGGGTCTTGGCATAGTCCTTATGCACCTTGTTGGCCTCCGCGATAATGTTCGCAAAGGAAAGAAGGGAGCCAAGGGTTTCCGGGTTGTCCATCGCCGTACCGACGTTATCAATCATCCCTTCGGCTAGGTCCTTGTCCTTCAACACTTTGAGCGAGAAGTTACGGGCCATGCTAGTCACCTTCTTGCACTGGGCAAGACGGGAACAGTAGGGGCAGACGTGCGGAGAGGATGAGTAGGCATAGGGGTTCTCCGCGTCACGGCAATGGCGGGCAATGACTGCGCCCATGCTTTCCCTCGCAGTAGCTTCATCCATAGGGACGACAGACATATCCGTGGTGAACTTCGGCCCCTTACCATCACGGTAGAACGCCGCAATCTTCATGCTTTCGGTCTGGCTGGGCTGAACCACCGCAAGGATAATACGCTTACATTCAGGGCGTTCTGCCATTTCTAGCAAACCGTAGTAAATGAACTGGGTATTCTCGGCAGGGTCAGAGACAGGAACCATCCCCATTTTGTAGTCAATAATCATGGAAGTATCACCATGCCGGACAAGAACGTCAGCCGTTCCGGTTTGTGCTTCATCGTCTGGGTTGAAGACGATTCCTTCAAACTTATGTTCCGGGAGTACTACTACCTTGTCCGTTTGTAACTCGGTCATAAAGATGGACATGAGCCTATCCACCATGTTGGATGCCGCAGTGTAGAGGATGTGTTCATGCTTGGTAAGAAGGGATTCTGGGTTCTTGGTTTCGAGGGCCGCGTGAACACGGGTCCCAATGGCCGCCGGGGAGAAGTCATCCTCTTCTTCCTCTTTAGTCATGGGGCGAGGTACATATCCGGGACAGGTGGCGAGCAACGCCATCTTACTCGGACTGTACTTGCTGTGAGTGTAGGTTTCGTTATTAGCCATTTGATGTTAATGCGTTAAGACAAATTTCTTTTGTGTTGAGTGCTTGAATAATTCTTTCTTCCACCGTACCGGAGGCGGTCACGATGTATTGCAATGTGTGTGACTTTGCACCGAGGCGGGCGATACGTCCTTGTGCCTGTAGCAAATTGACGATTGCGTAGTCCGGCGAGATGAGTGCGGCGCGGGGGTGGCCACCCTCCGTATCGTGGAGAGACACACCCGTTCCTCCTGCACTAATCTGCACGAGAGCGAGAGGAACTTCATTCCGTTGGAACTTGTCCACCTCTTCCTGTCGGTTCTTCCCAGTCACCGCTCCACTAATCTCGGCATAAGCGATTGTCTTACCCGATTTATTGTTAATGAGTTCCGAGAGTGTGGAGAGACTGTCGAGGAAAGACACGAAGATGGCGACGCTATATCCGCTGTCCAGAAGTTCAACTGCCTTCTCTGCCATCGTGGGGAGCTTAGCCAATTCAGATTGCTGGCGAAGCCGAAGGAGTTCAACGATAGCAGGAAGTTCGATTCCCTTCTCGTTAGCTCGTTCGATGGACTGGTCCCATGATTTGTCCAGCTTGTCAAGTGCTTTCTGCAACTGTTTAATCTCTCTCATACCTTTCATGTCTACGTCCACGGACAGATATTCGATTCTATTCTCCGGGAAGAATGTGTCAAGTCTATCCTTGTCAATCTCTGTCATAACTCCAGCAGTGAAGAGCTTTTGTTTCAGGCTCTCCAAAATCAAAAAGCCATACGGGCCAAATCTCCATAATGAAAATAAGCAGCATCCGGCCTGTTTTCCTTTGCCCATCCGCAAAAAATATGTCCGTGCGGCGTTTGGAAAAGCGCCGAGATTCAAAACAACGCCGCCTTCCGATGGAGCGGCATAACAGGTAGTGAGTTTTTCTACCGCAG
>OHAF01000717.1_pt1 | contig 34779 bp, 36 predicted proteins | sample 1577041 | NCBI WGS metagenome assembly OHAF01 (sample SAMEA3541495, study PRJEB24748) | human gut metagenome | biome: human gut; feature: human-associated habitat; material: faeces | place: China | collected 2012
ACGATGAGCCTGCTACGGTAGATGCAATGCACAGATTTATGGAAGAACAGGGATATACACTTGATATAACGGATCAGAGGATGCACCACGAGATTTATCTGAGTGATGCGCGGAAGGTGGCACCGGAGAAACTGAAGACTGTGGTCAGACATCCGATAAGGAAGGCTTAAAGGTATGGAATATATTAGAGTTACGAAAGAAAATCTTGAAAAGGAGCACATTTGCTGTGCCATTTCCGACAATAAAGATATTCAGGTATCATCAAAGAAGGCATGGCTTGCGGATAGATTTGATGAAGGTCTTGTGTTTCTTAAGAGCGTAGAACGCGGCAAGTGCTTTATTGAGTACATACCTGCGGAGTGTGCATGGAATCCAATCGAAGCACCTGGTTATATGTATATTAATTGTTTGTGGGTGTCCGGTTCTTTTAAAGGTCATGGATATTCAAGTGACTTACTTTCCAAGTGTATTGAGGACAGCAGAGAAAAGGGGAAGGAAGGCCTATGTATTCTTGCGGCAGCAAGGAAAAAGCCATTTCTGGCTGATCCGAAGTTTCTAAAATATAAAGGATTTGAAGCTTGTGATGAGGCTGATAATGGAATCCAGCTATGGTATCTGCCATTTGAAGAGAAAACTGAGCCACCGGTGTTCAAGGAATGTGCAAAACACCCTCATATAAATGAACGTGGCTATGTTCTTTATTATACAAACCAATGTCCTTTCAATGCAAAGTATGTACCAATCTTGGAAGAAACCGCTCAGAAGAATGGCATTCCATTCAAGGCGGTGAAGATCGAAAGTAGGAAGGATGCTCAGAATGTACCAACGCCGATTACGACTTATGCACTATTTTGTGATGGGGAGTATGTTACGAATGAGCAGATGAATGATAAGAAATTCTTAAAGCTGGTGGGAAGATAGGAGAAAACAACATGACATATGCTTTACTTTTTTACGATATGATGTTGTATCGTATTTTATTTTTGAGAAAATGCAGATGGTTTCCATTTCAAAAGAGGTATGGAGATAAAAAGTGTCAGAAATTCGGCATCAGGCATTGCTGACCAAAGACCGTATAGTCCAAACTTCACTGGTAAAATAGTAAGAAATTCTTGCATTTAAGGGAGGCTTGGCAATGAACAAGGATTTTGAATGCTGCTGTGGCTTTCTTGCAGACATGATTATTAAATATGCACCAGAGATAAAAGATGCATACAACATCGACACCTTGCAGCAATGTAGGGTGTTTTTCTATTACAGAAAGTTCATCGGCTCGCCACCGTGCAAGAGGTGGACATACTTCATAACCGTATGCAAGAGGCAGGAATGCAATTTTTGTCATGGGTTATGCACTTAACCTTTGTAACACACACATTTCTGTTGTACCATACAATTAAAATCTTAGGAAAAGAAGGAATACATATGGCACAGGACAGAGTTCGGATTGCGGATGTTGCAGATTCATTAGGTCTTAGTACTGCAACTGTCTCAAAGGTGATTCACGGAAAAACAGAAAAGATTTCGGATGAGACGGTAAAACGCGTCCAGCAGGAGCTGGAGAGGTCGGGATATATCCCGAATATGGCAGCTATTCTGCTTGCCAGGAATAATTCAAGAATCATCGGAGTGGTGGTGAATGATAATGAAAAGTATGAGGGCAGGGTTTTAGAGGATGGATTTGTTATGGCTTCAATAAATGCTCTCTCCCATGAGGTAAATGAAAAAGGATATTTTCTGATGATAAAAACGACATCTGACATCAGTGAGATTCCGGTGTTTGCATCTATGTGGAATATGGATGGGCTGATTCTGATGGGCTTTTGTGAAGCGGATTATGAGAAACTCAGAAATCAGATGAGGATATCGTTTGTAGTGTATGATAGTTATTTTGAAAAATGTTCCAAGGTGGTCAATCTGGTCATCAATCATTATGACGGTGGTTATCAGGCAGGAAGATATTTTAGGGAGCTTGGACATAAAAAAGCGTTGTGCATAGCGGACAATTTTATCTGCATGGATAAAGAGCGCATCGAAGGTTTTAGCGAAGCCTTTGGACCGGGAGAAACATTAAGATGGAAAATACCAAGGACAGAAAAGGAGAGAATGCGTTTTTATGAGGATAAATATCAGGCGCTGTTAGAGAAAAATGTTACCGCTGTTTTTGCGGTATCAGATTTCTATGCACTTGAGTTTATGAGGTTTTTACAGGGGAAGAACATTCGGATTCCAAAGGATATCCAGATAATCGGTTTTGATGACAACATGGCAAGCAGGGAAAGCCATCCTTCTCTAACAACCATTCATCAGGAGGCGTCCCTTAGGGCAGAAACTGCAATTAAGTGTCTTGAGGCAATGCGTGATGGAGCAGAATGTGAGACAGAAATCGTGCTTCCGGTTGAGTTAATTAAGAGAGAAAGTACGAGGGAATTATAATGTCGAAGTTTATGAAATCATTGTGTAAAATAGCAATTCCGGTCACCTTGCAAAGTATGCTGCAGGCATCTTTTTCAATTGTAGACCAGATTATGATAGGACAGTTAGGAGAGACTAATATATCGGCAGTTGGACTATGTGGAAACTTTTCGCTGATTTTTTCTGTAGTGATTGGTGCAGTGAGTACGGTTGCGGGGATACTGATCGCACAGTTTATTGGTGCGGAAGATACAAAAGAGGCCTGGGGCAGCTTTGATGTGAGCCTTATTAGCGGAATGGTAATAGCTGCGCTGTTTTTATTTGCAGCAGGAGTTTTTCCCTCGCAGATTCTGGGGCTGTACACGAGGGATGTGAGTATTGTAAATACCGGTGCGGTCTATTTCAGGATAGTAGCGTTTTCCTATATTCCAATGGCGGCCGGTAATATTTTATCCTCATGGCTGCGCTGCAGGGAGCATGCCACAATACCTTTTTGGGCGGGCTTTGGGGCAGTCGCTGTAAACACAGGTCTTAATTATCTGCTGATATTTGGAAAATTCGGATTGCCATGTATGGGAATAAAGGGAGCTGCAATCGCGACACTGATTTCGCAGTTGTTTAATCTGGCATTTATTGCTGTTGGATTTGCCTTATGTATCAGAAAGGATGAAGATAAACCAGTATGGTCATTGCGTTTCAGCAAAATTACTATCAAGGATTATCTGATCATGATTATGCCGATTCTGGTCAGCGAATTTTTGTGGAGCCTCGGACAAAATGTAGAGTCTGCCGTCTATGGGCATCTCGGAATGGCAAATCTGGCGGCATACACACTTACCTGGCCGATACAGGGGCTTATTGTAGGAGCACTTAGCGGATTGTCGGCGGCTGCCGGTGTGATTGTCGGCAAGAGACTTGGCAGGAAAGAATACGATGAGGCTTACACAGAATCGAAGAAAATAATGTATGCAGGTTTGGCCGGAGCGGTAGCCGTATCGATATTGCTTATTCTTCTGGCAGGAGTATATACCGGGCTGTATCGTGTAGATGGCAGCGTAAAAGAGCTTGGAAAGATACTGCTTATGGTATTTGCCCTGTATGCACCGGTCAAGGTTGAAAATATGATACTTGGAGGAGGTATCATAAGAAGCGGCGGCAATACCAAAATGATTATGATTATTGATGTTGTTGGCACATGGTGCATCGGAATCCCACTGTGTCTGCTTGCAGCGTATGTATTTAAGTGGGGGATAGTTGGTGTGTACACATTGCTTACCACCGAAGAAATATTCAGGCTGGTTGTATCGCTTGTTATTTTTAAGAGGCGTAAGTGGATGATCAGTTTATCGTAGAGTGAGGTGTTGGATATGGATTATATAAAAGAAAATTATATCAGCAGCTGGCAATTGACTATTGCTGTCAGGTTTCGGATATAAAGGATGATAAAAATATTTTACGGAATATGAAAAACTGGAAGGCAGGAGACAGTTTGAAGAAGCGGATGATTGTATCTTAAAGGTAATTACTGTAAACGAGGCATATCTCAGGAAGCTGCCGTATGCGGCGCAGACGTACGCGGGGGGAAGTGCTGATTGATTTTACGGAAAACGGCAGCAGTGCACAGGGGAACCTCATGTATGAGGCGAATCCGGGCGGAGCACCCTGCAATGTGCTGGCAATGCTGCAGAAGTTTGGACATAAGACCGCGTTTTTTCTTTTTACCGGAATCCGGGGGCGGATATGATGCTGCGCACAGAGGAGCTGCAGGAGCAGATCTTAAAGGACACCCGCATAATTCATTTTGGCACGCTCTCGATGACGGGTAAGCCGGTGCGAAGCGCCACAAGACATGCCATTGAGACCGCAAAGGTAAGCGGGGCGCTGCTCTCCTTTGATCCGAACATAAGGGAACCGCTCTGGCGGTCATTGGAAGAGACGAAGAGACAGACTGCTTACGGGATGGAAGTGTGCGATGTGCTGAAAATATCGGACAACGAGATCCGGTGGTTTACCGGCGAGGAGGATTTCGACCGCGAGTGGACATGCTTTGGTGGGAATACTACATTCCTCTGATTCTGTTGTCGATGGGAAGCGGGGGAAGCCGGGCATACTGCGGCAGCCGCAGAGCAGAACAACCTGCATTTTTACAGGAAGGCACGATCGAGACGACCGGAGCGGGAGATACATTCGGCGCATGCTGCCTGCACTATATTCTGGAGCACGGCATGGCAGGACTTGGCACGACGGAACTGGAAGAGATGCTGCGTGTTGCAAATGCGGCGGCATCAATCGTCACGACAAGGCGCGTTGCACTGCGCGTGATGCCGGAACCGGAGGAAATACAGGCGCTTCTTGCAGAGAAAAGCATTTGAGCGACGCCGTTTCAGGTATCCCTCTGCAGATATTCCATCAGCTTCCTGGCAGCGATGCTCTCCGGACGGCTTGTATCCCGGATGAGACAGATCTCACGTTCCGGGATCGGCTCGACCAGACGGATGGGAAGCACTTCCCCGCGCGCAATCGGTTCGGAGGCGAGCGCTTCCGGATAGAAGCCGATGCCGAGATTGTGCGCGACCATGGGCAGAATCTGATCGGTCGTGGAGGCTTCCATGTCCGGTGAAAATACAAGATGATGACTTAGAAAATACTGGGAATACAATTCTCTCGTGCCGGTTCCGGCTCCGAGAGAGATAAAAGGGACCTCCGACAGGTCGTGCAGACTCTGCATGCGGGAGGCAATAGCGGCATAGGAAGAACCTCCGATCAGGATTTCGCGAAAGGATAAAAGCGACGTTTTGTGAAGAGGTTTTTTGATGTCGATCGGGGTTGTCACCACGGAAAAATCGACGGTGCCGTGTGACAGGGCACGGATGGCCTGCGGTGTGGAATGGTTGGAAATCTGCAGGCGCACATGTGGATAATTGTGGTGGAAAAGCTCCAGTTTGTTCAAAAGAAACAGGCGCAGGGCTGTCTCACTTGCCCCGATGGTCACAAGACCGCTTTCGAGACTTTTGTCTTTTAAGATTTCCTGTTCCCCGAGCATCAGCTGTTCGTTGGCGACAGCGACATGGGAGAAGAGGCGTTCCCCCTCCGGCGTCAGGCTGACACCGCGGTTGGTGCGCACAAGCAGCTTGCAGCCGAGCTCGCTCTCGAGCAGATTCATGCAGCGGGAGAGATTCGGCTGGTTGTTCCCAAGAATCTCAGCAGCTTTGGAAAAGCTTTGATATTGTGCAACATAGTAAAAAATGCGGTAGTAATCCAGCGTCATGATCCGTGCCTCCTTTTGCACTCCTTGATATATGATATTGATATATCCAATATATAAAATATACTTTTTACATATCTGTTTTCGGTCAGTATAATACAGAAAGATCAAGAAAGCAAGAGAGTTTGGGGTGATACAGGTGAAAAAGGGAAAGTTCGCAGGCTGGCTGACACAGGTACTTCCGGAAAAGCAGATGTCGGAAGCGTTTATCAACAGTATTTTCCTTGCAATGTCCGGAGGTTTTCAGGATGCATACACCTACTTTACCAGAGACAAGGTGTTCTCCAACGCGCAGACGGGCAATGTGGTGTTGATGAGCCAGCATTTTATGATGGGAGAGTGGAAGGACGGGATGAAGTATCTGCTGCCGCTTCTGGCATTCGCGTTTGGCGTGCTGGCGGCGGAGCGGATACAGGCGCAGTTCCGCTTTGCCAGGCGGCTGCACTGGCGGCAGGGAATTCTGCTTCTGGAAATTGCAATCCTTCTGATTGTCGGATTCCTTCCGCAGACCCTCAATATGACGGCGACCATCCTGGTGTCGTTCTCCTGTGCGATGCAGGTGCAGGCATTCCGGAAGGTGGACGGCTATTCCTACGCCAGCACGATGTGCATCGGCAATCTGCGGAGCGGTACGGCATCGCTTTCCATGTATTTCAGGGAGCGCCGTCCCGAGTTTTTAAAGCAGGCTCTTTATTATTTTGGCATCATCCTGTTTTTCGCACTGGGCGCCGGGGCAGGCGGCAACTTATCGGTTCGTTACGGGGTACATGTGATCTGGGTATCAGGCGGACTTTTGATGGTGAGCGTGCTGTTAATGTTCCTGGAAAAGCTGCGTGTATGGAACAGGTGAGAACAGACAGAAAGGGGAGAGTGTAATGGCAACTATTTTTCCAAGGGAAGAAAAAGCGGAGCAGTTGTTCGAGAAGATTCTGGAAAATCCGGATGCGTGTGAGAGACTGAAGGATACGTTTTATGAGCATTTTCCGGAATCGGAGGATATGGATGCGCAGATGCCGGCGGTATCGGCGCAGACCTTTACAAGGGCGTTGTTTCAGGCATACCAGAACAAGGATCTGTCGGCATTTCTGATGGCGATCTGCGGAAACAGCATGTTTGATCTGCTGCGCAACTCTTTTCTGATCCCGATCCGGTTTAATGACAAGGGCAAGACAAACCCGATTTTTTTGACCGATGACCAAGGAATCTTAAGAGAGAAGCTTCCGGTGAACGTCCCGGACAAGGTTTACCAGAAGTTCAGCAGAATCTATCAGCACAGGGAGCCGATCCCACAGATGCGGGAATATCTGGCGTACGGTTTCCGCGAGGAGCACCGCTACGGCGAGGAGGATCTGTCGGTGGAGAGCGTGGAGATCGGAAGACATCTGGGAATTCTGCTGCTCTATGCCATGCCGGAACATTTGCAGGAGCATCTGACGGATGCGCAGGTGTATGTCCATGTATGGGACGCGCTGATGCGGCTTGAAGATGTGCTGCCGCGCGCCTTTATGTATTACGGGAAAATGCAGGTAAACGGGCAGGAGACCGGAAGCGAGGAACTGGGAATTTTCCTTCCACTGCGTCATTTTGGCGATGCCATGGAGCGCAACATTGAGCAGGCAGACGGGATTGCGCTGGGGTTCCGGGAAGAGATGGAACGTTATGTCAGAAGTGTCTGAAAAGGGATGAGAAACATGAAAAAGAGTATGCCGCGCATTGGCATGAGAATTATAAAAACATCGATAGCGGCTTTTCTGATATTGTTGATTTTTACTGCGGTAGGGGCAAAGCGATCGCCGTTCTACGTTCTGATCACGACGATCATCTGTATCCAGCCGGATATTGCAAACACAAAGGACACGGCATTCAACCGTGCGATCGGAACATTGATCGGTGCGGTCACCGGTGCGGTGGCGATGCTTTTGGAAATGCCGCTCAAGGGTCTGCCCGGAGGCGAACTGTGGTGGGACCTTTTAAACGCGGTGATGATCTGCATTACCATTTATCTGACGGTGCTGCTCGGCAAACAGTACATTGCGTTCATGGCGTGCGTGGCGTATTTAAGCGTTGCGGTCATCGCACATGACGGAGTATCGCCGTATGAATTCCTGTTTTACAGGGTGGTGGATACCTTCCTCGGCGTGGGAATCGGCAGCCTGGTCGGCAGTTTTCACACACACGGGAAGAAGCGCAACGATGTGCTGTTCGTGGCGGAGCTGGATGACGAGCTGCGCAGTGCGCACCGGCAGATCAGCGAATTTAACAAGACAGCATTAAATCATATGATTGACGAGGGCGCACTTTTTACCATGATTACCAGACAGACACCGGCGTCTTTGATTGCGGAGGTCGAGCACTTAAAGCTGCGCCTGCCGGTGATCGCCCTTGACGGAGCGGTTCTGTATGATATTTATCAGAACAGGTATCTGCATGCATGCCTGATGGAGCACGATATGGGAATCCGTATCCGGCAGCTTTTGACGGAGCAGAACCGCGCATTTTTCACCAATGTCATCGTGGATGACGTGTGGGTGATTTACTATAACGATCTGGTGGACGAGGACCAGAAGGGATACTTAAAGAAACTCCGGACTTCGCCGTACCGCAACTATATGAAACGTGCACCGCACGATGAAGATCATATTTTGTATTTCAGTGTTCTGGACACGCACAACCGGTTGATTATGCTGGAGAAGCAGCTTGAGGAGATGGGATTCGCCGGGAAGCTGAAATTCCTGTTGGAGGATCACGTATTCGGGGAGAAGAGTCTTCTCAAGATTCTGTCGATTGAGGCAAGCCCGCGGAACATGCTTGACCGGCTTATGAAGATGCTGCATGTGCATCACAGTATTGTCTATGGAGACAAAGATTCGGAGACCTGCTGCGATGTGGCGGTGGCGGACAGTGATTTTAACCGGATTGTGCAGAATATCCGCGCGGACTATACCGGAAGAAAAAGAAAGACAAGAGTGTCCAAGAAGCTGGAGGACATCCGCAATTAGAAAGAGAGGCAATTATTATGTTAACATCAGTGACTGGAATTAACTGGGGCGATGAAGGAAAGGGAAGAATCGTGGATCTTCTCACAGAAAAGGCGGACTATGTTGTCCGTTATCAGGGAGGCAATAACGCCGGGCATACGGTAGTGACGGATCAGGGAAAATTTGTGTTGAATCTGCTTCCGTCCGGTATCCTGCATCCGACGGCAGTCTGTGTGCTGGGAAACGGTATGGTGATCGATCCGGATCATCTGCGCCATGAGATTGCAATGATGCAGTATATGAAAGTAAAAGTGGATGCGTCGAATCTTAAGATTTCAGATAAGGCGACCATCTGTATGCCGTTCCATGTGAGACAGGATGTGCTTGAGGAGGAGCGGCTTTCCAAGACGGGTTCTGCATTCGGATCCACCCGGAGGGGCATCGCCTACGCCTACGGGGATAAATATATGAAAAAGACGCTTCGGCTGGGCGATCTGCTGGAACTGGATGCGCCGTCCGTGCAGCATCGTTTAAAAGTTATCATCGACAGCAAGAATCTGGTGCTGGAGAATGTATACAATCAGGAGCCGCTCTCCTATGATGAGATTATGGAGTGGTGCAGAAGCCAGGCAGAATTTTTCAAGGATTATATCTGCGATGTGGGAACACTGCTCGGTGCTGCTGCCGATCAGGGGAAAAATATTCTGTTTGAGGCGCAGCTTGGAGCGCTCCGCGATATTGATTATGGCATTTACCCGTTTACATCCAGCTCCAATACGATCGCAAGCTATGCGCCGATCGGTGCCGGTATTCCGGGCTGCGCGCTCGACAACGTGGTAGGTGTCATGAAAGCATATTCCACATGCGTCGGCGAGGGACCGTTTGCAGCGGAGAAGGCGATGGGCGAAGCCTGGAATGAAAAATTGCGGGAGAGCGGCGGAGAGTTCGGCGCAGCGACCGGCAGACCGCGCCGTGTCGGACCGTTTGACGCTGTTGCAAGCCGGTACGGCATCCGCTGCCAGAAGGCACAGGATATCGCACTGACCAAACTGGATGTGCTCGGAGCATTTGATAAAATTCCGGTAATTACGGGATACCGTCTGCACGGTGTGCTGCTAGATTCTTTCCCGACGGACAGCAGACTCGAGGAAGCAGAGCCGGTGATCGAGGAACTGCCGGGCTGGGGATGCGATATTTCCGGCTGCAGAAGCTGGAGGGATCTGCCGGAAAATGCCAGAAAATATGTGTGTACACTGGAGAAACTCGTGGATCATCCGATTTATCTGGTATCTACGGGAGCAGAGAGGGATGCGTACCTGCTGCGTGAGTGACAAAAACGTCTGCGAGGGCATTTCCTATATCCGGTTTTGTTTTTATTTCATAGAAAATACCGTGATACATTCATGTGTGAAAGTGGAACTTTCCTATGAAAGTTTCAGAGAAAACATTCTGATACATTTCCAAAAATTTACAAATTTATTGATGACAAAATAAAAAATGTGTATAATAAAGGCAGATGTAAAAAGTTGGCAGATAATAGCATACAGAAAGAGAGTACCGGATATGAGAAAAAAATGGATCAGACTGATTGCGGCAGCCGTGGGAAGTTTTCTGCTTGCCGGCTGCGGTGCAGATACGCAGATTGATGATTATGCTACAAATGCCGGAGCGGAGAGCGTGCAGCAGACGTCAGGGACGGAGTCGGCGGCTGCGGCAGCATCCGCGACGGAGGGAATTCCGAAGGACGAGATCAAGGTCGGGGTGCTTCATCTGTCAGACCCGGCAGAGGGAAGCGGATACACATACACGCATGATCTGGGAATTCAGGGAATGCAGCAGAACCTCGGACTTTCCGACGATCAGATTGTGCGGAAAATCAATGTCTCAGATTCCGACGAGGATGCGACAAAGCAGGCGATTCAGGAGTGTATCGACGAGGGATGCAACATTATCTTTGCGACCAGCTGGGGTTACATGGAGGCGACAGCGGAGATGGCGGAGGAATATCCCGATGTTTATTTTTCCCATGGAACCGGTTATATGAGCAACGGCAGGAATTTCAATAACTATTTCGGCAGAATCTATCAGGCGCGCTATTTAAGCGGTATTGTGGCGGGGATGAATACCACGACGAACAAGATCGGTTATGTGGCTGCCATGGATAACAGCAATTCAGAGGTGACGGGAGGAATCGATGCGTTCGCGCTCGGTATCTATTCGGTCAATCCGGACGCGAAGGTTTACGTCAAGGTGACGAACAGCTGGTATGATCCGGAGGCGGAGGAGAATGCGGCAAAGACACTTCTGGATATGGATTGTGATGTGATCGCCCAGCACTGTGATACGGAGTATCCGCAGACACTTGCCCAGGAGCGTGGCGTATACAGCATCGGGTACAATTCCGACATGAGCAAGAATGCGCCGGAGGCCTGCCTGTGCAGCGTTATCTGGAACTGGAGTGCCTACTATACCGCGGCAGTGCAGAGCTTAATTGACGGAACCTGGGATGGAAGCAATTATTACGGCGGCATGAACGAGAATCTGGTCGGTCTTACCAATCTGGCGGATTTCTGTGCGGAGGGCACACAGGAGAAGGTAGACGAGGCGAAGGAACAGATCCTTTCGGGGCAGAACGGTGTATTTGACGGTGTGATCGAGACAAATACCGGAGAGACGGTCGGTGAAGCGGGCAAGACGCTCGACGATGCGACAATCACCGGCGGCATCAACTGGTATTTTAAGACGGTGAATGTTGTGGATTAGGGAGCAGCCGGACGAAAAGCGACATGCAGATGCACAGACGAAATGGAGATTAGTATGAACATTAAGAAAAAGATTCTGGGGATTACAATTGCACCGGTTATTATATTGGGGTTGATTTCCATGTTTTTGACAACCACAATGGTACGGAGCGCCATGCTGGAGGAGATCGAGGAAGCGCTTCGTGGAACGGCGGCAGCCACGCTCGCAGCCTACGATCAGAACACGGGAGATTATCTGCAGACCAGTAACGGGGATATCTGGAAAGGCAGCTATAATATTTCAAAGTCCGAGAGCCTTGTAGACCGCATCAAGGGCAATACCGGCATGGATGTCACATTTTTCTACGGAGACACCCGCATTATGACGTCGGCGGTCGATGCAGGAGGGAACCGTATTTTGAATTCCAAGGCCGGTGACCGGATTGTGGAAAAGGTATTGCAGGGCGGCGAATCCTATTTCAGCCATGCGGTGTCGATCGAGGGCACTTTGAACTATGGATATTTTATACCGGTATATCAGAACGGATCGACCGATGAGATTATCGGTATGATTTTTGTGGGAACGGACAAGCAGGAAAAGGATGCCGTGATCAACAAGATTCTGGGAACAATCAGTATGGCGGTATGCGCTGTGATGATCTTATGCATTGCGATCGGCATGAAGCTTGCAACCTCAATGAGCCGCAATATCCGCAGCAGTATTGAGGTGGTAGGAAAAGTGGCGGACGGCGATCTGAATGTCTGGGTAGAAGACAAGCTGCTCGGGAGACACGACGAGATCGGTGATCTGTCCCGCGTGACGATCACGCTGCGGGATGCCATGAAGGCAACTATCCAGGAGATTTCACAAAATGCCAAACGCCTGCTCGATGCGTCCGAACTGCTCGGTACAGCGGCAGACCAGACAAACGGAACCATGGATCATGTGCGCATGGCAGTCAACCAGATTGTGGAGAATTCCACCGAACAGGCACAGAATTCCCAGAATACATCGGAACATATGCGCATTATGGGTGAGAATATTACGGAGACGTCGGCAGAGGTGGAACTGTTGGATGACAATGCAGCTTCCATGCAGCAGTCCAGTGAGAAGGCGGCAGAGACGCTCAACAATCTGCGGAATATCAATATCGAGGTGGAACGCATTATCGGTGAAGTGCAGGAGCAGACGAACCGGACCAACGATTCGGTACAGAAGATCCATGAGGCAACCGCGTTTATCACGTCGATTGCGGAGGAGACGAACCTTCTCAGCCTGAACGCTTCGATCGAGGCGGCGAGAGCCGGAGAGAGCGGCAGAGGATTCGGTGTTGTGGCAGACCAGATCAAGAAGCTCTCCGAGCAGTCGAATGAGTCGAGCAAGGAGATCGAGGAGACCGCGAAGACACTCAGTGAGGATTCTGCAAAGGCGGTTGAGATTATGCAGCAGATGCAGGAGATCATTATGAACCAGAGCGCGAGCATGCAGGATACGCAGAAGGTAGTGGAAGAGGTAATCGCGCAGATCGGCAGCTCCATGCAGAGTATCCGTCAGATCAAAGAAAGTACAGGACATCTGGAAAATTCCAGAAATGAAGTGCTACAGGCGGTGAGTGAACTCTCAGAAATCGTGCAGGGCAATGTGGACAGCACGAAGAAGACATACGATGAGACGGAAGAGGTAGTGGATACTTTCAAGCAGGTGTATGTCAGTGCAGAGCAGCTCCGCGAGATCGCAGATGAGCTGGTCAGCAGTATTGATTACTTTAAGATGCAGTAAAACGAGGGGCTGCCCCATAAGCGGGCAGCCCCTTTTTGACTTGATAAGTAATATTATAAAGAGAAGATCATATCCTTCGATTTCAGATGGAATGCATCTGGAAATTCGGATCAAAAAATGCGGCATTTCTACCCCGTCGGTTTTTGCATCCGTGATGATCCGTGTTTTTCCAAGTTTTGAGCACTCCACGGGTGTGTCCGCAACCCGCAGACAATTTTAGGATTCTCGTGTGTCCCTTGCGGCACTGCTGAATAGAACATAACCGCGCGAAGCCGCTGTCTGAGTCGTCATCTGCCCTGTTTTGAATAGCTGATGACGACGAGTTCGGTTCGCGCGGTTTTATATTGTTTGTGAAGCAGTGCCGCTAGGGACGCTAGGGAATCCGCTCATTGTCTGCGGTTTGTCGGACACATTCCGTGGATTGTCAAAACGTGGAAGAGACACGGAATCCGATGCAAAAATCCGGCAGGAAGAAATGTACGCATTTTTTTCAACGAATGTTCCAGCTACATTTCCATCTGAAATCGAAGGGCATGATCTGTTTTCCATTATAGTACTTACCACGTAAAAAGGGACTGACCGCTTTATGCGGCAGCCCCTTCTTTTATGATTCTTAGGCGGATTGTTCGCAGCAATTATGCCTGCGGACCAGCAGATACAAGTGCCTTACCGGCATCGTTGCCTTCGTATTTTGCGAAGTTCTTAACGAATCTTGCAGCCAGATCCTTAGCCTTTGTCTCCCAATCGGAAGGATTTGCGTAGGTATCACGCGGATCAAGGATTCCAGAATCAACACCCGGAAGCTCTGTCGGAACCTCGAAGTTGAAGTATGGAATCGTCTTGGTCGGAGCAGTCTTGATGGCGCCGTTTAAGATGGCATCGATGATACCACGGGTATCCTTAATGGAGATACGCTTGCCTGTGCCGTTCCATCCTGTGTTAACAAGATATGCCTTAGCACCGCTCTTCTCCATCTTCTTAACAAGCTCCTCAGCGTACTTGGTCGGATGCAGCTCAAGGAATGCCTGTCCGAAGCAAGCGGAGAAAGTAGGAGTCGGCTCAGTGATACCGCGCTCTGTACCAGCAAGCTTTGCTGTGAATCCAGACAGGAAGTAGTACTGTGTCTGCTCCGGTGTCAGGATAGATACTGGCGGAAGTACGCCGAATGCATCTGCAGACAGGAAGATAACGTTCTTTGCTGCCGGTGCAGAAGAGATCGGGCGAACAATGTTCTGAATATGATCGATCGGGTAAGATACACGGGTGTTCTCGGTTACGCTCTTGTCTGCGAAATCGATCTTGCCGTTTGCATCCAGAGTAACGTTCTCAAGAAGTGCGTTACGTTTGATTGCATTGTAGATATCCGGCTCGGAATCCTTGTCAAGGTTGATAACCTTGGCATAGCATCCACCCTCGAAGTTGAATACGCCGTTGTCATCCCAGCCGTGCTCGTCATCACCGATCAGAAGACGCTTCGGGTCTGTGGAAAGTGTTGTCTTACCTGTACCGGAAAGACCGAAGAAGATAGCGGTATTCTCGCCGTTTAAGTCTGTGTTTGCAGAGCAGTGCATGGAAGCCATACCCTTGAGCGGAAGGAAATAGTTCATCATGGAGAACATACCTTTCTTCATCTCTCCGCCGTACCAGGTGTTAACGATAACCTGCTCTTTGCTTGTGATGTTGAACATAACAGCAGTCTCGGAATTCAGACCTAACTCTTTGTAGTTCTCAACTTTTGCCTTGGAAGCGTTGTATACAACGAAATCCGGCTCAAAGTTCTCAAGCTCCTCAGCGGTTGGCTTGATGAACATGTTGGTTACAAAGTGTGCCTGCCAAGCTACCTCAACGATGAAACGGATAGCCATACGGGTATCTTTGTTTGCACCGCAGAATGCATCAACTACGAAAAGTCTCTTGTTGGAGAGCTCTTTGATAGCGATGTCCTTTACTGCATTCCAGGCTTCCTGGGTAGCAGGGTGGTTATCATTCTTATACTCATCGGAGGTCCACCATACAGTGTCCTTGGAGTTTTCATCTACAACGATGAATTTGTCTTTTGGAGAACGACCTGTATAGATACCGGTCATAACGTTCACTGCACCCAGCTCGCTGACCTGTCCTTTTTCGTAGCCTTCCAGCTCCGGTTTGGTCTCCTCTTCAAATAACATCTCATAAGAAGGATTGTACACAACTTCTGTGGTTCCGGTAATACCGTACTTGCTTAAATCGATTGTTGCCATCTTATTAAACCTCTTTCCTTTCATATTTATATGGTAAACACCTGCGGATAGCAGGCTTTACGATATCTTTTCCGGGATGCTGGAATTTGCCAACTTCCCCTACCATAATTATACATAGTTAACTCATAAAATCAATAAAAAATTGTTAAAATTTTAGCAAATTCTGTATATAAATGGGAGAGGAAAAGAGGGGGAACCTGCGGAGGGAGGCGTTGACAGTACAGAAAGGATTCGGTATAATCCAAAAGAGTTCAAAACAGGAGTTTATCGGCAGAGATACAGAGTTCCATGGAAAAGAGAGGCCGCGGCAGACAGCCGTGGCTTTTGCACTGTAATATAGAAAGAAGTGGGTTTTAATTATGAGGTATCAGATCAGACACGCACGCGTCCAGTTCGGTGGGGATGTGATCCTGCAGGACGTCAATTTTGAGGTACACGACAGGGAAAAAATTGCGATTGTGGGGCGCAACGGCTGTGGAAAGACAACCCTGCTAAGACTGATTGCCGGGGATATAGAGATGAGCAACCCAGACAGTGACGAGGAGTGCGGCATCACGATGGCGGGAGGCCAGGAGATCGGTTTCCTGCGGCAGGTCAACTTTGTGGACGCGGAGGTGACCGTGGAGGACGAATTAAAAAAAGTTTTTGTACCGGTGTTTGCCTGTGAGGAGCGCATGAAAGAGCTGGAGGAGCAGATGAAGACGGCGGCAGAGACAAAGGAGACTGCGCCGGATGGGGCGCTCCTGCGCGAGTATGACAGATTGCAGAAGCAGATGGAGGCGATGCGGGGATATTCCTGGCGCAGGGATATGGAGACGATGTTCCAGCGGTTTGGATTTGCACTGGAGGATCTGCGGCGTCCGATTGGCAGTTTTTCCGGAGGGCAGCAGACGAAAGTGGCGTTTATAAAGCTGCTTCTGACGCGCCCGGATATCATGCTGCTCGACGAGCCGACGAACCATCTGGATCTGCCGACAATCGAGTGGCTGGAAAATTATCTGAAAGGCTACGACAAAGCGGTCGTGATCGTGTCGCATGACCGGATGTTTCTGGACAAGGTGGCGGATGTGACCTATGAGATCGAGTATCACGAGATGAAGCGCTATCCGGGAAACTACACGTATTTCATGCAGCGCAAGCAGGAGGATCTCATCAAGCAGGAGAAGGATTACGAGGAACAGCAGAAAGAGATCAAACGGCTGACGGACTGGATTGAAAAGTGGAAGAACACACCGACCAAGGTGGCGGCGACGCGCTCAAAACGCATGGCGATCGAGCACATGGTGAAGATTGAGAAGCCGAGACGCTTTGATACGCGCGCATTTCACGGGCGGTATACGCCGCGTATCGAGAGCTACACCAATGTGATTCAGGCAAAAGACCTCTCCATCGGCTATGATGCACCGCTGGCAGAGGTGTCTTTTTTGCTGCAGAAAAAGGAGCGTCTGGCGATCATCGGGGAGAACGGCAAGGGAAAATCTACATTATTAAAGACGTTGATCGGAGAACTGCCGGCACTTGGCGGCAGCTTCAAATTCGGGCAGAACGTGGAGTGGGGGTATTTTGACCAGCAGAAAGCGGTGATGGAGCAGGCACCGCCCCAGCAGACCGTGCTTGAGAATTTCTGGGCAGCGTATCCGGGGTACCTGCGCGAGGAGGTGCGCAGCGCGCTCGGCGGCTTTTTATTTTCCGGGGAGGATGTGGAGAAAAAAATGGGGCAGCTCTCCGGCGGGGAGAAGGTGCGTCTCGCACTGTGCAAAATGCTTCAGACCAGACCGAATCTTCTGATCCTGGATGAGCCGACGAACCATATGGACATCATCGGAAAAGAAGCGTTAGAGCAGATGCTGCGCGAGTACGAGGGCACGGTGCTGTTCGTGTCGCACGACCGCTATTTTATCAGCAGGATCGCCACGGGCATTCTGGAATTTTCCGGGGACACCGTGAGGCAGTATGCGATGAATTATGAGGAATACCTCGCAGAGAAGCAGAAGTGTGCAGGCGGCGTGGCAGCGAATGCGGGAAGTGCCGCGGGGCGGAACGCGGGAGGCGCCGCAGGACAGGAAGCCGATGCGGGAGGAACGGCGGATGCCGGCAGTGTTCCGACGCTCTCGGATGTTTTTGACAAGAAGACCTATTACAACCCGGGCAAGGTGCGCTCCCGGTTGCAGCGCCAGAAGGAAAAGTATGAGCGGATGCTTGCGGAGAGCGAGGAGAAGCTGGCGGAGCTTCAGATGCAGATGTTAGACCCGGCGCTTGCAAGCGATTATCCGAAGCTGATGGAACTGCAGAGCGCTGTGGATGCGGAGGAAGCCAACCAGGACAGCCTGCTGGAGCGGATGCTTGAGACGGAGACAGAGCTGGCGGAGTACGAGGAAGCATAAGAGATGAATGCAGTGTGTGTGATTACAAAGACAGCAGGGAGGAACGGGTTATGCTTCTTTTTCCATCCGCTTTAATTCCGGCAGCACTGTAGACAACATTGTTATAAAGCATAGACTTCCACCGATGACGTTTGATACCGGTTCTGCGGCAAAGACACCGTCTGTTCCCATGCCCAAAGCATAGGGAAGAAGATAGGTCAGCGGCACGACGATGAATACTTTGCGCAGCAGGGAGAAAAAGATGGCGTGCTTCTTCTTATTCAGGGATTTGAAGACGGTCTGTCCGATGTACTGCAGATCCATGAAAATAAATGCGGCAAAGTAAAGCTTTAATGCGGGAATGGCGTCAGCAACCAGTGCGGCATCCGAACTGAAAATGCCGATCAGCGCCCGCGGGGCAAGGATGATGATGCTCCACATGACGGCGGTATAGAGCAGAATCAGGAGGGCGAGGGTCAGGATCGCTTTTCGCACGCGGCCCGGCCGTCTCGCACCGTAATTGTAACTTAAGATCGGCGAGGTTCCCTCAGTGATCGCGTAGATCGGTGTTTCCACCATCTGCCGGACGCTTGAGATGATGGTCATGACGGAGATGTAGACGTCGCCGCCGGTTGCACCGAGGACATTGTTGCAGAAAATGGATACCAGACTGTTCGTGAGCTGCATGATAAATCCGGCGGTGCCGAGGCTTATAATGTTTTTTGCTTCGACCAGACTGGATTTCCACTCGGCCGGGCGCAGCAGCCGCACCTTATATTCCGCGCGCCGGTGTAGAAAGCGGATCACATAGAGCGCGGACAGCGTCTGGGAGAGAACGGTGGCAAGTGCGGCACCGGTGATTCCCAGATGAAAGACAAAAATAAAAAGCGGATCTAAGAGAAAATTGGTCACGGCACCGATGGCAACCGAGAGCATGCCGGCGACGGAGTACCCCTGCGCGTTGATAAAGGGGTTCATACCGGTGGCAATCATGGACGGCAGCGTGCCGAGCAGATAGATCATCAGGTAAGGATAGGCGTATGGCAGGGCGGCATCCGAGGCGCCGAACAGCTTAAGAATTGGCGCTGCAAACAGCAGACCTGCTGCCATCAGCACCAGAGCACCGGCGCATAGCATGGTAAATGAGGTATTCATGATCTGACCGGCTTTTTTGGTATCTCCGCCGCCGCGGCTGATTGAGAAAAGCGGGGCGCCGCCGCTGCCGAAAAGATTGCTGAAGGCGGTGATGATGACAATGATCGGGAAACAGAGTCCGACGGCGCCGAGCGCTGTGGTGCCGACATCCGGGATGCGGGCAATATAGATCCGGTCTACAATATTGTAGAGCAGGCTTAAGAGCTGTGCGACCAGCATCGGAAGGGCAGCGCCTAAAATATTTCCGGTAATGGTTCCATGTTCAAAATCGATTCGTTTCATATAATAAACTTCCTTTGTGCATCTGCGCGGATTTGTTGTTACTTTACGCTGCAATCCAGTATACCATGATTTATAACAGATGAAAAATATTGTTTGGATGAGACCTGATCAGACGGGAAGAGAGTGGAAACGGAGAATGGGACGGGGACCGGAAAAGTTACCGTGTACCCGGTGTTTTCCGAAATTGAACTGTACTACAATGACATGCACATGGCGTACTGCAACAAGGAGCAGAAGACTGTGTATGGGACTGCCCTGTTTTCTTACTAATAAAAATAGAAAAACAGGGCAGTTTTTTGTGGAGGGAAAGGAGAGAGATGGATGTGGAGATAAAAAAGTGAATGCGATTGTGGCTCGCATGGAAGAAAGGATAACAGACACAAGTTTAATTGTGGAAAACAGGAACACCTGTGATGACAATTCTCCGACGGTACCGCTGACGGAGAAGCAGATTGCAGAATTACGTGCGTGTGCAGCAAAGTAGGTTCTGATGTGTCCAGGAGTGCGTTCTTTCTTTTTGCGTAGGAGTGTGCTATACTCGGTGACAAATGAGGTTTGATGAAAGGCTTGCTGCGCAAAAGCGGGAGAGGAGCAATATGTTATATTACCGGGAGATCAGCTTAAAAGATCAAAGAAAATGTCTTTTGAAAAATGCGGAACGGGCGGATGCGGCGGCGTTTCTGCATTATTTTACACAGGCACACGCGGAGACAGATTTTCTGACAACGTATGCGGACGAAGGGACGCACTCGGTGGAGGACATGGAAGAACGGCTTGCCGCGCAAAAGGCGAGCCGCACGGAGATTGAGATCTGTGCATTTGTGGATGGCATCCTCGTGGGATCGGCGGGAAATCATGCGCTTAGTACGCGCGAGAAGCTAAGGCACCGCGCGGATTTCGGCATCAGTATTCTGCGGGAATACTGGGGACAGGGAATCGGCGCGGCGCTGACCGGCGCCTGCATTGACTGCGCGAAAGAAGCCGGATTCCGACAGCTGGAGCTTGAGGTGGTCGGTGAAAATGAGACCGCAGTGAGACTGTATAAGAGGTACGGGTTTGTGGAATATGGAAGAAATCCGCGGGGCTTTCTGACACGCGACGGCAGATGGCAGGAACTCGTGCTGATGCGGTTGGAGCTGGAAGATGTGGGTGCGCGGGAAAATGATGCGGGGAATGGAGAGAGCGATGTTTTTTAAGGAAGATACGACGTTTAATGATATTCGGGATAAATCGCTGCAGCAGTGGCTGGATGAGATGGAGCAGCATGAGGACGTGGCGGTCCGGGGCGGTGTGAAGCTGACAAGAGAGTATGTGCAGTATCTGAAGGATGAGATCGGAAGACTCCGGCATGAGAATGAAGTGAAGAATGCATATCTGAAAAAGCTGCGAGAGAAGAGGTAGGAGGTACAGAACGTGCCAGAGAATACAAGTGTCATTTTCTTTGATGAATATAAAAAGCTGGATAAACTTTGTTCGGAAATGTACGGTAAAAACAGCGGCGGCGTTACATGTTATCTGAATGATATGATGGCTGTTCCGGTCATGCAGAGAAACAGGATTCCGGAATGGAATCAGACATATGACAGGCTTAGAGAACTAAGACATATAAGGAATCAGATGGCACACGGGGAAGGTTCGTTTGAGGATTATCCCTGCAGTGAAGAAGATGTCTTATGGCTTTTCGAGTTCCGGAGTAAGATCATGCATATCTCAGATCCGCTGGCTGTATATCGAAGACAGACAGAGGAAAGCACGCATGCCACCCGCGCAAAAGGAGAGCACCAGCTGGCTGTAGATCGAAGGCAGACAGAAGAAAGTATGCATGCAGCCCGCGCAAAAGAAGATTTCCAGCTGGCTGTAGATCAAAGCCAGACGGAGAGAAATGTTATAGATCATCAAAGAATGAAAATGGATAACGTGGAAGTGATCGACGAGGAAGAAGACGATTCTTTTGAGAAAAAACACAGCATGTTAAAGGAAATTGCTGTTTTCGGACTGATTGTGCTGATCGTTGCAGCTGCCGTGTTGATCTTTGGCAATGTGTATATGAAATATTTTCTGCTTTCATAATTAACGGAGTGAGGAAATGGTAAGCAGGTATCAGGAGAAAGAGGGTTAAAGCAATGAAATATCAGTCGGTTGCCATTCTTGGCGCAGGAGCAGTGGGTTCTTATGTCATGTGGGGGCTTGCAAAAAAGAAAGAGATTGATCTGTGCGTAGTCGCATCGGGAGCGCGGAAGGCGCGCTATGAGAGGGATGGCTTTGTCATTAACGGGCAGGTATACCACCCCGCTGTCAGGACGCCGGAGGAGGCTGCAGGTGTCGATCTTTTAATCGTTGCCACCAAGTATCAGGCGCTTCGCCCGGCGCTCGGCGATATTCAGACCGTGGCAGGCGGACACGCGACAGTGATGAGCCTGATGAACGGTGTGGACAGTGAGGAGATCATCGGAGAGGTCATTGATCCGGTCCAAATTGTCCATTCACTGATCAAGGTTGCCTCGGAGCGAAAGGGCAATCAGGTGGTTTTTGATCCGGAGACGACTATCGGTATTGTATATGGAGAGGCGGATCTTAGCAGAGGCACCGGACGCATTGAGGCGCTGAATGATCTTTTCGCGGATACAGGGCTGCATTACCGTGCGACGGACGTTATCCTCACGGAGATCTGGAGCAAATTCCGGCTCAACGTGCCGAACAACCAGGCACAGGCGATGGTGGGCTGCGGGGTGGGCGCCTACCGTGACAGTGAGCATGTGGCATTTTTGCGGGACCGGCTGCGGGAAGAGGTGGACCGGATCGCGGAGAAAAAGGGGATCGATTTTGACAAGGCTGATACCTCATCCACCTTCGGCAGTAAGGTGCGGGATCGGGCGCGCTATTCCACGCTGCAGGATCTGGATGCGGGGCGGCACACGGAAGTGGACATGTTCGCCGGCGCGGTGGTGCGCATGGGGCGTGAACTGGGAATTCCGACACCGTACAATGAGTTTACCTATCATATGATTAAGGCGCTGGAGGAGAAAAACGACGGGAAGTTCGATTATGAGTAGGGGATGGGGAAAATAGGATAAGAAGAATGACGGGAAGTCCGATGAGAATGATCGGATTTTCCGTTTTTTACTTTATAGGAAAATGCGCCCTATGAAGAAAAATGCTCCGCGGGGATCGCACTGTGACGATGACAAAGGATGTCGTAGGAGGCAGGAGCGATCCGCCGCAGGGAAGGAATCCTGAAAGCAGACATGCCTTTTGTCTGGTAATGGGAGAGACGATGCAGGGGATATTTTAGGGCATCGGTAGAAAGGGGGAGATTCTTGGGACTTTTTGCAGGATGCCGATGGAATATGATAATTTTCGACAAATGCGGTATGAAAAAATTTTTTATTATTAGGAAAGAGAAGGTGGTGTATATGGATAAAATGGATAAGGCGATGGAGGGCGTTTTGGAATATTTGAAACATAAGGGAAAACTTACAGAACTGGAGAATGATATTCTTCTTGCAACGCAAATCTGTCAATCAAGCCCATTCGATAGCGAGGCGGCTAAGAAAAAAATAATGGAGTTTAATGCAAAATATAGGGAAGTATGCAGTTCTATTCTTGTAACTCCGGGAATCAAGTCAAAACCATTGTTTGACATGAAAGATGAGGAAGTCTGGGAAAGCCTTTGGATACAAGTGGAAGCATTGTGTGGAAGGGAACTGGGGGAGATTGAGAGGGGATGGATGAAAGAAAAGAATAAAGATAATGTTGAAAATTATACTTGTAAACAGAACGACGGTTGGAGTAGAATGGAAGAGAGGAGGAAAAGAGATATAAAAGATCGATTATAAATTATGAAGAAAATTTTCATATTGGTGATAGAAAGAGTGCTTGAGACAATTGCAGCGGCTGCTGAATTTCTGGATTCCAAAGATTTCGACTTGGATGATTTGGTATATGCAAAGGATTTTGCAAAACTCTCCTTATTGCAGACAGCTGCTAATGCGGTATCAGAATCCAAAGAAATCAAGAAATAGTTTATGACATCAACAAACTTAACCGCATGATGAAATATATAGATCGTGATGATGTTTTCAAGGCAGACCGTGAAAGAAAAGATGCCATCATTGCCATTTTTGATGAATTAAAGAAAAAGAAGAAGCATGTTGATAACACAGATTTAATGGTGCTAACAGAATTCTTGGAGATTATATCATGATTGAAAGAACACCGAATGATCGTGAATTTGCAAAGCGTTTTGATATTAGCAAAATTGACTTTGATTTGTTGCGTAGGGAATTTGCCAAGATTAAAAAGAAGAATCTGGCATTGATGGATTTGGATGAATTGATTCAAGTAAGGCTGGATGCCATGATGAAAGAGAATCCCGCAGAGTAGATTATTACATAAGGTATCAGCAGATTATTGATGAATATAATTCGGAGCATGATAGAGTCAATATTGAAAAGACATTTATGGAACTGATGGATCTTGCTAATTCCATGAATGAAGAAGAACAGCGCTATGTCCGTGAAGGCTTCAGCAGCGATGAAGAACTTTCCATGTATGATATGTTGTTAGATGAGAATCTGTCCAAAGAGGATATCAAGAATATCAAGAAGGTTGCTGTAGATTTGTTGGATAAGATTAAGGCAAAGATATCAGAACTTGATCATTGGACAGACAAGCAGGAGATCAAGGCTGAGGTAGACACACTGATTGGAAAGATTTTGTGGGGTGAATTACTGGAGAGTTATTCAGCCCAGAGAATACTTGAATATCGCAAACTGATATTTGAGTATGTGTTTATAAGATATAAGCAGGTTGAGTAAATATTGGAACGAAAAGCATAGAAGTGTGAGTATGGGGGCGATGCAATGTATGACAATATTTTTTGTATGGAAATAAGATTGCTTATAGGATGATCAGAAATGGAAACCTATCTAGGCTGAATGATTTATGAACTACATTCGCGGTAGTATATGCAGAGGTGTATCCTGATGCAAAACTAGGTTTAATACTTAGAAGTTATTTATTTGTGTACTAAAAGAAGGATAATTGTTAAGAAACAAGAGGATAGTAATATGGGATGGAGTATAAGCGATTATAGTAAAGACGATTGCAAAATTGTTTATATAGATATTGTCTCTATTGATTCAACATTTGAGTCATTTATTGATAAATATATTGTTAATATATGTTTTAGGGATAGTGCTTTTAGCATAAAAAAGGCTAAAAAATATATCAGGGATTTCATTGATACAAAGGATCCAGATAGAAAGAAAGGCATTGTTGCTGAGTTTTTTCTTCATTTGTACTTAAATTCTATAAAAATGGAACAAGAATGCCTATTTAAAAATCTTGAGGAGAATTCCCCTAAAAAAGGATTTGATGGCGTATACAGAGATTCTGATCAAAATATCTGGTTTATAGAAAGTAAGTCAGGATCAGCTGGTTCGTGTTCACATAAGGGAAAAGTACAAGAGGCTTATAGAGATTTAAAAGATAAGTTTTCCAGTACTACTCCAAATGATCCATGGCTTAATGCTTACAATCATTTGAAAATAATTAATCCATCAGATTCGTTATTGGATAAATTTCGAACTTTGTCGGATGATTATGATTCTGGAAAAGTTGTTGATATTACCGAATATAATATTGGTCCCTGTGGTACTGTTTATGATGATATGGGGACGAAATATGTTGCTGAGCTATTAGGTGATAGTTTAATAAAATATTTTGAAGGAAAAGATTTCCATAAATTGTTCTCAATTTGTGTTACTCAGAGAGCAATTAGTGAATTTGAAGAATATCTAGGTAAATAGAATGAATGTAACAGAACGATTATATAGTATATCAAAATTTGCCCATTTGATGAGAAAATTATATGTGAGGGAACAGATGTCCGAGGAAGAAAGTGAGTATTTACTTGGGTGTGCACTTTTACTCCTTAAAGAATATGATGAAACAAGTGAACGAGAACTATTTGAGTTAGCATATAGTATTGTTTTAAGATATGCGTTTCTGTCTAATAATTACCAGCCACTATATGATGTGTCATGCAATTATGGATTTTATCCTAATGTTCGATTCATTAGTGAAAATCAATTGCTTGATGAATATACCTTACAGAATGCAATTATTAATTTTAGCGTTGAAACGAAATATCAAAATGAGGGATATATTGAGACATATGAACAAAATAGAACAAGAAGAAATATTATCTCATCAAATAAAAAAAACATTGCCTTTGTTGCACCAACATCATCGGGAAAAAGTTCATTGATCATTCAGCATATAAAAAATAATGATAGAATTCAAAAAGCCGCTGTACTTGTCCCAACAAAATCATTGATTGCTCAAACATATATGGATCTACGAAAAGAATTATCAGATCGAAAGATTATTAGTCATGAGGGGATGTATAATGGTGAATCAACATTTGTTGGTTGCTTGACACAAGAGAGAATGCTTAGATTATTAGAAAATAATGAAGAGCTTTGTTTTGATTGTATATATGTTGATGAAGCACACAATATATTTTCAAATGATAACAGGAATGTATTACTTGCACGTGCAATAAAAATGTGTAAAGACAGAAATGCAGAATGTCAAGTTATTTTTTTATCGCCCTTTATTAATAATGTTAGAAATTTGATGCTGGGAAGTGTCAATGAGATTGATGAGCAAAGGATTACCTTTAATATAAAAGAACCGAATATTTTTGTTAGATGTAAAGATGGTGCAGTAGAAGTTTATGATAGATTTTATGGTAATTTTTATGATATAGGAAAAAGTGATGATGGATTTGAATATATTAAAAATAATCAGAAAGAAAAGAATTTTATTTTTATAAATACTCCGCCTAAGATAGAAGCATTTGCAGAGGAATTATATAAGAATACTGAGGAAATTGTGCTGGATCATGAATTGATAGAAATACAAAAAATTCTATCAGAATATGTGCACCCAGATTTTAATATTATAAGATATTTATCGCATGGTATTATTTATCTACATGCAAAAATACCAGATCAGATTAAGGAATATTTAGAGTATCAGTTTAAGAAAAATCAAAAAATTAGATATTTAGTTGCAAACGCTGTTATTATGGAGGGAATAAATCTTCCTATTGACTGTTTGTTTATATGTAATGTATGGAATATGACGAGTTCAGCACTCAAGAATCTCATAGGACGAGTTAACAGACTCAATATGATTTTTGATAAAGAACAAGGGGATATAACGAAACTGATTCCGGAGATTCATTTTGTGGATGTGCCTAATTATACTGCTAAGAATAGAAAGCTTGAAAATGCAATAAGAAAAATATATGAAGTCAGCCGAGATGAAGTCAGAAATCCATTATTGCAAAATTGTTCACTAGAAGATATGAAAGTATCAAAGAGAGAAAAAACTGAAAAGATTAATCAACAAATATTACAGCAAGAGGAGTTGTATCATTTAGAGACGGTGGACCCGATTGAGTTGTTTAGAAAGAAGATTATTGCATCAGGGATGAATCAGTTCATTGACATTTCTCGAAATTCAGCTATTTCTATTATGAATAATATTGAGAGATGTGATTTCGAACAGGATGTGATAGATTGTGTTAGTCAGATATTTACGCAGAATGTTGAAGTTATTGATCAGGAATTCAAAAGACTGAGTTATCCTTCTGCAATTAGATTTTATAAATTTTTCATGTCGGAACTTAAAAAAGGCGATTTTTCAGCTTTAATAACTTCGCAATTAAAGTATCAATTGGAGCGTGCGGAAAAGGATAATGAACCATATATGTATGTAGGAAGGGGATATGGTGATGAGAAGGGGTGGTATGAAGATATTGCAAGAGGACAAGAAGTGTATGTTGACATCCGGAAAAAATCATATGCGCAACTCGTTAATTTGATTATTGTAAAAACAAAGGTTGAACAAGAGTTCCTTGGCTTTCAATATAGTAGAGCTGTCAATTTTCTACATGATTATGGTTATCTTAGCGATGAGAAATACAATATGGAAATGTATGGAACAAATGATGAAGATAAAATCCAATTACTCAACTTAGGAATATCTTTTTCTCTAATGAATTGTTTAGAAAAAAATGATCAGATTAAAAATATATCAATGGATAGTTTCGGTAATTTGATTGCAAATAAACAATTATGCGAATTTAAGAAAACGCGAAATGGGCTTATCAAATATGAAATGGATAAATATATTTTATTTAGTTGATAATCAGATATGCCAAAGATTTATCTCTTAGGTACTAAGGACACACTTCTATATTTATCTATTGGCAGGTATTGGAGCATTTTTTTCTGATAATGAATACGAATTGAGTTTAATCTTGATTTGCACTCATTTTACTTACCGAGATATGGTAAAATATGCGATTTCATGCTAGGATAAGACTATTGGGTTAGAGGTCGTGAAAGGGGTCTCCAAAGTTTAGTGGGGTTTCCCAAAGTTTTTTAGGGTCAATTAGTAGGGACAGGCGCTAAAAATGGTTGAGTTTTTTAGGGGCATTCCGTAGGGGCAAGCTAAAATTGAACGGGAGTATCCCAAAGTTTGTGTAAACCTCCAAACTGATGTAAGATGGGAGTATCCCAAAGTTTGTGTAAACCTCCAAACTGATGTAAGATAAAATTACTCAGTTTCATAGACTTCCTCCATCTGTCTCAAAAGTATATCCTAAACTTTTTGGACTAAACTTTTTTGACCGTCTTAATATTTTAGTCTATTTTCTCAAATTTGCTGCTGGCATTCTATGTATGGACTATGGAGCATTTACGATTATAGTCAGTTATTCTATTTATAACTGGAGTATCTCTGGTTGCGTAAAGAAAACGAGTTCGAAAATGTTCGAAGTTTCGATAGCCGCGTCCGAGCCTTTTTAGGTCTTTCACTTTTCGATTTAATGATTCGATGGGGCCATTGGATAGTCGACTGCTATGTATTTTTCCAGGACCGTGCTTTTCAACCATTACAAAGGAATTAATGATATAATCATGGTTCCGAAAGAATGAATGATCAGCATATCTGTTGCATTCGTATTACGTTTCCTTTTATCTACAAAGTTGAAAGATTCATTGACTGTGTAAGAACAAGATTTGTTAACACAACGCCATCGATGCTGCTTGAGTTTTAAAATCAGTTCGTAGCCGTCCTGAAGCATTGGATGATTGATTGTCCGAACTTTGATGCCACGTGAATACATCTTAAAACCACAGAGCGGGCAGAAATGGCGGACTGGTTTGGTTTCAAGAGTAAGGATCTTCTTTGTACCGTTAATAGAGATGTCGGAAATAAAAATATCGGCATCTTCCAAGTTTAATAATTCTGTGATACTATTCATTTGTCTCCTTTCTGAAGTATTTTGTTGCAGAATTATCATACGAAAAGAGACAGAGAAGGGCAAGAAATCAAACGATTTCCTGCCCTGTCTTAATATTTATGGAGACCCTACGGAGTGTCACCACTAAATGTCCCTACTAACAGACCCTACTAAAGAGAGACCCCACTCAACTTTGATTACCCAACAAAATTACTTAGAAGAATGGCGGAAGAAAATGCAGGTGATTTTGCCATTGTGATTTGGAATAGGTATATGATTGTAAGGAATAGATTTGAAGATTATTTAATTACGTTAACAAGTAAAATTCAGTCGCATGATATGTGGTGATTTGTATTGTAAATGTTGCACACTAGAGGTATAATCTTATTGGAGGATAAGATTATGAATAAAACAATATCTATCAGTATTCGCGTTAGTGAAGAAGATTTAAATAAATTTAAACAAGCAGCCGAGCTAGAAAGCTATGCTTCTTATAGCGAATTCATCAGGAGAACTGCTTTGAAGGAAGCAAATAAAGTTATTGAGAATGATAATAAAAAGAAATAACGATGGAGATGTTCAAAATGTTAGAATACGTAATTCAGAGTACAAAAGAATTTCTTGATGAGATGCCCAAGGAAAAAAGGAAAAAGATAGGGCAGTTTTTTACGTCAAAAGAAACAGCTATTTTTATGGCAAGTTTATTTGACCTGAATAATATACCTGATTCAATTTCAATCCTTGATCCTGGTTCCGGTACAGGAATTTTGGCGACAGCATTGATTCAGAGAATACTTCAGTATAACAAAATAAGAAAGGTAACCCTTGTTTGTTATGAAAATAATCCTGATGTAATTCCAGTGCTTGAAGGCAATATGAGATACATTATGGAAAATGTTAATTTAGATTTTGATTATGAGATAAGAGAAGAAGACTATTTGCTATCGCAGTCACATGATTTTGAGGAGGATGTTTTAGCAAATAAAAATCTGCAGAAGTACGATATTATTATTGGAAACCCGCCTTATCTTCGTGTTTTGAGAAATCATCCAGCAGCTATGGCAATGCCAAAGATAGTTCATGGGGCTCCAAATTTATATTTTTTGTTTTCTGCTATGGCATTGTTTAATTTGAAGGATAACTGCGAATTAGTGTTTATTATTCCGAGAAGTTGGACATCTGGGGCATACTTTAAAGCATTTAGAGAGTATTTTTTGTCACAAGGAAAAATAGAACATATACACTTGTTTGTAAGTAGGGATAAAGTGTTTAGTGAGGAGCAGGTGCTGCAAGAGACAATTATTATTAAAATGAGAAAATCATTTGATAAACCACAGCTTGTAAAACTGACATCCACACAAACTAATGGAGATTTTAATGAAATAACAGAATTGAATGTTCCGTATGATTCTGTAGTTACAGGTGAAGATTTGTATGTTTTCTTGCCAACAAATGATGAGGATATTCATACAATTGAAAGTATTAATAGATATAATGGTACAATGCTTGATCTTGGTATGAAAATGAAAACTGGTATAATAGTTGATTTTCGACAATATGATGATTTGCGAAGTGAACCAGGAGAACATATTGTACCTTTGTTTTATGGACAGCATATAAAAGACGGAAGAGTAAATCATGAAGCATCCGGTAAAGATTATGATTGGGTGATTGACGAAAAACCAGGATTAATTCAAAAGAATAAGGATTATATATTCTGTAAAAGGTTTACAGCTAAGGAAGAACGAAGAAGGTTGCAGTGTGGCTTATATTTTGCAAATGATTTTCCGGAATATGAAAATATTGGAACGCAAAATAAAATAAACTTCATTGAGCGACTTAATGGGGAACCGTTGAATAGAGAAGAATTATTTGGTGTGTTTGCCCTCTTTAATTCAACACTGTTTGATCAGTATTATAGAATATTGAATGGTAGTACACAGGTAAACAGTACAGAAGTGAATAGCATACCAGTGCCACCATTGGATGTGATTAGGGATATTGGTAGATTACTTATTGAGTCAGGCCAATATACTACAGAAGTGTGTGATCAGATACTTGTTCAAGTAGCATATGCATAAAGAAAAAGGATTGCAAAACAATAAAGAGGTGTTGCAATCCTTTTTGGTATTTTTAGCATACTTTGAAATGTTTATCAGGTGTTTCACGTATCCATATGTAAGAGTTAACAGATAGGTTGTTTTCTGATTGCTGTCGAGAGGCGAGCTTCTTCCAAGTTTCGTATGTTGTTGTGCATCCGGCAAAAATTTTGCCTGAATTTTCGCATATGCGTAAAAGGCCTTCGTATTTATGATTGTCGACTTCACCATCTGATGTGACAGCTTCAATAAACCAAAGTGAGTTCTTTGACTCGTTATATAGAATAGCATCTGGCCAAACATCTGTTAACTGTCCGAATACAATACCAGCAGAGTCTAGAGCAGCGTGTTCTTCATCAGTAACTCGGTCTCCATCTTCACAATCTGTAAACACAGGAATATAACCAGGTAAGAACTGAGCAGCATAAACATTAATAGAGTCTAATATTAACTGCTTATGTGCAGATATTCCCTGTGCATTGATATTGTTTTGTGACAGTCTGGAGAAAACGGCTAAGCGTTCATTAACCGCTTCTGCGTATCGAGTAACTCTTTCATCAAAGTCACTAGCATTTGCAGATTGCATTAATTCCACGAAATTTGGCGATAGTCGGTATGCAGAATTTGGTGATTTAGCTTTTAAATGTCCTTCTTGAAATTCACCATCAACGAGAGTAACCGGTTCTATAGCGGCAATGTCAATAAGTGGTTTTATCCAGTAATCGCGGCCTTCTCTGTCAAGTTTTTTGTTATGACGCATTAATATGCCAACATAACTTCCGATGTGTGCGACAGAAGCACCATCTGCTATTGTTTTATCAGTGGCGGTTGGAAAAATGGATGGGAACTCATTGTTTAATAGACACCATATCGCATCGCGCATATCAGCAGTACTTCTATCGAATTTTTCTAAAGTAAGTGTAACATTATCAATGACTACATCTTGATAAGTAGTTTTAAGTGTGTAATCTTGTTGAACTAGGCGGGAAAAGTAATCTTCGACTTTTTCACCTGTTCTTTTGGAGATATCATTGTTATTGTTTGGCAAATTATTTGTATCCATCGAGATAGCCTCCTTTGTGTATAATTTTAAATTATAGCATATTGGCTGTGCTTTTACTAGGTAGGGGGGAACGAATCTCTCCCCCTTTTATTCTAAAGACCGATGCCCCCTCTCACGCGTATTTTCGCGAAATTGCAAAGGGGGTATTGTTTTTTGTCTGGTATTTGCCGGAGAGACTTGATTTTAAAGGATATGGGGAGATATTTGTGCGCGAATAATATGGTGTTTTGTGTAAAAGTATTTCAGAATTGACTTGCTTTATTGTTCATTTAGAGTGATATATGTACATACCAAAAAGAAAGGCGGTATGTGCAATGATTACAGAGATTGATTTTAAGGTTAAAGGTGAGGAACGAAAGAAGCTGGCTTATGCCATAGGTGAATTGCTTGGGATTGTGAATTTGAGCCGTGGAGGTGAGGACGAAGAAGAATGAAAAATCCAAGTCCAGGAGTGAAAAATATAATTACACCGACGGAGGCAATTGATTATTTTGTGCTTAGTCGTAGGAAATTTTATGATTTACTGAAATCGGATGAACAGAAGAATTTCCTTGTGTTTTATAAGGAACGCAAGATGATTATTCGCACAGCGTTTGCAAGATATCTGGAAGCGCATCCAGATTTAAGGAGGCGATGTTAAATGGCAAAGACAGGAATTAGAAGAGACTCAAAACACCGAGTGTTACGCAGAAGCTATATGCTGTGAAAGGGGGATAAGAAATCGCCCATAGAAAGGAGAGTTTTTCAATGAAAGCAAAGAAAACGGACAACGGCAAGATAACCGCACTATACGAGCGTCTTTCCCGCGACGACGACCTCACAGGCGACAGCAACAGCATAATCAATCAAAAGAAACTGCTTGAAGATTATGCAAGGGAACATGGCTTTACGAATTGCGTCCACTTTACCGATGACGGCTGGTCTGGGGCAAACTTCGAGCGTCCGAACTGGAAACGCATGATTGCGGGAATTGAAAGCGGCGAAATCGGCTATGTACTGGTAAAGGATTTAAGTCGTGTCGGCAGAGATTATCTGCAAGTGGGATTTTACACAGAAGTCATGTTCAAGAAGCAGGGCGTCCGTTTTATTGCCATAGCAAACGGAGTTGACAGCGACAAGCGCGAAAGCAGCGAGTTTGCCCCGTTTTTGAATATTATGAACGAATGGTATGTGCGTGATAGCAGCCGAAAAATAACAAGCGTTCTCCACGCAAGAGGAATGTCCGGCAAGCATACAAACAGCCATTGTATTTATGGCTATAAGAAAGACCCTAATGACAAAGACCACTGGATTATCGACGAGGAAGCCGCCGCGGTAGTACGCCGGATTTACCGCATGGCGTTGGAGAGCAAAGGCCCGTATGAAATTGCCCGTATCCTTGCTTTGGAAAAGGTTGAAAGACCGTCCTATTATCTTGCACAGCGCGGCGTGGGGAAACATCAGTCTAATTTTAACCCCGCTGAACGGTACACATGGCGTGGCGGCACAGTTGCCGATATTCTATCCAAGCCGGAGTATATGGGGCATACAGTAAACTTCCGCACCTATAAAGAAAGCTACAAAGACAAACGCTCCAGAATGACACCCAAAGAGGATTTAGTCATTTTTGAAAATACGCAGGAAGCCATTATTGACAAGGAAACATGGGAGCGCGTCCAGAGCTTGCGGAAAACGATACGCCGGACGGACACCATAGGCGCGGCAAATCCTTTAACGGGCTTGATGTTTTGCGCGGATTGCGGGGCTAAGATGTATAACCACAGGGGCGGGGCTGGACTGGCGCGGGACTGGGCGGGGCGACCCAACGGCAGGAAGCGTCCAGAACGCGACGAGTACAACTGTTCCCGTTATGATTTAGGCAACCAGCACTATGATAGATATTGCACGACGCACCTTATCCGCACAGCCGTTGTAAATGAGCTTCTGCTCGAAGCTATCAAGGAAGTATGCGACTACGCGCTGAACAATGAAGCGGCATTTATGGAGCAGGTCTGCTCTGCTTCCAGCGAGCGGCAGGCGAAAGCGGCAAAGGCAATCCGGCAGAGAAAACAGCGCAGCGAAAAACGAGCCGACGAATTGAGCCGCTTAATCCGCAAGCTCTATGAGGACAATGTAAACGGCAGACTTTCCGATAAGCTCTTTGAACAAATGCTGCATGATTTTGAAGCGGAGTTAGAGAGTTTAACCGAGAGCGTTACCCAAGACGAGCAGGAGCTTGACCGTATAAGCCGGGAAACCGTCAACGCTGAAAAATTTCTTGCCCTTGTCAAAAAATATACGGATTTTTCCGAGATTACCCCCGCCATGATAAATGAATTTGTTGAAAAAATCCTTGTCCACCAAGCAGAGGGAAAAGGGGCGAGCCGCACACAGGAGGTTGAGATTTTCTTTAACTTTGTCGGCAAGGTAGAAATCCCCCATGAGGAAATCGTACTGACAGAGGAAGAAAAAGCGGCATTGGCAGAGCAGGAACGGCGCAGAGCAAAAAAAGCCGAATACAACCGCCGCTATATGGAGAAAAAACGCAGACAATGGAGAGAACAGCGGGAACGGGAGCAGGAACAAAAGCCCCATGAACTTCCCTCTGTCGCAGACAAGAAAGGAGAAAAAAGCGCATGAGAAGATTGATTGACAATGGCACTACCCCACTCGCCAGATTGCCCCATATCGGACATTACGGACACTTGCGGAAAGCCTATCTTGAGGGCTACCGCCCCGACCTCTATACCGCCCTTGCTGCCAGTGAAAAGTTGTATGAGCATTGTGCGGAGATCGACGCAGCAGCGCGGAGCCGGATTGACCTTATCATGCCGGAGCTTGCCAAGAGCGCGGGAGCCACCGAGGAATTAAAAGCCGCCGACCCTATGAAGTGGGTAGGACTGATGAACGCTTGCAAAGCACAGGCAGAAGAAATCGTAAAATATGAGCTAATCTATGCTTGACGGTCAAGAGCCGGAAAAATCGGAAATCTTGCGATAACAGCCGCCCCGACGATACATTCCCCGTCCGGGCGGTTTTTATCGTCAAAAACGCCGTTTTCCCCAAGTCAAGAGCCGGGGAAAACACCCGAAAAATGCCC
>OHAF01000719.1_pt1 | contig 34768 bp, 36 predicted proteins | sample 1577041 | NCBI WGS metagenome assembly OHAF01 (sample SAMEA3541495, study PRJEB24748) | human gut metagenome | biome: human gut; feature: human-associated habitat; material: faeces | place: China | collected 2012
CTGAAGCTGTTCACCGGCTCCCAGTGCGACGATATGACCGGCCAAAATCTGGAGGGCAAGGTGCTGGTCATGAGTCCGTTCACACTGAAGGAGTCCTGCTGGGCGCCGGAAAATCAGCTCTGGCTGGCCACCGGCGGCTTTGGCTGCGTCCCCACCGCCGCAGGCAGAGCGGTATACGCCACCTGTCTTGGCGATGGAGAGCAGACACGCTGGAACCGCAGCGACTTTATCGGCATTCTCCGGGAGGAGCATCTGCCCGACTGGGCCAGAGAGCGGCTGGAGCAACTCCGGCAGGAATCGCCCGCCGGTCTCGAAATGAGTCATCCATCCATGTAAAGAAAGAAAGGAGATTTGTCACATGGCAACACAGAAGAAAAAGCAGCAGGAAACCCCCACGCCCCAGGTGGAGGCGCGAATCGACCGTATGGTGGATGGGGACTTCAAGACCAAAGCCTATGCCAGCGCCACCATCGGCGGCGCCTTTGCCGTCCACGGCATCCGGGTCATTGAGTCCGACAAGGGGCGCTTCATCTCCATGCCCCAGGAGTCCTACAAGAAAAATGGCGAAACCAAATACAACGACACCTTCCACGCCATTACCGCCGAGGCACGGACCGCGCTGGTGGAGGCGGTCAACGACGCTTACGAGCAGAAGCTCCAGGAGCAGCAGGAGCAGAAAAGCGACGCTCCCGAGCAGGCTATGAGTCAGCAGATGTAAACCGGTTGTCCGGAAGGAGGTGATGCACCCTGATTCGTTTCACAGTAGACAACCAAAACCGCCTGATCTTCTATGGCAATATGGTGGGCTATGTAAAGGACAGCACCGCCGTTGTGGACGAAATGTTCCAGACCGATGAGCTGTCCCGTTATCTGGCCAGAATGAACCTGGCTCCCCAGTGGGAGGAGGGCGTATTCGACCGCCTGACTGCCGGTGAGGTACCCGGTGAGGAGCTGGGTCAGCCGCAGAAGGGCTGCCGCATCTGGCAGCTCCGAAAAGATGTGGATGTCACCATGCGTTTCATCGGATATGAGGATCTGGTCAAAAAGTTCGGAGAACCGGATGCCGGCAACTATACCCAGGTATTCGAAGGGAATCTGGGAACCAATGATCTGGAGCGGATCTATGCCATCTGCAGGGATAGCCCTCCTCCCGGATACCGGGGATACCGAATGGCACTGTCCGATGTGGTGGAGCTTTACGACGCTTCCGGCAGCGAGTTTTATTACTGCGACCGGGTGGGCTTTCGTCCCATCCAGTTCAGCCAGAGTCAGGAGCAAGCAGAATGTATTGAAATGACCATGTAGGCCGGACGTTTGCCCATCGTCCGGCCTTTACCTTGTCAGGGCGTAGCCGCAGCCCTCCCGCATCAGGAAGACTGTGACCGAACCTACATCATCAAGCCATCCACAAACAATCAAAATTGATTTACTTACAGGAGGTATTTTTCATGAAGAACACGACGGTGGCCGGACTGCTGCGGGCGGCGCTGGCATTGTGGACAGCCGCTGTCTTGACGGCAGCAGCCTACTTTGTTCCCGTATTCATGCGGCACATCTGCGCCGTTCGGCCGGAATTGGCAGGTCGGTACGGCTGGGGTGTAGCCTTTGGATGGCTGCTGGCGGCCATGATGCTGTGGGCGTTTTTGCTGTTGTGGCGGGTGATGGGGACCGTCGCACAAGGGCGGGCATTTGTGCGCAAAAATGCCACGCGCTTCAGGCGGGTGTGGCAACTGTCGGTGGCTAGTTTTACGCTATGCGCGGGACTGGGGATTTTCATGGTCCTGACCAATATCCTTCCGCCCTTTCTGGTGTTGACGGTCGCAGGCCTTTTGCTGGCCACGGCCACGGCGGGGCTGGCCAGTTTCGCCCTCAGCGGCCTGTGTCAAAGCGCCGCCCTGCTGCGTGAGGAAAGCGAAATGACGATATAAAGGAGGCAGCCATGGCAATTCAGGTCAATTTGGACGTCATGCTGGCCCGCCGCAAGATGACCCTGAGCGAGCTGGCATCCAAGGTGGACATCACGCTGGCCAATCTCAGCGTGCTCAAGACCGGCCGGGCACGCGCCATCCGCTTCAGCACGCTGGACAGGCTGTGCCGGGCGCTGGACTGCCAGCCCGGGGATCTGCTGGCCTATGTGCCGGGGGAGACGGAAACATGACAAAGGCGCCGCGACAGGGGAAAAACACCCGTGTCGCGGCGCACTGCTATGCTTAGGGCTTCAATACTCCTTGTGCTCGCACACCCGCACCGACGCGAGGGCAGAGCAGGCCAGCAGCACAAGCGCCGCCAGGAACAGCCAGCCGGTGCCGGCGGGCAGGGCAACAGGGAACACTTCGGGAAACATCACCGTCAACGCGACAGGCAGCAGCACCACCACGATCATCACCATGCGTCCCTTCTGTGCGCCAAAGCGGAACAACAGTGGCAGCATGATGGAAATCATGCACAGTCCAGCTGCAAGCAGCAGTCCGATCGTGGAAAACACCTCGTCCGGCGTGGCGCCCATCATCAGCGCGCAGACCGCCGACAGCAGGGCCATTGCCCCTGCACCCACCAGCGCCAGCAGATACTTGCTCAAGGCGAGATCGCGCCGCGTCACAGGCATGGTAAGGGCGTAGGCGTCCCATTTGCAGTTTTCGTCATAGGCCAGCGCGTTGACCGGGAGCAGCAGCACCATCACCGTCAGCATGCTGCTGATATAAACCGGGCTTTGCTGGGCAAAGCCGATCACGATAAACAGCGCCAGCAGCAGGGCCCATACGCGTATGGTCTGCTTGAGGTTGAGCAGGTCCTTCATCAGAAGTCCTTTCATCTCAATGTTCCTCCTTGATGTGATAGAGCATGATGTCCTCCAGTGTGGCCGGCTGATGCGCCATACCGGCAGGCAGGGCGCTGCGCAGGATGAGCGCCTCGGCCCCAAAGCGGCCTGCGCGTATGCCCACGACCGCCGCGGGGTCCAGGCGGCGCAGCTCCGCCTCCGGCGCTTTGGCCATCACATAACGGTCTATCAGCTCGTCCTTGGGTTCGGACAAAAGCAGACGCCCCTTGTGCAGAAAGGTCACGTAATCGCATACCTTCTCCAAATCGCTGATGATGTGCGAGGACAGCAGCACCGACCGGCGCTCGTCCTGGATGAAATCACGCAGCACGTCCAGCATCTCGTCACGCACGACAGGGTCCAGTCCGCTCGTGGCCTCGTCCAGCAGGAGCAGCCGGCTGTCGTGCGAGAGCGCCGCCGCGATGGACAGCTTCATCCGCATGCCACGAGAAAAGGCCTTCACCGGCTTTTTCCGGGGCAGCTCAAAGCGGTCCGCCCAGCCCTGGAAGCGCAGCGTGTCCCAGGTGCGGTAGCAGCGGCTCAAAATCGCGTCCACGTCATGAAGCGTCAGGTTTTCGGGAAAGCCGCATTCGTCCATCACCACCCCAAGATGCTCCTTGGTTTCGCGGTCCACTGCGGCGCGGCCCAGCAGGCGCGCGCCTCCCTCGTCGGGATGCACCAGACCCAACATCAGCTTGAGTGCGGTGGTTTTGCCCGCACCGTTTTCCCCGATGAGGCCCATGATGCAGCCTTCGGGCAGAGAAAAGGAAAGGTGGTCCAGCGTAAAGCCGGGGTAGCGCTTGGTCAGCCCCGTGATCTCCAGGGCATTGTTCATAGGTCCTCCTCCTTGTAGAGCATGCTTAGAATGCTGGTGAGGCCGTCCAGATCCAGACCGCACAGGTGCGAGAGGGATACTGCCTCGCGCAGATGGTCCTCCAGGCGCCGCAGGTGCTCCTCGCGGATGAGCTCGGTATTCGCGCCCGCCACAAAGCTGCCCTTGCCGGTAAGGCTTACGATGAAGCCCTCGCGCTCCAGCTCCTCATAGGCGCGCTTGGTGGTGATGACGCTGATGCGCAAATCCTTGGCCAGCGCGCGCAATGAGGGCAGCGCATCGCCTTCTTTGAGCTTGCCGGAGAGAATCTGCGCCTTTACCTGCGATACGATCTGGTCGTAGATGGGCTGGCTGGCCGCATTGGTCAGGATAATATCCATGGTGTGCCTCCACTTAAGTGTGCATATACATTATACACAGTATAAACGATTTGTCAACAGGAAAATAGCGGCGCAGAGCCGCCAGGGTCCGGTCAGGGGCGGAACCCCTGATAAATGCGCCGGATTTCTTCCAATACTTCGGGATGGTTGAAATCATCCTGATAAACCACATTGATTTCGCGCACCATGCGCATCCCCTCCACTGGAAGCGCCACCAGACGGCCGTCGGCAGCCTCCTCGCGGCAGGCGCTGTGGGCGATGATGGTCACGCCCAGATTGGCGGCCACCAGCTCCTTGATGGCGTTGATGTTGTCCATCTCCAGGCGCACGTCGAAGTTGCGGATGTTTTCCATATGGCCGGTCAGGCTGCTTTCAAACAGGCGGCGCGTGCCTGCATCCTCGCGCCGGAGGATGAGGCTTTCGGCCTTGAGCTCTTGCAAAGTGATGGCAGTGCGTTTCGCCAGCGCATGCTTGGGCGACATCACCACGCACAGGTAATCCAGGTCCAAAAGCTCCGTGTGACAGTGCTTGAGCGACACCGAGCCATCCACGATGGCGAAGTCCAGCTCATAGCTGCCCAGGCGGTCGCACAGCTGCTCCATGGTATCGGTGACGATGCTGATGTTGGTGTGGGGATGCGCGCTGCAATAGCTGCTGAATACCCGGCCGATGAGCGCCTCGCCGCAGCTGGGGGTGATGCCGACCGTGAAATGGCGCAGCTGCTGCTTGACGTCATTGAGGGCACGGCAGGCACTGTCGCTGATGGCCTCCAGCCGGCGGGCATACTTGATGAGAACCTCCCCTTCCGGGGTTAATGTCAATTTCTTTTGGTTCCGATAAAATATTTTTATGTTGAGTTCCTCTTCCAGCTGACGCAGATGATAGCTTACCGCCGGCTGGGACAGTGCGAGCACATCGGCGGCTTTGGTGTAAGAGCCTTCTTTTACAACGCATAGAAGCGTTTTTAGCTTTGAATCTATCATCGTTTACCCCTCCCCTGTATGCTGGTGGATGCAGATAAACCATCAAAAAAACTGATGGATGCATTCATTTTCATCATTTGATTTTATCATGCTTCGCTGTTACAATCAACCCCATCATCCAGCGGGTGATGGAACATATGGTGGGAAGGATGACGAAACATGAGGGATGTATTTTTGACGCTCAGCCCCGCAGCCAGGATCCTGGCTGCGGTGACGATTCTATGGCTGGCGGGTTTTCTGATGTCGCGCGTAACCAAGGTGCTCAAGCTGCCCAATGTTACGGGCTATATCCTTGCGGGCGTGGCGATCGGTCCCTACGCGCTGGACCTGATTCCTTCCGATATCGTAAGCGGCATGGAATTCATCACCGACATCGCACTGGCCTTTATCGCCTTTGGCGTGGGCCGCTATTTGCGGCTGGACCGGCTCAAACAGCAGGGTACCAAGGTGATTGTGCTCACCCTGATGGAGGCGCTGGTCACCGCAGCCGTAGTCACGGCCTTTATGCTGGTGGTCTTTCACCTGTCCCTGGCGTTTTCGCTGCTGCTGGGCGCCATCGGCTCCGCTACCGCGCCCGCTTCCAGCCTGATGACCATCCGGCAGTACCGGGCCAAGGGCCCGTTCGTCAACACCCTGGTGCAGGTGGTAGCCATGGACGACGCGGTGGCCCTGCTGGCTTTCAGCGTGTGCGCGGCCATCGCCTCCGGCACGGAAACCCCTGTGGTGGACTGGCAAAGCGTAATTACTCCGTTGGCGGTGAATGCAGGCGTGCTGCTGGCGGCCTATCTGTTGGGACGGCTGCTGTGCGTGCTGCTCAACGGCCGCTCCTCGGACCACCGGCTGGTGCTGACGTGTGCGTTTGTATTTTTCATCGCGGCAGGCTGCGCCGCGCTGGATGTATCGCCCCTGCTGGGCTGCATGCTGCTGGGCGCCACGTACGTCAACGTGCGCGGCGACAAGACGCTCTTCAAGCAGGTCAGCCGGGTGACGCCGCCGATCAATGTCATGTTTTTTGTCCTGAGCGGCATGCACCTGGATCTGAATTCCCTGACCACCGTGGGCATCATCGGCGCGGCATACTTCGCGGTGCGCATCGCGGGCAAGTTTTTGGGCTCCTGGCTGGGGGCGCGCATGACGGGCATGCCGGTGGGGGTGCGGCGGTATCTGGGCCTGGCCCTGATTCCGCAGGCGGGCGTAAGCATCGGCCTGGCTGTGCTGGCGCAGCGCATTTTGCCGGAGGACTCAGGCGCGCTGCTGAGCACGATCATTCTGTCGTCCTCCGTGCTCTATGAGATGATCGGTCCGGTGTGCGCGCGCAAGGCGCTGTTCCTCTCCGGCGCGGTGCCGGGTGTGCAGGGCGCATTGCAGGCGGACCGGACAGCGGAGAAAGCGGTCAATGTGGATAAGTCCGCCAAGGCCGACAAAAACCAGAAGGCTGACAAGGCGTTGAAGTCCGATAAGGCCACGAAGGCGGAAAAGCCTATAAAGGCGCAGCGCGACAGCAGGGAAAGCGATAAGGCCGCCGCCAAGAAGAACAAAAAAACCGTCCTGGACGGACGGCCCATGCCCCTTCCGGAGCCCCAGCCGAAGATCCGCTGGGCGGGTGCAGGCGAGCGGATGTGGGCCATGCGGCGGGAGCAGGGCAGCTTCCACCGGGGATAAGAAACGCGGCGCGGCTTCCAGGGAGGAAACCGCGCCGCCGCTTTATCGGTAGACGATGCGCGCGCCAAATGGCGACAGCGACAGCCGCGCCAGCTTGAAGCACTGCATGCCGAAGGGAATGCCCACCACCGTCAGGCACAGGAGCAAGCCGTTGATGGCGGCGGCAAGGGCCAGCCACAGGCCGCTCACCAGCAGCCAGATCACGTTCATCAGAAAGGAGGGCACGCCGCCGCCGGCTTCCACATCCCGACCGAAGGGACAGAACCACAGCGCGGCCAGCTTGAAGCACTGGCGGCCTACCGGGATACCCACGATGGTTATGCTCCATAAAACGCCTGCAAGCAGCCACCCGATTCCCTGCCACAGGCCCGCGAAAAGAAACCAGATCACATTGCCTAAAAAGTTCATCATTCTTCACCCCGCATCAGTATAGCATTGGATCAGGGTCAAGAAAAGCGATCTTTCCTTTTCTAATGAAAGCCTCATGCTGCTCCAATGCTGCATGATAAAAAAAGGGGCGTGGGGAAAAACTTCCTTTTCCCCGCGCCCTTTCGCACGGAATTACAAGGTTTCCATCGTCTGGGCGATGGCGTCCAAAAATGCGTCGCTGTTCAGGCCCGTGGCCTCGCCCTCATAAAGGGCCACCAGATCCTTGGTCATGCGGCCGCTCTCGATGGTGGCCAGGGTGGCTTTTTCCAGGCGGTCCGCAAAGGCCTGCAGGTCCGCAAGACCGTCCAGCTCGCCGCGCTTGCGCAGCGCGCCCGTCCAGGCGAAGATGGTGGCTACAGGGTTGGTGCTCGTTTCCTCGCCCTTGAGGTAGCGGTAGTAGTGGCGGGTGACGGTGCCGTGCGCGGCCTCGTACTCGAACTGTCCGCCGGGGGAGACGAGCACGCTGGTCATCATGGCCAGGCTGCCGAAGGCCGTGGCGATCATGTCGCTCATCACGTCGCCGTCGTAGTTTTTCAGCGCCCAGATGAAGCCGCCGCGGCTGCGGATGACGCGGGCCACCGCGTCGTCGATCAGCGTATAGAAATACTCGATGCCCGCGGCCTCAAAGGCGGCCTTGAACTCAGTTTCGTACAGCTCGGCAAAGATGTCCTTGAAGCGGTGGTCATAAATTTTGGAAATGGTGTCCTTTGTGGAAAACCACAAATCCTGCTTGACCGACAGGGCGTAGTTAAAGCAGCTGCGAGCGAAGGAAGCAATGCTGCGGTCCGTGTTGTGCTGGCCCTGGATGATACCGGGCCCTTCAAACTGCATAATGGTCTGCCGGACCTCGGAGCCATCCTCACCGGTGAAGCACAATTCGGCCTTTCCGGGGCCGGGCACGCGATACTCGGTGTTTTTGTATACGTCGCCGTAAGCGTGGCGGGCGATGGTGATGGGCTTTTCCCAGTTGCGCACGCAGGGGGAGACGCCTTTCACCACCACTGGCGCGCGGAACACCGTGCCGTCCAGTATGGCGCGGATGGTACCGTTGGGGCTCTTCCACATCTGCTTGAGGCCGTATTCCTCCACGCGCTGGGCGTTGGGGGTGATGGTGGCGCATTTGACGGCCACGCCGTATTTGAGGGTAGCCTCGGCGCTTTCCACGGTGACGCGGTCATCCGTCTCATCGCGGTGCTTCAGGCCCAGGTCATAGTATTCGGTCTTCAGGTCCACATAGGGCAAAATCAGCTTGTCCTTGATCTTCTGCCACAGGATGCGGGTCATCTCGTCGCCGTCCATCTCCACCAGCGGCGTTTTCATCAAAATCTTGTCCAAAACAATCCCGTCCCTTTTGCCATTGTATTCGACCGCACGGAGGGGTCCTTGGCTATTGTAGCGGGTTTATACAGGAATAGCAATACGCGGTACAGCAAAAGAACAGCGCGCTTGTGCGGCCGCGGGGTTTGTGCTATCATCGAGGTACGCTGCCGGCACACCTGACAAAGCGCCGCGAAAGGAGAGTTTCCATGACCCGTGAACAACGCCTGGCCCGTACCGCTCTTTTGATGTCCCCCGCACAGATGGAGCGGCTTGCACACGCGCATGTGATGCTTTTGGGCCTGGGCGGCGTAGGCGGCCATGCGGCGGAGGCGCTGGCACGCGGCGGCGTGGGCAAGATGACCATCGTGGACCACGACACGGTTTCGCCCTCCAATCTCAACCGCCAGCTCGTGGCGTTGGAAAGCACCATCGGCCTGCCCAAAACACAGGTGATGTACCGCCGACTCAAGGATGCGGCTCCGGACCTGGACCTGACCGCCATTGATGCCTTTTACCTGCCGGACAGCCCCGTGCCGATCCCGGAGGACGCAACCGTGGTGGTGGACGCCATCGACACGGCGTCAGCCAAGCTCCATCTGGCACGGGTATGCCGGGAGCGCGGCGTGCCGCTGATCAGCTGCATGGGGATGGGGAACCGGCTGGACCCCGCGCAAATTCGCGTGGGCGACATTTTTGAAACCTCCGGCTGCCCCCTGTGCCGCGTGATGCGGCAGGGACTGCGCAAGCTGGGCGTTCCGTCCCTGCGCTGTGTGTATTCGCTGGAGCCGGCCCGCCATCCGCAGGGGGGGGAGGGGGCTGAACAAAAGGGCGGGCATCCTGCGCCCGGCTCGGTCAGCTTCGTGCCTTCGGTGGCGGGCATCTATCTGGCAGCGGAGGCCATTCGCCTTATTGCCGGAGAAGGGTGAGAAAGTTCGGCACAGGTGTGGCGTTTTTTCGCATTCCATGGTAAAATAGCACACAGATGGCGCATAGAGCGCCGCAACGCTTGGAGGGTTCATATTGAAAAGGGACATCATTATCATCGGCGGAGGCGTAGTGGGCTGTGCCGTGGCAAGACTGCTGTCGCGCTATGAAGCGGACGTCGCCCTGCTGGAGGGCGCCAGCGACGTGTCCGAGGGCGCCAGCAAGGCCAACAGCGGCATCGTGCACGCGGGCTTCGATGCCAAACCAGGGACGCTCAAGGCAAAGCTCAATGTAGAGGGAGCGCGGATGTACCCGGCGCTGTGCGCCGAGGTGGACGCGCCCTATGGTCAGCCCGGCGCGATGGTGCTGGCCTTTACGGAGGAGGAGCGCGCCAACATCCAAACGCTGTACGAGCAGGGCGTGGCCAACGGCGTGGAGGGCCTGCGCGTGATCGAGCGGGAGGAGGTCCTCTCGCTGGAGCCCAATGTCAACCCCGGCGTGGTGTGCGCTCTGCTGGCTCCCACCAGCGGCATCACCAGCCCCTATGAGCTGACCTGCGCATTGGCGGACCATGCGGCGGTCAACGGGGTGGACTTCCTGCTGGATACCTTTGTTCAGTCGGTACGGCCCGGCGGGGCGGGCTACCTGCTGGAAACAACCCGTGGCCCCATGGAGGCCCGGATCGTGATTAACTGCGCGGGCGTGGATTCGGCTCGGCTGCATAACCAGCTCTGCCCCCAAAAGCCGCTTACCATCATCCCGCGCAAGGGCGAATATTACCTGCTGGATCATACCAAGCCCCTTGCCTTCTCCATGACCCTGTTCCAGACGCCTACCAAGATGGGCAAGGGCGTGTTGGTCAGCCCCACGGTGCATGGAAACCTCCTGCTGGGTCCCTCGGCCATCGACGTGGAGGACGGCACCGCCGTGGAGACCACCGCTCAGGCGCTGAAGCTGGTGGCGGATGCGGCGCGCAAGACCTGGCCGGGCGAGAGCCTGCGCGGGGTGATTACCACCTTTGCGGGTATCCGCGCGCATGAGAAAAATGGCGACTTTGTCATCGGCGCAGTGGAAGGCGCGCCCGGCGCCTATGAGACGGTGGGCATTGAAAGCCCCGGACTCACATCCGCTCCGGCCATCGCGGAGATGCTGGTGAAGCAGATCGCAGAGGAAAACGGCCTTTCGGAAAAAGCGGAATGGAAGCCCGCGCCCAGGCGTGAGAAGCCCTTCTACGCCATGACGCTGGAGGAGCGCGTGGCCATCGTGCAAAAGGACCCCAGCTACGGCACGCTGGTGTGCCGCTGTGAGGAGGTCACCGAAGCCGAGATCCGCGCGGCGATCCGCCGCCCGGTGGGTGCGCGGACCATCGACGCGGTCAAGCGCCGCACCCGTGCGGGCATGGGCCGCTGCCAGGGCGGCTTCTGCAGCCCGCGCGTACTGGAGATCCTCTCCGAGGAACTGGGCATCGACCCGACCGAGGTCACCAAGTGCGGCGGGGAAAGCCGCCTGCTGGTAGGCACCATCGCCGAAGCGGCACGAAAGGAGGACGCCTGATATGTTGAGCCAGGAACTTCGCAGCCAGGTGCAATATGTGGACGTGCTGGTGATCGGCGCGGGCCCGGCGGGCATGGCGGCCGCCATCGCTGCGCGTGAGGCGGGCGTGGAAAATCTGCTGGTTTTGGAACGTGAAAACGACATGGGCGGCATTCTGCGCCAATGCATCCATAACGGATTCGGCCTGCACCGCTTCAAGGAGGAGCTGACCGGCCCCGAATATGCCCAGCGCGACATCGACCGCGTGAAGGAGATGGGCATCGAGGTGCGCTGCGGCACCACCGTGCTCAGCGTGGACGGCGACCGCTTTGTGACCGCCGTGAGCCGTGAAAAGGGCGTGCAGCTCTTTGAGGCCGGCGCCATCGTGCTGGCCATGGGCTGCCGCGAGCGGCCCCGCGGCGCGCTGGCGACCCCCGGCACGCGCTGCGCGGGCGTGTTCTCCGCCGGCACGGCGCAGAAATTCGTCAACCTGGAGGGCTATATGCCCGGCAAGCGTGTGGTCATCCTCGGCAGCGGCGACATCGGCCTCATCATGGCCCGCCGCATGACGCTCCAGGGCGCCAAGGTGCTGGCCTGCGTGGAACTGATGCCCTATTCCAGCGGCCTCAACCGAAACATCGTCCAGTGCCTCCAGGACTATGATATCCCTCTCATGCTCAGCCATACGGTGATCGATATTCAGGGGCGTGAGCGCCTCAGCGGCGTCACGGTGGCGCAGGTGGATGAGAAGCGCCAGCCCATCCCCGGCACGGAGAAGCATTTCGACTGTGATACGCTGCTTCTGTCCGTGGGCCTGATTCCCGAAAATGAGCTCAGCCAGCAGGCGGGCGTGGAGATGAGCCCGCTTACCCAGGGCGCGGTGGTCGATGACAGCCTGCAAACCAGCAAGGAGGGCATCTTCGCCTGTGGCAACGTGCTGCACGTGCATGACCTGGTGGACTTCGTCAGTGCCGAGAGCTTCAAGGCCGGAAAGGCCGCCGCGGACTATGTACAGGGCAAGGCCCGCAAGGGTGCGTATGTGGCCCTCAAGGACGGCGACGGCGTGCGCGGCGTGGTGCCGCAGCGCCTGCTCAAGCCCGAAGGCGAGGCGCAGAGCGTGCAGGTGATGTTCCGTCCCGCGGGCGTGTATGAGAACGCCACCCTGTGCGTGATGGACGGCGACCGCGAGATACTCCGGCAGCGCAAGCGCATCCTGACCCCCGGCGAGATGGCGGAGCTGACCCTCAAGCCGGAGCAGATCGCGTCCCTCAGCGGCGCGGATGTGACCGTGTGCGTGAAACAGTAAGGAGGCGGGCGGTATGGAACAACAGATCACATGTATCAATTGCCCCGTGGGCTGCCGCCTGCAGGTGGTGGTGGAAAACGGCGAAGTCAAGAGCGTGACCGGCAACAGCTGCAACCGCGGCATTACCTACGCCAAACAGGAATGCGTCGCGCCCCAGCGCATGGTGACCGCCGTGGTGCCCGTGGCAGGGCGCAAGTGCCCCGTGAGCGTGAAAACGCGCACGCCCATTCCCAAGGAGAAGATCGGCGCGTGCATGCATCAGCTGGCGGATCTGAACGTGCAGCCTCCGGTACATATGGGCGAGGTGGTGTGTCCCGACGTGTGTGGAACCGGCGTGGACGTGATCGCCACCAAGACCGTGGAGTAATCTTCAACCAGCATAATGAATCAGGCGCCCGGCCACCCGGCCGGGCGCTTTGATTGGTATACACTTTATACCGTTTGGCTATCCTACCCCTTAGAAAAGGAGGGGGAACGGCATGAACGGGCTGATGACGGAACGGGAATGGCGCAGGCAGGCAGCGCGCGCCAAACCGCCTCGGCCTGTCTGCTGGGGCGCGCAGTGTGTGCTGCCCGCGAAAAGACGCAAAAAACTGCGGGAGGACCGGTCCTTTTCTGTATTTCTGCTGCTGCTGTCGCTGTCGGCGGCACTGGTGATGCCCGTGCTGACCCCGCGGACCTTGCGGCAGCAGTACCCAGAGGCTACCACGGCAGAAAGCCCGGAGGGTGTGCAGGCCCGCGAGGTCAGCTCCGTGAGCTATGAGCTGCCCGAAGGGCTGGTGACGAAATCCGTTACCTATCCCTATGAACGGTTGCTGCTGGGAGGGCTGATGCTGCTGGATGAGGAGCATCCGCTTCCCGATGGAGCGCCTGCGCCCAATACCATGAGCGTCGCTACCTATGGAAAGGGCATGGTGCCGGTGAACGGCTTAAGCGTCAAAAGCGGGCGGGACACCATCCAGGCGTTGGCGGAGCTGTTTGCGAGCCTGCGCTCGGAGGGCGTCAGCGGCCTGTGCGTATGGAGCGGTACACTGACCCGGACTGAGCAGGCCGCCTCGCAGGCCCAGGCAGCGCTCCGGTATGCAGCCCAAATGTCTCTGGAGGATGCGGTGCGAAAGACGCTGGCGCAGGATACGCCCGTATCCGTCGCTGAGCAGCGGCGGGACGATACCGTGGAAATCCGGCTGATCGCAGGCAGCTCGGAGGACCCCGACCCTCGTCCTCTGGATGATACGCAGCAGGGCCGCGCACTGCTCAGGCTGGCGTGGCGATCGGGATTCATCCGCCGGGAACCGGAAGGAGAAGGTGCGTCCGCCTTCCGCTTCCGGTACGTGGGCAAGGCGCACGCCACGGCCATGACCTACCTGGACCTGACGCTGGAGGAATACCTCGAGTGGCTTCATGAAAAGGGGGTGCTCGCCGTGCAGGAGGACGGACGGCTGAAATACCTGATCCTGTGCAAGCCCCTCAGCGGCACGCATGTCGCCTTTGACCTGCCGCAGGAAGCCGCCGTTGAGGCCAGCTTCGATAACGACGGCTATGCCATTGTGGCCTGTACCTTTGAAGAAAGCTGAAAAGAAGACAGCGAAAGCGGCGCTCTCCGGGGCCGGATGGCCGGCGGAAAGTGCCGCTTTATCAGCGCGCTTTTGGGCGGGCTGCCTCCCTGTGCCGCTCAGCTCCGGCGGCACGCATGACAGGCTGCGCAGCCGCCTTCGCCCGTCTCACGCAGCGAGGAAGGCATGGCGTCGCCTACATCGCGCATGGTGAGAATCATCTCGTCCAGGGGGATGGGGCAGGCCACGCCCGAAAGCGCGAGCTGAGCCGCGCTCACCGCCTGCGACACACCGCCCACGTTGCGGTACACGCAAGGTACTTCCACCAGCCCGCCCACGGGATCGCACACCAGGCCCAGCGTATTCATCAGCGCAAAGGCACAGGCGTGCGCCGCCGCCTCCGGGGAGCCGCCATAGAGCTGGGTGAGTGCCGCCGCAGCCATGCCCGCCGCCGTGCCGCATTCGGCCTGGCAGCCGCCCTCCGCACCGCTGATGGTGGCTTGCAGCGCAATCGCACGTCCAATTGCCGCCGCTGCAAACAGCGCCATCACCAGTTCATCGTCCGAAAAGCCGTCCTCCTCCTGGGCGGCCAGCAGCGCTCCGGGCAAGATGCCGCAGCTGCCCGCCGTGGGCGCGGCCACGATTTTGCCCATGCAGGCGTTGTACTCCGCGATGGAGAGCGCGTAGATGCCCGCCCGGCCCGCCAGGCCGAAACGGCCGGCAAAAGGCGATTGGGCCAGCAACGCCGCCTGCCCACCCACCATGCCGCTCACGCTGCGCAGCGTGGGGGAGAGGCCCGCCTGGGCGCTTTCGCGCATCACGCGCAGACGCCCGTGCATCAGCGCCAGGGGAACAGAAGGGTCCTCGCCCCGCTCGTGCGCCTGCCAGTGAAGCGCCGCCGCGCCCAGGCTGCCGTGCCGGCGCGCGGCGTCCAGCCATTCCGCTACGGTACGCATGCTCATTCCTCCTTGGCGGCCAGATAGGCCACATGATAGACGCCCTGCAAAGCCGACAGCCGGGCGATCAGCTCCGTGTCCGCCGAGCCGTCCAGCTCCAGCGCGACCATGGCGTCGCCGCCCACCGAGCGGCGAAACACCCGCATGGTGGCAATGTTGAGGTTGGCCGCGGCCAGCTCGCCGCTGATGCTGGCGATCATGCCGGGCGTATCATGATGGGTGATGACCAGCGTGTTTTCGTGGCCGGAGAAGCCGGCCTCCAGCCCGTCGATGGCGTTGACCACGATTTCTCCGCCGCCCACGGACGAAGCCTGCACCTGGATGTGCCGCCCATCGTCGCCGTCAACGTCCAGAATGACGGTGTTGGGGTGCGCGCCGCGCACATCGGCATTGTAAAACGAGTATTCCAGCTTCGCCTCGGCGGCAAGGCGCAGGCTGTCGCGCAGGCGTGAATCGTCCACATTCATGCCCAGCAGGCCGCCGATGAGGGCCTTATCGGTACCGTGGCCCAGGTAGGTCTTTTGAAAGGAGCCATACAGGCCGATACGCGCGCTCACGGGGCGGCTGCCCAGGAGCATACGGGCAATCTTGCCGATGCGCGCCGCGCCCGCCGTGTGCGACGAGCTGGGGCCGACCATCACGGGACCGATGATGTCAAACAGATCCATAGGGGGTTCTCCTTTCGGGCTCGGCAGACGCTAGCCGCTTGGTCAGAATGCTTGCGCGGGAGCGCTTTGCACCCCACACAAGGTCCGTTTCCCCTTCGGGCCGGTATCCCTGCGCCTGCCAAAAGCCAAGGGCACAGCCGTCATAGCCGCCTACCACGTCGATGTGCACGGCTTCGCAGCCTTCCCTGCGCATGCGTTCTTCGAACAGGCGGCAGCATGCCGTGCCCAATCCCTGGCCCTGATGGGCCTTGTCCAGCATGAGAAGTGAAAGGTAAGCCGCTGGGCCGGGACGGTAGTCCATCACGCCCGCAATCCGGCCACCGTCCGTCTCCAGCACACAGCACAGAAAGCCCGCGCTTTCCGCGGCTGCATGGTCTTGAAGAAGAAAGGCCGCGTCCACAGACTTTCGTCCCAGATGTGCCGTGAGAAAGGCGGGATTGCTGTTATAGATCTCCACGATGCGCGTGGTATCCTGCTCGCATGCGGGCCGAAGGATCAGTCCGCTCATGGCGTGTCCTCCTCCCACGGGGCGAAGCGCTCCTCCTCCTTGAGCGATTCGACGCGGCCGTCCGTCACGCGCGTCAGCTCCGCAAGCACGCGCTCGGTATCGGCGGCCTTCATGTCCAGCTCAAAGCTCACCGCGGCGGCAAAGTCCGTGCCCACGAGGCGTGCGGGCAGGGATTTGAGCGCATGCTGCACCCGGTCCCACAGGGGATAGGCCACCTCGAACAGCCAGCGCTCGGTGGGATGCATCTGGCACACGCGCGCGGCGTCCAGCGCCAGCGCACACGTGTGCGAATACGCGCGCACCAGCCCGCCGGCACCCAGCAGGATACCGCCAAAGTAGCGGGTGACCACCACGGCGCAGTCCACCACACCCCGCGCCTTCATGACCTCGATGATGGGCATGCCGGCGGTGCCGGAGGGCTCGCCGTCGTCGCTGTAACGCATGATACCCGCGTTCCGGCCGATGATGTAGGCGTAGCAGTTGTGCGTGGCGTCGCGGTGCTCCTCGCGGATACGCGCGAGGAACCTGAGCGCCTCCTCCGTGCTGCTCACCGGCGCCGCGTGCCCGATGAAGCGGCTTTTGTTGATAACCACTTCATCGCGGGCCTCGCGCAGCACGGTTTTATAGCCCTTCAGGCTCATTTGAGAATCAGGCGGCAATAGTTTTTCTTGCCCTTGCGCAGCATCAGGCCGTCCGGGCCGATCTGCGACGCGTCGATGCGGTAATCCACATCCGTCACCTTCTGGTCGGCCACCAGCACCGCGCCCTGTTGCACCATCTTGCGCGCGTCGCCGCGGCTTGTGCACAGGCCGCAGGAGGCCAGCAGGGTGGTCAGGCGGTTGTCCTCGGCCAGCATGGCGGCGTTTACCTCCCAGGTGGGCACGTCCTGGCTGGCGGCACCGCCCGCAAACAGCGCCAGCGCCGCGTCGGCAGCCTTCTGCGCCTCGGCTTCGCCGTGAATCATCTTGGTGACCTCAAAGGCCAGCACGCGCTTGGCCTCGTTGATCTGCTCGCCGGGCAGCGCGCCCAGGCGGCGCACCTCGTCCATGGGCAGAAGCGTGAGCAGGCTCAGGAAGCGCTCCACGTCCTGATCGCCCACGTTGCGCCAGTACTGATAGAATTCAAAGGGGGTGGTGCGTGTGGGGTCCAGCCACAGGGCGCCCTTTTCGGTCTTGCCCATCTTCTTGCCGTCGTGCGTCATGATGAGCTTGCAGGTGAGGGCAAAGGCATCCTCGTGCTCCTTGCGGCGGATGAGGTCCGCGCCGGAGAGCATGTTGCTCCACTGGTCGTCGCCGCCGATTTGCAGGCGGCAGCCGTAGTTTTTGAACAGCTGGAGGAAGTCATAGCTCTGCATGAGCATATAGTTGAATTCCAGGAACGTAAGGCCCGTTTCCATGCGGCGCTTGTAGCATTCGGCGGTCAGCATGCGGTTGACGCTGAACAGCGCGCCCACCTCGCGCAGGAAGTCAATGTAGTTGAGGCCCAGCAGCCAGTCGCCGTTATTGACCATGATGGCCTTGCCTTCGCTGAAATCCAGGAAGCGGGAAAGCTGCTTCTGGATGCCGCAGACGTTTTCGCCGATGGTTTCGCGGCTCATCATCTTGCGCAGGTCGCTCTTGCCGCTGGGGTCACCGATCATGGCGGTGCCGCCGCCGCAGAGGATGATGGGCCGGTGTCCGGCCCGCTGGAGGTAACCGGCCACGATGATGGGCATGAAGTGCCCCACATGCAGGCTGTCCGCCGTGGGGTCGATGCCGAGGTAGAAGGTCATGGGCTCGCGCTCCAGCGCCTTGTAGAGGTCCTCCTCAAAGGTGACTTGCGCGATGAAACCGCGCTCTTTGAGCATGTCCAGTACGTGCATAAATCATCGTTCCTTTCTTTGTGGGGCCCCAATGGAGCCGTCAGCCCAGATGGGCGGCGAAGAGCTCGCGCAGCTTGCCCATGCCCTCGTGAATCTGCTGGGGGGTGGAGTTGCTGAAGTTCAGGCGCAGCGTGTTGTGATGCCCGCCGTCGGGGTAGAAATGCGTGCCGGGCACATAGGCCACGCCGCGTTCGACGGCCTCGCTGAACAGGGCAGTGGCGTCAAAGCCTTCGGGCATCTCCACGAAGATGAACAGCCCGCCCTCCGGCGCGGTGTAGCGCGTGCCTTCGGGGAAGGAGGAAAGCTCCTCAAGCATGAGTTCCAGCTTTTCGCGGTAGCCGGGGATGATGCTCTGGACGTGGGAGTCCAGCAGGTCCCGGCGCAGAAACTGGTCGATGATGGCCTGGTTGAGGTTGGGCGTGTGCAAATCGGTTCCCTGCTTGCCGATGGTGCATTTGCGCAGCAGCTCCTCATGGGCGAGCAGGTAGCCCACGCGCAGGCCCGGGCTGACAAGCTTGGAAAAGCTGCCCAGATAGACCACGTTGCCCGTCGTATCGTAGCTTTTGATGGGCGGCAGCGCCTGGCCCTGATAGCGCAGGTCGCGGTAGGGGTCGTCCTCGGCCACGATGAAGCCGTACTTGGCGGCCAGCTCCGCGATGGGCCCCCGCCGGTCGGCGGCCAGCGTGCGGCCGGAGGGGTTCTGGAACGTGGGGATCACGTAAAACAGCTTGGGATGATACCTGCGCGCCGCTTCCTCCAGCACATCCAGCCGCACGCCGCCCTCGTCGCTTTCGATGGGGATGAGGTTGGCCTCGTAGAGGTGCATGGTTTGCATGTTGCCAAGGAAGGTGGGGCTTTCCACCAGCACGGCGTCGCCGGGGTTCACCAGCGCCTTGAGCAGCAGGTCCATACCGCTGGTGCTGCCGGTGGTGGGAAGCACGCCGTCGCCCTCCATGGAGAAGCCGAAGTGCGACTTGAGATAGGCCGTAAGGCTCTCCAAAAAGGGCGGATAGCCCTCGGTTGCGCCATACTGCAAGATGCGTTTTCCGTCGGCCAGCAGCACGTCGCGCGCGAGATCGGCGCAGAGCCTGTCGGGCAGGGCATCCAGAGACGGGTTGCCTCCGGCGAAGCTGATCATGCCGGGCCGGCCCAGCACCTTGAAGATCTCACGGATGGCGCTGCCGGTCACCTTGTCAAACCGGCGGGCGTAGGTAACAGAGTCCACCAAAATCCCTCCTTTTGCATTGCCGGACCCCTCCGGCCGGAAAAAAGAAAGCCGCCTGCCTCCCGCAAGGGGAGGAAGGCGACGGAAAATCGCGGTACCACTTCCACTTTGGCGCGCGGACGCGCCCTCTGCGGGCCTTGCAGGCCCCGCGCTGTAAACGGCGCACCGTCGGTCCGCTACTGATGAAAAACAGGTTCACGGCCGGGCTCAGGGAGGTATTCACCTGGACTGCCGCCGCCTTCTTCCACCTGCCGAAGGCTCTCTTGAGGCGCACAGGTCCGGGTTACTTGGTCCCGTCATTGCCGATGGTGGTATTATAGGGGAACGGGGCGGGAAAGTCAAGCAAGCCCGTCACTCGTCCTTGCCGTCATCCTCCGCATCCACGAAGAAGGGCTTGCCGCAGAATTCGCACACGGGGCTTTCATCATAGTCGATGTCGGCAGCCTTGACCAAAACGGTTTTGCCGCAGTGCGGGCAGTCGAAGGACAGTTCTTCCTCCTCGTCGCAGGAACAGCCGTCCTCCTCGTCGCAGTCGCACTCATCCTCATCATCGCCAAAGAGAACCTCTTCCATATCGCTCAGATCGGAATCCAGATCCTCCACGTACTCTTCCAGCTCGCCCACATCGGCGTCCAGATCGCTGACCTTCTGGGCCATTTCGTCCATCAGTCCCAGCATCTCCAGAAGCAGCTTGTGCTCTTTCTTTTCCTTGTCCAGGCCCATGCCCTCGGCCAGACCGCGCAGATACGCGGCACGATCAGTCAGATTGCCCATATACGCTCCTTTTTCGCCTCAGCAGCGCTCCATATATTCGCCCGTGCGGGTATCCACACGAATATGATCGCCCGTGTTGATAAACAGCGGCACCTGCAGGGTATAGCCGGTTTCCAGGGTGGCGGGCTTATAGGTATTGCTGGCCGTATCACCCTTGAAGCCGGGCTCGGTATCGGTGATCTCCAGCTCCACAAAGTTGGGCGCGGCCACGCTGAACGCGTTGCCCTTGAAGAACTTCACGGTCACGTTGGTCCCTTCCTTGACGAAGGGGATGGCCTCCTCCACCTGATCCTGATTGAGGGGCAGCTGCTCGTAGGTATCCATATCCATGAAGTAGTACAGGCCGCCGTCGTTATAAACATACTGCATTTCCTTGGTTTCCACGATGGCGCGGGGCATTTTATCGGTGGGGTTGAAGCTGCGCTCGATCACAGCGCCGGTCATGACGTTTTTGAGCTTCGTGCGCACAAAGGCCGCGCCCTTGCCGGGCTTGACGTGCTGGAAGTCCACGATGTTCCACACGCCGCCGTCCCATTCGATGGTAATGCCCTTTTTGAAATCGCCTGCCGTAATCATAGTGATGGTTCCTCCTCGTTTCTGTATAGATGGTGATGGAATGGTCCCGGCTTACAGGATGATGAGCTCACGGTCAGGGAACGTGAGCACCTCGCAGCCGCCCTCGCGTACCACGACGGAGTTTTCGATGCGCACGCCACCCACGCCGGGCAGGTAGATGCCCGGTTCCACGGTCATGACCTGACCGGCCTTGAGCACGGCGGTGCTGACCTGGTTAAAGCGCGGGTCCTCGTGAATGTCGATGCCCACGGAATGGCCCAGCCCGTGGCCGAAGCGGCCCTCGTAGCCGTGGCTGTAGATGTAATTGCGGGCAATGGCGTCGATATCGCGGCACAGTTTGCCGGCAGCCACGGCGTCCTGCGCCATCTTCTGGGCGTCCAGCACGATGCCGTAGACCTTCTTCATCTCATCCGAGGGCTGACCCAGGGCCACGGTGCGGGTCATGTCGGCGCAGTAGTTGCCGTAGCGCGCGCCAAAATCCATGGTAATCATGTCCCCGCGGCGCAGGCGGTATTCGCCAGGCACCGCATGCGGCAGCGATCCGTTGGCACCCGCCGCCACAATGGTGGAAAACGACGGCTTGCTGGCCCCATGGCTCATCATGTCAAAATCCAGCCTGAGGGCAAGTTCCTTTTCGGTGACGCCCTCCTTGATATGGGGCAGGATGCGCTCGAAGGCTTCGCCCGTGATGCGGCAGGCCTGACGGATGAGGGCGAGCTCGTCCTCGTCCTTGATTTCACGCAGGCGGGCAATCTCGCTGCCCACGACCTTCCACTCCACGCCGCGCACACTCTCCCGCAGGGCGTTGAAGGTGTGAACGGTGACGAAGTCATCCTCATAGTAGAGGGTGTCAATACCGCCGGAGGCACACAGGGCGCCGGCAATATCCTCGTGGGATTTGCCCTTTTCGGTCATCAGCACCTCAAAGCCGGGGGCCTGCGCCTGCGCCTGCTCGGTGTATCGGAAATCCGTGATGATGGCGGAAATCCCGCGCGCGACCAGCACCAGACCTTCGCCCGTGTAGCCGGAAAGGTAGAACATATTGCTGGGGTCGTAGACCACCACGCCCTCATGTTCGCCAAGACGCATGGAATCAAGAAGCCGTTTTACACGTTCAGTCAATGTAGATCCCTCACATACGGTCTTTTTGGCACATAGCCATTTTTTATTTTACCATAAACAAAACAACCGCGCTACAGTTTTTTGCATTTTGATTGGGAAAATACTGTAGCGCTACAATACATATTGGACAGTGAAGAAAAAAAGGATGAGACCTGAGCGCCCATCTGGTATAGTTGAGTTGCAGCAACAACTAAGGAAGGAGCTCAAGCCTCATGAACAGTATAACACAGGACATGAAATACCGCCATTCTCTGCTCACCTACGCCCAGAAGTACGGTGTAAGCCGTGCCAGCCGGAAGTACAACAAAAGCCGGTCTTACATCTACTTCTGGCGTGCCCGCTACGACGGTTCCCTGCAATCCCTGGCCTGCCGGTCCCGACGTCCTCACAGCCCCCAACCAGCATACCCAAGTGGAGCTTAAGCTCATCGCTGATATGCACCGACGAAACCCCAACGTGGGGATCGTGGAGCTATGGGCGCGAATGCGGAAACGAGGATATACGCGAACCGTAGAAAGCCTATGACGGGTGATGCGAAGGGGAGGCTGGACAGCACAGGTAGAGAAGAAGAAACCCTACAAACCCAAACCATACGAGCAAATGCAATATCCCGGCCAGCGTGTTCAGATCGACGTGAAGGTTGTACCCCGACGCTGTATTGCCGATCCGCAGCTGAAGCTGTATCAGTACACCGCCATAGACGAGTATTCCCGCTATCGCGTCCTGAGTGCTTACGAGGAACAGAGTACCTTTTCCTCCGCAGACTTTCTAAACAAAGTCGTCAAGCATTTTGCCCGCAAAGGCATTGCCGTCGAGTGTGTTCAGACCGATAACGGTTTTGAGTTCACCAATCGCTTTTCGGGCAGCCGGCGCGATCTGGAAACCCTCTTTGAGGCACGGCCAAGCAACTGGGAATTCGCCACAAGCTCATCCGCCCCTATACTCCCCGGCACAACGGAAAGGTGGAGCGCAGTCATAGAGAGGACCAAAAGCGCTTCTATGACTCTCACCGTTTCTACTCCCTCGCTGACTTTGGTGGGCAGCTAGCTGCCCACTAAAGTTGAAGCAACTCCCGCACCATACGTCCTCTTCATTAGTTTGCTTCTTGTGATCTTCTTTCCTCCTTCCCTGTCCATTATACCTGATAAACCTACATTCGCGTTTTTAAATAAGTTATTTTCTGTAATCAATTCTACAGTATTCAGATTACAATATTTATTTGTCCGCTTTGTCGCCTCAGCTCACCCCATCCATACATCTATTGCTCGCCTAATTCCCCCATTTACTCATGCTTTGTTTGTCAGCAGACTGTCTATTCCGCTTTCCGAACTGTTAATGTGCCAGAAATATTTTGCAAAATAACACCAATCGTGCTACCATCTGTTTCTCTGTTTGTGGGTGGTACATGCCATTTCATAGGCAGATTCGGCTCCAGAGACAATGTGTCTACTTTGGAATGATTCGTTAAAAGACCATTTCGATAGTAAGAGGCATATATACGGATAACGATAGGCTGTGAGGCCAGCAGTTCCCAGGTTACTCCTTTCCGTTCTTTTCCTTTTGGAACTGGCGAGGTAAGCCAGGCCTTATTTTGCGTTTCTGTTGCCGTAAAGGTTGCCATATGGAGATCATCCTGAATGCTCATTCCTTTTATCTGTGTTGCGCTATCCCAAGCCTTTAGTTCATAAGGGATTGTCCAAGCCGGAATGATGTTTATATCAGGCTTGGCATTCAATTGCTTGTCAAATATCTTATCCGCTATTGTTTCAGCCAGAATTTTTCCCAACTCATTCCAGTGCCCAATTTCCACAATTTGCTGTTCCCCATCTCTATGATAGGCATATTCTAGACAGGTCAAATTGCAGTTCCAACGTACTGCATAATAATATTCCACTAAAGCGTGATTATTCATGCCACCCCAATTAAGCACTTGTGTATCTACATCATGCAGATGGAAGGACACATGATTACGGCAATTTGCTTCATAAGCAAGCGCCATGTTCCACATTCTGTTCCACAGTCTGCTATGCGGCCGACTTGATCTAGCGGGAGGCATATAAGATGCCCCACCGGGTTGCGGCGCATGCAAATCAAACGCCCAAAGAATTTCGTATTGTTGACCGAGTTGTTCCAGTTCCTCTTGCAATCCAAAAATTTCGGGATGATAAGGCCTATAATGCCAGTCTCGATTGAAGTCACAGGGACTTTGGTCTTTCCCATAGCGCCCTTCTTGTACACAATCCTGATCCATAATCGGCACAATGCAAAAGCAAACTTTTTCCAGCAACTTTTTCATCTCCATACTGCCATCCAAAAGTCTACGCAGAATACCCTCCAACACGAAAGAACCACTTACCTCACCGGCATGCTGGCGCGCCGTTAAAACAATTAGATGTTTTGGATGCGCATTAGGCAGTCGCAGCAGATAACGTACCATCGGTCTGCCGGCCTTTGTAGTACATATTGTTTTTTCTGATATATGATCTGCAGGTAACGTTTTTAAAAATGATAACCAATTCTCCATGAGGTACGGGTAACAAAAGGCCACATAACATACTGTTTCGGTTGGCTCTACTTCAAAACGAAAAGTCAAAGGATTCTGTATATATTGAATAGTATTCTCTTCTACACGTTGCCATGGGCCGTCTTCCCCATCCTTCCAAACAGGTACTACCGGGCCATACCCCCGTGATTCATGCACGCCGAGAACATGATCCAACCCCTTTTGAATAAGGGTTAACCTCTGGCCCTGAGCTCCAATCACACGGAAGAAATACCAAAGGCTTTGAGGACTATTATCCAGAGGTGCTTCAAAAACAATCGTCAAGTTGTTGATTTCTACATTTTCAACAGCACCGCCTGGAAAATTCGCATCTACTCGAATGCTTGCCATAACTTCTCCTTTCTTAGCCCAAAGGATAAATGGGCGCCAAGTCCACGGGTGATTCGTCATCGGTTCCCCTCATAAGATTTACGAAATGGGCAAGATCTCGCAACAAACTTTGTTGTTCTCCGTTTTTACATCGATTACTTATTAAGTCTGTAACTTCGTATACTACTGCTCGCCCATGCTTGTCCAGCACGGATATGACTGGAATCAAACCAACATTTTGCATCCGCACCTTTCCTTGAAACTTTTCAAACTCGCATTGTAAAAGAACAGAATACTCCTCTCCAATCCCCCGTCCATTAGGATTGTAATCCGGCGTGTCCGTCAAATTTCCCAGGCAATAGGCAACAAATGCGTGTTTTAGTTTTACGCAGGGGTGAAGAATATGCTGATGGTTTCCAATAATAAGATCCACCTTCTGTTCATCCAACCAACGAACGATCCATTTCGTATAATCATCTGGCTCAATGTCATGTTGACCGCCGCAGTGCAACAGCATAACCAAAAATTCTGCTCCCGCCTTGCGCAGCGCGAGAATATCCTGCTTTAATTGCTCCAAGTAGGATGCGATATGTTCTCGAAACAACGGATGATCTTGTTCGTACAGCATTTTTACACGCGTAGATACAGTTTTTCTGTTCAATAAATCAATTGCACCGGGTCTTCCTTCTTCAGGTTGCAACAGGTTTACTGCCCAATGGTTGTCAGCGGATAGATAATTATGATGAAAGAAAGCATTTGTTCCATAAGTATAGCTTAGAAAGCCAAAGCGCATTCCGCTTAATTCTCTAATATAAGGACGATCGCGCTCCTCCTGACTTCGATAAGTACCCACATGTTCAAGTCCAACTTTATCCAAATGGTCAAGAGTACTTATTAGTCCAGGCAATCCTCTGTCCATGCAGTGGTTATTAGCCGTTGACAACAGATGAAAACCGCAGTCTGCAAGCATGTTCAAAAAAATTTCAGGCGTATTAAATTGATACATCCGATCGGTATATCCATATTTTTCGCCTGCCACGGGAGTTTCAAGATTGCCTACCAAATAATCACATTCCAGCAGTCGCTTACAAATCGGTTTGAGAACGGGTGAATAGTCAAGACCATTTTCTGTACTGCACGCCTGTGTTTGAACCATCTGGCAAAGAATATCACCGGTAAACTGCATTTTTATCGACATATGCTCTTGCTCCTTAACCCTTTACAGCGCCTGCAGTCATACCCTGAATGAAATACCGTTGCAAAAAAATGAAGATCAGCGTTACCGGTAATGAAACCAAAATAGAAGCAGCCATCATCTCTGCCCAGTTAGTAGTAAATTCACCCATATACGTTAATATGAGACCCGGTGCAAGTGTACGTTTATCAGCACTGGTAACAAGGGTAAGCGAATAGAGCAAATCATTCCAAGCCCATACAAAACCATATATAGCAACAGAAATAAGTCCAGGAACGGCCAAGGGCATTACAATTCGCGTCATGATCTTAACACGTCCCGCACCATCAATTTTGGCCGATTCCATCAGTGCGTCTGGAATTTGGTCAAAGTAAGATTTCAACATCCATGTGGAAGTTGGCAAAGTGAAAGTAATAAAAGACAGAATTAATGAGAGATAGTTATCGAGCAATCCTACATTGCGCATAACCGTATAGATTGTCAGTAACAAAATTGCATGTGGGAATGCCTGAGATATCATAATTGTAACCATAAGACTCCTGCGACCGCGATAGCGAAATTTTGAAAAGCTGTAAGCTGCTAAAGAAGCTACCACCATAGATAGAATGCAGGAAATGGAAGCTACCGTCAGACTGTTTCCCAAATAAATCAAAATACGTTTATCCTTAAGCACATTTTGGAAATTTTCTAAAGTAGGTGTAGTGGAAAAGAATGCCAAAGAAAAGGTTAGTTCTGCTGGTTTTAGTGCAGTATTTATCATCCATAGAAGTGGGAAAAAAACAAATACCCCAATCAAAACTAATGATGTGAAAAAAAACATCCGAAAGCCTATTGTTTTTTGGAACATAATATTTTCCTCCTACACTTTGTCAGGAGCGTCTGAAAGCAATTCTCAAAATTATTAATACGCTTCTTAAGTCCCCGGATCAAACATCCCGTATCTTCATTAGCTATATTTCCCTCATATTTTTACGGATATAGATAAAGCTGAAAACAGCTAAGAAAACAATCCATACCACGCCAACAGAAGCTGCCATGCCGATTTTCCAGCTCTTAAAAGCATTGAGATAGACTTCCATAGACAAGGTCATGGTTGCGCGAGCTGGCCCTCCAGCCGTCATAACCCAAATAAGGTCAAAGTGTTGCAGAGCGCCAATAGTTCCCTGTAAAAGAATTAATCCCACAATAGGCGACATGGCCGGCAATACTACATGTCTAAAAATGAGCCAATTATTCGCACCATCAATTTTTGCTGCCTCTGTTTGATCCATAGAAACACCACCGAGGCCGCCTGTAAGAAAAGCCATATACCACGGCAATACCTGCCATGTTCGTGCGAGAATAACCACCAACATTGCTGTATCCGTACGCCCTAAAAAGTTAATATTTTCATCAATTACACCTAGTTCTCTTAACAGTCCATTAAGTACACCATAATCGCCATTAAAAATCCACATCCAAAGGAATCCGATTGCCGTGGAAGGAATAATCCAATCAATAAGGGTGATACCACGTAAAAGCTCACTAAACCTAAATTTCTCATTAAGCACGATTGCCCAGATAAATCCGAGCACAAAAGGTAAAGCTACGGATCCGCTCACAAAAATCAACGTATTGGTCAATACCCCTCCAAAGTTTGGGTCTGCAAAAAGTTTCTCAAAATTTCTAAAGCCTATTACCTCATAATTAGGTTTTAGCATATTCATGTTGGTGAAGCTTAACATAAGGGAGTTTAGAAACGGATAGAGAATAATCGCACAGAAAACAGCAATGGCAGGCAACACCAAAATAAAGCCAAAGCGATCGTCTGCGCGTCGTAATGAAGATTGTCTTTTCATGGCTTGTGCCCCCTGCAAATATCATAAGATTTTATCCGGGGCGCAATGCGCCCCGGATATCGAAATACCTCAGTCCTCCATTGCAGCCAACATACGGGTTTCCATACTTGCGGCCGCTTCTTCCGGCGTTTTCTGACCGACAATAACCGCCTGAATCTCTTCAGAAATTACATTGTTGAGAGCAGCGCTATAGGGATGGATCATCAGCTCGTTCTTGCGTCCTGTAGCGGTAATGGAGGCCCAAGTATTGCACCATTGATCATTCTTGACGATATCGGCATTCAGCGCAGACTCGGTAACAGGCAACTGAGCAGCCTGTTCAAAATACAGCAAGGACATTTCGTCGGAGAGGACATGCTTGATAAAATCAGCGGCAGCCTGAGGATCGGACGAGTTTTTGAACACAACCAGAATATGGCCCCACATGGTAGAGGTGGGCGTATCCCCTTCATTAATCACGGGACGCAACATAGGGGCAATCACATCGTTAATCCTGTCTTCCGGCACACCATTGGCAATTGCAGTGCTTCGGCTACCCACTACATCATCATAAAAGGCAATTTTCCCCTGAGCAAAAAGTTGCCGGGCATCAAAGCGGCTCATATTGGACTTAATATAGCCCGCTTCAGCCATTTTTTGGTACCAAGTCAAGGTTTTAATAGTTTCATCCGAATTGATAACGAGCGTGTCGTTGTTAAAAATGCTGCCGCCATGGGCCCATAACCACGGTTGGAAATCAGCGGTGGCCGTGGCGTCTTTTGTCGATAGGCCATAGGGAATAATATCTGGATCATAGGCCTTCAGAGCAGCGCAACAAGTCTCAAACTCTTCCAGCGTCTGTGGTGGAGCATCCCAGCCGACTGCAGCTAGCAGTTCAGGGTTGTATAGCATTCCAATAGACGCCATCGTCCAAGGAATGCCCACCCTCTTGCCATCCATGGTTGTACCATAGTCCAGTCCCACATCAGACAGCGTATCCAAAAACTCCTCATCAAAGAGTTCTTCAACGGTGTAACATACGTCCATCTGAAAAATGGTAGAGAACATGCCGGAATCCAGTTGAGCAATATCCAGCGCTTCACCGCCCTGCAAACGGATAACTAGTTGCTGCGCCATCTCCGCCCACGGCCATCCGACCCAAGTGACCGTGTTTCCCGAATCGCCCTCGTTATAACTGCGGATCATTTCTTCAATGGAAGGTTTGGTAGAGGCTTCTTCGCCCGACCATCCGGCCCATACTAGGTCAGCGGCCATAGCACTGCACACTAGGGATAGTACGAGCATCATCGTTAGCATCACAGCAAACAGTTTTTTCATGGTTTGAATTCCTCCTTAATTTTTATTTTCTACCATCTACATTCGAGACAGCAGTTTTCTCATTGAACCAGCATGCGATAAAGAACCGCGCAGCCCCCGTAAGTATCCAGTATTTCTAGTTCAAAGCAGGAAACGTAACGTGGCGAAAAAGAATGAATAGCCATACGCGATTTATTATGATCGGCTTGACCAACCAGCTGCCGATCTGCATAAAGCCGGTAGCTACGCACCAACTGAGCCGGCATGCCCTCTCGGGCGCAGTAATGATGGCTTTCCGCCCAAGTGTTGCACCACGAACTTGTCAGTTCCGAGCAGAATTCAGGATCAAAATAAAGGCGTACCTCTTTAACAACCTGCGGCTTGCACAACTGCACTTTCAATTTGGCCTTAGATGAGGTAGCCATCCATCCATTTGCTCCCTGGTAAGGTCTGCTGAACCCTGATAGTACTTCTGCAGCTTTATAGCGTCCATCCCATTCCACCGCCGGTGCATACCGGCTTATCTCCTGTTTTGTCCCGGCACATACGCCACAAAGCCACTCTCCCAGACAAATGGCAGCAGAAGGTTGATCTGTGAGACGTATTGTACAAAACTCATGGTCGTTTCCAGGTAAAAATACCTCGACGCGGTTTTGACCTACCCCCATTCTCCAATTGCCCTTTGCTAAGATTGGGCCTTCCACCATTCGGGAGGGAAGTTTTTGAGAATCTATATGGTATGATATATTGCATTCTGTCTGCGCCTGAAAATAAAGTACCACCTTCTGTCCAGCAGCTGGCAGGGAGACAAATACCTCGCCCCGCAGTGGGAGGATCATCCCATCAGGCCTAGAAGCATGCAAATGCTCACTACTAGCCCATACCTGTGCGTCTTGCAGCACCCCTGCCGGCAACGGAACATCAAAAATGACGTCTTCTCTGGCCAAGCAGTTGATCAGGAACAAAGGATCTTGTGCCAGCTGCACGAGCGTGACACCATTGCGTATGCATAAAGTAGCCGCCATTGCACATGCATCACCTGTAAGTCCGCAAGTATTCATGACACGGCTAGACGTAAATGCTTGATGGGACATACTGGCTGCTCGCCCGCAAAAAAGAATATTGGGAAATTGAGGATGAAAAAAGCAGTCAATAGGAATTCCATAACAGGAAAGAGCTGGTTGAACACAGTTATTTTCCTTACTAAAAATACCTTGCGCTGGATGTGCATCCATAAACCATCCACCATAAGCAACAGCGCAGGATGCAAAACGGTTGTTTTCGATATCTTTCTGTGTTAAAGTATAGCAGCCCTGAAACCGTCTGGATTCTCTTTTTCCAGGTAGTGCCCCAATCCATTCCAACTGCAGTTCATCAGCATCAAATCTTCCACTGTTTTTAATGTAGTTCCACAATCCCATTACGATGCGACGAAGTTCCAGATGTATCTCCTGGATTTCATCAATCGTATTAAGGCAGCCACCAAATTCAAACCACCAGCAATCGCTTCCCTGCATCTCCGCTGTAACAATACGGCCTCCTTTCTGAATCATGCTCTCGATTTTTTCAAGGGAGTACGCATAACTAGGTGCAACAAACGGCACGACGTGTCCCACGCGTTTTGTCTGCCATAGAATGGAACATCCTAGCATTTCTTGGCCTGCCATTTCGCACGCCATATCTTCATCATAGGTTGAACTAGCTTCATGCCCCATACGATATGGAATGCCTGCTCGATAGGCAACTTCTCCATCACCTGTACAGTCAATATACATTTTGGCGTTCAACTCTATTTTCAGTCCACTCGCCATTTGGTAACCAGCAATAGAACGAATGGTTGTTCCATCCGATGCCATGTACACCTCGGTAATGGGCAAGTTCAGATACAGCGTTAACAACGGCTGCGACAAAACTGCATCAAGCAAAGTCTCATCCCATAAAAATACGTTTCCGTTAGGATTGGTTGCCAAGCTATTCAATTTCAACTGTCCCAGCGTACCCATCTCTTCGGCAAAAAGATTACCGCCTCCTGTAGCGCCACGCGTCCATACCCGAATTTCACTGGAAGAGTTTCCTCCCAACACGGGTCTGTCTGCGCACAACACCGTTTTCATCCCTTGTCTTGCACTCATTAATGCCGCAGATACACCTGCTGGCCCACCTCCAATAACCGCTATATCAAACATCATCACACTTTTCCTCCGGCTATGGATATAACCACAAATTTGATTTTTCATCTCTTGATTTCGTTTTCACTATATCATATAATATTTTAAATTGTATATAAATTTCTGCAAAATATAAGTATTTTTCTGCAGAATTAATCATCTCATTGCTTAATTATACTAATATGTGCAGAATATTGAAAGAAGGTTGTTTTATGAAAACTGCAAGGCACGAACCATTAAAATCTTTTTTGAAACAACTAGAACAAAACTGGCGTGTGAGAATATGTATCAAAGACTTTGTTGGTTTTATTCCCATTGATCGTACTCTATATGATGCATTGCAACCTTATTTGGGGCACAATAATCCCTACTGCATTCATATTAAAAGCAATAAAGAACGTTATCATCATTGCCTTTCAATGATGAAGAAAATTGCAAAAAAAGCTGTGCAATTGGATGGTGCAACTTTTTGTGGCGTATGCTATGCAGGTGTAGGAGAATATGTGGTTCCTATAATGTCAGAAGACTTGTTATTAGGTGCTATTACCGCCGGTTTTTTGTCTTTGAGCCCACAGCAAACTCATCCCAGAATCATCACTGCCATGGGGGATGCTCAGCAAGAGGATGTAGACCGGGCCTTCCGACTTTATGAGCAAAGCATCACTCCCATGATAGCGCCACAAGAGCAACTTGTCACCGAGTTGGAGTTTATTTCCAGTTATCTTGCTCAATCGTATCATGCCATACAGCAGGCAGGGGATAGCCAGCTCATCGTGCGTCAGCGTACAAATACAGAGGAAATCTTTCGTCGGTTTTTGGATTATGTGCATGAGCACTATACAGAAAGGCTCACGGTACACTCTGTTAGCAGTGCGTTGCATTGCTCCGAATCTCAGCTTAACCATATGACAAAAAAAAGGCTAGGTGTGACCTTCAGCACTTATGTCAACAAGCTTCGAATTGAGCATGCGAAAGAATTATTGTTGGATACAAATGAAAGTATGCTCTCTATTGCCCTGATTGTTGGCTATAACGATGCAAGTTATTTTTCCCGTGTATTTATGCAGCTCATGGATATTCCACCATCAGAATTTCGACGCAGATACCGTTAAATATGATACTATCTTAGCACACAACAACATATAATTGAGCCAGTAAAAATGCCATCGAGAATCTTAGATACAAAAAATATAAATTGTCTCGTGCATGGATTCGTGAAAGTACACTGCTTTAAGCTACTCCTCAGGAGACAAACCCGGATTCTGTGTAACGGGTCGTGTCAAGAATTTTTCGCACTTTAGATTGCAGACTCTTTTTGTGAATGAGGTCAGCCAGCAACGGAGATATCCTCGATGTCTGCCTCCAGGTGCTTCATGTTCATGTACTTCTTGTTGCCCCATTGGGTACCAGTTACATAGCGTAGCCGGGCACAGACCAGTATGAGAGCGGAGTTGCCGTCCGGGAAACTTCCAACCACACGGGTGCGGCGGGATAAGGTAAGATAAGGGACCTGTTGACAAAATCTCCAGAGGCTTGGTTCCTGTGGTATAATGGAAACAAAGGAGGAATGGCGCATGATGGGGCGGCAAAGTGGTCAAATGAGTATGATCATTCTTGATTTATCAGAATTGATTCCAGAAAATCATTTGCTTCGAAAAATCAATCAGATGATTTCGTTTGACTTTATTTACGATCTTGTAGCGCCATACTATCCCGCAAACGATCGCCCATCCGTTGACCCTCAGTATGTTTAAAATGCTGCTGGTGGGATACCTTTACGGCGTCAAGTCAGAACGCCGTTTAGTGCAGGAAGTTCAATTGAATATTGTATATAGATGGTTCTGCAGCTTTGAACTGACAGATAAGATTCCAGACCACTCTACATTCAGCAAAACACGCCTGCGCAAATGGAATGAGAGTCGCCTGTTTCAAGAGGTGTTTTGGGATATCTCCGACGCTGCGTAAAGAGTGCCCTGGTAGATGGAAAAGAACTGGCTGCTGATGGAACTTACCTTCCAGCCAACGTTTTTAAAGACAGTTGGATGGATACAGAAGTGGAAGCCGAGTTAAGTATGCAGAGCTATCTGGATCGCTTGGATGAAGAACTTTCTAAACAGCCTAGTTTCAAAAGACCTCCGGTCAAAACGATCAGAAAGCGCCGCACCACCAGTAAAACTGACCCAGACAGCGGTTGTATCAATCACGGAAAAAAGAGTGGTATCGGATACCTGATGGAAACTACAGTAGATTGTAAATATGGGATTATAACCGGCGTGGACGTGTATCCGGCAAAGGAAAAAGAAAGTTTGCTGGTTTTACGGCATCTGGAGCAGCAGACTCAAAACGGGGTCCCGATGCAAAACATTGCATTGGATCGTGGCTACGATACCGGCGCCGTTCATCGCGGTCTGGAACTGCTGGGTATTACAGGATATATTCCTGCTATTCAGTTTTCCAATTCTCCGGAAAAGTATGGCTTTTACTACCTACCCCAGGAAGATGCATTTTGTTGTCCGGAGGGCGCAAAACTCGTTTACCAACGGCTGAACGGCAGCCAGACAACCGGGAAATACTTGCGGTGTTATCAGGTGCAAGGCGATACTTGCAGACATTGCAAGCAAAACGCTACTTGTTTCAAGTAGACAGGTGTTCGACGCAGAATTCTTGGAAGTAGTTGCTATCCTGCTTTTTATAGAGGCCACCAACGCATTGGCAGCGACACTTATTGGCATATGATGCGTTTGCGCAAAATATGGGCCGAAGGATCGTTCTCAGTACTTAAACGAGAACATTGTCTTTCCAAGATCAGAAAAAGGGGCATTCCAGCCGTGACAGAAGAATGCCTCTTATCTGCCATGGCGTTAAACCTAAAAAGGATGGTCAGGGCTATCCTTTTAACCTCCCATATGTTGAAAATCCGAGCTGAAAGCCTCCACTTTCTGCTCCGATTCCTTTTTTGTCAACAGGTCCAACTCTTGACAGTACCTGTGCTACAGCGGTGCGCCCATGGTTCTGGCATATCGCAGGCAGAACGAGGAAAGCTTTCTGGAGGCACTGGTGCGGGTGCTTCAATACTTTGGAGGCGTACCCAGGCAGGTTATCTTTGACAATGACAAGGTCGCCGTAAAAGACGGCTTTGGCACCCATGCCCGGAAACAAGACGACTATTCTGCCTTGTCTGCCCACTACGGTTTTAAGCTGTATTCTGCAACCCTGCATCCGGAAACGAAAAAGGGCTGGTATAAGGCCTGGTCGGCTATATTCGCCGCAATGCCTGTGTCCCAATCCCCAAGGCAGAAACGATGGATGAGTTAAACCGGATGCTTCAAGAAAAGTGCAAAAGCTATTTGTCCCACCAGATCCGTGGAAAACCAGCTTCTGTAGGCGAAATGCTTGCGCAGGAGCAGGGAGAGTTATACCCTCTGCCAGGTTAACCCTTTGACCCCTGTAAGCGTACTTCTGGCCGGGTAGATAGGTTCTGCACTGTCCGGTTCGATACGAATAACTATTCCATTCCCGCTGCTTATTGCGGAAAAGAGGTGTCTGTCAAGACTGGGCCGGAAATGGTGTGGATCTATTGCGGAGGGAAGTGTATCTCCCAGCAACAGCGGTGCCTGGACAGGCGCCAGGCCATCTACAAGCTGGAGCACTACCTTCCACTGCTAGAAAAGGAAGGCAGGGCAATCTTCTACGCCAAGCCAGTGCAGGATGCCCTGCCCGGATACTTTCTGATATCCCGCAGGACATGGCACACCCCCAATCCCCGATGGCCTGTGCAAAAAAGTGTGACCCAGCCCGCTCGCCCTATCCCGCTTCTCCCCTTCTTTCCCCTCCTTCCCCCTTCTACCTGTCCGCAAACACTTTCTCCATGTTGACCGAAGCCCTGCGCAGCGTCTCTTCCATAAGGTGGGGGCGATGTTCGCGGTGGTCTGGTAGTCGGTGTGGCCCACGATCTTCATGGCGATCAGC
>OHAF01000731.1_pt1 | contig 34437 bp, 48 predicted proteins | sample 1577041 | NCBI WGS metagenome assembly OHAF01 (sample SAMEA3541495, study PRJEB24748) | human gut metagenome | biome: human gut; feature: human-associated habitat; material: faeces | place: China | collected 2012
CGGACGGCAATAATCCGGACGGCAATAATCCGGACGGCAATAATCCGGACGGCAACAATCCGGATGGCAACAATCCGGACGGCAACAATCCGGACGGCAATAATCCGGATGGCAGCAAGTCGAACACCCCCAAGACCGGCGACACACGTCTGATCTGGCTGGTCATTGCGCTGGCAGTGATCTTCGTGGCGACCTTCGCTGCGACCTACTACAACCGCAGGAAGAGCAAGCACCACGGCGTCTGATCTTCACTCTCATGCAGTTAAAATGGGCAGCGTCAAATGACACTGCCCATTTTCTTATCAGGAGTTTTGTATGAAAAAAACCGTTCTCATCGTGATCCGCGTCGTCTGCATCGTCGGATTCTTGGTCTGCGTTGGCGTGCTCGGCTGGTACTGGCACAGTGACCGCAGCGACCGCGCTGTCGCAGAGGCGCTCGCCGCCGCGCATGACGCAGCCAGTGCGGAGGCCATGGAGCAGGTGCGTGCAGTTGCCGCCGACAATGCGGATACGATCGGCTGGCTGCGGATCGACGGCACCAACATCAACAACGTCGTCATGTTTGCCCCCGACACGCTGGGCAAGTACCTGCACATGGACTTCTACGGCAAGTGGTCGTACCGCGGCACGCTGTATGTCGCCGAAAACTGCGATGTGCGCACGGCGGACAACATCCTCATCTACGGGCACCACATGAAAGACGGCAGCATGTTCGGCTCGCTGATCTCCTACAAGGATGCGGCATTTCGCGCTGCGCACCCGATCGTGCAGTTTGACACGCTCTACGCCTCCCATTCGTATGAGGTCGTGGCCGCGATCGAAACGGAAATCCCCGCTGAGGGCTCTGACGCCTTTCGATATTATGACTGCATCGGCACGGACCCGGAGCAGTTTGCGCAGTACTGCACGTTTATCGAACAAAACCGGTGCTATGACACCGGCATCACGATCCAGCCCGACGACCGGCTGCTCACGCTGTCCACCTGTGCCTACCACACGGCGAACGGCCGCTTTCTGGTCGTGGCGCGGCAGGTCGACTGAAGAACATACAAAAACCCCGCCATCCGGTCGGATGGCGGGGTTTTTAACTTGGAAACTCAGTTCAGGGCAGCCTTCGCCTGCTCGCACAGAGCGGTGAACGCAGCGGAGTCATGAATTGCAGTCTCGGAGAGCATCTTGCGGTTCATGTCGATGCCGGCCAGCTTCAGGCCGTGCATAAAGGTGGAGTAGTTCATGCCGTTGGCTTTGCAGCCGGCGCTGATACGGGTGATCCACAGCTGACGGAAGTCTCTCTTCTTCTGCTTGCGGCCGACGTAAGCGTAGCGGCCGGACTTCATCATCTGCTGGTTGGCCATCTTATAGTGGCGGGACTTGTTGCCCCAGTAGCCCTTGGCCAGGCCGAGGATCTTTTTTCTATGTTTGCGCGTCATCATCGCGCCCTTAACTCTTGCCATTGTTGTTTCCTCCTATTGTGCGGTCAATCCTTATTTATAAGGAATCATTTTTCTGATGGTCGCTTCGGTAGTCGCATCCGCATAAGTGGTGGAACGCAGACGACGGCAGCGCTTGGTATCCTTCTTGGTAAGAATGTGGCTCTTGAACGCATGGGCACGCTTGACCTTGCCGTTCTTGGTGAGATTGAATCTCTTCTTCGCGCCACTGTGAGATTTCAGTTTGGGCATTGTATTTTCTCCTTCCTTGGTTTGCTTACTTCTTACTATTGGTGTTCTGCGGCTTTGGCGACAGGAACATGGACATATTGCGTCCCTCCAGCTTGGGTTGCTTGTCGAGGTTGGCAATGTCCGCGCACTTGGCGGCAAAGTCACGCAGGAGCTGTTCACCGATATTGGTGTGCGCCATTTCACGGCCGCGGAAGCGGATCGTCACCTTCAGGCGGTCGCCGCCCTGCAGGAACTTCTGGCCGTTTTTCAGCTTGGTGTTGAAGTCGTTCTCGCCGATGCCGGGCGACATGCGGATCTCCTTGACTTCGATCACATGCTGATTTTTTCTGGCTTCCTTCTCGCGCTTGGCCTGCTCGAAACGGTACTTGCCGTAGTCCATGATCTTGCAGACCGGCGGGTTGGAACCCGGAGCGATCTTCACGAGGTCGAGGTCCTTCCCCTCGGCAATCTCCAGCGCAGCGGCCGAGGACATGATGCCCAGCTGAGCGCCGTCAGCGCCGATGACGCGGACTTCCTTATCGCGGATCTCTTCGTTGATCTGATAGTTTGCAGTTGCGATACGAACACACCTCCATTGGTTGCATCGGGAGCGATCGCTCCGAGAACAAAAAAGCACGGATGCAAGACACATCCGCGCGCATAAAACACACATATCTCCCAGACGGGAGCGGGTTTTATTGACCGCGGACCGCCTTCGCGGCCGGGTGAGGCTGCCCAGATGGCGCCCACTTTGTTGTCAGCTTTTATACTATAGCAGTCCCGGCACGGTCTGTCAAGGGTTTTCTGCGCTGGGCGAGCAAAAAATGTGGACTGAATCACGCCTTCCGGGGACATACTCCCCAACGGAGGCGAAGCCATATGAAAGTACTCGAATACGGCGGTGTGTTCACCGCCGGCGGACTGGGCTACGGCGGGCTGGAGCTGCTCTGGCGCGGCCGGACGCACTGGTCGATGCTGCTGTGCGGCGGCGTGTGCGCCGTGCTGATCTATCTGATCGCGGGGCGCGAGCGCACCGTGCTCTGGCGGCGCTGGACGCTGTGCGCGGCCGCCGTCACGACGGTGGAGTATTTCACCGGCGTGCTCGTCAACCTGCGCCTTGGCTGGAACGTCTGGAGCTATGCAGACCGGCCGCTCAACGTCCTCGGGCAGATCTGCCCGCTGTATACCCTGTTCTGGTTTGGACTTGCCATCCCCGGCGTGTGGCTGGGGCGAACCGTTCGGCAAAAGCTCGCCGCCCGGCAGACTCAGTAAGTGGTGTCCTGCTGTTCCGGCGTTTCCGGCTGGGCAGCCGCTTCCGGCTGCTGCGGCGCGGCCGCTGCCTCGGCAGCCTGCTGCTCCTGCGCCATGGCGATCTTCACGATGCGGCTGGTGCCGAGCCGGTCTGCGCCGAGGCGGATGAACTCCTCCGCGTCGGCAAGGCTTGCGATGCCGCCGGCGGCTTTGACCTTCACGTGTGGCGGGCAGCAGGTGCGCAGCAGACGCACATCGTCCGCCGTGGCGCCGCCGGTGGAAAAGCCGGTGGAGGTCTTGATATAGTCAGCTCCGCTGTCGGACACGATGCGGCAGAGCATGCGCTTTTCCTCCTCGGTCAGCAGGCAGCACTCAATGATGACCTTGAGGATGCGGCCGCGGCTGACCTCACGCACGGCGCGGATATCGGCCGCGACATCGTCCCAGCAGCCGTCCTTGACCATGGCCAGATTGATGACCATGTCCACCTCGTCGGCACCGTTGCGGATGGCTTCCGCCGCCTCGAACGCCTTGACAGCCGGGGTGTTGTACCCGTTCGGGAAGCCGATGACCGTGCAGATGCGCAGGCGGTCGCCGACATATTTCTTCGCCCCGGCGACATGGCACGGCGGGATGCACACGCTGGCGCAGCCGTAACGCATGCCCTGATCGCAGAGGGCGCGGATCTCCGCCGCAGTGGCATCCACGCGCAGGAGCGTGTGGTCGCAGCGGGAAAGAATCTCTCGAAGTTCCATGATCGTTCGTCCTTTCTGATGAAACACGAAAAATAGGTATTCTTATTATACCGCGTCCGGCCGCATTGCACAAGACGCATATTTTCCGCCGCCGGCACATAGGCTGTGGTACCCAACAAGAGAGGTGCAGCACATGGACGAACTGGAACAAAACAACTATGCCGAGCTCTGCGGCACGCTGGCGGCGCCGCCCGTGCTGTCGCACGAAAACCGGCAGGAGCGCTTTTTCACCTTCCCGCTCGAGACACAGCGGCTGTCCGGCACGATCGACCGCGTGAACGTCGTCGTGCGCGAACGGCTGCTGGCCGAGATGCCGCTGGAGGAATCGGCAAGACTGTGCGTGATCGGCGACGTACGCTCGTTCAACAACCGCCGCGGGCCGGGCGCGAAGCTGGTCATCACGGTGTTCGCGCGCGACATTTCGCTCAGCGACGAGCCGTATGACCGCAACCTGATCCTGCTCAGCGGTACGCTCTGCAAGCCGCCGAACCTGCGCACGACACCGATGGGGCGCGACATCTGCGACCTGATGCTGGCCGTGAACCGGCACTACGGCCGCAGCGACTACCTGCCGTGCATCACCTGGGGTGCGCGCGCGTGCGAGACCGCACTCTGGGACGTGGGCACGCGCGTGTCCCTCGAAGGGCGGCTGCAAAGCCGCAGCTACATCAAGGTGCTGGACACCGGCGCCGTCGAGCGTACGGCGTTCGAGGTGTCCGTGCTCGACATCTGCCGGCTGTCGCCGCCGGACGACTGAGCGCACATACCGGCCAGCAAAGCGCGCCCCGCAGAAAACTCTGCGGGGCGCGGGTCATTGTATAGCGAAAACCACTCGCTAGGCGAGTGGTTTTCGCTATACAAAAAAACACAGGAGACGTTTTCCGTCTCCTGTGTGGGCTTTATTGTTCCGGTACGATCTCGATCCAGTACCCGTCCGGTTGCTGGATTCGCGTAATAAACGGATTTTCACCAGGATTTACAGTGATTGAAATAGATCTATCTGGGTAAACATCAATCCGCTGCAGCGTCTGCAGCCAGAATTCACGGCGATGCTGTGCATCGAGCTTGAAATACAGTTCCCGCCACCCTTCCGGCATGGTCTCCCTGATTTTTCGTGGTGCGTCTTCATCGATCTGGGGTACCTGAACGATCTTGGCAAGCTCGGCATCGATTTTTGCCGCCTCCCGCTGATACGCCTTCTTGTCAATTATCTCGTCGAGGTACGCTTCCCACGCGCGGCGTTTCCTGCGCTCGAGCTTTTCGCGGACCGGCTGCACATCCTGAGCGGCTTCGCGTTGCCGGCGCATTTCTGCGATCTGCGCCTCCATCTTCACGGCTTCCGCTTCGATGGCATCGCTCAATCCAAAAACCAGTGCCCGTTCAATGTCTGATTCATAGATGTTTACACTGTTACTGCATTCGCGTTGGTTGGTCCTATACCGATGCGAGCAATTATAAAATACTTGGAATCCACGGCTCCCGTCTTTGTGTTCCCAGAAGTTGCGATGCCCACCCATTCGGTGCGCGCATTCCCCACAATACAAAAGGCCGGTAAACAAATAAGTGTAGCCAGACGCTTTTGCCTTTATCTTTCTCGTGGCCAACACCCGCGTGGCCTCTTTTTCCGTGATATATGCTTCGCACGAAACGCCCTGTATTTTGCCTGTGTACGCTTCTGCATTTCTGAGTATAAACGATCCCGTGGATGTAGAAAGGCGCACGCCACGCGATTCTGCCGCCATGATTGCCGGTTTCAAGCCAGTGCCGCTGAGATAAGTTCGCCAGAACACATTCATGCCGTCCTCTGTCTCCGGATCCTTCACCGGCTTTTTATCGACGAGCTTATATCCCTTCGGCATGTTGCCGCTGATGATCTCCCCGCGCCTACGCTTCTCCGCGAATGTGAACTTAATACGCTCAGACGTGCGCTCAGCCTCGTGTTGGTTCACGCTTAACATGATTCCGACTTTGAAGCGCCCGTCGGCCGTGACGGTTTCATAGTCTTCCAGGATCGCCGTCCATGGGACGTGGTGCCGGTCGAGGACTTCCTGCAGCTCATAATAGTCCGCGGCACGGCGCGTCCAGCGGTCGAATTTCGTGAAGGCGATCAACTCCACCTTGCCGGCACGGACATCGTCGAGAAGCCGCGACAGCCCCGGCCGGCTCCTGTAACTTTTATGCGCCGAGAAGCCGTCGTCCTCAAAGATGCCGACGATCTCGTGGCCATTTTCCCGCGCCCAGCGTTCCAGCGCCTGCCTCTGGTCGAGGATGCTCTCCCCTGTCCGTGCCTGCTCTTCCGTGGAGACGCGGCAGTATAACGCTGTTTTCACTTGTAATTTTAACCTCCATGTGCTACCATAAGAGGGTAGCTCTATCACGTTTCTTTTTGTCTGATTAGATCTACACGCCGCCTTCGGAGTGCCAGTCCGGGGGCGGCATTTTTGTTTTTAAATCAATCGGCCAGCTCGGTCGCCTCGCCGGTCGTCATGTCCACCGTGTAGGACTTGAGCAGATTGCCGCCGGGGAGCGTCTTCGCGTCGTGCTCCTCGCCGTCCACATACTCAAACACATCGACATAGAGCTGCCCGGCCAGCACCTTGATGCTGGTGGTGGTTTTCAGCCCAAGATTGCACACGAAGTGGATCTCGTCGTCGGATCCAAAATAAGCATTGTAATAATCCAGCGCGTTCTCCACCATGTCCGCGCTCGTGTAGATCACCGCAACGCGCCAGTTTCCAGTGGCGTCATTCGGCACGCTCTTGTAGAACGTGAGCCCGCTGCCGCCGATTTTCTCCTTGAACGCTTCCTGGAGCGCTTCGGCGTCCGCTGTATCCTCTGTGGCTGCCTCGTCCGTCTGCACGTCCTGGGAGGGCTCTGCAGCCTCCTGTGCGCTCCCTGCCGGCTCTTCCTTATCTGCACCGCCAGTGCTGCTGCAGGCCGCCATGGCGAACACCATGAGCATGGCCAGCATGAGCGCGATCATTCTCTTCATCTTTCTAACCTCCTAATTTGAATAATAAAGCCTTGTGTCGAGTGTGCCGTGCAGGTACCAGCACAGGGCTTTTTTTATTAAATCTTCTGTCACGGCGAAGTATTCGGCGAGCTCCCACACCTGTCCGCGTTGCTGGATGAGCTGATCCATGAGCTCCTCCTCAGGCACCAGATGCTCGATCATCCATCGGTCGGCGCAGTTTTCGTGCTTCTGGCGCACATCACAGGCCGCATAGCGATTGTAAAACGATCCGGTCGCGCAATGCCCCAGCTCGTGAGCAAGGTGCGTGCGGTGCTCTGCGCTTCCCTCACGCATGTTTTCGTCAATGCCAATGTAATAAGACTGTTCGCCGGTATCGATGCACAGAGAGCCGTTTACGGGCAATTTGGAACGCATGACAGTTGCGTTCGATTGTTCAGCGTACTTATACAGCGTGCTCGTTTCGAGCATATCATCCCTTCTTTTTTGCATCCTCGCGCATCTTGACCATCTGCGCAAACTGCTTGACCTCTTCATACATGGCGTCTGTGATCTCTCCATCGCCGCCAAAGAGGGCAAATTTAATATCGTCGTCTGTTACGCGTCCATCGTTTTCGGTGGGCGCTTTTTCTTTTCCAGTCAATAACAACTCTAAATCCATATTGAGAAAATTTGCAACTCGACCGAGTGTTTTTAGCTGCGGCGTGGTACTGCCAGTGTTCCATTGAGAATATGCAGCAGAAGTGACTCCGCTCTTTTTATAGAACTCTTGTTTGCTTATTCCGCGCTTTCCAAGTTCAATCTCGATACGTTTTATGATTTCCTGCACTTCTTCTTTACTAAGCTTCACTAATTTTCACCTACCATTTTTGTGCATAACACAGAAACCGCAAAGAGAAACTAAGTTTATATTGACACTTAGCGTCGCTTAGTGTTATATTAAGCAACGTAAAGGCAACACAAACCCGAATCCCATAAAACTTAGCGGATTTTTGTATTACTTGTTGTTGGCACTTCAAATATACAATTCTCCGGTGGTGTTGTCAAGTAAAACTTAGTGTTCGGAGGGTGAAAAAGTGGGTATGAAAAGCGCCCGCGTTAAAGCGGGTAAGACTGTCGCGCAGGTTATGAAAGAAATGGGCGTGTCCGATGCTGCCGTCTACATGTGGGAAACCGGAAAGACGAAGCCACGCGCGTCCCTTCTTCCGCGCCTTGCCTCGTTCTACGGTTGCACAATCGACGAGCTTCTTGCTGCTGACGATTAAAGTCTACCACAGACAAGGAGAATGCTATGGACAAATTTATTATCAAGAAACAGCCGTATGCCGATCTTCGGAGCTACAAGGTCGCAGTTCCCGGTGCCGAGTATGCAAAACTCGAAAATCTGAAGAAAGAAACCGGATTGAATTATGGGCAGCTTGTGGCGCTCATGATCAACTACTGCACCGATCCTGACCGTCTTGAAATCAGGTGAAGCTATGCCGATCAAGGATCTGACGGCTGAGCAGCGGACCGATCTGGCACGTCGGACGCTGCGCGTCCTCGCGGAGTTGTGGTGCGATCAGAACGGGATCGACGCCGAGATTCGCATCGTGCAAAAAGAAGAGCCGCCCGGGAGGTAGAAGCTCCGCGGGCGGCAAATCTAAAATCACCAGTGCTTATCATAGCACGGCAAAAGAAAGGAGTCAATGTATGAAAGTATTTGGAGACCCCAGCACGAAGGCCAAAGTGCGCCGCTACATCGTCTGGGGCATCGAGGACGGCATCGTGTGCGCGAGCTTTCTCGCGGGAGGCTGCTTGATTGGATGGCTGTTCCACATAATTTTTAAGGCACTGGGGGTGGCGTAATGGACACCCCGATTGAAAGAGTTCGCGATCTGCTGAACCGGCCGCGCTCAAGCGCAGACTTCTCCCCTTCCGCCCGCTACGCTGTCAGCAGATTGTGCGACTACGCCGCGCAGGAGCACGACCAGCGCGAGAAAGCGGAAACCATACTCTGCGGTGAACGGCGCAAGGCGCTGGCGTTTTCCGCCGAAATTGCGCGGCAGGAACGCACGATCGACAATCTGCGGCAGCAGTTAACGTTTATGCAGCAGGCGCTGAAGGAAGCGGATGAAAGGAAGAAGAAAACATGAAGAAAATGAGGTGCTTTTTGAAGCGCCCAGAATCCGGCTGGTATTCTACCTGTTGCAGCACATCACTCAGCAATCTGCAGCGAATCGTCGGCGGTTACATCGAGACCGTCACGTTCCCAGAGCTGGGCGTCATGGTGATCTGCAATGAAGAAGGCCGCCTGCTCGGCCTCCCCTACTGCTGCACGATCCGTGGCGTGGACTTCTGCGGCCCTGTCGCCGTGTTCCGCCCGGACGGTGAAAACCTCGCGGACGTGCAGTACAAGCTGCGCGAATGGAAGGAGCTCGTCAATGCTTGACATTTACCGTCGCGCCGTCAGCTACTTCGGCGCAACAAAGCAGAAGCTAAAGGCCATCGAGGAGATGGCGGAGCTGATCGTCGAGCTCGTGAAGGACCTGCTCGGCGACGGCAACCCCGCCAAGGTGATCGAGGAGCTCGCCGACGTCGAGAACATGACCGTGCAGCTGCGGATCATCTACGACGAGGACGGCATGGTCGATTATTGGAAGCAGGCCAAGATGAACCGTCTGGCGCACAGAATGGAGGGAGACGCCAAATGCTGAAGAAAATCACCGTCGTGCTGCTGGTGCTTCTGATCGCCGCGGATTGCGAGACTATGCTCGACATCGTCCGCGTCGTGAAAAAGTATGTTACCAAGGAGATGAACGAAAACAATGACCATTAAGATCAACGCCCTGCAGGTCGAGAATGTCAAGCGCGTGAAGGCTGTCGCGCTCGAGCCTTCAGCCAACGGTCTGACCGTGATTGGCGGCAAGAACGGCCAGGGCAAGACGTCTGTGCTGGACGCGATCGCGTGGGCGCTTGGCGGGGATCGCTACCGCCCAAGCAATGCCGAGCGCGAAGGCAGCACCCTGCCGCCGCACATCAAACTGGAGCTTTCCAACGGCCTGACCGTGGAGCGCAGCGGCAAAAACAGCGCCCTAAAGGTCGTAGACACCACCGGCAATCGCTCCGGCCAGCAGCTGCTCAATGAGTTCGTGGAGCAGCTCGCGATCGACCTGCCGCGCTTCCTGCAGGCGTCTAACCGCGAAAAGGCCGACACTCTTCTGCAGGTGATCGGTGTCGGCGACCAGGTCCGCAGCCTCGAGGTCAAGGAGAAAGAGGTCTACAACCGGCGCCACATGATCGGCCAGGAAGCCGACCGCAAGCGAAAGTATGCCGACGAGCTGCCGCACTATCCCGCGGCGCCGAACGAGCCCGTCTCCGCCTCGCAGCTGATCCGCCAGCAACAGGACATTCTCGCCCGCAACGGCGAGAATCAGCGCAAGCGAATGCGTGCCAACCAAATCGAGCACGAATATGGCAGGACAGCCGCGCACGTTTCACTGCTGCGGAGCCAGCTCGCCGACGCTGAGAAGCAGCTCCAGCAGCTGGAGGCGGATCTCGCCATCGCACAGAAGGACGCCCTGGATCTGCAGGACGAGAGCACCGATGAGATCGAGCGCAGCCTGCAGGAGATCGAGCAGATCAACATCCAGGTACGCGCCAACTGCGACCGCGAGAAAGCCGAGCAGGACGCCGCCTACTACGCGCAACAGTACCAGGATCTGACCAAAGAGCTGGAAGAGATCCGGCATGATAAGTATGCGCTACTGGATTCCGCGAAGCTCCCCCTCCCCGGTCTGAGCGTGGAGGACGGTGAGCTCACCTACAACGGCAAGAAATGGGACTGCATGAGCGGCGCTGATCAGCTGATCGCCGCCACGGCCATCGTCCGGGCGATCAATCCGAAATGCGGTTTTGTCCTGCTAGACAAGCTGGAGCAACTCGACGCTGATCAGCTGCACATGTTTGGTGTCTGGCTCCAAAGCCAGCAGCTGCAGGTGATCGCAACGCGCGTAAGCACCGGCCCGGAGTGCAGCATCATCATTGAGGACGGCTTTGTGGCGTCGGAGCAGCCGGCGGCGCAGGGCTGGCAGAAAGGAGTTTTCTGATGTTTGAGATCAGCAGCGGCCGGATGCAGAAGCCGCTGAAAATGGTGATCTATGGCCCGGAGGGTATCGGTAAAAGCAGCTTCGCCGCGCAGGCGCCCGGTGCGCTCTTCATCGACACCGAGGGCAGCACCGTACACATGGACGTCCGGCGCCTGCCGACGCCGCAGAGCTGGACCATGTTGCTGCAGGAAGTGGACTATGTCAGACGGACGCCCGGTCTCTGCCAGACGCTCGTGATCGACACCGCGGACTGGGCAGAGCGCATGGCGCGGGATCATGTCTGTAGCACGCACAACGTCAAGGGCCTCGAGGACTTCGGCTACGGCAAAGGCTATGTGTATCTCTACGAGGCCATGGGGCAGCTGCTCAACATGCTGACAGACGTCGTCAATGCCGGCATGAACGTGATCCTCACTGCCCACGCAAAAATGCGAAAATTTGAGCAGCCGGATGAGCTCGGCGCTTACGATCGCTGGGAGATGAAGCTCATGAAAGAGACGCCCGGCATGATCAAGGAGTGGGCCGATCTGGTGCTCTTCGCCACCTATGAGACCTACATCGTGAAAGAGCCGGGAAAAGAAAAGAGCTCCAAGGGCAAAGCTCAAGGCGGCGCTCGAGTCATGCACACAACGCACCATCCCTGCTGGGATGCGAAGAACCGCCACGGTCTGCCGGACAAACTGCCGCTGGACTTTGGCCAGATCGCGCACCTTTTCGTGAAAGATGCACGTTCGGAAACTCCAGCACCTGCGCCGGATCCGGAGCCGGAGATCCCCTTCACCATGGACGAAGAGCCGGAGCAGACCGCACCGCCTCCGCAGGAAAGCACCGGCATCCCGCCTGCGCTGCTGCAGCTGATGGACACCGCCGGCGTGACGGAGGAACAGATCTCCAACGCCGTCGCCGCACGGGGCTATTATCCCGCCGGTATGAAAATCAAGGACTACGACCCGGACTTTGTGCAGGGCTGCCTCATCGGCGCCTGGGACAGTGTTCTGGCAATGATCAAATCATAAGGAGGACATTATGAGCGACTACAACAACAATCAGGGTTTTGAGCTCGGCTGGGACAGTGAGATCGAAAAGGACAGCCCCGACTTTATTCTGCTCCCCGATGGGGAATATGATTTTGTCGTGAAGTCATTCGAGCGCGGACGCTATAACGGCGGCGACAAGATTGGCCCCTGCCCGAAGGCGATCCTCATGCTCGGCATTGACACCTATGAAGGAGAAGCCGTCGTACGGAAGGAGCTGCTTCTGCACTCTCGGCTTGAGGGCTTGCTTTGTGAGTTCTTCACCTGCATTGGCCAGCGCCAGCACGGGCAGAGAGTGGCCATGAATTGGAACGCCGTCCCCGGTGCTCGCGGTCGCTGCAAGATCGGCCACTATATCGGCAAAAACGGCAACCAGTACAACGAGGTCAAAAAGTTTCTGGAGCCCGCCGTGCCGCAGAACACGCCCTCCGCTCCCCCGCAGCCGCCCACTGGAGGCGGATGGCAGGGCGGTAAGTTCTGACCATGGAACTCAGACCATACCAGCAGGCAGCGAAGGCTGCCGTGCTGGACGAATGGGACCGGGGCGTCGATAAGACGCTCCTGGTCCTTCCCACCGGCACCGGCAAAACAATCGTATTTTCTGCCGTGACTGAGGAAGCGGTGAGACGCGGCGGGCGCGTGCTGATCCTCGCACACCGCGGGGAGTTGCTGGAGCAGGCCGCCGACAAGCTGGAAAAGAGCACAGGACTCCGCAGCTCACTGGAGAAAGCGGAGAGCAGCTGCCTCGGCTCGTGGTATCGCGTAGCCGTCGGCAGCGTACAGAGCCTGCAGAGACCGTCAAGGCTGGATCGTTTCGCGCCGGATTACTTCACCAACATTATCATTGACGAAGCGCACCATTGCCTCTCTGACGGCTATCAGCGCGTCCTAGAGCACTTCAACGCCGCCAAGGTTCTCGGCGTCACGGCGACGCCAGACCGCGGAGACATGCGATCACTGGGGCAATATTTTGAGACGCTGGCCTACGAGTACACGCTCGTGCAGGCAATCCGCGACGGCTACCTCTCCCCGATCAAGGCGCTCACCGTGCCACTGCGGCTGGATCTCTCCTCCGTCGGCGTCCAGAACGGTGACTTCAAGGTTGGAGATCTCGGCACCGCGCTGGATCCGTATCTTGAGGCCATCGCGGATGAGATGCTGAAAAACTGCGCCGACCGGAAAGCCGTGGTTTTCCTCCCGCTCGTGAAGACGTCGCAGAAGTTCCGGGACATTCTCAACGCCAAGGGCTTCCGCGCTGCGGAGGTCAACGGCGAGAGCGACGACCGCGCGGAGGTCCTTCGGGACTTCGAGGCCGGTCGCTATAACGTCCTGTGTAATTCAATGCTGCTGACAGAAGGCTGGGACTGCCCAAGTGTGGACTGCGTGATTGTGCTCCGCCCGACGAAAATCCGCAGCCTTTACAGCCAGATGGTCGGCCGCGGCACGCGCCTCTATCCCGGCAAGGATCACCTGCTCCTGCTCGATTTCCTGTGGCACACTGAGCGCCATGAGCTCTGCCACCCCGCCGCACTTGTCGCCGAATCGCCGGACGTGGCCAAGAAGATGACCGAGAACATCGAGGAGGCCGAAGCTGCCGTCGACATCATGGAGGCGGAGGAGCAGGCCGAGAGCGACGTCGTGGCGCAGCGTGAGGAGGCTCTGGCCAAGCAGCTCGAGGAGATGAAGCGCCGGAAGCGCAAGCTCGTCGATCCGCTGCAGTTTGAAATGAGCATCCAAGCGGAAGATCTTTCCGGCTATGTGCCGACCTTCGGCTGGGAAATGGGCCCGGCAACCGACAAGCAGCGGAATACGCTCGAGAAGCTCGGCATTTTTCCGGATCAGATCGACAACGCCGGGAAGGCTGCCATGCTGCTGGATCGCCTGGACAAGCGCCGCGACGCCGGCCTCACCACACCGAAGCAGATCCGATTCCTCGAGGGCAAGGGCTTCGAGCACGTCGGACAATGGCAGTTTGATGACGCCCGCCGCCTAATCGACCGGATCGCCGGCAACGGCTGGCGGATCCCTCGCGACATTAACCCGAAGACTTATATCCCTAACATGCGTCAGGAGGTGCTGGAAGGATGGCCGAGCACGGTCTGAATCTTCTGGAGCTGCTGGAGTACATCCACCCGGCAGATCTGAGTTATCAAGAATGGGTCAACGTCGGCATGGCTCTCAAGCAGGAGGGCCACACTGCTGCGGACTGGGACGCCTGGAGCCGAAACGACAGCCGCTACAACCACGGCGAGTGCTTCCGAAAGTGGGACAGCTTCCAGGGCGCTCTGACGCCTGTCACCGGCGGGACCATCGTGCAGATGGCCAAGGAGCGCGGCTGGAAGCCCCGCAGCCTCGGCGGCGTGGACGACTACGAGCTGGACTGGGACAGCACCATCGGAGCCCGCGAAGGCGTCGTCGTGTCCGACACGGCGTGGCTGGAGGGCATGGAGGTCAAAGAGCCGGCAACGTGGAATCCGGTCGATCACATTATCCGCTATCTGGAGACGCTCTTCGAGGCAGGTGAAAACGTCGGCTATGTTACCCAGACATGGGAAAAGGACGGTAAGTACCTTCCGACAAAAGGCAGCTATGACCGCACCGCCGGGCAGCTGATTGAGGAGCTGGCCAAATGCGGCGGAGACGTCGGCGCCGTTCTCGGCGACTATAACCCCGACGCGGGCGCGTGGATTCGTTTCAATCCTCTGGACGGCAAAGGCGTCAAGAACGAGAACGTGACCGACTTCCGGTATGCGCTTGTGGAATCCGACAGCATGGAGCTTGAGAAGCAAAACGCCATCATCCGCGAGCTGGAGCTCCCCGTCGCCTGCCTCGTGTTTTCCGGTGGGAAGAGTGTACACGCGATCGTGAAAATTGAGGCGGCCACCTATGAGGAATACCGCCGCCGCGTGGACTATTTGTACGGCGTCCTGAAAAAAAACGGCTTTGACTGCGACACGCAAAACAAAAACCCGTCACGTCTTAGCCGGATGCCTGGCGTTCTACGCGGAGATCACAAGCAGTTCCTCATGGACACCAACATCGGTAAAGAGAGCTTCCAGGAGTGGCGTGATTGGATCGAAAGTATCAACGACGATCTGCCGGACCCCGACAGTCTGGCAGCTGTATGGGATGATATGCCGGAGCTCGCGCCGCCTCTGATCGATGGGATCCTCCGGCAAGGTCACAAGATGCTGCTCGTCGGGCCGTCGAAGGCCGGAAAGAGCATCGCGCTGATCGAGCTCTGCTGTGCGATCGCAGAGGGCCGCGACTGGCTCGGCTGGAAGTGCGCGCAGGGGCGCGTTTTGTATGTCAATCTGGAGCTGGACCGGGCGAGCTGCCTGCACCGCTTCCGAGACATTTACACCGCTCTCGGATGGCGTCCAGAGCACCTGGACAGCATCGACATCTGGAATCTGCGCGGCAAGTCCATCCCCATGGACAAGCTCGCGCCGAAGCTGATCCGCCGAGCGTCGAAAAAGAATTATATCGCCATCGTGATCGATCCGATCTATAAGATCATAACCGGCGACGAAAACAGCGCCGATCAGATGGCTGCCTTCTGCAACCAGTTCGACCGCGTGGCCACGGAGCTCGGCGCCGCGGTAATCTATTGCCACCATCACAGCAAGGGCTCCCAGGGCGGCAAGCGCAGCATGGACCGCGCCAGCGGCTCCGGCGTCTTCGCCAGAGATCCGGACGCTCTGATTGATATGATTGAGCTGGAGCTCACCGACGCCGTGGAGAAGCAGGAGAAGAACAAAGAGGTCTGTGCAGCCCTCACCGATCTGCTCCGTCGCAACGTGCAGGGCTGGCAGGATCTCGTCAGTCAGGACGACGCGCTCAGCCGCTCCCGCATGGAAGAGATCTGCACCGCCAGGATTGCCGACAAAGGGCTCCTGCAGCGCACGATTGCCGCCGCCGAGCGGAAGGCTGCCTCGCGGTCTGCGTGGCGTCTGGAGGGCACGATGCGCGAATTTCCGTCATTCCATCCTGTCAACGTGTGGTTTGACTATCCGCGCCACCTGCCGGACGAAACCGGCATCCTGAAAGATCTGACGTCTGACGCCGGCAGCACTGCAAAGGGCTCACCGTACAAGCGGAACCTCGTCAGGAAAAAGAGCGCCGAGGAAAGAAAAGCGGAGCGATCTGGAGCTCTGGAATTCGCTTTTGGCGCCTGTAACACTGGCGACGGTGTCATGCTCTCAGACCTGTCTGAGTATCTCGGGATCACCGAGAAAAGCGTCCGAAGCAGGGTCAAAGAGCATACTGATTTTTACATCAAATACGGCAAAGTCTGCCGCCGGTAGGGAAGGAAAAAAACGATAAAATTTCACTTCCTTCCTTGTTTCCCTCGGAGGGAAAAAAACGATTGTTTATCGATATTTTCCCTCAAACCTGCTAGGGAAGAAAAAAACGATTGTTTATCGATATTTTCCCTCAGGGAAAAAAGCTACTTCCCTACGGGAAGTAATACGGGAAAGTTCCCTGACGGTCACGGGGGAAAGGAAGGCGGGCGGTAAGCTCACGCCCGCCGTCCTCCCTTCCCCTGTCCGTGACTGGCGCGCGAGAAAGGAGAAAAGAATGATTTGTTTTCAAAAGCTCAAAAACTGGAACGAATGGAGAAAACGGAGTTTAAACAGCCCGCTTCATAAATTCCTTGTTTTGGTTGGTGTTATCCGTTCTCCGACATTTGAATTGATAGCTGCATGGAACGATAGAGACTGGCAGGAGGCTTTGAAAAATGATTGAATTCTTTGTGCCGATGAAGCTGCCGACGATCACGGCACAGGAGCAGAAGATCGGCGTGCGGAACGGAAAGCCGTACAAGTACGACCCCCCGGAGCTGAAGGCAGCGCGTGCCCTATTCCGGGATCACCTGGCGAAGTTCGCACCGCCGGAGCCGATTACCGGCCCTGTGAGACTGCACACGGTCTGGTGCTATCGCAGCGACGCACACAAGGCTGGAGAGTGGAAAGCCTCCAAGCCGGACACGGATAACAGCCTAAAACTTCTCAAGGATGTTATGACCGGCCTTCGCTTCTGGAAGGATGACGCCCAAGTGTGCAGCGAGCTTACTGATAAGCTCTGGGCTGATGTTCCGGGCCTGTATGTGTCCGTGGAGGCGCTGTCATGATGCCGGGACATCAGAGCCGTGCTGATCAGCTGGAGGAGCTGGCTATGCGGAACGCTGCCATGCCGGACGGGCTCAGCACCGCCGAGCAGCTGCTCTTCCTCAAGTTCCGGCTGCTGTATCAGACGGCGGCTACCGGAAGTATTACGCCCGAACAGGGACGGCGCGAGAAAATAGCGATCTTGGACAGATACCAGCAGGATTGCTTCAACGAAAAATGCTGGTGTCATACACTGAGGATGTGGAAAAACATCGAGGCTGCCGGCTGCGCGTACGCGCTTGATCGGACGGTCGAAAACGCTGACCGCTTCCATGAGGCGGTCTATGGAATGAAACCGAAAGGAGTGAATTGATTGGACTGGACGCACGAGATTAAGGACGACCTGCGCAGCTACTCTGCACGAAAGGCCAGCATCCAGAATACCAGCGATGAGCTGGAACGCCTGCAGGCGGAGCTCTATGGCATCAAATCGGCAATGACAGACGGCACACCAGTCTCCGGTGGGACAAACCGCCGGGAGGATCGTCTGCTGAATATCATCGTGAAGAAGGGCAAGCTTGAAGGCGCACAGAAATGCACACGAGACTGGGTACGGATCATGGACAGAGCTCTGGCCGAGCTAAGCACGGAAGAGTTCGAACTGCTGGATAAGCTCTACATTCACGGCGCCAAAGGCAGCGCAGACCGGCTGGCTGAGGAGATGCACATCGAGATTCGGACCGTCTGGTATCAGGCGCGGAAAGCTTTGGCGCATCTTGCTTATGCCATGTATGGCCAGCTCACGTCCTGATCTTTTTCACTTTCTTTTCATTGTTTTTCTGAATCCGAGGGGATATGATGATAAGGCGGAATTGCTGGGCAACCGGGATCCGCTCGGATTCATCTCCTACCCTGTAGCCTCCGGTGTTACTTCGGCACCGGAGTGTTACAGGGAACGGGGATGTTTTGTTTATGCGTGGGGGGGTACCCATGAGCAAGAACAAGAACCGGCCCGACCAGGACGGCACACACCGCGCAGCCTTCGACCGGAACAAGAAGAAGATCTATGCAACGCAGCAGATCTGCGGCATTTGTGGAAAGCCTGTAGATTTTAATCTTCGCTTTCCGCATCCATTGTCTCCGACTGTTGACCACATTATTCCTGTGGCAAAAGGCGGCCACCCGTCCGACATCGACAACCTCCAGCTTGCGCACTGGACCTGCAACAGGCAAAAGTCAGACAAGCTGTTTCAAGGCAAAAAGCAAAAGCAAAACACAGACACACTGAGCAATCGAGTGCTTCCGCAAAGCATGGACTGGAAGACCTACCGCGCATAGGGGCATACCTCCCCCGAGCGGTCTGCCCAGTGGATCACACGCCGCACTACGAAAATATCTCGCAGAAATGTTTAGGAAGGAGGTGGCGGATTGAGTTTGGAAGAGCTTAAGCTGAAACTGGCGGCGAAGCAGCCGCGGGTTGAGCTACGCTATCGTTACTACGAAATGAAAAACAGCATGCTCGACCTGAAGATCTCGACGCCGGATGTGCCGAGACTGACGGCGCTGACGCCCTGCCTCGGTTGGTGCGCGAAGAGCGTGGACGCCGTGGCGGACCGGCTCGTTTTCCGCGACTTCAAAAACGACAATTTCAACATGATGGAGATCTTCCGGCTGAACAATCCGGATGTACTCTTTCCGGACGGTATCTCGAGCGCGCTCATTTCGGCGTGCAGTTTCATCCACATCGGCGTGGACGGCAGCGGCTTTCCGAAGATGGAAGTGATCGACGGCAGCCGCGCCACCGGAGAGATGGATTCGCGCACCGGCATGCTGACGGAAGGCTACGCGATCCTCAAAACAGACAAAAACGAAAGGCCGCTCATTACGGCGCACTTCCTGCCGGGCGAGACGCGCTACTACTACGCCGGAGAAAAAAGGCCGGATGTGTGGAAGTTCCAAGCGCCCTATCCCCTGCTGGTACCGCTCGTGCATCGGCCCGGGGCAAAACGTCCCTTCGGTCACGCCAGAATCAGCCGTGCGCAGATGAGCATCGTACAAAGCGCGCTGCGCACCGTGAAGCGCTCGGAGATCTCCGCGGAGTTCTACTCTTTCCCGCAGCGCTATGTGCTCGGCACGGATCCGGACGCGGAAGCGCTGGAAAAGTGGAAGGCAGCCATGAGCGCGGTGCTGGAGATCACCAAGGACGAGGACAACGACAAGCCAACCGTCGGACAGTTCCAGCAGGCGAGCATGGAGCCGCACTCGAAGCAACTGCGCGACTTTGCCGCGCTCTTCGCCGGCGAGAGCGGTCTGACGCTCGACGATCTCGGCTTTACGACGGACAACCCCGCGAGTGCGGACGCGATCCGATCGAGCCATGAGACGCTGCGGCTCGCCGCAAGAAGCGCACAGCGCAGTTTTGGCACCGGTTTTCTCAATGCCGGGTATCTCGCGGTATGCGTGCGGGACAAAAAGCCGTATGAACGCGCAGCGGTCTATGAGACAAAGCCGGCGTGGGAGCCGATCTTCACACCGGACAGCGCCATGCTCTCCAACATTGGAGACGGCGCTATCAAGCTGAACCAGGCCGTGCCGGGATTTGTCACCGGCGAGACGCTGCACGATCTGACCGGGATTGAAGGTGGTAACGCTTGACGGACTTCCAGACGGTCTCAATGGTCTACAATGACCGCTTTTACAGCGATCCGCTGATCCGGAGCCTTTACCGGCGTGTTGCGGACGGCAAGGCGACCTATGCGGAGGTGCAGACCTTCGCCCAGCGCGCGAGCGTGATCTGCTCGGAGGTGCTGATGGACTACGCGCCGGAGGCAGACTTTGCCGAGTGGGCGCGAGAGCTTGTGACGCCATCCCTCACGCAGATGCATGGTCTGATCGACGATGTGGCGCAGCAGGTGCAGACTCACTTAAACCGCGTCGCCGAGCTCGGTATCAAGGCGCAGAGCGTGCCAGTGGACGCAGAGCGCATTGGCGGCATCGCCTCCGCGCTGGAGGCTGCCGAGGACACCGCACAGGCCGAGAGCCTGCTGCGGAGAACATCAGAAAACTATGCCCGACACGTCGGCGACGAGGCGGTGCGGCGCAATGCCGCATTTCAGAGCAGGGCCGGGCTGAAGCCGACGATTCGGCGCACCAGCGCCGCCAAGTGCTGTGCATGGTGTGCCGAGGTCGCCGGAACGTATGACTATGCGGACGTCTCCCAACAGGGGGACAACGTCTGGCGGCGGCATCTCGACTGCCGCTGCCTCATCACATACATCGCGCCGGGACGCACGGAGACTGTGCTGAATTACCGACGGCGCGAATCATAGGAAATCGGTGATTTTGACATGGCAGTGACCAAACGCTACGGCCGGCAGACGCCGACGCGGGCCCTGGTGCTGCCTTACACCGAGACGCGCGGCATGGAGGCCGTGGAATCCTACAACCGAAGCGGCAGGACCTCTTACCCGTGGCAGGAGCTGCTTGCCAGCGACGTTATGGCCGTGAACGAGGACGGGCTCTGGCTGCACCAGAAGTTCGGCTTTTCCGTTCCGCGTCGAAACGGCAAGAACGAGGTCGTGGTCATGCGAGAGATCTACGGGCTGGAGCATGGCGAGAAGATCTGCCATACTGCCCACCGCACGACGACCTCGCACAGCGCATACGTCCGCCTGCGGCAGGTCCTTCTGGACGCCGGATATACGGAGCTCGGCCGCATGGGCGCAAACGACGTTCCGCCGCCCCGCTCCTTCAAGGCGTCAAAGCAGTACGGGCTCGAGAGCATCGAGCTGACGGACGGCGGCAGCATCGTCTTCCGCACGCGCACCGCCTCCGGCGGTCTGGGCGAGGGCTTCGATCTGCTGATCATCGACGAGGCGCAGGAATACACCACCGAGCAGGAGGCTGCGCTGATCTATACCGTTTCCGACTCTCCCAACCCACAGACGATCTTCTGCGGCACGCCGCCGACGCTCACAAGCGCCGGCACGGTTTTCGTAAAGATGCGGGAGGACTGCCTACTCGGCGGCGACATCTACGACACCGGCTGGGCCGAGTGGGGCGTTGACGAGCAGCCGACAGACATCAAGGACGTGGATCTCTGGTATGAGACCAACCCCTCCATGGGCTACCATCTGAACGAGCGCAAGATCCGCAGCGAGATTCGCGGCGACGTGCTGGACTTTGTGATCCAGCGTCTCGGCTTCTGGTTCCGCTACAACCTCAAGAGCGCGATCTCCGAGGCGGAGTGGGACGACCTAAAGGTGCAGCAGCTGCCGCAGCTGCGCGGGAAGCTCTTCGCCGGCGTGAAATATGCCGTAGACGGCGCGACCGTCGCGCTCTCCATCGCCGTGAAGATCAAGGACGGCGTCTTTGTGGAGACGATCGACGATCAGAGCACGCGCAACGGTAACGGCTGGATCCTCAACTTCCTCAAAGCGGCGCAGGTCGAAAAAATCGTGATCGACGGCGCAGGCAACCAGCAGATCCTCGCGGACGCACTGAAGGAAGCGAAGGTCAAAGCCTCCGTGATCGTGCCCAGTGTTGGCGAGGTCGTGACGGCGAACGCCGCCTTTAAGCAGGCGGTTGACCTGCACACGGTCCGGCATGCCGGGCAGCCGAGCCTCGCCCAGAGCGTGACCAACTGCGACAAGCGCGCGATCGGCAGCCGCGGCGGTTTCGGCTTTAAGAGCATCAAGGAAGGCGTGGACATCTCAATCATGGACAGCGTGATCCTCGCCTACTGGATCTGCAGCACCACCAAAGAGCGCCGAAAACAGAAGGCGCGATATTAAACGGGCGGATAGTCTCCGCCCACATGGTCTCACCGGGCTCGCAGGTTCGACTCCTGCAGGGACCGCCAAGGTGTTTGACGCAGCACCTCCTTTCTTCCCCACGGCAGCTCGGCGCGGGCATGCTTTTCAGTTTTTTCTCATGTTCTGCGCTGGCGGGATGCAAAAAGCCGCGCCGGTGAAAATCCGGCATTAAAACACGAAATATCGTTAAAAACGCCTGTTTTTTGCAGATTCTTTGAAGAAAATGCAGATAACAGGCTTTTTTATACTCATTTTTGCGGAAAGGAGGAACACGGATGCCTTTTGAGCCCATTACCACACAGAAAGCGCTTGACGCGCTGCTGCAGACTGAGCGAGAACGCGCCGAGCAGCGTTTTAACGGCTGGCTGAGCCCGGAAGCGGTCCAGCAGCAGTACCAGGGCTACACAAGCCCCGAGGATCTGGCCGCGCTCAACACGCAGCACCAGACGGAGCTGCAGACGCGCGACACCCGGATCGCGGAGCTGGAAGCGCAGAATCTGCGGCACCGCGTCGCACGAGAGACCGGCCTTCCCCAGGAGCTGGCCGACCGGCTCACCGGTGCGGACGAAGCCGCCATGCGCACCGACGCCCAGACGATGCTGGACGTGATCGGAAAGCACCGCGGCGGGACTCCCTCCGCACAGGCTGAGACGACGCCGGACGCCGAAACAGCAGCATACAGATCCATGGCAGCGGATCTGTAAACAAATCAGTTTATTTTTGTTAAGGAGTGAATAACACAATGCCTACTGCTTCTACTACCCAGAACGGTCAGAAGCTCTTCCCCGAGGTTCTGATCCCGAAACTCATGCAGCTCACCCGCGGCAAGAGCGCCATCGCGCAGCTGTGCGGCGCTGAGCCCATCCCCTTCAACGGCCAGACCGAGTTCGTGTTCTCCCTGGACAACGAGATCGACATCGTGGCCGAAAACGGCGAGAAGAGCCACGGCGGCTTCACCATCGAGCCGAAGAAGGTCATCCCTCTGAAGGTCGAATACGGCGCGCGCATCTCCGACGAGTTCGACTACGCTACCGAGGAGGCGAAGATCGAGTATCTGCGCGCGTTCTCCGACGGCTTCGCCAAGAAGCTCGCCCGCGGCATTGACCTGATGGGCTTCCACGGCGTGAATCCCCGCACCGGCTCTGCTGCTGCGCTGATTGGCAACAACTGCTTTGACAAGGCAGGCGTGCAGGTCGTCTACCAGGGAACGCAGAACGCGGACGAGGCCATGGAGGCCGCCATCGAGGCCATCCAGGGCGGCGAGCGCGACGTCTCCGGCGCTGCCTTCGCGCCTGCTTTCCGCTCCGGCCTCGCGAAGCTGACCACGCCGCAGGGCGCCAAGATGTACCCCGAGCTCGCCTGGGGCAACGCGCCCGGCACTGTGAACGGACTGCCTGTGCAGGTCAACAGCACGGTCTCCGCAAACAAATCCGGCGATCTCGCAATCGTCGGCGACTTCGAGACCTACTTCCGCTGGGGCTTCGCCAAGCAGATCCCGCTGGAGATCATCCGCTACGGTGATCCCGATAACACCGGCAAGGATCTGAAGGGCCACAACCAGATCTACATCCGCGCCGAGGCGTTTGTCGGCTGGGCGGTGCTGGATCCGGCATCCTTCGCGATCGTGAAGACCGGCACGGATCCGAACGTCTGATGCAGTACCGGAACGTGCGCACCGGCGCTGTAATTGAGACGCCCTGCGCCGTCGCCGGCAAGGACTGGGAGCGGGTGGGCAAGCCCGCTCCCAAAGCGCAGGAGCCGACCGTGAAGAAACGGACGGCAAGGAAGAAGGCGACCGAAAAGTGAGCGAACAGAAGGAAGCCTTCGCCACCGTTGAGGACGTCGCGCTGCTTTGGCGGACTTTGACGACTGAGGAGCAGACGCGGGCAGCCGCGCTGCTCCCGGTCGTTTCGGACTGCCTGCGGCAGGCGGCGCTTCAGCGCGGGCAGGATCTGGACAAGATGATCGCGGACGGCAAGCTGCTCGCCTCCGTCGCTAAGGCCGTGACCGTGGACGTGCTCTCGCGCGTGCTGCGGCAGGACACCAAGGGCGAGGCCATGAGCCAGGAGAGCCAGACGGCCCTCGGCTACAACTGGCAGGGCACCTATGCGATCCCCGGCGGCGGCATCGCCAACGCAATCCTGAAAAACGACCTCAAGCGGCTGGGGCTCCGGCGCCAGCGGATGGGAGTGATCGACCTATGCCCAAAATCCACGGAATGATCGTCACGCTGCTGGTGAAAACCGCAGCCGGCAAGGATCCGCTCGGCGTCGAGCTCTATGAATGGAGCGAGGAGCAGGTGGACAACGTGCTTGTGGCTCCGGTGCAGACCGGCGGGCAGGACGTGATCGACGCCGTGCAGCTGCTCGGCAAAAAATGCGACTATGTCCTCGGGATCCCGAAGGGAGACACGCACGACTGGGAGGACACCTTCGTGGAGTTCTTCGGTGAGCGCTGGAGAACACATGCGATCCCGACGGAGGGCATTGAGGACCTGATCCCGCTCGGCTGGAACAAGAAAGTGCTGTGTGAACGGTATGAGTAATGTCAAGATCGAGCTGGACCACGTCGGCATGAACGCACTGCTGCACGATCCCGGCATCCAGGCGGAGCTTCTGCGGCAGGGGCACGCCATCCAGAGCCGCGCCGGGCAAAACTACACGGTCAAGGCCGTGAACATGCCGAGCCGCTCCATTGTGCGCGTCTCTGCGGCGAACGCTGAAGGCGTCCGTGACAATCTGGGAAACAACACCCTTTTGAAGGCGGTGGGAAAATGATCGAGAAAACGCTTAAGGATCATCTGGCGTCACAGCTGAGCGATCCCGTCTATCTCGACGTGCCGGCAAATCCCGGCGCGAGGTATTACAAGCTGGAGCGCACCGGCGGCAGCGAAGAAGATCACATCCGGCACGCCACCTTCGCCCTGCAGGCAATCGGCCCCACGCTGTGGGAAACTCTGCAGATGCACTACCGCGGCATTGAGGCCATGCGCCAGGCGCTGCGTCTTCCAACCGTGGCAGACGTGCAGCTGAATGCAGATTATAATTTCACGGACACGACCCGGAAGCAGCACCGCTACCAGGCCGTGTTTTATATCACACATTACGAGGAGTGAAAACTATGGCAAACGGAACCGGCACGGCAAATGCCGCCAACGTGACCACCGGCACCCGCCGCTTTGACGGCGGCATTTATATCGCTCCGCTCGGCACCGCAGTGCCGACGGACGCCAGCACCGATCTCGGCGCTGCTTTCAAAAATCTGGGCTATGTCAGCGAGGATGGTGTGACCAACTCTCTGAGCGTGACCAGCAAGGACATCAAGGAGTGGGGCGGCGACACGGTGACAACCGTGAAGACTGGCCAGAACGATACCTTCAAGCTGAAGTATATCGAATCCATGAACCTGGATGTCCTGAAGAGCATCTACGGCGCGGACAATGTGACCGAAGCCGACGGCGCCGTTACCGTGAAGGTAAACGCCAAGAACGCCGGCGCTGCGGTCTATGTCATCGACATGGCGCAGAACGGCGGACGCCTGAAGCGCATCGTGATCCCGCGCGGCACCGTGAGCGCTCTGGGCGACATCGTCTACAAGAACGACACGCCTGTAGGCTACGACGTGACGATTTCCGCGGGGCTCGACACCAACGGCAACACGCACTACGAGTACATTTCTGCCGCGGCTGCCAACAACGCCTAAACGGTAAAGTATCATCGAAAAAAGGAGATTGAATTATGAGCACTTCCACGCCTGCAAAGAAAACTACCGCGACGCCCAAGACCGCAGCTGCGCCCAAGGCGTCCGGGAAGCCGGAAACCGTAAAGGGCAAGACCACGACCGGCTTTGCCTTTGAGATCACGGCGGACGCCCGCGACGACTACGAGCTCTTTGAAGATCTCGTGCAGCTGGACTCCGGCAACGTGGCCGTCATGCCCAGCATCCTCTCGCGCCTGCTCGGCGAGAAGCAGAAGGCCGCCCTGCTGGAGCACTGCCGGGACGAGAAAACCGGCCGCGTTTCCACGGTGTCGCTCACTGCTGAGCTTCGCCGGATCATGGCGACGGTCCAGGCATTAAAAAAATAAGCGTCCTCGCCAGGCTGATCGCCCTGGATGAGGACGCAGTGATCTGCGATCTTGCGGAGACGTATGGCGTCTTCGACTACCGAGCGTTGCCGCTGCCCACAGTGGCAACGCTCGTTTCCGGTTTGCGGGAAAACAGCCGGATTCATGCCAAAAAGCACGGGCTCAAAGCCGGATTTGATACGGTGATGATCGTACGCGCTTTGGATATTCTGGAAAATCTGCGCTGGATGTTCTCGGAGGACGGCAAAAACGGGACGAACCCGCCGAGGCTGTATCTCTCCGAATACATTGAGGAACGCAAACAAACCAACGCCGGACGCTTTGCGTCCGCAGATGAATTCGAGCGATACCGGAGCCAGTTCTTCCGTTAATACGTCACGGAAGGAGAAGGCTCCTATGGCAAACGGTCCTTCCATCGCAAAAGCTTATGTGCAGATCATCCCCAGCGCCCAGGGAATCCAGGGCAGTCTGACCAATCTGCTCGGCGGTGAAGCTGACGCTGCCGGCAAAAATGCAGGCGGGAAGTTTTCCGCCGCGATGGGCGGCGCTCTGAAGTACGGCAGCATTGCACTGGCGGCAGCCGGCGCGAGTATGCTCGCCTTCGGAAAGGACGCTGTTCAGACAGGCATGAGCTTTGATTCCAGCATGAGCCAGGTCGCCGCGACGATGGGCACAACGGTCGATCAGATCGGTGAGCTGCGCGAGCTTGCGCTGGAGATGGGCAGCACAACGGCGTTTTCCGCTTCCGAGGCGGCAGACGCTTTGAATTATATGGCACTCGCCGGCTATGACGCCGAGACGAGTATGGCCATGCTCCCGAACGTCCTCAACTTGGCGGCTGCGGGCGGCATGGATCTCGCCCTGGCGTCCGACATGATCACGGACAGCCAGAGCGCCCTCGGGCTTTCGCTCGAGGAGACAAGCGTGCTCGTCGATCAGATGGCGCAGGCGGCGAGTAAATCCAACACCAGCGTGTCGCAGCTCGGCGAGGCGATCCTCACTGTGGGCGGCACGGCCAGCTATATGTACGGCGGTACGGAAGAGCTGGCGACCGTCCTCGGCGTGCTCGCCGACAACGGCATCAAGGGCAGCGAGGGCGGCACGCATCTGCGCAACATGCTGCTTTCCCTCTCCGCGCCGACGGACAAGGCGCAGGCGACGCTGAAGCAGCTGGGCGTGGAGATCTTCGACGCAGAGGGCAATATGCGCTCCTTTGCGGAGATCTTCCCGGAGCTGAACGCCGCCATGGCCGGCATGACGGACCAGCAGAAGCTCGACGCTTTCTCCACGATCTTCAACAGCCGCGACATCGCCAGCGCGACCGCGCTCCTGAACACCTCCACGGAACGGTGGGAGGAGCTTGGCGGCGCGATCGCAGACGCCGGCGGCGCAGCGCAGCAGATGGCGGACACGCAGCTGGACAACCTCGCCGGTGACATTACGATCTTCAAATCCGCGCTGGAAGGCACCGAGATCGCGATCTCCGACGGGCTGACGCCTTCCCTTCGGGAGTTTGTACAATTCGGCACAGAGGGGCTGAGCGGTCTCACGGAGGCGATCAACGGAGGCGGCGGTCTGACCGCTGCAGCCGAAAGCATCGGCACCTTCCTCGCGGAAGGCATCACCAAGGTGGTCAGCGCGCTGCCGTCCATCCTGGAAGCCGGAGGCGCGCTGCTGACCGGTCTGCTGCAGGGATTTCAGGCAAACATCCCGCAGATCGCTGACGGCGCCGTTCAGGCGGTCGCCGCTCTGGTCGGCTTCCTGATCCAGAATCTCCCGCTGATCCTCGACACCGGCATGCAGATGATCCCCGCACTGATCAACGGCATCGCCAACGCCCTGCCGGAGCTGATCGCGTATCTGCCGGAGCTGGTTCTTGCGATCGATCAAACGATCATGGACAACTTCCCGCTGATCATTGACGCCGGCATCAATCTGCTGGCAGCTCTGCTGCAGGGCATCGTCTCGACCGTCCCGCAGCTGATCGCATACACGCCGGTGATCATCTCCAACCTGTTCCAGACACTGATTCGCGGCGTCTCCACACTGATGGGCGCGGGCGTGCGGCTTGCACAGGGCGTTTTGAACGGCATCAAGAGTCTGGTCAGTAGCTTCGGCACGATCGGCCGAAACATCGTGCAGGGCATCTGGTCCGGTATCTCCGGATCACTCAGCTGGATCAAGAGCATGATCACCGGCTGGGTCGGCAACGTCAAGAACTTCCTCAAGAGCCTCTTCGGCATCAACAGCCCGTCCACATGGGCGCGCGACATGCTCGGCGTGAACATCGCCCGCGGCATCGGCGTCGGCTTCGAGGACGAGATGGTGGCCGTGGAGCGGTCCATGGAGGACGCCATGCCGGATCTGAGCGGTTCGGTGCAGTTTGAAGCCAGGACGGTGCCGGTGCGCGCGGCTGTGTTCTCCGACAACGCGGAGCGCGGCGGCTTCAGCGCGGAGAGCGAGAGCGCCATCCTCGCGGAGCTGCGCGCGACGCGCGAGGCGATCCAGAACATGGGCATTTACCTGGACGACGGCACGCTCGTCGGTCGGGTGAATCAGGGGCTCGGCATGATCCGGGCCGGCGAAACCAGGAGAAAACTATGAATGTAATTAACAAGCTCATTATGCGCCTGAACACGGCGAAAACACGGGCGCTTCCGATGAATGATCCCGCGAGCTGGACGCTGCAGCGCGGTCTCGGCGCCTTGGACGGAATCGCCATCACGGAGATCGACAACCCGATCCCGAAGCCGAAGACCGCCTACATCGACGTCCCCGGATCCAACGGCGAGCTCGACGCGACGGAGATGGCCGGGCGACTGTTCTACAAAAACAAGACCGTGAAGATCAAGATGCAGGTCCTCGAAAACGAGGCCCCACGATATTCCTTCACCGCCCTGCGGGACACCTTCACCGCCCTGCAGGGGCGCGTGGTGGACTTCGCCTTCGACCTTCCGACGGAAGTGGAATGGTACTACACGGGCCGCCTGACCGTGGAGAGCGTAGACGAGCCGAGCGGCGAGCTCGCGCTTGAGATCGACACCTATCCATTCCTGCAGAGCGCCGAAAAGCGGTGGTACGACGTTCCGACGAAGACGAGCCTCGACCGCGACGGCCAAAACTGGACCGCGCCGTATGTTCCGGACGGGGCGAGCTTTAACGAGAGCGGCGGCCACATCGCTTTTTACGGCAATCCGGGCGACACGATCGAGATCTACCACAGCGCGAGCAGCGCCAAGCGCTATACGATCGGCGTCACCTCTCTGCTGGGCGGGGATTTTTGCTTCACCGGCAGCGGAGAGAAGAGCCGGGTCCTCGGCATCCCCGCCGGCGACACGCTCCACATGGAGCTGACGATCGACGGCACCTACTATGACTGGACAACGATCAACGGCTCGGACGTCTATAAGCCCTGCCTGCGTCTGGCCTTTATCCTTTCTGAGCTCGAAACGGACGCCGCCGGCAACGTCCTCGACACGATCACGCTGCCGACGAACGTCCGGATCCGCCCGGAGCTGGCCAACCTGGACGCGAGCAATGCGGACGTGCTGCTGGACGGCACGCACATCCACATCCCGATTGAAACGCCGAGCGGCGTGTTCTCTGAGGCCGTCCTTCCCGGCGTCCTCGCGGATCGCAGCGAGACAGAAACCGTGTGCTACATGACCGCCGTCGGCAACGCGGCCAGCGAGACGCCGATGGTGCGCATCGGATTCAGAGAGGAGAAGCTCGGATGATCACAGGATGGATTTTGTCTGGATCGGAGCGGCATCCGCTTTTCGATGAGGGCCTCCCTGACATGGAGGTGAGCGCCTGCACCGTCACCACCGCTATGGATGAGGTGGACAGTGCGGAGCTGGCGCTGCCGGCGTCCAACAAGGCGGCGCGGTCTCTGCTGCACAAAAACTCCGTGGTCGAGATCCGCGACGACGGCACACCGGTGTTTATCGGCGACATCGCCACCGTGACGCAGAGCGAGGACGGCGCCAGACGCCTGCAGCTCGACGGTGCGCTCGGCTGGCTGCGCTGCATCGCAAAGCCGCCGTTCGGCATCACGCCGGCGAGCCAGAACGGTCCGGTCGCCCGCTTCCTCGCGGCGATCTTCGAGCAGTACAACGCCGGCATCGGTGGAGGCCCGCACCTCCTGCAGCTCGGCGTCGTGACCGTGACGGGCGGCGTGACCATGGCGCACAACGAGGAATACACCCGGATGCTGGATCTCTTTCAGGAGGTCCGGAAGCAGCTGGGCGGGCATTTCTATGTCACCTATTCCGACGGGCATCCGCTGCTGCACTATGTCGCCGCGCCGAGCACCGCAGCGCTGCAGACGCTGGAGTTCGGCACGAACGTGCTCAAAGTGAAAAACCAGCTCGACTTCACGGACTACGCCAGCCGCGTGTATGCCACGGGCAAGGGCGACGGCGATCAGCTGATCACGCAGGTCGCCACGGACAGCACCGTGGAGGAAATCTACGGGCGCGTGGACTATCCGCTGAAGGCCGACGGGAAAACGGCAGCGGAGATCCTCGCCCAGGCGCAGGCTGAGCTCGCGGCGCGGAAAAACCCGCTCCGCAGTCTGACCATGACGGCGGTGGATCTCGCGGATCTGGGGCTCAATTACCGTCAGTTTTCCATCGGCACCGTCGCCAGAGCGCTCTGCGCGCCGCTCGGCATCGACGCGGAGATGATGGTGCAGAGCGTCAAGCGGGATTATATCCACCGCGAAAACTCTGTGGTCACGCTCGGTATGGCGCCGCGGACGCTGACCGGGATGCTTTAAGGAGGAATGTTTATGGCTTTGGTCAATCAGACGCTGAAGCTGGAAATCACCCCCGGGGGGGTGCCGCCGAAACTGCACGTTACCGAATACGACGAGAACATGCAGATCGTCGCGCATCTCTTCCAGCGGGGGCAGTATTATGAGATCCCCTCCGGCACGACCGCAAAGGTGGAGGGCACGCTCGACGGGCATCCGTTCAGCGCGGACGCGACGGTGGACGGCAGCAACGTGACCTTCGAGCTCACGAAGGGCATGACCGCCTACGCAGGCCGCGCGTGGACTAAGATTAAGCTGACGCAGAACAGCAAGCCAGTGAGTACCTGCGGCTTCTGGCTGGAGTGCGACCGCGCTGGCGTGGAGGCTGTGGATGTGATCCAGAGCAACGGATTTCAGGAGAAGATCAACGAGGGCGTTGCAGCGTACTTTGACGGCGCTCCGCCGTTCTTTGTTTTACCGTCCGGCGGCGAAGCTGGTCAGGCGTTGGTTTCTGACGGGAACGGCGGCGCAAGCTGGTCAACGATTCAAGGCGGCTCAGATCTGCCGAATGGTGACGAGGTGAGCTACTGATGGCATACGTCAAAACCGATGCACAGCATTACTCCGACATTGGCGCGGCAATCCGCGAGAAGAACGGTCTGACCACGAAATATAAACCTTCACAGATGGGGGCCGCTGTGCGAGCGCTCTCCGGGAGTGAAGCAGTCGAGTGGCACCAGTGCCCGGAGGCGGTGCGCAATTATCTGAGCAGCGTGACCTATGATCCCGGCGACTACAGTACATCACAAATTGACAGCTACGCTCCGGCTACGGCTGTAGTCAGCAACTACCGGCCTATCGGTAAGACGCTGGGCGGCAAGACCTACTGCAACGAAGTTCCGGGCATCGAGACACCTTTTGCGTCAGGCGGGAAAGGTGGGACGCTCAAGCCGGTAGATCCTTTGCGATGGATCATGACGCGGACTTGGAACGTGCGCGACCTCGGCGGATGGGCTTGTGACGGAGGTACAGTGAAGTACGGCAAGCTCTTTCGCGGCGGTTATGTGACAAGCGCGGACAGAGCAGTCCTCGTTGAGCAGCTCGGCATACAGCACGAGCTCGATCTGCGCGGAGCGAACGAAGGCGGACTGACGGCGTCCCCGCTCGGCGGCGATGTGCGCTACACGTGCGCAGCCGCTTATGCTTGGTACAGTCTGACCCCGGCAGACGCATGGAAGGCAAATCTTCGCTGCGTGTTCGATGCGGTCACGCATAACGAACCGGTGTACTTTCACTGTGCAGCCGGTGCGGACAGGACCGGCACACTCGCTTGCGTGCTGGAGGGTCTGCTCGGCATGAGCCAGTCCGACATCGACAAGGATTACGAGCTGACGACCTTTTACAGCGGCTCGGATACCGATGCGAACGCCCGCAGGAGAAATGAGGCCGAATGGAGTGGGCTGATTTCTGCGCTCAACAGCAAATCCGGAAGCACTTTCCGCGACAAGTGCGTGACCTTCGCGGCGGAGCTCGGCTTTACTGCCGACGAGATCAACGCCTTTCGCGCGGCCATGATCGACGGGACGCCGGAGACGGTGACGCCGGACATAGCGACCTTTGCCGTCACCAGCACGCTCTCCGGTGCGGCGACCGACAACACCGCGGCCGAGGCGACACAGTATCAGCCCTACACGGCGCAGATCACGGCCGGGGACGGCAAGGCGATCGGCAGCGTGCGCGTGACGATGGGCGGCGCGGACATCACGGCCGACGTCTGGCGCGGCGAGGAGACGAACCTGTACCGCCGCGTCACGCTGAAGCTGAGCGGCTGCTCGTGCGACAACACGCTGCGGCGCGTGATCGACGGCCAGTCCTACGGCGCAACGCTCACGCCGGACGCAGACTACACACTCGACGGCGCTGCCGTCAGGATCACGATGGGAGGGAACGATGTGTCAAACTACTATTCCGGTGGCAAAATCGCCATTGCGCGCGTGACCGGGGATATTCAGATCACCGTGTCGGCGGTCGAGAGCGCCGTGACGACGCCGAACATTCTGGTCGACAGCTTCAAGGCAGGAGGCGTGTCACACGCGGCTGTCGGCTACTCCAACGGCAAGCGGCTGTCGACGAGCAGCGGAGCGGAGAAAGATAACGCCGGTTCGTGCGTCACGGGCTTCATTCCGTGCAGAGCCGGTTCTGTTATCAGAATCAGACCGCTTGCTGCACCGTCAAGCGCCGGTGTTGGGGCAACGGCAGTTGTGCTCTACAAGGAAGACAAATCTTTTGCGACATCCAGCTATGTTATTACCGGGACAATCGGGGGGCACTTTGGATATTGCACATGGGAGCAGGAGTCGAGTGATGTGTTCAAAGTGACATTCAATAGCGATATCCCGGCGACATATAAGTATGTACGCTTCGGCATTCCGGTCGCCGACGGCGCAAATGCATATGTGACCTACGACGCGGCGATGCCGAGCGCGTAAGGGAGGCGACGGAATGCAGATCATTCAGGCATTTGTGACGCAGAACCCACTGTATCAGAAGTATACAAAGATCCCGGTGCGCAAACTGGTGCTGCACAGCGTGGGCTGTCCGCAGCCGAGCGCTGCCGTATTTGCGCGGCAGTGGCAGACGGCGCGGTACTTTGCGCACGCCGTGCTGCAAGCGGACGGCACGGTATACCAGGTTGTGCCGTGGGATTGCCGACTGATGCACGTAGGCGCGGCGAACGCGTATAGCATCGGTGTGGAGATGACCGAGCCGGACTGCATCCGCTACACCGGCGGCGCGACATTTGTATGCTCCGACCGGGCGCGGGCGCTCGCGCAGGTGACCGGCACGTATAACACGGCGGTCGAGTTGTTTGCGCAGCTCTGCACGCAGTTTGGGCTTGACCCCCAAAAAGACATCATCTCGCACGCGGAGGCGAGCGCGATGGGTATTGGCACGGATCATGCCGATCCGGAGCACCTGTGGCGGCAGCTCGGCGCTGGCTACACGATGGACGGCTTTCGGCGCGACGTCGCGGAGGCAATGAACAAAAAAAACGATGACGAGGAGGACGATGAGGACATGGTGAGGTACAACAATCTCAAAGAAGTCCCGAGCTGGGCGCTGGACACGGTCCGCGCGCTGGTAGATGCAGGCGCGCTCAAGGGCGACGAACGTGGCAATCTGGATCTGTCCATGGACATGATCCGGGGGCTAATGATCGGCACCAAGTACGCAGAGGCATGCAACCCCCGGTATAACTCGATTAACGACGTGCCGAGCTGGGCGCGGCCGGGCGTGCAGCGGCTTGTGGATCGAGGCGCACTGGCAGGCACAGGTGGCGGAAAGCTGGATCTGTCGCTGGATATGCTGCGCACGATGATCGTGTGCCAGCGGATGATTGACAATGCAAAGGAGGGTAAAGCATGAATGCACCGAGTAAAGCGATGGAGTTCAAGGCGGCAATCACGGCGATTTTCGCCGCAATGACAGCCTTTTGGGGATGGACGGGCTGGCTTGTGATCGTGTGGCTGGCCGCGATGATCCTGGACTATGCAACGGGATCGTGGGCGGCGCTGTCGACCGGATCGTGGGACAGTGCTGTAGCGCGTGCCGGCCTGTGGCACAAGCTCGGCAGCATCGTGGCCATGCTGGTCGCACTGCTGCTGGACGTGGCGCTGTCGGCGATTATCAATTATGGCGGATTGGGGTTTGAGCTGCCGTTTACATATAAAACGGCATTTTTGCCGCTGGTGGCTATCTGGTACATTGTAACGGAGCTGGGGAGCATCATCGAAAACGCGGGGCGGTTGGGCGCACCGGTGCCGAAGTTCCTGATCAGCAGCTTGAAAAAGCTGAAAGACAAAGCGGACGAAGATAAATAAAGATAAAGAACTGGCGCTGCCTTAACTGGC
>OHAF01000757.1_pt1 | contig 33801 bp, 30 predicted proteins | sample 1577041 | NCBI WGS metagenome assembly OHAF01 (sample SAMEA3541495, study PRJEB24748) | human gut metagenome | biome: human gut; feature: human-associated habitat; material: faeces | place: China | collected 2012
TGCGAAAGGCAGGGAAGCGCGAATGATTGAGCAACCGGGAAGCCCCCTGCACCCCGCACTTTGTCGGCAGACTGTGCCCCCTCAGGGGGCTTTTTTTTATGCCACCTTCAACACCCAATTTTCACAAAACCGTCATGCGTTGAAAAGGTACGACCGATACCATAAAGCGGCAGCAAACAAATACGCCTGATAGCAGGAGGTTTTTCCCATGAAAAAGGTCCTCAAAACGCTGGCAGTGCTGGTGGTTCTGGCCGCCGCGGGATTCTTTGGCTACCGGTATTACCAGTCACGGCAGGCTGTGGCCGCGCAGGCCACGGCTGGCAGCACCTATACGGAATATACCGTTTCCACCGGGTCCCTTTCCAAGACGGTCACAGGTACGGGCACGCTGTCCATCAGCCAGACCGATGATGTGGCGCTGGACTATGCCGTGACGGTGACGGATGCGCTGGTGGAAGCGGGCGACACCGTGACCGCCGGGCAGCCGCTTTTGAACATTGACGCCGTGGCCCTGCAAACCACCATTGAAACGCTGGAAACGGAGCTTGAGACCACAGAAACCGAAATCGCCACGCTGGCGGAGGACTATTCCTCCACGACGTATCTCAAGATGCCGCAGTATGGGCGTATCAAGGAGGTTTATCTCACCGAGGGCGCCTATATTCAGGACGTGATGGATCAGTACGGCGCAATCGTCCTTCTGTCCCTGGATGGGTGGATGTACGTGGAATTCCCCGCTCAGGAGGACTGGGAGATCGACGATACCGTGACCGTCAAGGTCGACCGCGTGACACTGGACGGCACCGTGCGTGCCCTGGAAAACGGCATGGCCACCATCACCTTCTCCGACGCCTACAGCGAGGAGGGCGGCGAGGTGGAGATCGTCTACAAGGGCGAAACCCTGGGCACGGCCACGGCGCATATCCACATGCCCTATGAACTGACCACCTCTGAAAAAGGCTATATCCACAGCGTGTTCATCGAGGAGAACGACCGCAAGTGGGAGGGCAACCGCATCTGCTACCTGATCAACGTGCCGGTCAGTGACAGCTATCAGGCACTGCTGGAAACCCGCGCCCAGCAGACGGCGCAGATCAAGGAAATGAAGGCCCTGCGCGACGCCGGCGCCATCACCGCGCCTCAGGACGGCATCGTGGCCTCCATCGTGGCGGCCTCGGCTACCGAGCAGGCCGCCGATACGCTGCTGGTGTCCCTCTATGTAGGCGAGGAAAAGGAAATGGTCGTCAGCGTGGATGAGCTGGACATCACCAGCGTTGAGGTCGGGCAGAACGTGGAGCTGGCCATGGACGCCATCACCGATCATACCTATGCGGGCACGGTCAGCAAGATCAGCCAGATCGGCACCGCCACCAGCGGCGTGACCGTCTATGACGTAACCCTCACCATCGAGGGCGACGATCAGCTCAAGCTGGGCATGAACGGCACCGCCACCATTCTGGTGGAGGAGCGCGAAAACGTGCTGCTGGTGCCTATCGCGGCGCTGAACACCTCCCGTGGGGAAAGCTATGTATGGCTCAAGTCCGACAGTGCGGCCGATGGCGAGCCCGGCGTGCGCACCGCTGTGGAAACCGGCCTGAGCGACGAAAACTATGCCGAGGTCCTCAGCGGCCTGAGCGAAGGCGATGTGGTGCTCATTACCCGCGAGGCCAGCACCTCCACCACCGACAGCCGCGAAAACGGGATGGGCGGCATGATGATGGACATGGGCGGCGGCATGCCCGGCGGTTCGTTTGACGGCGGCATGCCCTCCGGCGGCGGAGCGCCCGCGGGCGGCGGCCGGACGCGCGGCAACTGAGGGGGCGCAGCAGCATGATTGACATGGCGGACGTGGTCAAGCGCTACACCCTGGGCGGAGAAACCATTTATGCGCTCAACCACATTTCCCTGCACGTGGACAAGGGCGAATACGTGGCCATCATCGGCCCTTCCGGCAGCGGCAAGAGCACGCTGATGAACATCATCGGCTGTCTGGATACCGCCGACAGCGGCAGCTATATGCTCAATGACAGGCCCATCCAGAAGTACCGCGAGCGCCAGCTGGCCCGCATCCGCAACCGGCAGATCGGCTTCATTTTTCAGGGATTCAACCTCCTGCCCAAGCTCTCCGCGCTCGAAAACGTCGAACTGCCCCTGATCTACCAGGGCGTGGGCGTATCGCAGCGGCGGGCGGCGGCGCGCGAGGCGCTGGAGCGCGTGGGTCTGGGCCAGCGCATGAAGCACCGGCCCGCGCAGCTCTCCGGCGGCCAGCAGCAGCGCTGCGCCATCGCGCGGGCCATCGCGGTCAAACCCTCCCTGATTCTGGCCGATGAGCCCACCGGCAATCTGGACAAAAAAACCGGACGTGAAATTCTGCAGATCTTCCGCGAACTGCATCAGGCGGGCAACACCATCGTGCTCATCACGCACGATCCCAAGGTAGCTCAAAGCGCCGAGCGCGTCATCCGCATCGAGGACGGCCAGCTCTACGAGAATCAGGAGGTGCCCCAGGATGATCTACCAGTCGTTTAAGATGGCCGTCAAGGCCATCGCGGGCAACAAGATGCGCTCGTTTCTCACCATCCTTGGCGTGGTGATCGGCGTGGTGGCCATCGTGGTGCTGGTCTCCATCGGCCAGGGGGCCAACAGCTCCGTGGTCGAAAGCATCGAAGGCATGGGCACCAACCTCATCACCGCCAACATCAACGCCCGCCGCATGAACCCCATTGATCTGGACAGCCTCAACGAACTGGCGCAGAACGAGGCCATCTCCTACGTGGCCCCTATTTCCAGCGTCAGCGGCACCGTCAAGGCGGGCACGACCACCTACGACGACGGCGTGGTGCAGGGCACCACCCCCGGCTACGAGAGCATCCGCAACTGGACCGTGGCGGAGGGCCGCTTCCTCCAGCAACCCGATATCGACAACCGAAGCTTCGTGGCGGTGATCGGCTCGGAGGCGGCCACGGAGATGTACGGCACCACGCATGCCGTGGGCGAAACCTTTTCACTCAACGGCTATACCCTCACCGTGGTGGGCGTGCTGGAAGCGGTGGGTTCCAGCGCGTCGGGCAGCAACGATAACCAGATTCTGATTCCCTTTACCCTGGCCCAGCGCCTTTCCAATCAGACCTCCATCTCTTCCTTCTACGTGTCCGCCGCCTCCTCGGCGCAGGTCGAGCAGGCGCAGGCCGCGGTGGAAAGTTACCTCGAAAAGGCGTTTGAAAACTACAATACCCGTTCCTTCGGCACGCAGTACAGCGTCTTTAACCAGACCGAGATGCTCTCCACCCTGAGCGAAACCACCAATACGCTCACCCTCATGCTGGGCGGCATCGCGGCGATCTCGCTGCTGGTGGGCGGCATCGGCATCATGAACATCATGCTGGTCAGCGTCAGCGAGCGCACGCGGGAAATCGGCATCCGCAAGGCCATCGGCGCGGCGCGGGGCAACATCCTGATGCAGTTTCTCATCGAGTCCCTGGTGGTCAGCCTCATGGGCGGCCTTTTGGGCCTGGCGATCTCGGTGGCCGCCGTCAAAGCGCTCGCGCCCGTTTTGCAGATGACGCTCACGATTCCCGTCAACGTGGCGTGGATGGCCATCGGATTTTCGGTGTTCATCGGCGTGGTGTTCGGCATGTATCCGGCCAACAAGGCCAGCAAACTCCGCCCCATCGAGGCTCTGCATTACGAAGGCTGACGTATGTTTTTTCCCGGGCCGCGCATGCTATAGGAAAACGCATGCGCGGCTTTTTTGCGCGCGCGTTTCAGGCAGGATGGGGGAAGAAGAGCATGCGCGGATTTCGGACGGATCTGGCCATGGAATGCATCGACGAGGGCGGCGGACGGGTGGAGGGCGTGCGCGTGAGCACGCATCATCTGGGCGGCATCACGCACACCCGCATCCGTATCGAGAAGGAGCGCGCGGCCGAGCTGCTGGGTCGGCACACGGGCGAATACATCACCCTGGAATACCGCGACCTGCCCCGCTGCGACGCGCACACCCAGAAGCTGCTGGCCGCGCTGGTGGCGCAGGGAGTCAGAAGCCTGCTGCCCCGCGAGGGCGAGGTGCTGGTGGTGGGGCTTGGCAACCGCAACGTAACCGCCGACGCGCTGGGTACCCGCGTGGTGGAGCGCATGCTGGTGACGCGCCACCTGCGGCAGGCCATGGCCCGGGAGCTGCGCGGCAGGCTGCGGGGAGTGAGCGCCATCGCGCCCGGCGTGCTGGGGCTGACGGGTATCGAGACGGCGGAATTGTGCCGCGGGCTGGTGCGCCATGTGCGTCCCTCGGCGGTCATCGCCATCGACGCGCTGGCCGCCTTTGAGAGCGAGCGCATCTGCACCACCGTGCAGATCACCGATACGGGCATCGAGCCGGGCAGCGGCGTGGGGAACCACCGTCTGGGCCTGACGGAGGAAACGTTGGGCGTGAAGGTGATCGCCGTGGGGGTGCCCATGGTGGTCTACGCCTCCACCATCGCGCGCGACGCCATGGCGCGCCTGATCGACGAATACGGCCTGTTGGCCCGCGGGCACGAGGAGGCGGCGCAGCAGCTGCTCCGGCAGGTGTCGGAAGGGTTTCTGGGCGATATGGTCGTCACCCCGCGCGAGATTGACGAGCTGGTTTTGCACGTGGCCGCGCTGCTGAGCGACGGCATCAATCAGGCCCTTCAGCCGGATATAGACCCCGATACGCTGCATACTTACATACAGGGCTAGCATATCCTACCGGGAAGAACGCAAAAGGCGGTGACCCGGATGAACAGGCAGCAGAAAATCCGATTGGCGGCAGTCCTCCTGGCGGCGGTGCTGCTGGGAACGGCCGCGGGCCTGAACCTGCCGGCCCGTGTGCGCAGCGGCGAGGTCGTGGCGGCGCTTTCCGCCTGGACGGACGAGGTAAGCGAGAACCTGTTTGCCGTCTCCGCAGCCCCCCGGGAGACGGACGGCCCGGCGGCGACGCCCGCGCCCCCGGAAGAGGCCGGCTTTGTGATCCGGCTTTTGGGCGCTGAGACGGAAACCCCGCGCAAGCGCGTGCTCATCTACCATACGCATACCTACGAGGCCTACGATCAGACGCAGGACGACCCATACGAGGAAACGGAGAAGTGGCGCACTGCCGACAGCGCGCACAATGTGGTACGCGTGGGCGAGGAGCTGGCCGCGCTGCTGCGCAGCCTAGGCGTGGAAGTCGTGCATGACGTGACGGCCTTCGAGCCGCCCAACCTAAGCAGCGCCTACACGCGGTCGCTGGAGATGCTTGAAAAGCGCCAGGCGGCGGGCGAGCGCTACGACCTGTACATAGACCTGCACCGGGACGCCTATGCCGAGTCACAGACCGGCCCCAACACCGTGAATGCCGGCGGCGTCGAAGCGGCCAAGCTGATGCTGCTCATCGGCAAGGGAGAGGGCCAGACCTCCGAGGGCTTTGACCAGCGGCCGGACTGGGAGGCGAACCTGGCCATCGCCCAGGACGTGACGGACGACCTCAACGCGCAGGTAGACGGCCTGTGCCGGGACGTGTGTGTGAAAAGCGGACGATTTAACCAGCATGTGGCCGTAGGATGCGTGCTGGTGGAGGCCGGCAACAACCGCAACACCCTTGAGGAAGTGCTGGCCGCCATGCCCTACCTGGCGGACGCCATCGTGCAGGTGCTGGCGCTTTGACACAAACGGCCCCGGAATACTTGAAAAAAAGGAGGGCAGCGGGTATAATCGGGGACGGAGGTGGAAAGCGGTGGATCGTCGGCCGGTAGGCATATTTGACAGCGGCCTGGGCGGCATCAGCGTACTGGGGCAGATGCTGGACGTGCTGCCGGAGGAAAACTTCGTCTATTACGGCGATACCCGCAACATTCCCTATGGCGACAAGCGGCCGGAAGAGGTGCTCCGGCTTACGCATTTGGCGGTGGACAAGCTGATCGCCATGGACTGCAAGGCGGTGGTGATCGCCTGCAACACGGCTACCAGCGCGGCCGCCGGGCCGCTTCGGCAGGAGCTGCACATGCCGGTCATCGGCATGGAACCGGCGCTCAAGCCCGCTTCGCTCCTGCCCGGAGACGGGTACGTGGTGGTGATGGCCACGCACATGACGCTCACGCAGCCCAAATTTTTGCGCCTGATGGAGCGCTATGGGCAAAACGCCCTGCCCGTTCCCTGTCCGGGGCTGATGGAATGCGTGGAGGCCGGCGTGTTTTCCGGCCCCAGGGTGGAAGGCCTGCTGGACAGGCTCCTTGCTTCCGTTCGGGGAATGCCCGTCAAGGCCGTGGTGCTGGGCTGCACGCATTATCCCTTTTTGCGGGGGGCCATTTCCCGCTGCTTTGCGCCGGGCACTCCGCTCATCGACGGCAACCTCGGCACCGCGCGCCAGCTGCGCCGCCGTCTGGAGGAGGAAGGCCTCCTCTCTCCCGGACCGGGCGGTGCGGTTTCGTTCCACTCCTCCCAGGAGGGCGGGGAGGCGGAGGCGCGTATGCGGTGCATGCTGAAACTGTGGCAGGAAACGACTGAACGCGTATGAGCGCGGACCGCTTGCGCGGCAAATTTGAGGTATGCAAATGAAAAAGGTCATGCTCATCTTCGGCACCAGGCCGGAGGCGATCAAGATGTGTCCCCTGGTTCTGGAACTGAAGCGGCGCCCCGAATTTGAAACGGTGGTATGTGTCACCGGCCAGCACAGGGAAATGCTGGATCAGATTTTACAATGCTTTCAGGTAACGCCCCAATACGACCTGGCCATCATGCGCGACAAGCAGACGCTCTTTGACGTCACAGTGAGCATTCTGGAAAAGCTGCGCGCCATTCTGGAGTCGGAAAAGCCCGATGTCGTGCTGGTGCATGGCGATACCTCCACTGCGTTTGTCACGGCGCTGGCGTGCTTCTATCTTCAGATTCCCGTGGGACACGTGGAAGCAGGGCTGAGGACCTACAACCTGTATTCCCCCTTTCCGGAGGAGTTCAACCGCCAGGCGGTGGATCTCATCGCCCGGTTTTACTTTGCGCCCACGGAGCTGAGCCGGCAAAACCTCCTCAAGGAAGGCAAGCCCGCCGAGCATATCTTCGTAACCGGCAACACGGTGATCGATGCGCTGGACACCACCGTCAGAAGCGATTACACCCATCCGGAAATCGAATGGGCCCGCGGCAGCCGGCTCATTCTGCTCACGGCGCACCGCCGCGAAAACCTGGGCGAGCCCATGCGGGAGATGTTCCGGGCCATTCGCCGCATCGTGGATGAAACGCCCGATATCAAGGTGATCTACCCCATGCACAAGAATCCCGCAGTGCGGGAGATGGCCCGCGCCTGTTTCGGCGGCCAGGAGCGCATCCACATGATTGAGCCGCTGGACGTGCTGGATTTTCACAATGTGATGGCCCACGCCTATCTCATCATGACCGACAGCGGCGGCATCCAGGAGGAAGCTCCGGCGCTGGGCAAGCCCGTGCTGGTGATGCGCGATACCACCGAGCGCCCCGAGGGAGTGGTGGCCGGCACGCTCAAGCTGGTGGGAACGGATGAAAACACCATCTATGCCGCCGTGCGGGAGCTGCTGACCGACCCTGCCGCCTACCACGAGATGGAACACGCCGTCAATCCCTACGGCGATGGACACGCCAGCCGCTACATCGCCGATATTCTGGCCCGCGAGCTTTAGGGCTTGAGCATGCGCATGCCGCCCAGCGCCAGAGCGCTCAGCCCGCACCAGGCCAGCGTAAAGGGCAGGCAGATCTGCCCGCGCAGATTGGCCGGCATGCGCCGGTAGTCCCAAATCTGATGCCGCCGGTTGAAGGCGAGGCCAAAGGCATATTCCATCCCCGTAATCATAAGACCGCCCAGCAGCGCCTGCTGCCAGAGGGGGCGGCTTTTTTGCACGCGGCTGAGGCCACGGAGCATGGAAAGCGAGACGCCGCCCGCCAGCGCCATCGCGGGATGGGTGCGCCCGCGCCAGGCCAGCTCCACCATCGGATAGGCGGCCGCGCCTGCCAGAAAGGCTGCAAGCATCCTTCATCCGTCCTTTCTCCAAGCCGGGAGTTTTGTTCGTAAATTAGCATGTCCGCTTGTTTGCCTGCTCATGCCATGATATAATTTTTCGTTGATATGCTACGAATGGAGGAATGAGGTGTGGCCAACACCTTTTTGGCGACGGCGGCCTTCGGGCTGGAGGGTGTGGTGGCAGGCGAATTGAAGCGCATGGGCCTTCCCGCCAAGGCGGAAAACGGCGGTGCGCGCTTTGAGGGGACCTTTCTGGACGCCTTCCGCGCCAATCTGCACCTGCGCACCGCCGACCGCGTGCTGCTGGTGCTGGCCGAGCGCGAGGCCGTCACCTTCGAGGACCTGTTCCAGCTCGTGGGGAGCGTCGCATGGGAGCGTCTCCTTACGCGGGACGCGGCCATTCATGTCAGCGGCAAGTGCGTGCGCAGCCGCCTGATGAGCGTGCGCGACTGTCAGGCGGTGAGCAAGAAGGCCATCGTGCGGCGGATGATGGAGCGGCTGGGCGTATCACGCCTGCCGGAGACGGGCGCGCGCTTTCCCATCGGCGTGTCGGTGGTCAACGACCGCGCGCGCGTCACGCTGGACATGAGCGGCGAGGCGCTCAACCGGCGCGGCTACCGCACCTGGAACGGTGAGGCTCCCCTGCGGGAAACGCTCGCCGCCGCCCTGGTGGACCTCAGCCCCTGGCGGCCCGGCATGCCTCTCTACGACCCTTGCTGCGGCACGGGCACGCTGCTCATTGAGGCGGCCTTCAAGGCCACGTCCCGCGCGCCGGGCCTCACGCGCTCCTTTGCCTGCGAAAGCTATCCCTTTATGGACCGGGCAGGGATGGAGGCACTGAGGCGCGAGGCGCGGGAGGCCTTCCGTCCGGACGCGCCGTTTTCCATCGCCGGCAGCGACATTGACCCTGAAGCGCTTACGCTGTGCGGGCGGCATATCCGCCAGGCAGGGCTGGAGGGACGCGTCCGCGTACACCGCCAGGACCTCAAGACGCTCACGCTGGAAGGCCCCGCCGGGGTGTTCCTGCTCAACCCGCCCTATGGCGAACGCCTGAGCGATCGCGAGGATGCGCGCGCCCTGTACCGCGAGCTGGGCTTGCTTATCAGGCGCCACCCCGGCTGGAGGCTGTGCGCCCTCTCCGCCGATCCCGGATTTGAGCGCGCCTTTGGCCGCCGCGCGGATAAAAAACGCAGGCTGTACAACGGCCGACTGGAATGCGATTTCTTCCTGTACCTCTCCGGTGGCCAAGATTGACTTTCCGGCGGCCGTGCGGTATCATAAACCATGGATCATGCCGCCTTTCGGGCGATTTCATACGCAAGTAAGGAGAATGAAAGCATGTCGGTTTTGAAGCAAAAGATACTCGACCGTACCGTCACCCTGGGCGTGGTTGGACTGGGCTATGTCGGGCTTCCGCTCGCGGTGGAAAAGGCCAAGGCCGGTTTCCATGTGATCGGCTTTGACGTGCAGCCCCAGAAGGTGGATATGGTCAATCAGGGACACAACTACATCGGCGACGTGGTAGACAGCGACCTGAAAAAGATCGTGGAGGAAGGCATGCTGCGCGCCACCACGGACTTTGCCTCCGTGGCCTCGTGCGACTGCGTGTGCATTGCCGTGCCCACCCCGCTGGACGCGCACCAGCAGCCCGATATCAGCTATGTGCGCTCCTCGGCGGAAAGCATCATGCCCCATATGCATCGCGATATGCTCGTCGTTCTGGAGTCCACCACCTATCCCGGCACCACCGAGGAAATGCTCCGTCCCATTCTGGAAAAAAGCGGCCTCAAGTGCGGCGTGGACTTTTTCCTGGCTTTCTCGCCCGAACGCGTGGACCCCGGCAACGCCATTTACAAGACCAAAAATACCCCCAAGGTGGTGGGCGGCGTCACCCCCGAGTGCACCGACATCGCCGCCACGCTCTACGAGGCCGTTCTGGAGGCGCCGGTGCACCGTGTGAGCAGCCCCGCCGTGGCCGAGATGGAAAAGATCCTTGAAAACACCTATCGCAACGTCAACATCGGCCTGATCAACGAGCTGGCCATCCTGTGCAACCGCATGGGCATCAACATCTGGGAGGTTGTCGAGGCAGCCAAATCCAAGCCCTACGGCTTTCAGGCCTTCTACCCCGGCCCCGGCCTGGGCGGGCACTGCATCCCGCTGGACCCGTACTATCTGAGCTGGAAGGCCCGCGAGTTCGGCTTCCACACCTCCATGATCGAAAGCAGCATGATCATCAACGACCGCATGCCCGAATACTGCGCGCAGCGTGCCATGGGCGCGCTCAACGAGCGCAGGAAGGCCATGAACGGAGCGAAGGTGCTGGTGCTGGGCGTGGCCTACAAGCAGGATATCGACGACTACCGCGAAAGCCCCGCCCTGCGCGTGATCGAGAGCCTGCGCAAGCTAGGCGCGCAGGTCAGCTACTATGACCCCTATGTGGAATCCTACCGCTATCAGGGTCAGGAGGAGCACCGCATCCCGGCCCTTGACAAGGCCGCATTGGAAAGCGCGGACCTGGTGATGGTGACCACCGCGCATACCTGCGTGGATTATGACTTTGTGGCCGAGCACGCCAGCCTGATCTTTGATACCAAAAACGCCATGAAGAACGTGAAAAAGCGCGAGAACATCCGCGTTCTGTGAGCCGCGAAAGGAGAGGCCGCTTCATCATGAGGGAAAAACTGCGCTATGCGCTCATCGGGTGCGGGCGAATCGCGCCCAACCACATCGCGGCATATCTGAACAACGCGGAGGATCTGGAGCTGTGCGCCGTATGTGACCCCGTTTCCGAACGCATGGAGGCTGTGCTTCGGCCCCTGCCGGAGCAGGACCGCGCCCGCGTGCGCCGCTATACGGACCATCGCGAGCTGCTTGCCAAAGAGGCTCCGCAGCTGTGCGCCGTGGCCACCGAAAGCGGCCTGCACGCGCAGGTGGGGCTGGATGTGCTGCGCGCGGGTTCCAATGTGATTATCGAAAAGCCGCTGGCCCTGTCGCTGGCGGATGCGCGCGCGCTGATTGCCGAAGCGGATGCGCGGGGACTCAAGCTGTGCGCATGTCACCAGAACCGCTTCAACAAATCCATTCAGAAGATCCGCTCCGCCGTGGAGGAAAAGCGCTTCGGGCGCATGCTGCACGGCACGGTGCATGTGCGCTGGAACCGGGGCGAGGAATACTACCGACAGGCCCCCTGGCGCGGCACCTGGGCCATGGACGGCGGGGCGCTGATGAACCAGTGCATCCACAGCATCGACCTGCTGCGCTGGATGCTGGGCGACGGAGTGACCGAGGTCATGGCCTATACCGACAACCTCAACCATCCCTATATTCAGGCCGAGGACCTGGGGCTCGCGCTGGTGCGCTTTGAAAGCGGGGCCTATGGCGTCGTGGAGGGCACCACCAACGTCTATCCCCACAACCTGGAGGAAACCCTTTACCTCTTTGGCGAAAACGGCACCGTCAAGGCGGGCGGCAAGAGCGTCAACATCATCGAGGAGTGGGATTTCCGCGACGGCCGCGGCGACCCTGCCACCATCAAGATGCAGTTTGGCGAGAACCCGCCCAACGTGTACGGTTACGGCCATACGCCCCTGTACGCCGATGTGATCGCCGCCATTCGTGAGGACCGCGCCCCCTATGTGGACGGCCGGGCAGGGATGCGCGCGCTGGAACTGGTGCTGGCCATCTATCTGTCGGCGGCGGAGCACCGGCCGGTGCGCCTGCCCCTTGCGGACTGCGCCACGACGGATTTTGAGGGGAGATTCGGCCGATGAGCGCGTACATTCATCCTACCGCCGTGGTGGACGAGGGGGCGGAGCTCGGCGAGGGGACCAAGGTGTGGCACTTCTGTCACATCGAGGGCACCGCCAAAGTGGGCGTGGGCTGCTCCATCGGCCAGAACGGCTATGTGGGGCAGCATGTGACCATCGGCGACGGCTGCAAGCTGCAAAACAACGTGAGCGTTTATCAGGGCGTTTCGCTGGGCCGCGGGGTATTCTGCGGCCCCAGCTGCGTATTTACCAACGACCTGACCCCCCGCGCCCTCTTCCCCAAGGGCTCCGCGCGCTTCGTGCCCACCGTGGTGGAGGACGGCGCCAGCATCGGGGCCAACGCTACCGTGGTCTGCGGCCACCGAATCGGGCGCTGCGCCATGATCGGTGCGGGCGCGGTGGTCGCCTGCGACGTGCCGCCTCATGTCCTCATGCTGGGCGTGCCCGCCCGGCCGCACGGCTTTGTGTGTACCTGTGGGGCGCTTCTGCGCGGCGCGCTGGTGTGCCCGGAATGCGGACGGCGCTTTCTTCCCGATGGGGAAGGGCTGAGGGAGGTCGAATAGATGCAGTTTCATGATCTGGGCGCGCAGTACCGCGCGCTGAAAGCCGAGATCGACGCCGGCATCGCCGCGGTGCTGGAAAAGGGACATTTTATCCTGGGTGAGCAGGTGAGCGAGCTGGAGGACGCACTGGCCCGCGACGTGGGACGGCGCCATTGCGTGACCTGCGGAAACGGGACCGATGCTCTGGTGCTCGCGCTCATGCTGTGGGGCGTGGGACCGGGCGACGCGGTGTTCGTGCCGGACTTCACCTACTTCGCCTCCGCCGGTTGTGCCACCACCGTGGGCGCGGAGATGATTCCGGTGGACATTCGCCTGGACACCTTCAACCTCGACCCCGACGCGCTGGAAGCCGCCGTTTGCCGGGTTAAGGCCGAGGGACGGCTGAGGCCCGCGGTGGTGATCCCGGTGGACCTGTTCGGCCTGCCGGCGGATTATCCGCGCATTCTGGAGATCGCCGCACGTCATGGCCTGCGCGTTCTGGAGGACGCGGCTCAGGGATATGGCGGGCGCATCGGCGATACGAACGCCTGCGCCTTCGGGCAGGCGGCCGCCACCTCCTTTTTCCCCGCCAAACCGCTGGGCTGCTACGGGGACGGCGGCGCGGTCTTTGTAGACGGCGCGGAGGAGGACGCGCTGCTGCGCTCCTTGCGGGCCAACGGCAGGGGCGTTTCCGACAAGTACGACAACCAGCGCATCGGCATGAACAGCCGGCTGGATACCCTTCAGGCGGCGGTGCTTCTGCCCAAGCTGCGCGCGCTGCGCACCTATGAGCTGGACGCGCTGAACGCCGCGGCAGCCGCCTATGCGCAGGCGCTGGATGGGTGCGTGGAAACACCCCGTGTACCCGATGGGTATCAGAGCAGCTGGGCGCAGTACACCGTGCTGCTGGAAAACCGCGCCCGGCGCGACGGAGCGCAACGCTTCCTCAGGGAACGCGGGATTCCCAGCATGATCTACTATCCCCGGTGCATTCATCAGCAGACCGCCTACGCGGACCGGCAGTTTGACGATGCGCTGTATCCGGGCGCCCTGGCTGCATGCGACAGAGTGCTCTCTCTGCCCATGCACCCCTACCTGACCGGCGAGGACATCGGCCGGGTGGCAGAGGCCCTGCGGCAGTACTGCCTCGCGGACCGGGACTGACGCGGGATAAGCGTTGGAGCGCCTTCATTCGGGAGGCGCTTTTTTCTATCCTGCTGGTCATCCGGGCGGGCGGGTGGTATAATGGTTGCAGCTTTGATTTTGACGGGAAAGGAGGCGGCAAAAATGGCCGTGATCAGGCCGCTTTGCGCGCAGGATGACTTTAACGAAGTGGGAGACGTGTATGCCCAGAGCTGGAAAGCGTGCTATCAGGGCCTTTTGCCGCAGGCATTTCTGGACAAACTGACCCACGACCGCTGGAGTGGCATGCTTCGAGCCGATCCCTCCGCCTCGCTGGGCGTGTTCGAGGATGGACGGATTGTGGGAACCGCCATGGTCAGCTATGCGCGCGAGCCGGGGCGTGAGGGCTTCGGTGAGCTGGTCAGCCTGTACCTTCTGCCGGAGGCCATGGGACGCGGATATGGCCGCAGCCTGATGGAAGCGGTTTTGCAGAGGCTCCGGGAGGATGGGTGCGACGGCGTGTGCCTGTGGGTGCTGGACGGAAACCGGCAGGCACAGGATTTTTACCGGCATATGGGTTTTTACGCTTCGGGACGGTCTCAAAAGGAGCTGTTCGGCGGTGAGGAAACCGAGCTGGTGGAAATGGTCCTGCTTTGGGAGCATTGAAATTTTCATAAAAACGGTTTTCAAAAACTTGGCTATCAGGTATAATAAAAGTACGGGATGTGTTCTTCCCACGCAAATGCACATTCGGAGGACTATGTACATGCTACGACGCGCTTTGTGCTGCATAATCTGCCTGTTGCTGGCCGCCGCTCCCGCCGCTATGGCGGAAAACACCTTTACCATGGCCGGCTACGACGGAGAAAACAGCACCCACGACTGGAACACCAACGGTTTTTTCCTTCGCATGCAGGAAAGAACGGGCCTCACCTTTACCTTCGATCAGTATACCAGCCTGGAAAAGTGGCAGGCCGCCAAGGATGCGATGTTCGCGCCCGGCGGCAATCTGCCCGATGTGCTCTTCAAGGCGGCGCTCACCTCGGAGGAGATGATCCGCTATTCCGACAGCGGACAGCTCATCGACCTTGGGCCGCTGCTGGAGGAGAACGCCCCCAACCTTTGGGCGCTGCTGGAGGCCAATCCCGACTGGCGGGAGGCCATCACGCTTCCCAACGGAAAGATCGCGGCGCTGCCCGCCATCCAGCAACCGGCCCCGCAGAACGCCATGTGGATCAATCAGGCATGGCTGGACCGGCTGGGTCTGGAGGCCCCCACGGACTGGGACAGCCTGCGTCAGGTGCTGACAGCGTTCCGCGACCGTGATCCCAATGGCAACGGCAGGCAGGACGAAGTTCCCTTCGCCTTCCTGGGGCCGTGGGAGCTGAAGTTCTTCTCCCATGCCTGGGGCGTGGCAGCCAACGACTATAACATCTATCTCGACGATGCGGGACAGGTGCACTACTGGCCCGCGGAGGACGGCTTCTGGGATATGGCCCTGGCCCTGCGCGAGCTGTACCAGGAGGGTCTGCTTGACCCGGATGGCTTCGTCACGGCCGACGCGCTGCGCCGCATCACCGATGAGGATGCCGAGGCGGTCTATGGCGTGTTTTTTGCGCCGACGCCGGTGAATCTGGTTCCCTATGACATGTCCAGTGACTATGTGCTGCTGGAACCGCTCACCTTCGACGGAAAACAGATCTACCGCGACCTTTATGGCGAGGTGACGCGAGGCACCTTCGCCATCACCTCCGCCTGCGAGGACCCCGCGGCTCTGTTGGCCTGGGTGGATGTGCTCTACAGCGAGGAAGGCGCCATTGAAGCACTCGCGGGAACCGAGGGTGTGGATTATGTCATCGACGAGGACGGCAACTGGGACTGGAAGGGCGGCATGGAGGCCATGACCGCCTCCACGCTCAGCGAGCTGAGCGTCTATGATACGGGCGATATGCCCTGGCTTTTCCCCGACGCGTTCTATGAACGCTATCATGAAGAAAACGTGCAGCACGTCAATCGCGAGTTGCGCAAGCTGGACACCTATGTGGTAAGCCCTTTCCCCGTCTATACGCTTACGGAGGAGGAAAGCGCCCGCGCACTTGCGCTGCAATCCCGGCTGGGACCCTATGTGGACGAGACGCTGGCGCGCGTGGTGCTGGGAGAGATGGATGCCGACGAGGCCCAGACGTTCCTGGATGGGCTGTACGAGCGCGGTATGCAGGAGATGATCGATTTGTGGCAGAGCGTCGCCGTCCGGCTGGGCGTGTGACGCAGCGTCCCGATACAGGCACGCGCCTTTACATCACCAAAGAAGGATGGATGGCTTATGAACAGGTACGCGCAAATGATCAGTGAACTCAAAACACCCGAGGTCATGAAACGTTTGACCTACCTTTACGGCCAGCGAGGCGGGATGCTGGTGGCCCAGAGCGCGCGGTATTCGCGCCTGCTCAAGCGGCATGAAGAGCTTGTCGGCTATGAAGGCCCCATCGCCATGGTCAGCGCGCCGGGGCGCACCGAAATCGGCGGCAATCACACCGACCATAACCGGGGCAAGGTACTGGCCGCTGCCGTCAACCTGGACACGCTGGCCGCCGTCAGCCCGCGTGCCGACGGCGTCGTGAACATCCACAGCGAGGGATACGCACCCCTGACGCTTTCGCTGGATGATTTGAGCGTGCACGAAGCGGAAAAGGGCACCACGGCGGCGCTGGTGCGCGGCGTGGCCGACGGCCTGCAGAAAGCGGGCCTGCGCGTGGGCGGCTTCGACGCGGTGATTACCTCCACCGTGCGCAGCGGCAGCGGCCTGAGCAGCTCGGCGGCAGTGGAGGTGCTCCTGTGCGCCATCTTTGACGAGATCTACAACGAGGGAAAGCTGGACTTCAAGCGCCGGGCGCAGATCTCCCAGTATGCTGAAAACGTGTATTTCGGAAAGCCCAGCGGTTTGATGGACCAGATGGCCTCCAGTGCGGGCGGCCTGGTCTACATTGATTTCCAGAATGATGATCCCGAGGTGCGTGAAATCAGCTACGATTTTGCCGCCAAGGGCTATGCGCTGGTGGTGGTCAACTCCGGCGGCAGCCACGACAATCTGACGGATTTCTACGCTGCCATTCCCCAGGAGATGCGCGCCGTGGCCGCCTGCTTCGGCGAAACCTACCTGCGCCGCGTGCAGCCGGAGCAGTTCATGCAGATGGTGCCCCAGTTGCGCGAGCGCCTCAAGAATGTAAACGCTGACCGGGCAATTCTGCGCGCCGCCCATTACTTTGCCGAAAACCGCCGCGTGGCGGATGAGGTATCGGCCCTGCAGGCCGACGACCTGAACGCCTTCTTGCGGCTGGTCATTGAAAGTGGGCGCAGCAGTTTCTGCTACCTGCAGAACATCTTCGCGACCCCCGACCGGCAGGAGCTGTCTTTGGCGCTGATGCTGGCCGAAAGCAAGCTTCACAAGGACGGTGCGTGGCGCGTGCATGGCGGCGGATTTGCCGGCACCACGCTCAACTTCGTTCCCAAGCGCAGCTTGGACAGCTTTGTCAAGGAGATGGAAGCGGTGTTCGGCGCGCACAGCTGCAACGTGCTGGACATCCGCCCGGTGGGCCCCGCCTGCATCCGACTGGGGCTGTAAGGAGGACATATGAAGCGCATTTTTCTGATCGTGCTGGACAGCGTGGGCGCCGGTGCGCTCCCGGACGCTGCCGCCTACGGCGACGCGGGCGCGAACACGCTCGGACATATCATCGAGAAGGCGCATCCGCACCTTCCCAACATGGAGGCCATGGGCCTGGGCCTGATCCCGGGCGTGGGCGGCCCCAAGCCTGTGAACGGCGCGGGCCTGTACGGCCGTGCCGCGGAGGTTTCCGCAGGCAAGGACACCACCACCGGCCATTGGGAAATCGCGGGCCTCAGGCTGGATACGCCCTTCCCCACCTATCCAAACGGCTTTCCGCCCGAAGTGATGAATGCCTTTGAGGCCGCAATCGGCACCAAGACCTTGGGCAACTATCCGGCCAGCGGCACCGCCATTCTGGATGAGCTGGGCGAGGAGCACATGCGCACGGGGTATCCCATCGTCTATACCTCCGCCGACAGCGTGTTTCAGATCGCCTGTCACGAGGACGTCGTTCCCCCGGAGCGGCTGTACGAGATGTGCCGCATCGCCCGTGGCATTCTCACCGGTCCCAACGCGCTGGGCCGCGTGATCGCGCGCCCCTTCGTGGGCACGGGCAGAGGCCACTTTGTCCGCACGGGCCGCCGGCGCGACTTCTCTCTGGAGCCCATTGGCCCCACGGTGCTCAATGCCCTCAAGGATCACGGCAGATTCACCATGGGCATCGGCAAGATCGAGGATATCTTCTGCATGAGCGGCCTGTGCGAAAGCGACCACGCCGCCGGCAACCCCGCCTGCGTGGATTCGCTCATGAAGGCCATGGCGCGGGATTTTACGGGCCTGGTATTTGTCAACCTCGTGGACTTCGACTCCGTCTACGGTCACCGGCGCGACGTGGCCGGCTACGCGCAGGCGCTGGAGTACTTTGACGGCCGCCTGAACGAAATCAAAGCCGCCGCCCGCGAGGGAGATCTGATTCTGCTCACGGCGGATCACGGGTGCGACCCCGCGTACACCGGCACCGACCACACCCGCGAATACGTGCCGATTCTGGCCTGGTCCCCGGAGATGACCGGCCTTTGCGACATTGGAACCCGCCGCACCTATGCCGATATCGCGGCCACGGTGGCCGATCTGATGGGCGTTCCGGAGCGCTTCGGGGCCGAGTCGTTTGCGGACCAGCTGCGAAACAACCGTTAAGGAGGAGCGTTTATGGGCGAGCAGAACGCGGCGTATCTGGAAAAAATCAACCGTGCGGCGGCAGCCATTGAGGCGGCGTGCGGCGGCGCGGAAATCGCGGTCATTCTGGGCAGCGGCCTGGGCGGCTATGCCGAGGCGCTGGAAAATCCCACATTTCTGGCCTATCAGGACATCCCCGGCTTTCCCGTATCGACCGCGCCGGGCCATGCGGGCCGCTGGTGCGCGGGCACGCTGCATGGCAAGCGCGTGTGCATGATGCAGGGCCGCTTCCATGCCTACGAGGGCTATGATCTGCGCGAGGTGACGTTGCCCGTGCGCGTGATGAAGCGCCTGGGCGTAAAAACGCTGATCGTGACCAACGCTTCCGGCGGGGTGAACACGTCTTTTACGCCGGGCGATCTGATGCTGATGACGGATTTCATCAATCTGTCGGGCAAGAATCCGCTGACCGGGCCCAACTTGGACGAATTCGGCCCGCGGTTCCCGGATATGTCGCACGCCTATGACGTGAGGCTGCAAAAGCTGACGCGCGATGTGGCCGCAAAGCTGGGGATCGCGCTGCGCGAGGGCGTGTACTGCTGGATGAACGGCCCCACCTATGAATCGCCCGCGGAAATCCGCATGGCGCGCATTCTGGGCGGCGACGCGGTGGGCATGTCCACGGTGCCCGAGACCATCGTGGCGCGTCACAGCGGCATGGACGTGCTGGGCCTGAGCTGTATCACCAACATGGCTGCGGGTATTCTGGATCAGCCCCTGTCCCATCAGGAAGTCATGGAGACCGGCGAGCGGGTAAAGGACACCTTCCGCGCGCTGGTGGACGGCGTGATCGCCGCACTGTGATTTTTTGCTGACAGGCGCTGTTTCGACGGCTATTTTCCTCCTTTCACGCGTATGGTATCACAGACCCTATGCGTGGAAGGAGTTTTTTGTATGAGAAGGGAGATCGTGCGGCTGTGCGCGCTGCTGCTTGCGCTGTGCTGGCTCGTCGGGCCGGCCCTGGCCGCGCCGCTGGAGGCAGAGCCGCCGGTCGCGCTGACATCGCCCAGCGCGATGCTGGTAGAGGCCGGTACAGGAACCGTCATCTTTGAAAAAAACGCCGATGAGCGCCGCCAGGCCGCCAGTGTGACCAAGCTGATGACGCTGCTCATCTGCTTTGAGGAGCTGGAGGCGGGCAACCTCCATCTGGACGACTCCGTAACCGTGAGTCAGGAGGCCGCCGCACAGATCGGGAGTCAGGCGCTTCTGGACGCGGGCGCGGTGTATTCGCTGGAGGATTTGCTGCATGCCACCATCGTGGCCAGCGCCAACGACGCGGCCTGCGCCCTGGCCGAGCATATTGCGGGCACGGAGGCAGCCTTTGCCGAGCTCATGAACGCCCGTGCGGCGGAGCTTGGCATGAACAACACCTACTACACCAACGCCACCGGCCTGCCGGATGACGCGCAGTACACCACCGCACGCGACGTGGCCACCCTCTCGGTGGAGATGTGCCGCCATCCGGACTATTTCAAGCATGCTTCGGTGTGGATGGACACGCTCACCCATCCCAGCGGACGCGTGACCGATCTGACCAACACCAACCGCCTGGTACGGTTTTACGAGGGCTGCGACGGGCTGAAAACCGGCAGCGCAGACGCCTCGCGCTACTGCCTGAGCGCCACGGCACAAAAGGACGGTCTTCGCTTTATCGCCATCGTGCTGGGGGCGGAAACAAGCCAGAAACGCTTTGACGAGGCGCGCGCCATGCTGGATTACGGCTTTGCCAACTACAAACGCGTGACGGTGCTCACCAAGGGCGACCGGCTGGGCCAGCGCGTGCCGGTGCGCCTGGGCATGGCCAACGAAGTGGAAGCTGCCGTGGGCACGGGCATGAGCATGCTTCTCAAGCCGGGACAGGAGAAGCAGCTCTCGCTCGAGGTGGAATTGCCGGCGGAAGTGCCCGCGCCCGTGCATGCAGGCGACACACTGGGCATGATTCGCGTTAAGCTGGACGGCAGCGTCATTGCGCGCCTGCCCGCCGTGGCCGCGGAGGACGTGGGCATGCCCGGATTGCTGGAAGGCTTTTTCCGGGTGCTGAACAACTGGAGATAAGCCCGATTCGGACGCAGCCAGGGACTCCGGTCAGCGGATGGCTTCGGTCAGCAGGGCCCGGACCGTGGACAGCCGATGGAAAAGGGAGCTGTTTCCCGATGGAAGCAGCCCCCTCTCCCGGTGGTCCAAGGCGCGGCTTATGCGGTTCGCGTCCGCGCCATTCTTTTCTGTTTTACACAAACGGATTATAAAACCGGTTTCCGTCCCAGAAGGTCACGATGAGGCTCATGGCCAGCAGCGCCGCGCCCAGCCCCAGGGCGATCCAGTCGCCCTTTTGGAAGGGGCGCTCCACATACCAGGTGCGCTTTTTATGCTTGCCGAACCCGCGCAGCTCCATGGCGTTGGAAATCACATCCACCCTGGCCAGGCTGGACATAATCAGCGGCAGAAGGATGGTCACGCTGTTTTTCAGTCGCTTGATCAGCTTTTCCTTCTTGCCCAGTTCCACGCCGCGGGCCTGTTGGGCCTGACTGATGTTGTGATAGTCGCGCTGGATGTCGGGGATGTAGCGCAGCGCGATGCTCACCGCATAGCCGATGCGGTAGGGCACGCCGATCTTGTTCAGGCTGGCGGCAAACTCGCTGGGATTGGTGGCGGAGATGAAGAGAATCGCCACCGGCAGCGCCACGAAGTATTTCAGGGAAATGTTGAGCATGTAAAACAGCTGCTCGCTGGTCACGTCATAGCGGCCCGCGATGTGCAGGAGCACATGCCGCGTCCCATAGATCTTGCTGCCCTGGTCGGGATCGAAAAGGTAGATGAAAAAGTTGTTAAGCAGCAGAAACACCAGCATGAACACCAGCATGAACCGCACCTCACGGATGCGGATGCGGCTTAAGCGGAAGGCTGCAAAGCTGAACACCATCAGCACCACCAGCACGCGCGTGTCATAGGTGACCATGCTGGCGAAGGTGAACAGCAGGAAGAACGCCAGCTTCGTCGCGCCCGTGAGGGCGTGCACCGGGCTTTTGCGGGGCAGGTAATTAAGCACCGTCGTGGCGGCCATGGCTGCGCACCTCCCTGTCATAAGCGATGAACCGTTCCACAAAGGCTTCCGGCGGCGCGATGCCCGCACGGCCTGCCAACGTGAACAGGCTGGTTTCCTTCAGCGCCGCCCGCTCTACCAGCTCCGGGTCGCACAGCACGGCGGCGGCAGACCGGTCGGCAATGAGCCGCCCCTCGCTGAATACCAGCGCGCGCGGCGTGTATTCCAGCATCAGATGCATGTCGTGGGTAATCATCACCACGGTCACGCCCTGCGCGTTCAGCCCGCGCAAAAACTCCATGATCTCCGTGTAATGCTTGAAATCCTGCCCGGCGGTGGGCTCGTCCAGAATGATCAGCTCCGGCCCCATCGCCAGCACGCTGGCAATGGTCACGCGCTTTTTCTGCCCAAAGGACAGCGCCGAAATGGGCCAGTTGCGGAACGGATACAGCCCGCATACCCGCAGCGTGTCCTCCACACGCGCGCGCGTTTCCGCCTCGCTCAGGCCAAGCGCCGCCAGACCCAGCGCCACCTCGTCGAAGATCATGGTTTTGGAAATCATCTGGTTGGGGTTTTGCATCACGTAGCCGATATGCGCCGCGCGTTCGCGGATGCTGTCGCCTCCGATGTCGCGCCCCTCCAGCAATAGCGTGCCCTCGTCCGGGGTCTCAAACCCGCAAACCAGCTTGGACAGGGTGGACTTGCCCGCGCCGTTGCGCCCTACGATGGCCAGCATCTCCCCCCGCCGGATGGTGAAGCTCACATCCGTGAGCACGCGCCGCTCTCTGGTATACCCAAAGCCCAGGCCCCGCGCCTCCAGAAGCACGGGCTTCTCCGGTGGAGGCGGCTCCGGCAACCGTGCCTCAAACCATGCACGAAGCCGCGCCGTATCCGCCTCATCCAGCCTGAGGCTGTCCACGTGGGCGGGCTTTTTCTCCGGCGTGATCGCCACGCCCGCATAGCGAAGCGCCGTGAGATAGAGCGGCTCGCGGATCCCGTTATCGGCCAGCAGGCTCGTAGAGAGCAGCTCGTCCGGCCGCATGTCGGCCAGAATCTCCCCCTCGTTCATCAGCACGATGCGGTCCACGCTGCGCCACAGCACATCCTCCAGGCGGTGCTCGATGATGACTACCGTAGCGCCGGTCCTGTGCTGGATGTCGTCGATCAGCTCAATGGCCTGCTTGCCGGTAGCGGGGTCCAGGTTGGCCAGCGGCTCGTCAAAGAGCAGCACCTTCACCTCGTCCACCATCACGCCCGCCAGGCTTACGCGCTGCTTCTGCCCGCCGCTGAGTTCATGCGGCGCATGGCCCAGGTGATGCTCCACGCCCACCAGAGCGGCCACGCGGTCCACCGCCTCGCGCATGGGGGGCTGTGGCATGCAGTCGTTTTCCAGCGCAAAGGCGATATCCTCGCCCACAGTCAGGCCGATGAACTGGCCGTCCGGGTCCTGAAGCACCGTACCCACGTGGCGTGACAGCGCAAACACGCCCGCCTTGGGCGCATCCACCCCGTCCACGGTGAGGCTGCCGGTGACCGTGCCGGGATAGCTGGACGGAATCAGGCCGTTCAGGCAGCTGCCCAGCGTGCTCTTGCCGCTGCCCGACGGCCCGGCGATAAGCACCCGCTCGCCCGGATAGATATCCAGGTTGATGTGGCGCAGGGTGGGCTGCTTCTGCGCCCGGTATTGGAAGGAAAAGTCCTTGAAGGAGATGATGGGGGCCTGCAACGTCGTCACCTCGAATGCGCAAAATGGACCGCGCTAAGGGCGCGGTCCATCCGGGGTCAGGGGGGGTTACTCCTTGTCCAGAGAGCCCTTCTTGGCAATGGTCTTGGCATAGGCAGCCGCCAGCAGCGCGCCCACGATCACCGCGGTGAGGGAATTCGCCACGGCCGCCAAGGCGCCCTGGGCAAAGACCTTGCTGGCGGGCTCGGCGTAGATCAGGATATCCAGCACGGGCGCGATGCCCAGCCAGGCCACCACGTTGGCCACCACGTTGGCGATGGCGAAGGTGATGACTTCCTTCTTGCCGAAGGTGCCTTCCTCAATGGCGATCTTCTTGGAGAACAGGCCGACCACCACGCCTACGAAGGCGCTGGCGATGACCCAGCTCCACCAGGGGCTGCCGCCCCAGCTCAGGTCGATCAGCGTGTGGCCGATGAAGCCGATCAGGCCGCCGGCCAGGGGGCCGTACATGGCGGCCAGCAGGCCCAGCACGGCGTATTGCAGGCTGATGTTGGTATTGGGTACGCCGCTGGGGATGGCCACAAAGCGGCCCAGCACGAAGAACAGCGCGGCGCCGATGCCGATGGCGACCACGGTCTTGATGGAGGTGTTTTTCATGATGATTCCTCTCCTCTTCCTCTTTGGTTTATGGCAAGCGGGGACCTCCCCGCGGGGGACGCTCATTCATAGATGATGCGCGGAGCCTTGCGCAGCGTAATGCGCCAGGTGATGCCGGTGCCGATGTTGTATGCCTTGGAAAAGCTGCCCTGGTTGATGGCCACGGCCACGCAGTCGAGGCTGTTGACGTAGAGGAGCGGCTCGCCCACGTTGACGTCGGCGAAGGAACGGGCGTACACCATGATGTTTTTGTACAGCGTGCGCGTATCGTTGGTAATGGTCACCTCTGCGCGGCTGCCATGCGTAAGGCCCAGCTTCAAAAACAGCTCACGCGGGATGTTGGTCCACAGCGATCCGAAGCGCACGTCCAGCACGTCGATGGTGCCGCTGACGCAGTCGCCCTCCATAGCGGCCTCCACCACAGGCAGCTCGATCACGCTGTCCGGCGGAACCTCAGGCCCCACCTGCTCAAAGGTGATGGCCCCGCTGGCCAGACGCGCGCCGGTGTAGGCGTAGATGTCGCGCCCATGGAAGGTATAGCTCTCACCGGAATTGGGCAGGCGGTTGACCGATTCATCAATCACGCGGGCTTCGGCGATGCCGCAGATGCGCTTGACGTGCGTAAGGGTGCCGTTGTCGGGGGTGATCACATACTGTCCGGTCAGGGTGCGCACCGCGATGGAGCGCCTGGTAGAGCCCACGCCGGGGTCCACTACGCTGACAAACACGCTGCCCTCCGGCCAGTAGCTCACCGTCTGAATCAGCCGGTAGCTGGCCTCCCAGATGTCATACTGGGGGATGTCATGCGTAAGATCGAACACGCGCAGCTCCGGGCACACGTTCTCCGCCACGCCGTACATGGCGCATACCGCCCCGTCGGCATATCCAAAGTCAGATTGCAGGATCATCGGCTGCATAAAAAGCCCTCCCGTTCCAGATGATGCACACGCGACAGGCCAAGTATACCCGTGGCACATGGGCTTGTCAACTGCTATTTTGCGCTATCTTTTGATATCGTAGTTCATGTTCATCAGGTTGCGGATGCCGCCGGCGTCGTCGATGAGGTTGGCGTCGCCGTGGATGGTGTGCTTGAGCACGCTGCTGGCCACCGCAAAGTTGAGCATGTCCAGCGGACGGTCCCCGTGCAGCATCGCGTAAATGAGCCCGCTGGCAAAGGCGTCGCCCCCGCCCACGCGGTCCAGAATGGTGAAGGTGAACAGGCGGCTTTCAAACGTGTGACCCTCGTACCACATGAATGCCTTCAGGCTGTTCTCGCTGCCGCTGTGGACATAGCGCACATGACGCGCGATTACGCGCAGGTTGGGATAGCGCGCCACAAACGCCTGAAAGATTCGGTCCTGCTGCTCATAGGTGGGCTGCAGGGATACGCCGTCCTTCACATCGCCTTTGCTATGATCGCTCTCGTCGCGCCACAGATGATAGGGTTCGATGCCCAGCAGCACATCGATATAGGGCAGGCACAGGGTGCAGAAGTCCCGCGCCTGCTCCCATGTCCACAGTGAGCTTCGGAAATTGCCGTCAAAGCTGATGGTCATCCCCTTGGCGCGGGCGGCTTTCAGGCTGCTGAGCACCAGCTGCCGGCAATTGGGCGCCAGGGCGGGCGTGATGCCGCTTAAATGCAGCCAGTCAAAGCCATCCAGCAGCTCATCCAGGTCCAGGCCGGAGAAATCGTATTCCGTGATGGCGCTGTGCTTGCGGTCATAGATGACCTCGCTGGAACGAATGCCATAGCCCGTCTCCAGATAGTAGGTGCCCAGCCGGTGGGTGGGCGTCTGCTCGGGAGTGGAGAGGATCATGGGCGTACAGTCCACGTCATTGCTGCGCAACCAGCGCACGGCACTCTTGCCCAGGCTGTTGTCGGGCACCACGCTGAAAAACGTGCTGTCCACTCCCAGGTTGGCCAGGGCCAGGGCGATATTCGCCTCACTTCCGCCATAGCTGGCCTCAAACATGGACGCTACGCGGATTTTGTCATAGTTGGGCGGAGTCAGGCGCAGCATGATTTCCCCAATGGTGATAAACTTTTTGCCGCCGGCGGCGAGCAATGGGTTGTGATGGTCCACCGTGTATGACCTCCTTTGCCTCTAAGGGCAGGGTATCTCATGGCCGCCGGAATCATTGTAGCCTGTTTCCTGCCATTTTTCAACGGCAATCGCGCTGCGGCATCGCTTTGCCGGCAGATTCTGCGGGCAGGGATTGCTTCCTTTTTTGTCTTGCCTGTGCTATAATAAACCAAAGGTGCAAAAAAACTGAACAGGAGGTCACCCGCCATGGCTGAAACCAAAACAACGACTCCCCAGACTCGAAACCAAACGCCTCTCTACATTGTGTGCATTGCGCTGCTTGTGGCCGTTGTGCTGGCCATCGTGGGATTCGTGGGCAAGAATACCGCCAACCAGCAAAACGCCGAACTGACCGCCCAGCTTGAGGAGCTCACCGCCACAAAGGCCGATTTGGAAGAGCAGGTCACCGCCATGACCGCCGGACTGGAAGGCAAGGATGAGGAAATTACCAAGCTCAACACCCTGCTGGAGAACGCAGAAGCCGTCCGCGCGGATCTGGAAAACCAGCTGTCCTCCGCCGTGACGCTGAGCACGGATACCCAGGCCCAGCTGACCGAGGAGCAGGACCGCGCCAACGCGCTGGATGCCTCGCTCACAAAGACGGAGGAGGTCCTTGCCGACACGCAGGCGCAGCTGACCGAGGAACAGGACCGCGCCAATGCGCTGGATGCCTCGCTCACGAAGGTGGAGGAAGTCCTTGCCGATACGCAGGCGCAGCTAACCGCTGCCCAGACGCAGGCCAGCGATCTGGCCGACCAGCTCTCCACCCTTGAGACGCAATACGGTGCGCTGGAGGAGAGCAGTACGACATTGACGGAGAAAGTGGAAGGCCTCACTTCTGATAAGGCGGATTTGGAGAAGCAGGTGGAGGAACTGACCACTTCCAAGGCCGATCTTGAGGCGAAAGTGGCGGAGCTTGGCGACGCGCTGGAGGAGAGCGAGGCCCAGGTGCTCCGGCTCAACGAGCTGCTTCAGCCCACACCCACGCCCACGATCACGCCTACTGTTACGCCCGCGGCCTCTCCGGCCGGCCGCTGATGCACAAAGCAACAGAAAAAGGGAGGCGCTCCGCTGCTGCGGCGCCTCCCTTTTCCGTCTCTGGGATTACATCAGATTTTCAATCAGCATAATGGGTCCGTCCTGATAGACCAACGGATACTCGCCCAAGATGTCCCAGTCCATACCGATTTCGTGGCAAATCAGGTAGGCGCTCTCCTCCTCCTGGCAAAAGGCCTCGACGCCCCCATCCATGCATACCAGATCGCCCGCAAGCATGGCAGTCAGCTCGTCGTCCTGCACCCAGGAGCGATAATCCACCGCATAATAGTTATTCTCGGATTCATATTGCACATAGATGCGCGTACCGGCATCCATCTCGCGGTCGAACATCTCCCAGATCAGCCGCTGGTACCGATTCTCATTGCCGCAAGTACTTACGTTCTCCCAGTTCTTCAGGCCCAGGGAAACCATCATAACAACCGCCGCAGCCAGGCAGGCCAGGCGTGGCAAGGCTTTCCATCCGGAGCGCAGTCCGCCGCGCGCCAGCTTGCCTAAGGCCATGCCAAACCCGACGGCCAGGGGGGGCAGGCACACATAGATGTACCACTGCAGCTTGCTCACGCACAGGCTGTAGAGCACCAGCGGGACGGCGAACCACAGCAGAACACCCCATTGGTCCCGGGAAAGCCGCAAACGCCGCACAGCCTTCCAACAGAGGGCGATCAGCACGGCGGCCGCCGCCACAAGGACGGCCCTGTCGGAAAGCAGGTAGGAAACATAGTACCCCGTACCGCCCCAGTGCTCCTCATGCACAGAGGTTGCGCGCTTCACCACGTCGATGGAAAGCATCTTTTCGAAAAACGTTAACCCGTCGCGCTGGTAGCGTGCGATTGCCCAGGGCGCGATGGGAAGCAGTCCAAAGAAGATCAGCCCCAGATAGTGCCGCGGTTTGAGCCGGCGGATTTCGCCCGTCACCACCAGGTACATAAGGCATGTGACCGGGATGAGCGCCGCATGCCAGCTCTTGCTCATGAACGCCAGCCCAAAGCACAGGGCGGTGCCGTAGAGCAGCCGCGGCCGACGGTGGCTTTCCAGCATACAAATCATGGCCACCACGTAAAACAGCAGCATCTGCGCATCCGCGTCACCGAAACGGGCGAAATGTGGCCCGTAGATAAGCCCGCACCCCAGCAACATCAGCTGCGTACACAGGCTGGCAATCCGTCCGTAGCGCCGCCGGGTCCACAGGGCCAGCACGATCATGGTCAGCATCATGCTCAGGGCGCTGTAAAACCTCAGCCCCAGCGCGTTATATCCGAAGAGCCGGTAGCCCAGCATGATGCAGTAATCCGTCAGCGGGGGCTTGAGGTTCCAGTAGTCCGGTTCGCCCCGGTAGGTGGTCACCACGTAGTCCCCGCTCTGCATCATCTCATAGGCGTTGATGCCGTGCCGAGCCTCGTCACAATCGCTGATGCCCGTTTCGCCCAGATTGGTGAAGAGCAGAAAGCCCCCCGCTGTCAGAAGCGCCAGCAGCAGCACCCAATACAGCGCATCCTGCCAAAGGTTTTTCTTTTGCACTCGGACCGCTCCTTTCGAGATCATGAGTCCACCGACAGGGATGTCAGAAAGCGGATCTCCAGCTCATCGTGCAGGGTCGTACCCACAGGCAGGCTGCACAGGGCGCGTCCCTCTCGCTCCACACGCAGCAGCACAGGCCATGTATGCTCCCCGTCGGAGCACAGCGCCCGGTAGTTTCCCCTGGGCACATCCTGTTTGCCGTTGGGCGTCATAAACAGCTCCCAGCGCCCGCCCCGGCGAGCGGCTACCGCCGCCTGGCGCAGATAGGGGCGCCCCAACAACGCCCGCGCGCGGGCCACATCTCCCTGGCGCAGCCAGCCGCGAATGGCGGTAGAGCTGACCTCCTGTCCCTTCAGCGTGATTTTGGGCACCACTGCGGTTGAAAATCCCAGCGCATCGCCCAGCGCTGCCAGCAGGGCCGGTGTTCCTCCGCCCTTCTTGCCAAAGGTATGGTTATAGCCGCATACCACATCCGTGGGATGGAACTGGCGCACCAGGTGACCGACGTAGTCCTCCGGCGGCATATCCATCACAGAGCGGTCGAAGGGCATGGCGTAAAACACATCCACGCCCAGGCTTTCCATCAGCCGAACTCGCTCGTCAAAGGTGGTCAGCATGGGCGGGCATTTGTCCGGCGCGATCAGCTGCAGGGGATGGTCCATAAAGGTGCACGCCACCAGCGGCACACCCTGCCGATCGGCCAGCGTGCGCCCTTTCTTAAGCAATACCTGATGGCCGATGTGCACGCCGTCAAACATACCCAGCGCCACCACGCTGCGGTCGGCCGCATAGCGGCCGTCCAGAACGGTCTGCATCTGTTGTCCTCCTCATTTGCTCATTCCGCAAGCCAGGTTTTCACCTTGACCTCGTCGCCCTGTCGCTGCGCCACGGCCAGCAGCGCCTCCCCCAGCCGCAGTCCAAAAGGCTGCTCCGCGCTTACGCCCTGTGCGGCAAAGCGATTCCATGGGACGTGGCCGCCGTTTCGCACGGCCTTTTCCAAATCCGGCGGCACCTGCGCCATGGCCATGGCCCCAAGGCCGGTTTCGGGCGGAAGCAGGCACCCGGCCAGCGTTCCCTGTGCGGCCTTTTCTGCGAGCGTCTCCAGCGTAAAGGCCGTATCCAGCCCGAAAGGGCCGCTGCGTATGCGCAGCAGAAAGCGCATATGCGCGGGACAGCCCAGCGTCTCGCCCAAATCGCGGCACAGGGTACGCACATAGAATCCCCTGGAGCAGCGAACGCGCAAAAGCGCCCCATGTTCGGGTGTAAGCCCCGTAAGGTCCAGCGCATACACCGTGACTTCTCTGGCGGGGACGTTGGCCTCCCGGCCGCTTCGCGCCAGGTCGTACAGCCGCTGCCCATCCTGCTTCAGGGCGCTGTACATGGGCGGCGTCTGCAGGATTTTTCCTTTGAAACGCGGGAGGGCAGCGGCGATCGCGGCTTCATCCGGCCAGCGGTCTCCATGGGCAATGGGTACGCCCTGCGCATCCTGCGTATCGGTGGCCACCCCGAAGGCAACCTCGGCCACATATTCCTTTTCCTTGTCCTGCAAATAATCAAACAGGCGCGCAGCCTTTCCCACCATCACCGGCAGTACGCCCGCTGCCTCCGGGTCCAGCGTGCCGGCGTGGCCCGCCTTCACCCCGCCCAGCAGACGGCGCACACATCCTACCACCTGTGCGGAGGACATGCCCGGGGGCTTAAGCACGTTGAGAAAGCCGCACAGCGGTTTTACCTGCGTCATGCATTCACGCTCCCAAGCGCCTCCGTCAGCGCGCCTTCCACGACCCGCACGACCTCAGCGAGAGGCATGGCCAGGGTCAGGCCGCTGGCCAACCGGTGCCCGCCGCCGCCAAAGCGCTCGGCCACCTGATCCACCCGCCAGGGCTCCAATGCCCGCAGGCTTACCTTCACGCGTCCATCCTCCGTCTCGCGGGCGAAGTATGCCATCGCTACCCCTTCCAGATCGATGGCATAATCCACCAGACCATCGGTATGTCCCGCCTTTGCGCCCGCTTGACGCATCTGAGCGGCGGTCAGCGTGATTCCGGCCACCTTGCCCCCGCAGATCAGGTGCAGGGAGGGCAGCGTCTCCCCCAGCAGCCTTACGAAGGGCAGTTCCTTGACCCGGAACAACCGCCTGGCATACTCCGCCAGAGGCAGCCCCGCCTCCATGAGCGCAGCCATCATGCGAAAGCTCTCGGCGCTGGTGCTCTCGTAGATGAAATTGCCCGTATCGGTGGACAGGCCGGTATAGAGGCAGACCGCTTCCTCGCGGGAAAGGGCGCCACCCATGGCCTCCAGCAGCCGGTACACCAGCACGGCAGTCGCCGGAGCGTCGCCATCCACCCAGTTGATCTGGGCAAAACCGGGATTGGAGCTGTGATGGTCCACCACCGCGGTGCGTGCAGCGGCAAGAAAAGCCGGGGCACACGCGCCCAGCCGCTCCTTGCAGCTCACATCCACCGCAAGGGCCAGATCAGCCGCACCGGCCTCGGCCTCCGGTCCCTCCACCGCGCCCATGCGCGACAGAAAGGCAAGGTTGGACGGCACTTCTCCGTCCACGAGCAGCCGCACAGACTTTCCCATCGCCGTCAGACGCAATTTGAGCGCCAGCGCGCTGCCCAGCGTATCGCCATCAGGCGAGACATGGCAAAACAGCAAGACGCTGTCCGCCGCTTGAACGGCGGACAGCACCTGCTGCCGCGGATCGGGGTTATTCCTGACCGTCGCTTGATTCATCGTTCGTTTCTTCCTCCGAGCGCACCTGCTTGAGCACAGATGCGATATGGATGCCGTATTCGATGTTGTGATCCTCTTCAAAGAGGATTTCCGGCGCATAGCGGATAATCATGCTCTGCCCCAGCTCATGGCGCACGAAACCCGCCGCCTTTTTCAGCGCCGCCATCATGGGCGCGCGGTCGGCTTCCTCCAGAATGCTGACGTAGATCTTGGCGTAGCGCAGATCGCGCGTCACCTCAGCCCTCGTCACGCTAAAGGTGCCACGAATACGCGGATCGGACAGGCGATCGCGGATGATGCGGTCCACCTCGCGGCGAACCTGCTCTGAAATGCGGTCAATGCGTTGATAGCTCAATGGATCGCTTCCTTCAAAAACGTATGGTCACGCGGCGGGGAGGGAGCGCCCTCAGCGCTCGACCTCCTCCATGACGTAGCATTCGATCACGTCGCCTTCCTTGATGTCGTTGAAGCTGTCGAAGCTCACGCCGCACTCGTAGCCCTCGGCGACCTCCTTGGCATCGTCCTTGAAGCGCTTGAGGCTGGAGAGCTTGCCCTCAAACACCACCACGTTGTCGCGGATGAGGCGCGCCTCGGCGTTGCGCTGAAGCTTGCCGTCCTTGACGTAGCAGCCTGCAACGGTACCCGCGCCGGTGATGCGGAAGGTGTTGCGCACCTCGGCATGGCCGAGGGTGACCTCCTTGTATTCGGGCTCCAGCAGGCCCTTCATGGCCTTCTGTACATCCTCGATAGCCTGATAGATCACGCGGTAGAGGCGCACGTCCACACCCTCGCGTTCGGCAGCTTCGCGCGCGGAGGTGTCGGGGCGAATATTGAAGCCGATGATGATGGCGTCGAACGCGGAGGCGAGATTGACGTCATCCTTGGTAATGGCGCCCACGGCGCTGTGCAGCACGCGCACCTTGACCTCGTCATTGGACAGCTTTTCAAGCGCCTGCTTGACAGCCTCCACGCTGCCCTGCACGTCCGCCTTGATAATGATGTTGAGGTTGGTCAGCTTGCTCTGGTCGATGCGGCTGAACAGGTTATCCAGCGACACCTTGCTGGAGGCGGCCGCGCGTGCGGCCTTAAGCTTGTCGCGGCGCTCCTGCACCACCTGGCGGCCCAGATGATCGTCGGCCACGGCCATCATGTCGTCGCCTGCGCTGGGCACATCGGTAAAGCCGGAAATCTCCACAGGCATGGAGGGTCCCGCCTCGGTTACGCGTTCGCCGCGGTCGTTGACCATGGCGCGCACACGGCCGCTGGCCATACCGGCCACGATGTTGTCGCCTACGTGGAGCGTACCGTTTTGCAGAAGCACGGTGGCCACGGGGCCGCGCGCCTTATCCAGCTTGGCCTCGATGATCACGCCCTTGGCCATGCGGTTGGGGTTGGCGCGGAGCTGCAGCATGTCTGCCTCCAACAGAATCATCTCCAGCAGCGTATCGACGCCCTCGCCGGTATGGGCGCTCACGGGCACCATGATGGTGTCGCCGCCCCATTCTTCGGGCACCAGCTCGTATGCGGTCAGATCCTGCTTGACGCGTTCGGGATTGGCGGCGGGCTTATCCATCTTGTTGATGGCAACGATGATGGGCACATTTGCCGCCTTGGCATGGTTGATGGCCTCCACGGTCTGAGGCATTACGCCGTCGTCGGCCGCCACCACGAGAATCGCGATGTCCGTGGCCTGTGCGCCGCGTGCGCGCATCGCGGTAAAAGCCTCATGGCCCGGCGTATCCAGGAAGGTGATGGTGCGGCCCTCCACCGTGACGGTGTAGGCGCCGATGTGCTGGGTGATGCCGCCCGCCTCGCCCGATGTGACGTGAGAGTGGCGGATATAGTCCAGAAGCGAGGTCTTGCCGTGATCGACATGGCCCATGATGGTGACCACAGGCGGACGGGGCTGGAGGTCCTCCTCCGCGTCCTCAAAATCGGTCTCGGCCAGGTCATCCTCAGCGGTCTTGGCCAGGTTCATTTCCAACGTCACGCCGAAATCGCTGCACACGAGGCTGGCGGTGTCAAAGTCCAGCTCGCTGTTGATGTTGGCCATCACGCCCAGGAGGAGCAGCTTCTTGAGGATCTCGCCCGCGGGCTTGCCGATGCGCTCGGTCAGGTCCTTGACGGTGATGGTTTCGGCGGTCATGTAGGCCTTTTCAATCTTGATGGGGGCCATGAGCTGCTGCGCACTGGGCTTCTTCACGCGCGCACGGCGGCCGCCGCGCACCACATCATCATCCAGCCCGTTGAAATTCTCGCGCGCGAGCTGCTTGCGGTTACGGGCCACACGTTCCGGATCGTGCTGGCGCACGTAGTTTTTCTTGTTGGGATCGTAGTTGCTGACGCGTTCCTTCTCAACGGAAGGCGTCATTTCTACCGCGGGCTTGCGTCCGCCCATCGGGGGGCGCGGACCGCCGGAGCGGTTGCCAAACCCGCCGCCCATGGGACGGGGTCCGCCCTGACTGCCTGCGGGACGGCCATACGGGCCCTGCGGATTCGCCGGGCGGCCATAGGGGCCCTGCGAATTTGCGGGACGGCCATAGGGACCCTGCGGATTTGCGGGACGGCCATAAGGACCCTGCGGATTTGCGGGGCGGCCATAAGGACCCTGCGGATTCGCGGGACGGCCATAGGGACCCTGCGGGTTCGCCGGGCGGCCGTAGGGACCCTGCGGATTTGCGGGACGGCCATACGGGCCTTGCGGGTTCGCCGGACGGCCATAGGGACCCTGCGGATTTGCGGGACGGCCATACGGGCCC